>ERZ857882.218-NODE-218-length-71074-cov-6.323589_pt1 | contig 71074 bp, 66 predicted proteins | sample MGYA00519697_ERZ857882 | MGnify/ENA primary metagenome ERZ857882 (study PRJEB31778, sample SAMEA3449373) | human gut metagenome | biome: human gut; feature: human-associated habitat; material: faeces | place: United Kingdom | collected 2010/2012 ...
TTTAACAGTGGGTGGAATTTAGTCTTTCATACGGAATTTACTTTTACAAGTCAGCTTATTTTTTATTCTTCTTATCCAAAATGTCCTGTATACTTTCTTCGCATATTGTATTTGTCTTTCATCTGTCACTTTCAATTCTCCATCATCAATATAAACTGATTCTGCGACCCCTACAATCCAATCAAAAGGAACTTTTTCCCTAAAAAATCTATTGTCACCACATATAATATAGTAATCATTCTTTACCTTAAAAACCCTGTGTAATACATATTGTCCTGTAGGTCTCTTAAACAAAGCAATATCATATTTTTTTAATCTTTCCGGCGGGGCCACAATCTTAACCAAATCCTTACCCTGTCGTAAAAGTGGCATCATGCTATCGCCAACAATTGAAGATAAATAAAATCCATTTAATTTAATTCCTTCTTCCAGTCCCATTACTTTCATATATTTTCACCATCTTTTTTATAGTTATATAATTTATTCTTCAATAATTCCGGGCTTCGACAATATGGCTATAAATTTATCTACATCTTCACCTGCTTTTTCTCTGTCTACTTCATATTTAGAAACTAACGTATCAACAAGTCCTTCTCTATCTGCTCCATCAATTATTCTGTTCCAAAGTAACTCACCGGTTGCATTCAGTCTTATCATTCCGTTAAAGATGTTTGTTGCGTCTCCAACTGACACAACAACCGCCTGTTCTCCGACTTTTCTAATTAAAAAACCCTCTTTTATTTTCATTATTTTATCCTTTCATTCTCCTGCTTTTTCCGAATACTTACCTGTTCACACTCATCCCTTCATAAGCAACTTTGGCTGCTTCATGAGAAATTGTGCATCCCATAGTATACATGGGAACATTTTTTATTATAAAATCAACATATTCCATTGTCTTTAACATTCCTTCCAGTTGCCTTGGACGATATATCTGATTCATTAAGAGTGCCAATACCCGTTTTGGGTCAGCTTTTACAATTTTATTTTCCTTATCCTGATGTAGAAAACAGATTGCCTGCAATTTTGACTTTTTATTCATTGATAAATGGTGTTTTCCATCCCACGGTGTTCCATATACATACACTCCCTGCTCCGTAAATCTAAGAAGCGGTTTATCATCGTTTATCATTTTGACTTTATCTCCAAAATATTCTCTCCACATACGTGTATGAGTTGATTTTCCCGTTCCACTTGGTGCTGTAAACAGGTAGGCTTTTTCTTCATATTCTACAACACTTCCATGACAAAGTGCCACATTATAATCAATTGCTTTCTCACAAAACTTTCTGTATATAGCAATATATTCCAAATAGGAATTACTGTAAACACTCTCTTGTTCCGCATGATCCTTCTCATATTTCAAGTCTTCATCCGTAGCAAATATTTCAAACAACGGTTCTAAGCCCCTTGTAATATAATCCTTACTTTTTTTTTCAAAATATTTGCCACGATACTCTACAGCTACCGGGATATCTCCAAAACTGTATATTTCTCTCATCCACTGCACTCCCAATTATTTTATTTCTGTACACATCTGTATTATGTGTTGTTTTAGTCAGATTATTTTTCCTGTCCTGCCAGGTAATTTGCAAACTGCTGGGCTGTCCTTCCGGAAATTCCACCATGACTGAGTTCCCATTTGTTTGCTTCAGCTCTGATTTCCTCATCACTCATTTTAACACCCTGACGTCTGCAAAGTTCAACTGCTATATCAAAGTATTCTTTCTGTGATGGTTTAGAATAATTAATTGTTACACCGAATCTATTTACAAGGGAAAGTTTTTCTTCCATTGTATCTGACTTGTGCATACCGTTTTCTACCTGAACATCGCTTCTATCATTCCATGTTTCCTTAATAAGATGACGACGGTTTGATGTTGCATAAATTAAAATATTCTCCGGCTTTGTCTCTACTCCGCCTTCAATAACAGCCTTCAGGAATTTATATTCAATTTCAAACTCCTCAAAAGACAAATCATCCATATAAATAATAAATTTATAATTTCTGTTTTTTATCTGGGCAATTACATTTGATAAATCCTTAAACTGATGTTTGTAAATTTCAATCATTCTAAGTCCTTTATCATAATATTGATTTACAATTGCTTTAATGCTTGTTGATTTTCCTGTACCACTGTCACCAAAAAGAAGACAGTTATTTGCTTTTCTTCCTTTAACAAAAGCTTCAGTATTATCCACAAGTTTCTTTTTCTGAATCTCGTATCCCACAAGATCATCTAATACAACTTTATCCATATTATTGATTGCTTTAAATCTAAATGGTGTTTCATCGCTTATTCTAAATGCCTTATTTAAACCAAACATTCCTACACCATAATCCTTATAGAACCGGGTTACATGATTAAAAAAATCATTTTCATCTTTTGACTGTGCAAGTTTATCGCTTAATTCTCTTACTTTCTCACTGACATTTTTGTTATACATTAATTCCGGTTTAACAATTGCCTTATAATTTTCAAGTTTTGAGAAGCAATCTATTCCCAACTCTTTTTCCATAGGTTCAAAATCATAATCAAACAAAGCCTTAAACTGCTTGAAATCATTTTTGGCAAAATCGTTTACGCTTCCTTCATTTGCCCCTACTTTCTCGCACGTCAAACTAAAGGGATTCTCATTTGTAATTAAAATATATGTAAGATAATTATGCCATAAGTTTTTGTCAAAAGCATAATCAGTTGCTACTTCCAGCAGTCTTTTTACCTGATGATATATTCTTGTTATTATTTCATCTTTCTTATAACTTTCACCTTTATATTCTCTAATGATGCTACTCAATTCCATCAGAATTGAGTCTTTAGGCATATTCCCATAAATCAATAATTTAGATACTATATTATACATTTTACCGCCTCGTCTTATCTTAATAATTTCTATATAGTAATAGAGGTCAGCTCTCGCTGACCTCTTTTTAGTTGAAATAATTAACATCTAAAAGATGTAACTCTTCCTTTATAAAATGTTATTACAGATTCTGATGGAATGTTCTGCTAATAACATCATCCTGCTGTTCTTTTGTTAACTTAATGAAGTTTACAGCATATCCTGATACACGGATTGTAAGCTGTGGATACTTTTCAGGATGCTTCTGAGCATCAAGTAATGTATCTCTGTTTAATACGTTAACGTTAAGATGATATCCTCCTTCTTGAGCGTATCCATCTATTAAAGAAACTAAATTATCAACCTGTTTTGCACTTGCTGCCATTTTAAGTACCTCCTATTTATTCTCTTCTAATAATTTTAATCTGGATTCCTTGAATCCCTTTAGCACAATATTTCTAGCTGCTAATGCCTGCTCTTTTGTAGCCGGCGGTATATCTTTTAATACATAATCCATGCCTAGTTCTTTGTACTTCTTCTTTGCCATATCATGATATGGTAACATATCCAAAGCCTTAACCATCTTTAACTGTCCAATGAAAAGTCCTAACTCATATAGATACTTCTCTTTGTCTGTGATAGTAGGAACTACTACATGTCTTATCCAGATTTTGATACCTTTATCATTCAGGTATCTGGCAAATGCTAAAATATTTTCATTAGGCTGTTTACACAGCTTCATGTGCTCTTCAGGATTAATATGTTTGATATCCAGCATAACCAAATCGGTTACTTCCAGTAGTTTATCAACCTTCTTCAGATATTCCGGATCATCAGGTCTGAATGTTACGCCTGATGTATCCAGACAGGTATTAATCCCTCTTTTGTGCGATTCAGTAAACAGTTCTGTAAGGAAATCAATCTGTACCATCGGTTCCCCGCCCGTAGCCGTAATGCCACCGGTCTTATAGAACGGACGCTTTTTCTCATACTGCTGAAGAATTTCTTCCACAGTCATTTTGGTTCCACCTTCCATTGTCCAAGTATCCGGATTGTGGCAATAGGCACATCTCATTGGGCAGCCTTTAAAGAATACTACAAATCTTACTCCCGGACCATCTACTGTTCCAAAACTTTCAATTGAATGAATTATTCCTGTAGTCATTCTGAATTTCCTTTATATAAATTTATTTTAGTGCGTTAACTTGATTAATTCGTCGATATCAAGTCCAAGATCATCTGCATCAAGATCGCCTGTAAATACCTGACAATCTTTTCCAAGAGCATCCGGAACTACTGTAAATGTATCTGAGATACCATCTCTAGCGTTCTCAAATGGAATCTTAGCAACTGATGCTAATGAAGATACAGCACCGTGTGTATCTCTTCCGTGAAGTGGGTTAGCACCTGGTGCAAATGGCTGTCCAGCCTTTCTTCCGTCAGGTGTGTTACCTGTGTTCTTACCATAAGTTACGTTTGATGTAATAGTAAGAATTGACTGTGTTGGAACACTGTCTCTGTATGTGTAGTTCTGTCTTAAGTATCCCATGAACTTGTCAACGATCATTACTGCAAGGCTATCAACTCTGTCATCGTCGTTTCCGTATTTAGGGAAATCTCCTTCAACTTCGTAATCAACTACGATTCCATCTTCATCTCTGATTGCTTTAACCTTAGCATACTTAATAGCTGAAAGTGAATCAGCTACTACTGAAAGTCCTGCAACACCTGTTGCGAACCATCTCTTAACGTGAGCATCATGTAATGCTAACTGAATTCTTTCGTATGAATATTTATCATGCATATAATGAATGATGTTAAGAGCATTTACATATACTCCTGCTAACCATTTCATCATGTCTTCATATCTTTCCATTACTTCATCGTAATCAAGGTATTCAGCTGTGATTGGTCTGTACTTAGGTCCTACCTGAACCTTAGTCTTTTCATCAACACCACCGTTGATAGCGTAAAGTAAACATTTTGCAAGGTTTGCTCTAGCTCCGAAGAACTGCATTTCCTTACCAATTCTCATTGGAGATACACAACAAGCGATTCCGTAGTCATCACCATTGTACTGTCTCATTAAGTCATCATTTTCGTACTGAATTGATGAGTATTCAATAGAAATCTTAGCACAGTATTTCTTGAATTCTTCCGGAAGTCTTGTTGACCAAAGAACTGTAAGGTTTGGTTCAGGAGCTGCACCTAAGTTTTCTAATGTATGAAGATATCTGAATGATGTCTTTGTTACCATATGACGTCCATCGATACCTACACCACCGATTGATTCTGTAACCCAAACAGGATCTCCGGCGAAAATTGAGTTATATTCAGGTGTTCTTGCGAACTTAACACATCTTAACTTCATGATGAAGTGATCAATGAATTCCTGAATCTGTTCTTCTGTAAATGTTCCGTTAGCTAAATCTCTCTGAGCGTAGCAGTCGATGAATGTTGATGTACGTCCAAGTGACATAGCTGCACCATTCTGTTCCTTAACTGCTGCTAAGTATCCAAGATATAACCACTGAATAGCTTCCTGAACGTTCTTTGCAGGTCTTGAAATATCGAATCCGTAAATCTTACCTAATTCTTTTAATTCCTTAAGTGCTCTGATCTGTTCTGAATATTCTTCTCTATCACGAATTACGTCAGGTCTCATTTCTGTTGGAGTACCTGCCTTCTGAGCTTCCTTATCAACGATAAGTGTATCAACACCATATAAAGCAACTCTTCTGTAGTCACCGATGATACGTCCACGTCCGTAAGCATCAGGAAGACCTGTTACGATGTGGTTTGTTCTACATGTTCTGATTTCAGGTGTGTAAGCATCAAATACACCTGCGTTATGTGTCTTTCTATAGTTTGTATAGAAGTCTACAACTTCCGGATCAACTTCATATCCATTGTCGCTACATGCTTTTATAGCCATACGGATACCACCGTTAACCTGAAGACTTCTCTTAAATGGCTTGTCTGTCTGGAAACCAACGATAGTTTCTTTATCTTTGTTTAAGTATCCAGCACCGTGTGATGTAATTGTTGATACAACCTTTGTATCCATATCAAGAACACCGCCTGCTGCTCTTTCCTGTTTCTGAAGGTCAAGAACCTGTTCCCATAAGTCCTTTGTGTTTTGTGTAGGTCCTGCCAAGAAACTTGCATCACCATCATATGGTGTGTAGTTCTTCTGGATAAAATCTCTGACGTTGACTTCTTTTTCCCAAGCGCCACTAGTGAATCCTGTCCATTCTTCTCTCATCTCTGTTCTTCCTCCTAAAAAATAAATGTAAAGCTTAAAATTTATATATTAGTAATGACTAACGAAACATAAGTAAATCTTCAACCGTCTTTTTCTTTGGTACCGACGGTTCTTCATCAGGATATCCTACGGCAATAAGAGCCATAAGCAACTGTCCTTCCGGTACTTCCAAGATTTCTTCTGCTTTGTTAATGTCATACAAGCCCATTATTACTGTGCCAAGTCCCTTGTCCTTGGCTGCCAGACAAAATGTCTGTGTGGCAACGCCATTATCAAATGCCTGCCAATTATCTTCTCTTGAAGTTGAATAACTTCCATCTCTCTCAAATCCTGAACGCTTGTCTACTATTGTAGTGGCAACAAGCATCGGTGCATTGCTTATAATCTCCTGATTATGTGCTCCGCAACACTCATCAGCCAAACGCTGTCTTATGTGAGAGTCCGTTATTGCAATATAACGGGTAGTCTGAGTATTTTTCCAAGAAGGTGCATATGAAGCTGTAAGCACCAGATCTTCAATAATGTCTTTTGAGATTTCTTCATTCTTGAACTTTCTAACACTTCTTCTTGTCTTTATACATGTAATTGCGTCCATAAACATACCTCCTTCGGTATTCGTTAGTTTTCTTAAATGGTAACTCTTTGCAAGACGCAGTCCCACAAATAATTATCATTTTCACTAACTGTGATTAATATAACACTTTATAAATCGTTTTGCAACGATAAAGACGGAATAATTTATTAAAAAAGTTCCGTTTTTTCACTTTGTAAAGTGAAATGATTTTTGCTATAAACTTTATAAGCTTTACATATGTTTTTCACCTTATAATGTTATTATATATTATTATTTCATTTTTTCTGTTGCAATTGCAACATTTTATTTTTTTTGTTATAAATATATTAAGAAGAAACCGGAAAGGAGCCATTATGAATTCAATTAACAAAAGCAAACTTTTTTTTAATATTAATGATTCTGAACAGCAAACAATGATGAAATGTTTCAATTCTCACCTTATTAAATATATGTCCGGAGAGATATTATATTTTTTTAGCGAAGCCAATATGGGCATTGGAATTGTAGAAGAGGGAAATGCCTGCATTGTTTATAATTTTCCAAACGGTTCCAGAACTATTCTTGAGGATTTATCAGCCGGAGATATTTTTGGTGACCTTTTTTATTATCATTCGTCCAAAGAGAATATCTCCATAGAAGCTACCAGCGACTGTGTTATACGATACATTGACTATGAGCATCTCACTAAAAGATGTATTAAAGCCTGTGCCCATCACAGCCAGCTTGTCAGCAACGTTCTGGAAATGGTTCAGGAAAAAGCTCAGCATATCTGTGAGCACCTTGAAGTTTTAAGTCAGCGTTCAATCAGGGAGAGAATTCTTTCATACTTTTCCATTTTATCTGTCAAAGCCGGGGCAGATACTTTCGAACTTCCTTTCAGCATTACGGATTTATCGGATTATTTATCTGTGGACAGAAGCGCCATGAGTAGAGAATTAAAAAAAATGAAAAACGACAATTTAATAAAAATGAATAGGCGAACAGTAACTCTATTATTTTCTGAATAGAATAAAAGAACCCCGAAACCATTTTTTTAATAAGACTGATTTCAGGGCTTTTCCTCTTTATTATTAGAATCTTTATAAATTAGATTTTAATCTTCTTTTTTGCCGAAAGGCTTTGGTATATCTTTGTCAGGAAATAATGCATTTAATATAATTCCCACAACTGCTGCAACTGCTAAACCTGAAAAGCTAATTGTTACACCTGCTATCGTAAGCTTAGCTGCGCCTGCATTACTAAAGTTAATTCCCAATGCACAAACAAGAATAATAGCTGCAACGATTACGTTTCTTGATTTTTGGAAATCAACCCGAGCTTCAACCATGTTTCTAATTCCAACTGAACCAATCATTCCGTAAAGGATAAATGAAATACCTCCAACGATTCCCATTGGCATAGCATTTATTATTGCTGCAAACTTAGGACTGAATGAACATACGATTGCAATGTATGCTGCTATTCTTACTACACGTGGATCATAAACTTTTGAAAGAGCAAGTACACCTGTGTTTTCGCCATAAGTTGTATTTGCAGGACCACCAAATAATGAGGCAAGTGATGTTGCAAGTCCGTCACCTAACAATGTTCTATGAAGTCCCGGATTATTGATGTAATCTCTTTCTGTTGTTGCGCTTATTGCACATATATCTCCAATATGTTCCATCATTGTTGCAATTGCAATCGGAATCATTGTAGTAAGTGCTGTTGTTATTTTAGCTGCATCTGAGAAGTTAACTCCACCAAACACTGTTCTGCTCCAATGTACCGGAAGTCCAATCCAAGCAGCATCACTAATCATTTTTGTATCAATTGGAGTAATTCCCTGTACATGTAAAAGGTTTCCAAAAATAAGTGCTACAATGTATGCTCCTATTACACCTAAAAGAATAGGAATAATTTTTGCCATTCCTTTTCCCCAAATGTTAAATGCAATTATGATTACCAATGCTACAATTGCAAGCGGCCAGCATGACGCACAGTTATTAAGTGCTGATGGTGCAAGACACAAACCAATTGAAATGATAATAGGTCCTGTAACAACAGCTGGGAAAAGTTTCATCACTTTTGATACCCCTACTAATCTGATTACAAGTGCAAGTATCAAATACAGCAATCCTGCAAACGCGACTCCCAAACATGCATATGGAAGCATTTCAAGATTAGCATTTTTCCCATCCATAGGTGCTACTGCCGCATATCCACCAATGAAGGCAAATGATGAGCCAAGAAATGCCGGAACCTTAAATTTTGTTAATAAGTGAAATAATAATGTTCCAAGTCCTGCCATTAAAAGTGTTGTCTGAACACTAAGTCCTGTCAAAAGTGGAACTGTTACTGTTGCTCCGAACATTGCGAACATATGCTGGAAGCCAAGGACGCTCATCTTACCTTTACCAAGTTTTCTGGCGTCATACACCGGGTCTTTACCGATGTTGATTGATTCGTTTGACATTGTCAAATCCTCCCTTTTTCTTTTGATTTTACTCCTTTATGCTAAATTTAAATTACGTCTCTCGTAAAATTTACCTTAAACGTTTTTATTCTACCAAATTTATGACTTATTTACAAGGTTTTGTGTTTTAGGAATGCTGATATTGTGACTTTTAGCAAATTAGGAATCGTTTACCGACTTAATTTCTTTTTTCCTGCTTCTTACATGTACTTTTCGGGAAAATTTCTTTGAGTAGATACGGTTTACCGTCTTGACTTCTTTTTTTCCTGCTTCTTACATGTACTTTTCGGACGAAATAACTTGGATGGAGATAATTTACCGTCTTGGTTTGAATATTACAAATCTCTACACGTACTTTCCGCATAGAATAACCTAGGTGGAAATATTTTATCGCCTTGGTTTGAATATTACAAACCTCTACACGTACTTCCCAAATCTGTCAAAGGAATCGAAGTAGGGACTACCCGGAAACATTTTAGTGGGATTATTGTAAATTTCCAAATTATTTATTATAAAAAATTTTGGAATTTCCAATAAGCCCACTAAAATGTTTCCAGGCAGCCCCTACTTCCAATGAAGATGATGTAACTGTCCTTCCATCTGCATTCCCGTAAAATCATTCTGACGAAGTGATTCATACAAAACAATTGCTACGGAATTTGCGAGGTTTAATGAACGAATTTCCGGATTCATAGGTATCCTAATACATTTATCTTTATTTTCAACTAAAATTTCTTCCGGTATTCCGGCGCTTTCTTTTCCAAACATAATGTAATCATTCTCTCCAAAGGAAATATCACAATATCTGTTTGGTGCCTTTGTGGTTGCATACCACATTTTAGCATTTGGATTCTGTTCAAGAAAATCATTATAGCTGTCATATATTGCAACATCTAAATCATCCCAGTAATCCATACCGGCTCTCTTTAAAGATTTTTCATTTATGCGGAATCCCATAGGTTCTATCAGATGAAGTTTTGTACCTGTTGCACAACAGGTTCTTCCAATATTGCCGGTATTCTGAGGGATTTCCGGTTCTAAAAGCACTATGTTCATATTCTATTCCTTTCAACATTTTTAGCCTCTGGTAAAAACAATATTATGATTGTAATACGGATATATATTTTACATTAAGTCTGTTTTATGTAAACTATCTCTTATCTACTGTTTTTCCTTATCAAGTCTTTCGATAAAGTTTCTGACTCTCGCCAAAGCAACCTTCAGACTTTCTAAAGAATATGCATATGAAATTCTAAGGAAGCCTTCGCCACAGTCACCAAAAGCTGTTCCCGGTACTACTGCAACCTTTTCTTCTTCAAGAAGTCTTGTTGCAAATTCCTCTGAAGTCATTCCAAAACGCTTTATATTAGGAAATACGTAGAAAGCTCCGTAAGGCTCAAAGCAGTCAAGTCCCATTTCTTTGAAATTGTGAAGAAGATATCTTCTTCTCTGATTGTAAGCCTCCGTCATTTTTTCCACATCATGTTCACCATGCTTTAAAGCATCAACTGCCGCATACTGGCTTGTTGTTGGTGCACACATAATTGCAAACTGATGTATTTTAAGCATTTGCTGTAAAATCACCTTTGGTGCTGCCGCATATCCAAGTCTCCATCCTGTCATGGCAAAAGCTTTTGAGAAACCGTTAATAACTACTGTTCTCTCTTTCATCCCCGGCATGGATGCAATGGAAACATGCTTTTCTTTATATGTAAGTTCTGAATATATTTCGTCTGATAAAACAAATATGTCTTTTTCCACGCAAACTTTTGCAATTTCTTCCAAATCCTCACGTTCCATAATTGCTCCCGTCGGATTGTTAGGAAACGGAAGTACCAGCATTTTTGTTTTGTCTGTAATACTGTCAAGCAGCTCCTGCTTTGTAAGCCTGAACTGATTTTCTTCCTTTAGTTCAATAATAACCGGCACAGCATGTATCAACTGTGCACAAGGCAGGTATGATACATAACTTGGTTGTGGAATCAGCACTTCATCTCCAGGGTCAAGCATTGCTCTCATAGCAATGTCAATAGCTTCGCTACCACCTACCGTAACCATAATTTCATCATGGTAGTCGTATAAAACATTAATCTTTCTCTCAAGATACTTGCTAATCTCAACCTTTAATTCCTTAAGTCCTGCATTTGATGTATAAAAAGTTCTTCCTCTCTCTAAAGAGTAAATACCTTCTTCTCTAATATGCCATGGTGTATCAAAATCAGGTTCTCCTACTCCCAGTGAAATGGCGTCCTTCATTTCGCTGACAATGTCAAAAAATTTTCTGATACCTGATGGCTTAACTTCCTTTATTACTTTTGATAATGGGTCTCTCATTATGGTGTTACCAATATCCTTTCTTCTGTTTCTGCAAGGATTGTTCCGTAATCCTTATATTTTTTAAGTACAAAATTAGTTGATGTGCTAAGAATTGAATCCAATGTAGATAATTTGCTTGTAACAAACTGTGAAATTTCCTTCATTGTCTTTTCTTCAATAATTACGGTGAAATCAAATCCACCTGACATAAGATATACTGCCTTAACCTCGTCGTATCTCATAATACGTTCAGCAATTTCATCAAATCCTGTTCCTCTCTGAGGAGTAACTCTTACTTCGATTAAAGCTGTAACTCTGTCTTCGTTAGTTTTATCCCAATCTATAAGTGTGTAATATCCACAAATAATATTTTCTTTTTCCATCTCGGCTATGGCATTGGCGACTTCTGCTTCCTCCATTCCAAGTAAAATCGCGGCTTCTTTCAGGTCAATTCTGCTTTTGTTTTCAATTAATCTTAAAATTTCTTCTCTCATGCCATATCCTGTATAACCTTAAAACCGGTTATACTTTTCCTTTCTCTAAAATAATTTATATAAACTATCTTATGATAGCTTTATAACAGATTATAAATAATATCACCTTTTGGTGGTTCTAAATATCTTTTTTCTTCTCCATTTATAATGACTCTGTCATTACTTTTAGTAAGAACAGCTACATCTGTAGCATATATTCCACTATCATTTAGATATTCCACTGTCTTCTCCGGCTTTTCCGTAACAATCAGTATTGCTCCGCTCCCGTCCACCAGATATGGATTATAGTTAAAAACTTCCGCAACTTCTATTGCTTCCTGCCATACAGGTATTTTTTTAATGTCCGCCTCTATACCAAGGTCAACAGATGAAGCCAATTCCCACAATGCTCCAAAAACTCCTCCATCTGACACGGCGTGGACTGCCACTGCGTCACTGGCAAATGCTATTTCTGTCATTTTTGCAACATCCAGATATTCTCCTGTTTTTATGCAATTATTAACAAACGTTGGTGAGAATTTCTTCAGCAGTTCTTCCTTTCTCAAAATTGACATAATATATGTTGCACCAATTCCTGCCGTTCCCGCCATTACCACATGCATATTTTCTTTTATGTTTTTTCTGGCGTGTCTCTCTCTACTATACCCTATTATTGTAATATTCGCTATTATATTTTCAACATTTGACACATATACCCTGCACTGTTTTATATCAAGTTGTCTTTTTTCTGAGCTGTCATTTATTTTTTTTATGACTTTTCCCAGCTGTTTTTCTTCAAAATCCGCGGGAATGTTAATATCAACTTTTAAATACTTTGGTTTTGCATTTTGTTCACACAATGCATTAATTGCTTTTCCAATATAATAATCTTCACATCCCTTAAACCACTTAAAAATACAATTAGAAGACATTACTAACGTAACATCTTCTAATTCCATAGTGGCACAATCTATACCTACTTCAATGCTTTCTGTTTTATTATTTATTTTTTTTAAAACAGAACGTTTATATGCTATTTCGGAAATTTTCCCTGTCTGCATAAACATACCGCCTTTATTTATTCATCACTTTTTTTAGCCTTTTTGTCCTTTGATGCCTTTGATGTTTCATCTTTAGACTTTTTATCATCTTTCTTTGAGTCGTCCTTTTTCTTTTTAGTTCCAATGATTGTAGTTGTTGGCGACATCCTATAAGTACTTGTATGTACTAATTCCTTACTTACTTCTTTTCCATTTTCATATGTAATCTTATATAATTCTGCTACATATCCCACATGTCCCGGGACAACTTCCCTATATCCTTCAGATTTAGTTGAATCCTTCTGAGTCTTTGTCTTTATCGGTGTAGTACTTATAGTCTTACTTACATATTTAACGGAATGTCCTTTCTTTCTTGTGTCATGGCCGTACACATTAAAAGTAATGGCACCTTCAGTATATATTCCCTGAATATAAATCGGAGCATCAGTATTATTCTCAAATACAAGATCCTTGTAATCCCCTGCCAATGCGGCGTCCGCTGATAACGGAACATAAGAAACTGCCATAGAATGCGGATATCTTTCAGTTATCTTTATTTCTGCTTTTAATAAAGCATTATATAATGTACTTGATACCTGGCAAATTCCTCCACCAAGACTGTCTGATACTCCCCCATCTACATAAGTTCCTGCCGGCTTCCATCCGTTATCCTCTGTCCACGGCACCAGATGTTCGTTACACGAGTAACTTTCTCCCGGATAAATAACGCTTCCGTTAATTTTTTCTGCACCGTTCTTGATATTGAGGTTACGATTTACAACTCCTGTTGAAAAATATGTTGTGTAGCTTCCCATTGGGGTATCAGATACCTTTTCACAATCTTCTGTTGTATATTTCGGTTTTGCAACCTTTGTTGTTGTTACAAAAGAAATCTTCTCACTACCATCCCACTTTTTATAAACCTGTTCCTTAAAGTCTTTTATTGTAGTGTCCAAATCAATAATAACACCTTCTTTGCCGGGAACAACCTGAAATCCGTTTCCCGTAGCTTTCAAGGATGCATTCTTTGGCATACTTTCGAATGGTTCGCATATTTTTTCAAGATTGGATTTTAATTTTTTTTCATTCAATGCTATTTTTAAATCATATTTTTTACTTTTTTTCTTTAAATCCAATTCTTCTTCATATCTTTTTATTATATTTCCGGTTTTACCTGTTGATATAGCTTCATCAACAATACCTTTGTTCAACCATTCATACCCAAGTTCACCTAAAGTAGTATCCACTACCTTTGAACCTATCTGCAAAGATACTTTAGTATCGGTTTTCAATTTAACTTCTTTTGCTACGGCTTTTTCAGCCTCTTTTGCAGTCATACCGCCAACATTGATATTTTCAATATAAATGCCTTCTTTTATTGTATCCCCTGCTTTGTCAGAAGATGCGGCAAATACCTGACCGCATGTCATTGCTAAAGTAAAAACAATAGTAAATATTACTACTCTTTTCATTCTTTTCCTCCTGTAGGTACTTTAGAAACTAAAAATTGTTGTTACAACTAATGCAGCTACTAAAATTACTGCCAATGTTCCTGCAATTATCTTTTGATTCTTTTTATTGTAAAAAAAGTTCATATTTCTTCTCCTTCTATAATAATCCTCTGTTTAACTGAAAGTATAGCATATATAAAAAAAATGTCCTAGTCAAAAATTTTGCCATTTTCTGCTATAATTTTGTCTATTTTTCTGGAAGCCTCGTTTTTTGAAAGACTGTCAATTTCATAATCTATTTCTAAATTGTGATATCTTATTAATGCAATCAGGTATTTCTTCTGTTTTTCTGTAATTGGTTGCATTTTCTTAACTTTATATATAAGTTTCTCTGCTTCAAAGAGTCCCGGAAATTCGTTTCTATACTTATTCATCAAAATCATATATAACTTTGATGTTACCTCTGCATCATTATAGGCCCTATGATGATTCTTATCCTCTATGCCAAAAATTTTACATAAACATTCAAGTCCCTTACTCCACTCTTTTGGCAATGTCTTCCTTGCTATTTTTAGTGTATCAAGTCCACTTTTGTCAAACTGTAAATTAAGATTTATGGCATTCTGTTTTAAAAATCCATAATCAAACCTTACATTGTGACCCAAAATTATGTCATTTCCTGCGAATTCAATAAATTGAGGTAGTACATTCTCAATTCCTGATTTGTCCTCCACCATTTCCGTCGTGATACCTGTAAGTTCTGTAATTCTTTCAGGCACGGGAATTCCCGGATTAATTAATTCTGAAAAAGTATCCACAACTTCCCCATCACGCACTTTAACTGCACCTATTTCTATAATTCTATCCCACTTTGGTCTGATTCCTGTAGTTTCTATATCTACGCATACGTAATCTCTTATCATTTTTTCATATCCTAACAGTACTGCTTTATTATTTTTCGCAACAAAAAAAGCGGGTGATGGGAATCGAACCCACATATCCAGCTTGGAAGGCTGGTGTTCTACCACTGAACTACACCCGCATGTACAATGCCTGGTTCCGGAATCGAACCAGAGACACGAGGATTTTCAGTCCTCTGCTCTACCAACTGAGCTAACCAGGCTTGCAATACCTCATATCATCACTGCATTGATGATTTTATACTAACATTGGCTTTTTGTCAAGTTAGTATTTTTAAAAATTTTAGAATAATAACAAATATAACTGCTAAAAGTAAATAACATTACGACTATATCGATAATAACAAGTGCCGTAACCGCCCCTGTCGGCATTCCCGGGAACAGAAGTAATGCTATTAATATTACATAAGTACTAAAGGTGCAAACCTTTCCATACCATTTTGCTCCCTCTATCTTATGTCCTCTTTTTATCAGCATCATTCCCGAAACAGCCATATAGCCTTCTTTAATTATATAAATTCCAACCATGACTATCACTATGTTATATTTAAATGCCAGACTAAGTATTATTGCCCCTATTGTAATCTTGTCGGCAATTGGATCAAGCATCTTTCCCCAATCCGTAACCATGTCAAACTTTCTTGCAACTTTACCGTCAAAAAAGTCTGTCAGTCCTGATACTACAATGGTTGCAATTACAGGCCAGTATGGTGCTCCTGACAATGATTTGTAAAATAAGTACATATAAACAAAAACTAACACTATTCTAAAATACCCCATTATATTAGGTATAGAAAAATATTCACGCCAAAAATCCTTCTTCATATCATTCTCCTTGTCAAAACTAGTATACTCCAAAGGCTCATATTTTAAAACCCAGTTTGGCTATTTTATTTTTTTAGAATTCTTCGTAAATAAACACCGGCGCTGCTGCATCTCTGGAACACATATAATAACCCCAGATAATCATAATTACAACATAGAATAACAGTACTCTGCATACAAATCTCGCTTTGCTACTGCTCCTAATTTTGTTTATAAAAGTTGTAAATCTGCTCATTAAAATTTACCAATCCTTTCAATGCCAAATGACTGTCATCTTCAAATACATAATTTTCATATTCCATTTTTGAAAGATCTGCCAGTTCAGCTCCTTTATCTTTTGCGATTTTTCTGACTGCATTATATATTTTATTTCTATTTTTTTGCGGGTACTCTGCGTAGTCACTCCATCGCCCATTAAAAGGAAGCATCACTATCATGGCTTTAATATTTTCTTCCTTACACACATCTAAAAAGCACTGTAAATCTTTAAATTCAATTGATTTAGTTGTGTAATTAAGTTTTCTAATCATATTGTGGTCAACTTTATACTTAAGCTTTCTTTTATAAACATCATCAAACATTCCATATTTATTTTTAGGTGCCATTTTTTCACCTTTTAATTCTGCTTTTTTGTATAATTTGTCCCATTGTATTTGCTTTTCTTTCCCCTGTTTTTTGTCCTTAAGCCTTCCCCTTAGAATGGATGCCATAAAAAGTTTTGTTTCAGCCTTGTCATTTACAAGATAGCTGTGAATATTTTTTCTCACTTTATCAAAAGTATTTCCATCATTGTCCATATACCATTTTACATCATCCTGAATGCGGCTCCACATAACATGATTGTCTGCCGTCAGTGTCTTTATTCTGGAAATAACATATTTCTTTGTTTCTTTACTTATATCTTTGTTTTTCAAAAACGCTATCATATGGGATTCTGAATATGAATCTCCAAAAGCATCTTTCCTTACACCTGTTGGTTTAAACCATTGTGGGGAAACACTTATTACAACCTTTTTATTCTTTATGCCGTCGGCTATTGCCCCAAGAGTAATGGCATGGTTTAAGCTCTGGTAGCCTCCTCTTCCTATAAAGATCGGTTTCATGTCTGTATTTTGATATACAGTATCTCCGTGAAATCCTGTTTTCTGACAATGTCTCAATTCTGAAGAACCTAATATAACCATTGCCTCCTTATTATTCACCAGTCTTTTAAGGCCCTCCGTATTAGCAAACTTTGAAGCGCTGTCCCATGTTCCATACGTAACACTGTTTTTTGGAGTTATGTGTTTTTCTGTAATTTTAATTCCCGAAACAGTTATGAGAAACAGAACAAAGGCCATACCTATGGCTTTGAGATTTTTCATTTAGCTTCACCTCTATAGACTTTCTATTTATTACTTTTTTCTTCTACTAAAGCAATAATTTTATTTGCTGTATTTACCTGATTTCTTGCGACCTCTGAAGGTGCGATTACAATTCCAAGCTCATCCTCTATCATTGCCAGAAGCTCTGCAAATCCTAATGAATCCAAAATGTCTTCTTCAAATAAATCTAAATCCAATTCTTCTCTGACAATATCGTCTTCACAAACTTCTTCTAATAAATCTAAAACTTTCTCTTTCATTCTTTTACTCCTTTAAATTAATTTCTATTTTTTAAAACAAATGTCCTGAAAAGATTAAAAATCCAAACATTACAAGATTCATGGTTACAGCCCATGAAAGAACCGCATACCATTTTTTCTTTTTATTTTTCTTATAAAACTTTGATTTTTTCTGATATATTTCAGTTAATGCCAAAAGCACACCATGATACAAACCATAAACAATATAGTTTAATCCAAGACCATGCCAGATTCCCATTACTGTCATGTTTATAATGAATCCGACAGATGCCGTCTGAAGTCTTGTTTTAAAACGCTTCTTTTTTCTTGAAGCTATAATAAATCTTGTAAAAATAAAGTCTCTAAACCATTCAGACAGGGATATATGCCATCTTGCCCAGAAGTCCTTCATATCTTTACTGATAAATGGTTTATTAAAGTTATCCGGAACCTTTATTCCAAGCATATAGCCTGTTCCAACTGCCATAAGGCTATATCCTGCGAAATCAAAAAACATATAAATTCCGTAAGTATAAGCATAACCTATTTCCTGCAATACTGTAGGTGCCATAAGTTCTAACATCGCCTTATATGCCAGATCCGCCAAAACGAATTTATACAGCAGTCCGAATATGAATTTTTGAAGTCCTATCCCAAAGTTTTCCAGATATTCATTTCTTTTATATACTTTCGTTAAATCTGTATCAAACCTTCTGCTTCGGTCAATGGGTCCACAACTGAAGGTTGGGAAGAATATCAGGAAAGCTATAAAATTGCTTACACTGATGCTTTCAATTACCCCATCATACATTTCAATAATTATCTGCACTACCCTGAATGTCAGATATGATATTCCTATAAATTGGAACCAACCCATTTCCTTTAAGGTATTTATCTCACAAAGTTTACATAATATCAACGGCAGTATTGTAAGAAAAACAAATACTCTGTATCTCCACAATACCCTGCCTTTCTTTCTTATAGCTTCATAGGTTTTCACAAAAAACAGTTCTATTGAAAGAAATGCACCAAAGTAAATTAGTGAAGATATATTTCCTTTTAAAACCAGTACAACAAAAAGTGCTGAGGTAATTATGTTGTACCATTTCAGTGGTTTTTCAAGAAGGCCCATAATTAAAGCCCCTAGAAGAACAACCGTGAATACTATGTAAAAATATTCTCCTGAAAAAAAACTCATTATAACAAACCTCCTAAATATTTACGGTCTGCCTTTCCGTTGTTATTCATAGGTATCTCTTCAATATATTTAACCTTCTTAGGAATCATATATATTGGAAGAATGTCCTTTAACTCTTTCTTTATCTCTCTGCCAAACTCCTGAGGCGTTCTCCCCCCAAGTTCCCCGGTAACAAATGCCGTAAGGCTCTTTACTTTTCCTTCTTTTACATTAGGAATTACCACTGCATGGCTTATTTGCGGCAGCTTTAGCATATTATTTTCTATGTCTTCTATTTCAATTCTGTATCCGTTTAATTTTACCTGAAGATCAATTCGTCCGTTGTAGAAAAGCTGTCCTCCTACTTTATACCCTGCATCTCCTGTATGGTAGGCCCGGTATTCTCTGCCGCCTCTTACACATTTGAAGAAAGCTTTTTCTGTAAGATCATCTCTTCCAAAATATCCGGTACTTACAGTATCACCAATAATTATTATTTCTCCCTGCTGTCCTTCAGGAAGTATCTCGCCCTTTTCATTATGAATTTCAAGCCAGGTTCCCGGTTTTTCATGACCTACCGGCAATGATTTTCCCTTAACCGTCATTTCATCCAAAAGTTCCGATGTTATAAGCACATCCGAAACTGCGACTGTAGATTCCGTAGGTCCATATGTATTAATTACCTTTACTCCAGGAAATCTTTCGTGGAGTTTCTGAACTGTGGATATTGTAAGGACTTCTCCACAAAAGAGAAACATTTCCAGATTTGGTAACATTTCTTTATTAAATTTTCTGTCTGCCATACACATATCTGCAAAAGACGGGGTTGAAACCCAAACATTAATGTCTGATTTTTCAAAATGTTCATACATTAATCCATAATTTTCCTGCATCTTTTTCGTCAGCGTATGAAGAGTTCCCCCACAGGCAAGACATGTATATAAATCCATTACAGACAAATCAAATGAAAATGGTGCCTGATTGCCGAAGTTTTTCCCTTCCTTATCTTCTTTACCGCTTCCTAAATTAGTTGACCAGTCAAGATAATTGTTAAGGCAGTCAAATGTAATCTGAACTCCCTTTGGCTTTCCTGTACTTCCTGATGTAAAAATAATGTAATAATTATCATCGGGTTTTACCCAACAGGATTCATCTATAATTTCCGTTTCGTTTTCGATAATTTTTTCTATGTCCGAAAGTTTCTTTACATTGGCACCGGCAAAATCAATATTTCCCTCTACCTGCAAAATTACATCCGGCTCAACGCACTCTACTGTATCTAAAACCCTCTGGTCAGGAATTGATATATCCTGCGGACAATAAGCTCTGCCTGACTTCGCACATGCCAAAAAGCAGACTATCATATATGGATTTTTGTGTCCGTAAACAATTACCGGAGTTCTGCTTTCCTTATATTCTCTATTGAGCCATGCAGCCAGCCTGTCCGAATAATCGTCCAGCTGCCCATAAGAAAGACAGGTATCACCACTATGGATGGCAATTCTGTCTTTATTTATTTTTGAAAATTTCTTAATCTCTTTTAAAATATTCATTGTACTCTTCCCTTTATTAGTTTTATTAAATTATAGTTATCTATGTATCAATTTTGTATCACATTTCACAGTTTATAAAAAAGTTCAATGAATTGTAACACATTGACTAATACAAAGTATACAACCTAATATAGTTAAATACAAGTATTTTTTAATTAAGATTTTCTTAAGTTTTATTTACATTTATTAATATTTCTTTACGTTTGTTGTGCTAATCTGACTTTACTTTCGTCCAAAGACTGGCACAATACTCTTTTATTTTCTGTTCCTGATATTTGAATTCTTCACTTTTCGGATTAGATGTATCAGGAGCACATCCCGGATTTCCCGCGTATTCTTCATTTCTATAGTATTCGTAAACGGACTTTACTGCACTGTCATATCCTATATATGCAGTGTTCTGAATTGCAACATCTTTTTGCAGGAAAAAGTTAATAAACTTATGGGCAAGTTCCGTGTTCTTACATGATTTTGTTATAACCATTCCGTCTATCCAGTTGTTGCTTCCCTGCTCCGGAACAAAAAATCCCATATCGCTGTTTTCAGAAATAATATAGGCCCCGTCCCCTGAATACACTGCTGCCATATCTTTGTTTCCCGATATCATGTTATCCATAACATCATCTCCCACATATACCGGCTTCATTGTTTTGTTCTGTTCTACGAGCCATTCATAAGCCTGCTGCAATTCACTCTTATTAGTTGTATTCATTGAATATCCAAGAGCCTTCAGGGCAATCATAAAGGAATCCCTTTCGGAATCATACATATAGATTTTTCCACTGTATTTTTTGTTTCTTAAAATATTCCAGCCTTCCTGCAAGTCTTCCTTAGAAACAGTCTTTTTGTTATACACAATTCCAACTGTTCCCCAATAATATGGGACAGCGTATTTTGATCCTTTATCAAAATTATTATTCAAGAGCTTTGGAACAATCTTATCCTTATTTGTTATTTTGCTCCAGTCTACAGGCTGTAAATAATCTTCTTTTATAAGCCGTTCTATCATATAGTCTGAAGGAACTAATACATCATACACCGAACCACTTTGCAACTTGGTATACATCGACTCATTAGAATCAAAAGTTTCATATACAACATCGCAATCATTTTCCTTTTCGAATTTTTCTATTAGATTCGAATCCATATATTCTCCACTGTTAAAAACTCTTAAAACCGGTTTATTATTAATGGCGGAAAATTTAACTACACAAAAAATTGCAATGGCAACCATTCCTACAAGAGCAACACTTCCTGCAATTTTTTTGTAGAACTTAGGCTTTGTGCTTTCCATGACAATGCTTTTACCCTTACGTTTCTTCACAATACTTGGTATGACATTTACAATCACAAGCACTATTACCACAACAAGAATAAGTAGTGTTGATAATGCATTTATTGTAGGGTTTGTTCGTTTTGTCATGTTATATACTACAATTGAAATGTTAGATACACCATTTCCCGTTACAAAGTAAGAAATAACAAAATCATCTATGGACATTGTAAATGCAAGAAGCATTCCTGCGTATATTCCCGGTTTTAATATGGGGATAATTACCTTTGTAAGGGCCTGAAACGGTGTAGCCCCAAGGTCCATGGCAACATTTGCCAGGTTATGGTCCATGCTTCTTACCTTAGGATAAACGCTGACTATAACATAAGGGGTACAAAACATTATATGTGCTAACAGCATTGTAATGTAGCCTCTCTCCATACGGGCTGATGTAAATAAAATCATCAAGCCTATAGCCGTTACAATTTCCGGATTCATTATAGGCATATTGTTTACATTAAGGATTGCCTCTCTTAATACTTTTCTGCTTCTGGACAATCCGATTGCCGTCATTGTTCCAAGAATTGTTGAAACCGCCGTAGCAATAATTGCTATACTTATAGACACATATACTGCCGCAATAATATTGTTATCAGTAAGGAGTTTCTGGTACCATTTCAACGAAAGCCCTGTAAATTTAGTCAGGGATTTTGATGAATTAAATGAAAAAATCATTGTTACCAGAATTGGAAGATAGAAAAATACAAACATTAAGGCAATATATAATTTAGGTCCAATGGATAGTTTCTTTTTCATCTTTCACCTCCATTGTCATCCGGGTCAATCCTCTTCATGACACCCATCATTGCCAGAATTATTATGGCAAGCAATACGGATATTGCACTTCCAAAATTCCAGTCTCCCACAGATATAAACTGATTTTCAATTAAATTACCAATAAGTACAAACTGATGTCCTCCAAGAAGTACTGGGATTACGAAGGATGATATTGAAAGTAAAAATACCATAGTCACTCCGTTAATCACTCCCGGCAGAGACAGTTTTAAGATAACTTTTGTAAATGTCTTAATTTTTCCTGCTCCAAGATCACTGGCCGCCTCCACTAAAGAATAGTCCATCTTTGCCAGCGACGTATGTATTGGAATAACCATAAATGGTAACAGGTCACATATCAGTCCCATTAATACTGAAAAATTAGTGTACATCATATTAACGGGATTTAGTCCTATAGCCTTTAACAGGGAATTAACGATTCCGTTATCAGACAACAGACTAATCCATGCATACGTTCTAAGTAGGGTATTTATCCACATAGGAATTGTAACCAAAAGTATAAGAATACTCTGTGCCTCTTCATTAAATTTTGATATAAAAAATGCCATTGGGTAAGCAAGTACCAGGCAAATCACCGTTGTAATAAGTCCCATTTCAAGAGACTTCATAAATACGCTTAAGTATACCGGGTCTGATATTTTCTTAAAGTTATCCAATGTAAGATGTATTGTTAATAGTGAATTATCCCCTGTAGTAATGGAATAAAGTACTATAAGCACAAGGGGAAGTGCTATAAGTAAGAATGACCATAACACATAAGGTTTCACCAATCCTTTATAATGATGCATAATAATCTCCGTTCTACCGTTATCTTCGGCACTGATACTAAAGTTTACAGGCTAGTTGTCCATCTTGTGCATTACCTGAATGTCAAATGGATCAATTGTCAGTCCTATTACCGTCCCCATCCCAAGATTTTTGGTTGTATGCACCTTGTAATCTCTTGTTTTCGTTTTTACAATATATTCATAATGCACTCCCATAAATACTTTGGAAACAATCTCCCCCGAAACTTTTCCTTCATCAGCAGGAACTATTACCATATCCTCCGGTCTAAGCACTACCTCAATGTTTTCATTGTCCTTAAATCCTTTATCAACACATTCCCACTGTACACCGTCAAACTCAACAAGGCAGTCCTTTAGCATAATACCCTCAATTATGTTTGACTCTCCAATAAAGCTCGCCACAAACCTGTTTTGAGGTTCGTTATATATATCCATAGGCGTCCCAATCTGCTGGATAATGCCGTCATTCATTACAACAATTGTGTCCGACATTGAAAGGGCCTCTTCCTGATCATGAGTTACAAATATAAATGTAATTCCCACTTCCTTTTGAATTTTTTTAAGTTCTGACTGCATTCCCTTTCGAAGTTTTGCATCAAGAGCCGCAAGTGGTTCATCTAAAAGTAAAACCTTAGGTTCATTTACCAGAGCTCTTGCAATTGCTACTCTCTGCTGCTGTCCTCCGGACAAACTTGTTACATCACGCTTTTCAAAACCTTTAAGTCCTACAAGTTCCAGCATGTTTTTAACTTTTTTGTCTATTACTGATTTGTCCTCTTTTTTGATATTTAATCCGAACGCCACGTTATCATATACATTTAGGAAAGGAAATAGTGCATATTTCTGAAATACCGTATTAACTTCCCTTTTGTAAGCCGGAACCTTAGTAATATCCTTTCCCTCAAACAAAACCTGTCCGTGGCTTGGTGTCTCAAATCCCCCAATTATTCGAAGAATCGTAGTCTTTCCGCAGCCACTGGGTCCTAATAATGTTAAAAATTCATTTTCATATATGTTTAAATCAATTCCCTTAAGAACCTGATTATCCCCAAAATTTTTTGACAAATTATTTAATTCTATAATTTTCTTTTCCATTGACATCTCCACTTTAGCCTATACTTATATACAAATTGTCTTTTGGTACACAATTTATATATAATTTTAGGTGGTCTATGTCAATAGTTTTTTTTGACGTTTTTTGTCACATTTTCTGTTTACGTTTTCTGTCCACAAATAATTGTAAAATAAAGAGTAAAGTTGCCACAACACTGACCGTTGCTGCCGGAATTATTCCATAGGTAACGTATTTCACTTCAACGCTGTGGGTTCCCTTTTCTAATTCCACTCCCAGATATCCTATACCGGATGTAAATGTCTTTACCTTTTTTCCGTCCACATATACTGAATACCCTTTACTATATGGGAGTGAAAGCTGTAGGATTCGCTTTTCTTTTGTGCTTATTTTTCCCGTAATTTTGTTGGTTTCAATTTTTACATTAGTTAAAGTATTTGCTTTAAGTTTTTCTATTGCATTGTCATATTCTTTTGCCGGAACAACTGCAGCATAAACACTTTTAAATTGATACTCTCTGTCTTTATTAAACTTAATCTGTAACTTAGTCTGCTTTTTTTCTGAATAACCAATTTCAAAAACACTAGCGGCTTTATTGTAATATCCGTCGGAGTAATCACCAATTACTCTCATGTTTCCTGAATTGCAGTCACTAAGGTATTCTGCTGAAGTGTCCCCCTGATCATTGTCTTTTACATGTACTCCCTGAAAGACAAGATATGTAAGACTATTCTTTTCCCCTTCAAATCTGTAGTTAATACTGCTTCCGCTTTTTGTTTTCAGACTTTCTGATGATCTTCCGGTGTTTGAAATGCTGTCATCAACTATCATACTTTTCCCGTTTTCTTCTACTGTTTTCATTTCTGTTTTTTTCACACCATTTACGGATTTCCTGTTATTAATGCCATCTTTTCCATTATCCACCACGGCACTATTTAACAATGCAAGTTCTCTCTCCACAGGGGTTAAACTGTTATACTGTTCTCTTGTCATGTAAGATGTATAAGTAACTCCCAAAGGAAGATGATTTTTATTTTTGTATAAATATACTTTTTTACCATTTATAGTATCTTCACTGATTTTTTCAAATCCATATGGTGCCTTATCTTTATAGTTTACATAATATTTCACACTTGCAAGGGAAAGCATTCCTATTCTGTCTTCCAGCCCCTGTATTACATAAGCCCTGTAGCAGTCCGAAAGACAAGTGGATATATATAAATCTGTTATTTTGTCAGGTACTATGCTGTAATAAAATCCTGTCTGATAAAAATTACTGTAAGCAGACTTGTTAATTCGCTCCCGCTTTCGTTCCGTTCTGTAAAAGCTTTTATCTTTAATATTTTTTATAACCTGTACATCTTCACTGTGCATTTCTTTTTCTAAAGTATTTCTATTAACATAATCCCTACAATTATAGGAAAAACTACTATCAAATATCATAAAAAAGTTAATAACTATATTGGTTATTGTTAATAACACAAGAAAACATGGCATAGCTTTGTAAATAACATGTGTTTCTTCTATTGCAAACGCCACCATTACCGCCAACAGAAGTGCCATTCCATAACTAAATCTCATTGTTACATAAGAGAAACCATTCATAAATTTTCCTACACTAGGGGAAATCATCATTGCCAAAAATACCACAAAACCAAATAATAGTTTTTTGCCAGCTTTTGTTCTTTTTCCAAGTAACATAAACAATGCAATAACCCCCACAACACTAATTCCCGGTATGCTCCATTGGTTCATATTTCCACCGGAAACAAAAAAACTGTAAAATAAATTTTTATAATAATCTTCTTCAAAAAATAATGAGGGCCCCACCAGTTTTGTTGTTGTTCGCACGTTATTCATAAATGCATATACCGACGGCACCAGAATTACGGCAGCCATGGCACTTCCCCAAAGATATGCCACCACAATACGTCCGGCTCTTTTAAGAAATCCCTTTAACTTGTTTTGTCTATACTCTCCCAGCTGCCTTATGAAAAAATAAATTACTGCCATTACTGTATTGATGTACATAAAATAATAATTATTAATGAAAGACAACGCCACAACTATGGTCAGTACCTTTATCTTCTTTTTTGATATGGCAAGCTCTACTCCTGCAATAAGAAGTGGCAAATACATTACCCCGTTGAAAAATAAAGGATGCCTTATTCCACCAAGAAGTGCATAGTTACAAAATGCGTATGCCAGTGACGCCGGAAGAACTGCAGAAATTTTTGTCCTCCCAAGAACTTTCAAGAGATATGCCACAGTCAATCCGCTTAGATACATTCTTACAAAAATCAGCACTTCATACATTAATTCCATCTGATTTTCAGGAAATAAGACTGTAAGTAATGTTATCGGATCACCAAACCCATAATAGTTGAGGGTGCCTATTACATCAAATCCCTGACCTAACGTCAAATCAACCATTGGCATCTTTCCGCCTGTGAACAAATTAATAATATATTGTCTTATGTATTTAAGCGCCACTACATGCTGTGACAGTCCGTCAATCCTCCAAATAAATGTCTTATTTTCTGCTGCAAAAATTCTGTCCAGAACTAATGCAAGCGCCATAAATATAGTTGAATACAAACCTATAAAGTATATTTTTTTCCTATATTCCCTAATTAATCTTGTTTTCATATTAAAAATTCTCTCCATAAAAACTTTTTTCAATCACTGGAGATATATTAACTTTTAATGCAAAACAAATTAGAAGAAAAATCTTAAGATTTAATGAAGATTTTTACAACCCCGGGATGGCTACATATATTTGCTGAAATAACGTAAATATTTATATACAAAAAGAACAGAAAATTTTATAGCAGAAAAGTGATTATCAAATCACTTTTTCAGATGCACTGAACACAAAATTTATCAAAAATTCTGTGCAAATTGCATCAATGTTTTAAAATTTCTGTTCTTTTTATATTAATAGATACTTATGTAATTTCAGCAAATATATGTAGCCACTCCGAAGCTGTAAAATCTGTTTCTATCCACGATTTTGTGCATCAACTAGATTCTTGCTGTGATAAATCTCACGAAGCTTTGGCTTTTCAATCTTTCCTGTAGCATTTCGTGGAACATCTGCGAAAATAATTTTTCTAGGTCTCTTATATCTTGGAAGTTCCTTGCAGAATTCCTGAATTTCCTCTTCTGTACATTCCGTATCAGGCTTAAGTTCAATAATGGCTGCTGATATTTCTCCAAGTCTTTCATCTGCCAGACCAATAACCGCAACGTCCTTAACCTTAGAATATTTACTAATAAAATTCTCAATCTGTACAGGGTAAATATTTTCACCGCCGCTGATAATAACGTCTTTCTTTCTATCAACTAAGTAGATAAATCCATCTTTGTCCATTTCAGCCATATCACCTGTATAGAGCCATCCGTCTTTCAGACATTCAGATGTAGCCTGTTCATCATTATAGTAGCATGTCATAACGCCGGGACCTTTTACAATAAGTTCGCCAACTTCACCCTGATTGACTTCTTTGCCTTCAGGATCAACAATTTTAGCCTGCCATCCGTATCCCGGAATACCGATAGCTCCAACCTTATCAATATTATCAACTCCCAAATGTACGCACCCCGGTCCGATTGATTCACTAAGACCATAGTTAGTGTCGTACTGATGATGTGGGAAGTATTCCTTCCAACGTTTAATAAGACTCTGTGGAACCGGCTGTGCTCCAATGTGCATCAGTCTCCACTGATCTAAATTATAATCTTCTATTTTAATTTCGCCTCTGTCCAGAGCCAGTAAAATATCCTGTGCCCAAGGAACAAGCAACCACACAATTGTACAATGCTCATTTGATACAGTTTCAAAAATTGTCTTTGGTGTTACCCCTTTAAGAAGAACTGCCTTGCCACCGGTTATAAGGCTTCCAAACCAGTGCATCTTTGCTCCTGTATGATAAAGTGGTGGAATGCAAAGGAAAACATCATCCTTTGTCTGACCATGATGGTGCTGTTCAACTCTTGCAGCATGCATAAGGCTTTCATGGTTATGTAAAATAGCTTTCGGAAATCCCGTTGTTCCTGATGAAAAATAAATTGCCGCATCATCTGAATCTTTTAATTCAATTTTCGGTGCCAATGATGAACAGTTGGATACTAACTGGTTATAGTCCTCTGCAAAACTTGGACAGTCACCGCCAACATAGAATAAAATTCTTTTCTTATCTATTTCATCTACTATTTCTTCAATTCTTCCTATAAATTCCGGACCGAAGAAAAGTACATCAGTCTCTGAAAGATCCAAACAATATTTTATTTCATGTTCGTCAAATCTGAAGTTCATTGGCACTGCCAATGCTCCCATTTTCAAAATACCGAAGTAAATAGGAAGCCATTCCAGACAGTTCATCATAAGAATTGCAACCTTGTCTCCTTTTTGAACCCCCCTGCTTAAAAGTAAATTGGCCACACGGTTGGCCTTTTCATCGAAAACATGCCATGTTATTTCACGTCTGTACTGTTGACGTATATCAGGCTGAATAAGTTCGTACTCCCTCCATGTAACTCTCTTCTTTTCTTTAATGTCAGGATTTATTTCAACAAGTGCTACATCACTTCCGTACTCTCTGGCATTTCTCTCTAATAATTCTGTAATAGGCATTTTTTTATCCTTCCTTTTCCCTGTTTACATAAATTTAAACATTCTGTTAGCATTTTCACCAAGAATTAATTTTTTATCTTTTTCATTAAGTTCTATTCTGTCAAAATCCTTTAAAGCCTGACTCTGATCATACCATGGACTGTCTGTTCCAAATAAAATTTTGTCTGCTCCATGTTTGTCTATCATTCTTTTTAACTGTTCATCGCTTATCTTTACGGGGAGCTTATCATTCTGCACCACTGCGGTATCCAGATATATTGGCAGTCCCAGTAATTTTTCTTCAACTTCATTCCACATTTTCCAGCCTCCCATATGGGCAAGAATTAATTTTTCAGGCTGAATATGCTTCCATAAATCAAGAACCATATCAGGAGTGCAATGTACCGACTCAGGAAGTCCCACGTCCTCTCCTGCATGTACAATAATTCCCAAATCCTTCTCTGCTGCATAATCAATTATTCTAAGGTACTTATCGTCATCGAAAAATGTATTCTGATAATCCGGATGAAGTTTAATTGCTTTTAACTCCATAGCTACAATATCATCTATGATTTCCCTGTAGTTTTCACAATCCGGGTGAATGGCTCCGAAATTAAAAATTTTCGTTTCATCCATCTTTTCATTTACCTTGGCAGAACTTCTGTTAATCTTCTCCGGCTGTCTTACATTAGTAGCCACAGGACACACCACCGACAAATCAATTCCTGCTTTTTTTGTACTGTCAGACAATCCTTTAAAAGTTGGAATTCTGGCACATTTTACTTCCATTCCCTGACCTTTTAAAATATTCTCTTCCATTCCTACTATTGCAGACTCTGCAATCCTGTCAGGAAATGTATGTGTGTGAATATCAATAATCATGTTCCGCCTCGCTTTTTCACTTTAAAGTCATAAAATATTATAATTAATTATATAAAATAAGTCAACCATTCCACACCCCATATTTAAGGCAGAAGGTTTTATTAGAAAAATACCCAGATATGATTTTTTTATACAAAGGAAATAGGAATATAAAGAATAAAAGGGTGATTTGCAAAAAATGTCACATTTCTACCTTTGCTGCGCCGCATATTAACAATTGCTCACGCAAACTCAGCCACTTCGTGGCTTCAGACAATGCTCCGCAATTGTAACTATGCTCGCAAAGCAAACGAAATGTTTCCAATCTTTTTGCAAATCACCCTTTTATTCTTTATATTACTTTCCCTTTGCACTAAAAAGTCCTACTCGAATATTTTTCTAATAAAACCTTCTGCCCAAAGTATATTATGCGATTTCGTAACCTCTTTCGAAAGCTGCTACGTTAATATCTACTGTTTTTGGTGGAACAGTATTTTTTACTACTTCAATCCACTGTTCTTTAGGGAAGTCCATGTGCTTAGCAGCAACCCCAAGAATAATAACATTGAATACTCTTGAATTTCCCATTTTAAGTGCTTCTTCCTGAGCATCAATTGATATAACTTTATGTTCTTTTGAAAGTTCTTCAATTATGTTTTCAGGATATTTTGCTACTCCGGTAACAACAGGCATTGGATCAATTCTCTGATCATTTACAATAATCACACCATCTTTTTTGAGAAAATGTGCATATCTTAAAGCTTCCAATCTTTCAAATGCAATAAGCACATCTGCCTGACCTTCTTCAACAATAGGTTCTGCAACCTCTTTTCCGTATCTTACATAGGTAACTACGCTACCTCCACGCTGTGCCATACCGTGTACCTCTGATAACTTTACATCATATCCTGCTGCGACAGTAATACCACCTAAAATTCTACTTGTAAGGAGAGTTCCCTGTCCGCCAACACCTACTATCATAATATTCTTTGTATCTGCCATGGCTATTCTCCTCTCTTCTTTAATTCTATTGCGCCAAATTTACAATTGCTCATGCAAAGTCCACAACCGTTACACATTGTTGCGTCAATTGCAACTGTTCCGTCTTCGTTCTTTGTCATTGCAGGACATCCCGGTACAAGACACTGTCCGCACTTAACACATTTTTCAGGAACTGTATAACATTTGCCCTTTGGAACAAATGATTTAAGAAGAGCACATGGTGACTGTGAAATGATTACTGAAACTTCATCCCTAGCCACTTCTTCTTTAACAACCTTTGTAAGTCTGTCTACATCAAATGCATCAACAACTTCTACATGTTTAACACCTAATGCATGACACAAATCAACTAAATCTACAGCATATGCAGGTTCTCCGTCAAGGGTCTTTCCTGTTGCAGGATGATCCTGATGACCTGTCATACCTGTTGTAGAGTTATCTAATATAATAACTGTTCCTGTAGCCTTGTTATAAACCATGTTCATAAGTGAATTTACACCTGTGTGAAGGAATGTAGAATCACCAATTACGGCTACCCAGTTTTTGATATAATCTTTTCCTTTTGCCTTTTCCATACCATGAAGTGTTGAAATACTTGAACCCATGCAAAGTGTCGTATCAACTACTGCCAATGGATTAACGGCACCAAGTGTATAACATCCAATGTCACCTGCTGCATGAATTCTTAACTTCTTAAGAACTGAATATGTACTTCTGTGAGGGCATCCCGGACAAAGAATTGGAGGTCTCGCAGGTGCTTTAGCAGCTTCTTCAATCTCTACCTTTTCATTGAGAAGTTTTTCTCTTAACATGTTAGCACTGTATTCGCCCTGAATTGTAAATAAATTCTTTCCTTCACATTCAATTCCCATTGCCTTAACCTGCTCTTCAATAACAGGTTCAAGTTCCTCAACAATTACAAGTCTGTCCACTTTACTTGCAAATTCCTTTATAAGTCCCTTTGCAATCGGATGAACCAATCCTAATTTTAGAACTGAAGCATTAGGTAAAACTTCCTTAACATACTGATAAGGGATTCCGCTTGTAATAATACCAATGCTTGTATCATTATATTCAACCTTGTTAATGTCAAGGTTGCTTGCATCCTCTGCCATTTTGTTCATACGCTCTTCTACATGAACGTGACGCTTAATTGCGTTAGCCGGCATCATAACGTTCTTAGCTATATTTCTTTCATAAGGCTTATCATCAACTTCTACTCTGTCTTCAAGGTTAACCAATCCCTGAGAGTGAGCAAGTCTTGTTGTTGTTCTAAGTATAATAGGTGTATCATACTGTTCTGACAATTCGTAAGCTCTCTTAGTAAATACTCTTGCTTCTTCACTGTCTGACGGTTCAATAACAGGAATCATTGCCGCACGGCCAACCATTCTTGTATCCTGTTCATTCTGTGAACTATATATTCCCGGGTCATCTGCAACAACTACAACCATACCACCATTTACTCCGATATATGCTCCGGAATAAAGTGGGTCGGCTGCCACATTAAGACCTACCATTTTCATCATGCACATTGAACGGCATCCTGCCATTGATGCACCAACTGCAACTTCTGCCGCTACTTTTTCGTTTGGCGCCCATTCTGCGTAAACGCCGTCATATTTTACTATATTTTCACTAATTTCCGTACTTGGAGTTCCAGGGTAAGCGGATGTAACTTTCACTCCGGCTTCATAGGCACCCCTTGCAATAGCTTCATTGCCTAACATAATTGTCTTTTTGCTCAATTTTTCTTCCTACCTCTCTTTAAAAATAGACATTTTTTTACTTCATTATATTATAATTTATCACTGTTTATAAGTCAACAAACCCCTATTTTAAGTATATTTTTTCCCCAGGCAGGAAGCTCTTTGCTATCGTTGCCATATCCTTTGGGCTTTCCTTCATTCCACCCCGAACCCAGTTTTCCACAACAGCTGTACATCCAAAAACAATATAATATCTGTAATACTCAAACTGCTTTAATGATTTATCCATAAATTTATCTTTCCAGCGAAGCATATACTTATCATGAATATAGTATCCCATTTTTTCGTATCCTGTTCTGTTGTTCACACCAAAACATAAAATTTGCGCCTTTAGTTTATCATCATAAAAATAATTGAAGATTCCATTAAAGAATTCCTCTGCATTTCCCCCTTCAGTCCTCTCAACGATTTTCTGAATATCCTGTGTAATTTCATACTGTAATTGTTCAAGCATATCCACAGGGTCTCTGTAATACTGGTAGAAAGTAGTTCTTGTAACATCTGCCCTTTTTGCCAATTCGCTTACAGTTATATCTTCCACATTTTTTTCTTTCAAAATATCAATCAAAGCCTCTGTAAGAATTTTTTTAGTTCGTCTTATTCTCTTATCAACCTTTTCCATATTTTCCATCTCCGGACTCCTTATTCGGCAAACTATTTTTGAACACTATTTTACCACTTTTTTTCAAAATAGTAAAAACTACAGAGCTGTAAAAATCCATAATTATCAGATTTCCACATAACTCCGTAGTTTTTTGTGTCCTTACTATATACTTTTTCCAAATAATTTTTCTATTACTTCCCTTACTGTTGTAATCTCTTTTTGCTCATATATGTTTGCACCACAAAATATCAGTGCTTCATCAACATTTCCTTCTGCAGCATTTATGAGTCTTTCAGTAATGCAGTATGGAATTTCTGACGGATTACACTTTTTAAGACATCCAAGACATTTTTTTGGAGTAAACTTTTCTCCATTCATAACTCTTTCCATAAACTTATTTTTTATTGCTCTTCCCGGCATTCCCACAGGACTCTTTACGATTACAATATCTTCTTTTTGGGCCTCAACATATGCTCTTTTGTATTTTATGTCTGCATCACATTCCTTAGTTGTTACAAACAAAGAAGCCACCTGCACTCCGTCCATTCCTAATTCCAACGCCTGCTTTACGTCTTCCTTTGTTGAAATCCCCCCTGCTAATACAATTGGAATTTTTTTTGAGTACTTATTGGCATACTCATTAACTACTTTCTTAATTTTTAATATTTCTTCCCTGTAATTTTCGTTGTACTTTTCTATTTCATCAGCCTTAAATCCCAGATGTCCCCCGGCTTTAGGTCCTTCGATTACAACCATGTCTGCCGTTTTTTTTGTAATTTTGTCCCAGTATTTCAAAATAACCTTTGCTGCCTTTTCACTTGAGACTATAGGCGCTATTTTTGTAGTATATTCTTTCAATATATTGGGAAGTTCAACCGGCAGTCCTGCTCCAGATACAATAAGGTCTGCCCCTGCTTCTGCTGCTGCTATAACCTGTTCTTTATAATTATTTAGGGCAGTCATAATGTTAATGCCTACAATTCCCTCTCCCCCAATCTTTTTTGCCTGTTTTATTTCTCTTTTTATGGCTCTCAAATTTGCCTTTAATGGATTCACTTGAAAATCTTCCTCTTTAAATCCAATCTGTGCTGACGATATAATGCCTACTCCACCTGCTGCCGCTACTTTTCCTGCGAGATTACTTAATGAAATTCCAACCCCCATTCCTCCTTGGACAATTGGTATCTTTGCCTTTAAATCGCCTATAACTAATGGTTTAATTTTCATTACATTCTCCTAAATCTGTCATATCTCTCATTAACTGTTTCCTGTTGTGTCATATCTGTTTTTCTATCGAGAAATAAATTAATTTCCTGTTTCAGATTGAGTGCTGTCAAATCCATGTTCTCAACAGTATAATTTTTTGGTTCTGGAAATATTTTTTCAATTACTCTTAATTCTTCCAAATCCTCAGCGGTCATTTTCATGGTCTCAGCCGCCTTATCCGCTTTTTTCCCGTCTTTCCACAAAATACTTGCATATCCCTCCGGCGATAATATTGAGTAAACGGAATTTTCCAGCATCCATACTTCATTGGCCACTGCCATAGCTAATGCGCCTCCACTTCCCCCTTCTCCTACAAATATCGAAAGAATTGGCACCTTAAGAGCTGACATTTCGAATAAATTTCTTGCAATTGCTTCCCCCTGACCTCTTTCTTCAGCCTCAAGTCCGCAAAAAGCTCCCGGTGTATCTACAAAACATATAACAGGTCTGCCAAATTTTTCAGCCTGTTTCATCAGGCGCAGTGCCTTTCTGTATCCTTCAGGAGATGGCATTCCAAAATTCCGTTCTATATTATCTTTTGTATTATGTCCCTTTGTCTGGGCAATTACAGTAACAGATTTTCCGCTTAGTCTTGCAATTCCTCCCACTATGGCCTTATCATCACCAAAATATCTGTCGCCATGGCACTCCACAAACTCATCAAAAATTTTTTCAATATAGTCTTTTCCACTGGGGCGCTTGTTCTCCCTTGAAATCTTTACCTTTTGCCATGGCGTAAGGCTGATGTTATCATTTTCATAAACAATATCTTCACCTAAAACTTTTTCTTCTTGAATATTTTTTCTGTAATGGAGTTCAATTATCTCTGCGATTTTTTCCTTTAGATTTTGTCTTGGAACAATCATGTCAACAAACCCATGCTCCAGCAAAAACTCTGACCTTTGAAATCCCTTTGGTAGCTTTTGTCCTATTGTCTGCTCAATTACACGGGGACCTGCAAAGCCAATTAAAGCATCCGGCTCTGCCACTATAACATCCCCAAGCATGGCAAAACTTGCCGTAACTCCTCCCGTTGTAGGATCAGTAAGAACAGAAATATACAGATTACCACTGTCACTGTGACGTTTAAGTGCCCCTGAAGTTTTTGCCATCTGCATAAGAGATATTATTCCCTCCTGCATTCTTGCTCCTCCTGAACATGCGAAAATTACTACCGGCAAATTTTCCCTTGTTGCCTGTTCTACACTTAAGGTTATTTTCTCTCCTACGGTCTCTCCCATACTCGCCATCAAAAATCTGCCATCCATAGCTATAAGCATGGCTTCGTTTCCGTTTATCATAGCCTTTCCCGTAATGACCGCTTCATCAAGACCTGTTTTTTCTTTAACGTCTTTTAGTTTACTTTCATAATCTGAATTTTTAAGGGGATTACTGATTTTCATTCCTTCAAACAATGGTTCAAAGGTGCCCCTGTCGGCTATCATCCTTATTCTTCTTTTGGCATGCATTCTAAAATATCCGCCACATTTAGGGCAAATATACCCCTGATTTTTCACATCCTCAGAAAGCACCATTTGTCCACATTTTTTACATTTTCTAAAAAGTCCCTTTGGTACATCCGGCTTTGGTATTTTTATAGTTACATACCCGCTTCTTTGTTTTTTTATTTTTGTTTTTAGTCTCAACTTACAGCTCTCCTATGCTTATTAAACTGTTCAATAAAATCCACGTCAAAATTTCCGTTTTGAAAATTTTTGTTGTTTATAATTTCATATTCATAATCTATATTTGTGTCAATTCCTTCTATAACTACTTCACCTAAAGCACTTCTCATTTTTGCAATAGCCTCCTGTCTGTTTTCTGCATGAACAATCAGCTTTGCAAGCATTGAATCATAAAATGGGGTAACCTCATATCCCGTAAAAATCGCCGAATCCATTCTTACTCCATTTCCTCCCGGAAAATGCAATTCCTTAATCACTCCGGGACAGGGTCTGAAATTTTCATTTGGATTTTCTGCATTTATACGACATTCAATGGAATGCCCATTTATCTTAATATCATTTTGAGTAAAGGGAAGTTTCTCTCCCCGGGCTATTCTTATCTGTTCCTTTACAATATCAATTCCTGTGATGCTTTCCGTTATTGGATGCTCCACCTGAATTCTTGTATTCATTTCCATAAAATAGTATTTTCCGGTTTTCTCCAACAGAAATTCAATGGTTCCCGCATTCTCATATCCTGCCGCCTTTGCAGCTTTTACAGCCATTTCGCCCATTTCTTTTCTTAACTTGTCTGACAGAGCACTTGAAGGTGCTTCCTCTATGATTTTTTGATGATTTCTTTGAAGAGAACAGTCTCTCTCTCCCAGATGTACCACATTTCCATACTTGTCTGCCAAAATTTGAAATTCAATATGTCTTGGATGCTCCACAAAATGTTCTATATACATGGTATTGTCACCAAATGCCATTTCACTTTCCTTTTGAGCTGCCTTAAAAGCACTTTCAAATTTTTCCGAATTATAGGCTACTCTCATTCCTTTTCCACCGCCCCCTAACGCAGCCTTTATCATTATTGGATACCCAACCTCTTTGGCAATATTTTTTCCTGTCTCACAATCTGTTATCCCTTCGTCATTTCCCGGAATAACCGGAACTCCTGCTCCTGACATAGTACTTCTTGCCTCTACTTTATTTCCTAACTTTTCTATTACCATATGATTTGGTCCAACATATGTAATATTGCAGGTTTCACACAGTTTAGCAAATGTGGCATTTTCAGACAGGAACCCAAATCCCGGGTGAATTGCATCAGCCCCTGTAGTAATTGCCGCACTGATTATGCTTTCCATATTAAGATAACTTTCACTGGATTTTGTTTCTCCTATGCAAACTGCCTCGTCTGCCAGCTGAGTGTGTAAAGCCTCTTTATCTGCAACAGAATATACAGCAACAGTTTCTATTCCCATTTCCCTACATGCTCTTATTATTCTTACTGCTATTTCTCCACGATTCGCAATTAACATTTTTTGTATCATGAAATCACCTCTAATTCTATGACTGTTTTCTACCCTACCATAAATGTAAGTTCAGCTGCTGCAACTACTTTTCCATCCACACTGGCTGTTGCCTGACCTATACCCATTGGTCCCTTTTGTCTTATAATTTTTGTTTCCAGCCTTAATTTATCTCCGGGAACCACTTTGCCTTTAAATCTACACTTATTAATTCCACCGAAAAATGCCGTTTTCCCTTTGTTTTCTTCCATGCTTAAAATAGCTACAGCCCCTACCTGTGCCAAGGCTTCAATTGTAAGCACTCCCGGCATTACCGGCATTCCCGGAAAGTGTCCGGCAAAAAAGTCCTCCCTGTAAGTCACACATTTATAACCTATTGCATATTTCCCCGGTTCATAATCCTCTATATAATCCAACAATAAAAATGGATGTCTGTGAGGAATGATTTTTTTAATTTCTTCTATATCCAACATTTCTATCCTCTATTCTATAACAAACATTTCCTGTCCAAACTCCACCGGCATTTCATTTTCAACTAAAACTTTTTTTACAACACCATCATATTTTGACTCTATTTCATTCATAAGTTTCATAGCCTCAATTATTGCCAATGTCTGCCCCTTTTTCACCTTGTCACCTACAGACACAAAAGGTGCTTCATTTTCCGAAGGGCCAAGATATACGGTTCCCACAAGAGGTGCAGTTACAACATTTCCGGTAACGTCTTTTTCCTTCTCTCCACCGTTATTGTCTGGTTCCTCATTTGTTTTTTCTAAATTATCCGGCTGCTGTCCCTGCTGCTCTACAGTTGCCGCAACTGTTCCTTTATTTTTGTCGCTTTCTATGGCTCCCTTTGAAAGCTGTATTTTTGTTCCATTTTCCTCGTATCTTAACTCGTAAATATCTGACGATGAAACTTCATTTATTAATGCTTTAATATCCTTTACGTCCATTTTCTACCTCATTTTCAGTCAACATATTTTTTAATTAACAAAGTTGCATTATGTCCACCAAATCCTAAAGAATTACTAAGTGCGTAATTTACTTCTTTACTGATTCCTTCTCCCATCACATAATCAAGATCACATTCCTCTCCGGGTTCCCTAAGCCCCACGGTAGGATGAATGTAGCTGTCATTTATGCTTTTTACACATGTTATAAATTCAACTCCCCCTGCAGCTCCAAGCAAATGACCTATCATAGATTTTGTAGAATTAATTTTTACATCAGCTGCTGCTTCTTTTAAAGCCAGTTTTATTGCCCTTGTTTCAAATAAATCATTGTGATGGGTACCTGTTCCATGGGCATTAATATAGTCGATGCTTTTTCCCGTTACACCGGCCTCATTCATAGCAAACTCCATGGCCTTTGCAGCACCGCTTCCATCTTCAGCCGGCGATGTTATGTGATAGGCATCACATGTTGCTCCATAGCCTGCAATTTCAGCCAATATATCTGCTCCTCGTTGCTTTGCATGCTCTAATTCCTCTAAAACAACAATGCCTGCCCCTTCTCCCATTACAAAGCCACTTCTATCCTTATCAAAAGGTATTGATGCTCTTGTCCTGTCTGTTGATTTCGTAAGTGCCGTAAGACTTGTAAATCCGGCAACTCCTAAAGGAGTAATCGAGCTTTCCGTTCCTCCAGCTATCATTACGTCCGCTTCACCACACTGAATGGATCTGTAAGCCTCACCAATTGAATGGGTTCCTGTGGCACATGCTGTAACAACATTTATGCATTTTCCCTTAGCGCCAAATGCTATTGCCACGTTTCCCGCTGCCATATTTGTAATCATCATTGGAACAAGAAGGGGTTTTACTCTGTCGGGACCTTTTTCCAGCAATCTTTTTTCTTCCTCTTCCATATCTTTCATTCCGCCAATACCGGATCCAATGCTTACACCAACCCGGTATGGATCTTCCTTTTCTAAATCAAGCCCTGACTGACCGACAGCTTCCTTTGTAGCGCAAACTGCATATTGCGAAAAGGCCGACATTCTTTTTGCCGCCTTAAATTCCATCCTGTCCCTTGCTACAAAATCCTTTACCTCTGCAGCCAGCTTTACCTGATAGTCAGTAGTATCAAATTTTGTAATATTATCAATTCCAATTTTATTTTCCTTTATGCTTTTCCAAAATTCCTCAACACTGTTTCCTATAGGTGTAATTGCACCCATTCCTGTTACTACAACTCTTTTCATATGCCACCTCTCTACATTACCATTCCGCCATCTATATTAAACACCTGTCCCGTGATATAATCACTGTCATCTCCTGCAAGAAACGCCACAAGATTTGCCACCTCTTCCGGCCTTCCAAATCTTCCCAGAGGAATCTGCTTAACAGCCTCCTCCTTCACTTTGTCTGAAAGCTTATCCGTCATATCTGTTTTTATAAATCCCGGCGCAACTGCATTTACATTAATATTTCTTGATGCAAGTTCTTTTGCCACTGACCTTGTCATTCCTATTACTCCTGCCTTTGCTGATGAATAATTTACCTGTCCGGCATTGCCGGTTACTCCTGATACAGAGGCCATGTTAATAATTTTTCCTGCTTTTTGCTTCACCATTATTCTTGACACAAATCTTATACAGTTAAAGGTTCCCTTTAAGTTAGTATTTATTACAGCGTCAAAGTCTTCTTCTTTCATTGCCATGCAGAGTCCGTCTTTTGTAATTCCCGCATTATTAACCAGAATGTCCACTGATCCAAATTCATCGTTTACATCCTTTATGAATTCCTGACACATCTCATAATTTGAAATATCACACTTTTTGGCTATAGCCCTTCCGCCTTTTTCTGCAATTTCCCTGACAACCATATCTGCTTTATCCTTTGAGCCTGCATAATTTACTATTACTGTTGCTCCTAAACCTGCCAGTTTTTTTGCAATGGCTGCCCCTATTCCTCTTGAAGCACCTGTAACTATGGCTACCTTATCATTAATCATATAACTTATTCTCCAATCATTTCTAATTGCTTCAGATCCTCAAACCTGCTAATATTTATGCATTTTTTAGTTTTATCTATTTTCCTTATAAATCCTGCAATTGTTCTTCCCGGACCTATTTCTATAAATGTGTCTACTCCATCCTTAATCATGTTTCTAACACTTTCTTCCCATCTTACCGGTGAATATACCTGCTCCACCAATAACCTTTTTGTTTCACCTACATTCTTTACATACTCAGCAGTAACATTAGTAACATACGGAATTTGTAGTTTTTTAAATTCAGTTTTTTCCAGAACTTCACCCAACTGTTTACCTGCTCCCTTTAAAAACCTAGAATGAAACGGTCCACTTACATTTAATTCAACTGTTCTTCTTGCACCTGCTTCTTTCAATTTCTCCATTGCTTTTATAACAGCATTTTTTTTACCTGTTATTACTGTCTGTCCCGGGCAATTATAATTTGCCACTGATACATCTTCTATATCTTTTAATGCACTATCTATTGTTTCTGCATCAGGTCCCAGTATTGCCGCCATTGTTCCTTCACCCTTTGGCACTGCCCTATTCATAAATATTCCCCGACACCTTACTGTTTTTATAGCGTCTGCATAAGACATTCCTCCGGCTACGGCAATTGCAGCATACTCTCCTAAGCTAAGACCTGCTGATACCCGGGGCTTTATTCCCCTTGCTTCAATTTCTTTTGTTATTGCCAGATAAGTTGTAACTAATGCAGCCTGAGTGTACTCTGTATTATTTATCTCTTCATTTTCTTCAAAGCATATTTTTTTTATGTCAAAATCTAAGCTTTTGTCTGCCATATCAAAAATTTCTCTGGAAATAGGAGAATTTTCATAAAAATCCTTTCCCATTCCCACAGTCTGTACACCCTGTCCCGGATATACGAATGCAATTCCTGCCATATGCTACTCCTCCACTTTTCCTTATTTAATACTTTATTTTTTTATTTAAGCTTCAAAAATCTTTAACTGTCCTTTTATTATTTCTTCAGCTTCCCTTACGGTATTTTGAATTAGTTCACGACAGCTGCATGATTCTTTAACAAGACCTGCTATCTGTCCCGCCATTAGGCTTCCATCCTTTGTATTTCCCTCTACCACAGCTTTTCTCAGTCCACCTAAAGTAAGTAATTCAAGTTCCTCTAATGTCGCTCCGGCATTTTCTTTTTTTATGTATTCATTAGACATCTGATTTCTAAGTACGCGAACAGGATGACCTGATTTTCTGCCTGTAACCTTTGAGTCTATATCCTTTGCTTTTATTATTTTTTCCTTATAATTGTCATGAACATTGCATTCTTCTGTCACTACAAAATGTGTTCCCATCTGCACTGCCTTTGCACCAAGCATAAATGCCGCTGCCATGCCTCTTCCGTCTGCAATTCCTCCTGCTGCTATAATGGGAATATTTACAGCATCCACAACCTGTGGCACTAAAGACATTGTTGTAATTTCTCCAATATGCCCTCCGGCTTCTGTTCCTTCAGCTACCACGGCATCGGCTCCGCATCGTTCCATCATTTTAGCCAAAGCACAGCTTGCAACGACCGGAATAACTTTTATGTCTGCCTTTTTCCATTCTTCCATATATTTTGCAGGATTGCCTGCTCCGGTAGTCACTACCGGAACCTTTTCCTCCATTAAGACCCTTGCAATTTCATCTGCCTGGGGATTCATTAACATAACGTTAACTCCAAATGGCTTTTCGGTGAGTTCTTTCATTTTTTTTACCTGTTTTCTCACCCATTCTGCCGGTGCGCCACCTGAGCCTATTACTCCCAGACCTCCTGCATTTGATACAGCAGATGCCAAATGATAATCTGCTACCCATGCCATTCCTCCCTGAATAATGGGATATTTAATCTTTAGTAATTGTGTTATTTCTGTCTTCATATTGAAAAACCTTCCCTGGTGCTTTCTATTTATGTTCTTCTATATACTTAACTACATCACCAACTGTTTTGATGTTTTCCAATTCTTCCTCAGGAATTTTGACTCCAAACTGATCCTCAAATGACATTACCATTTCAAATAAATCTAATGAATCTGCTCCTAAATCGTCATAAAATGAAGCACTTTCCACTACCTTTTCTTCTTCTACTCCTAATTCCTCTGCTATAATTTCTTTAATTTTTTCTAACATTGTTTTTTCTCCTTTTAATTTTTATATTTAATTCCGGCATCGCCGGTTATTAACTTTTTTACACTTCAAGATATGTGGCAGCTAACGTAACTCCTGCACCAAATCCTGACATTATAATTTTTTGTCCTTCTTTTAATTGGCCTGTTTTATATAATTCATCCAAAAGTATTGGAATACATGCCGATGAGGTATTTCCATAACGCCCTACATTAGTAGGAACTTTGTCCATTGATACCTTTAATCTTTTTGCTATAGCCTGGCAAATTCTCAAGTTTGCCTGATGCAGAACAAATATATCTATATCATCTTTTGTAATTTCCATTTTGTTCATTAACTCATTAATACACTCCGGCACCTGTTTAACCGCAAACTTAAATATTCTCTGACCATCCATTTCTATATAGGTTCCAAATTCTTTTGTCTTTTCGTTTTTTACAATTTTTCTTGGTCTGTTGGCAAATTCATTGTTACATGTAAGTGAACTTCCCTGACTCCCATCAGCTTTCATAACAGTTTCAAACACAGCCTTTTCGTCTTTTCTTATGACTGCTGCTCCTGCCCCGTCTCCAAATAAAATACATGTGCCTCTATCATCCCAATTAACAATTCTTGACAATCCTTCAGCTCCAATAATCAATGCAGTTTCCACTAAACCCGTGTCTATGTAACTTTGCACTGTATTGTATGCCATCATAAATCCTGTGCAGGCTGTATTAATGTCAAAACAAAAGGCATTAACCGCCCCAATCTGTTCCTGAACAAAACAAGCCGTATTTGGAAGAATTAATTCTGAGGAAACCGTTGACACAACTATGACATCTATGTCTTTAGGGGAAACATCCACACTTTTTAAAGCGTCCTTTGCTGCTTTCACTGCCATTTGCGCCGTAGTTTCATTTTTCATCACATATCTTTGTCTTACTCCTGTTCTTTCACTAATCCATTGATCAGTAGTTTCAACATTTTTAGACAATTCACTGTTAGTTATTAACATTTCAGGCACATATGATCCCGTTCCTATTATTTTTCCAAACATATATGTCTTGCAGAATATGTTTTAATTGTCACATTCTGCACTCCTTTCTTTCTTTTTCTTCAGAACGCCTACAGTATACGCACACCTTTTCCATTGTTCAATAGATTTTCCATATCCTTTACAACATCAAAAAAAGATGTCCTGTAATGAACATTTTCTGCATTTTTTGTTCATTATGAGACATCTTTTTTATGTTTTGTATATAATTTTTATTTTAAATGTTCCCTTGCAACTGCTTCTGTTTTCTCTTCGTAGCATGCAAATAATTCATCTAATTCTGCTTTGTTTTGTTTCTTTGTAAACATACTTATGATTGGAACTATTATAAGTCCCCCTACCATGGCAACAACGCCGGAATTAATTGATGATTTAAATACATATGAAAGAACTGTTCCCCAGCCTGATGTATCTACTCCTGCTAATGTTATAACAAGCTGAATTACTGCAATTGTGCATCCCCATATAAAGCAGACTACTGTTGATGCTTTTGTTACGCCCTTCCAGTACAAACCATACAAAAATGGTGCTAAGAATGCTCCGGCAAGTGCTCCCCAGGAAACACCCATCATCTGTGCAATAAATGTTACTTCCGGATGTGAATCCTTAAATATTGCAATGGCTGCTGAAACAAGTATGAAGAATACTATAAATATTCTCATTATTGATACCTGTTTTTTCTCTGTCATTTCTTTCTTTGACGCCGGCTTTATTACGTCAAGTGTAAATGTTGAACTTGATGTAAGTACCAGTGAAGAAAGTGTTGACATGGAAGCAGAAAGTACAAGTACGATTACTACTGCAATTACAATTGACGGAAGTGTTGAAAGCATAGTAGGAATTATTGTATCAAACAATGGCTTTCCGGTTGCTTCGTTAATTGTAATCTTATCACTGTACAATCTTCCAAATCCACCTAAGAAGTAACATCCTCCTGCAACTACAATTGCAAAAATTGTAGAAATAACTGTTCCTTTATGTACATCATTTTCACTCTTAATTGCATAAAATTTGCCTACCATCTGTGGTAATCCCCATGTTCCAAGTGAAGTAAGAATTACTACAAACAACAATGCCAAAGGATCAGGGCCTAAGAATGAAGTAAATGCTCCACCTGCCCAGCCTTCGCTTGGTACTTCTGACAATTTCTGCATTGCTTTTAATAAACCACCATTGTCAGCAAGAACTGCACCTATTACCGCGCATATACCAAAAAGCATTATAATTCCCTGTATAAAATCATTAATCGCAGTTGCCATATATCCACCAAATATTACATAGAATCCTGTAAGCACTGCCATCACTGCAATAACAACCCAATATGGAATATCAAATACAAGTCCAAACAAACTTGATAATCCGTTATACAATGACGCTGTATATGGGATTAAAAAGATAAATACTATAATTGATGAAGCAACCTTAAGTGGTGTAGACTTAAATCTTTTTCCAAAGAAGTCCGGCATTGTCTTGGCATCTATGTGCTGTGTCATAACTCTTGTTCTTCTTCCAAGTACGTTCCATGCAAGAAGTGAGCCAATAAATGCGTTCCCTAGTCCTGCCCATGTAGATGCAAGTCCAAAATTCCATCCGAACTGTCCTGCATAACCTACAAAAATAACTGCCGAAAAGTAAGATGTTCCAAACGCAAAAGCCGTAAGCCATGGTCCGGCAGCCCTTCCACCTAAAACGAATCCGTTAACATCTGTTGCATGTTTTCTTGTGTAAAATCCAACAAATATCATTACTGCAAAAAAAGCAACCAACATAATGGTACACAATATAACTGTCATAATTTTCCTCCAAACTTCATTATTGCGTCCCGCTTTAAACCGTTACGCTTTAAAGCATTAAAGCGATTATACTAAATGTTTGCGTGTGTGTCAAGATGTTTTATTTTCCTGCCTTTCACCCCCAAAACTTAGCTGGAATCTTCCACTTACGACAAAAAAATTGGCCTAGTAAACTAGTCCAATTTTTTTATCCAGCATCTTCTTCTTCTATGCTGTATCTTATCAAATCTTTTCCACATGGATTGTACCTTTATGTTATCCTCTAACATAGGTCCTGTTTCTGCATATTTCATCCCATCCTTTACTGCTTCCTTCATAACTTCAGTCATCAGCACCATTGGCAATCCTTTGTTTCTGTATTTTTCTCTAACGCCTACAAGATATAGTTCCAACGTGTCCGGTTTTGAATAAGGTGCATAAAGTATTCTTGCCCAACCAAATGGGAAAAGTCTTCCATGAGACTTCTTTGCAGCTCTTCCTATAGTTGGAACAGTTACACCAATTCCTACCATCTCGTCCTTTTCATTTACAATCAATGATATGAACCTTACATTAACCATCAAAATAAACTGATTAACATATTTTTTTATCATGTCATCTGTCAAATCAACTTCACCATATAATTCTTTTGCCGCATCATTAATTACGTCAAAGATATATCTTATGTACTTTCTTAATTGAAATTTATATTTTAACTTAATAACTTTTAAATTGTTTTCTTTTAGAACCCTATCAGATACTTTCTCAAAAAAAGGAGAAACTTTATCCGGAATGTTAATTCTGTTTTCAATCCAATCTACACATTTTGTGTACCCTAAACGCCTCATATGATCCTTGTAATATGGTGCATTATTTATTGTTATAAATATTCCGTCGTACTCAAAACCTTCTATGAGCATACCTTCCTGATCTAAATCGCAAAAACCGATTGGTCCATGGATTGCATCAAGTCCTGCTTCCCTGCCCCAATCTTCAACTGCCTTAAACAAAGCCTCTGACACTTCGTAATCATCTATAAAGTCAACTCTTGTAAAACGAATTCTCTTTCTTTTCCATTTTTCATTAGCCTTATGGCTTATAATTCCTGCAATCCTTCCAACACATTTTCCATCCTTATAGGCAAGAAACTGTCTTGATTCAGCATATTCATAAGCAGGGTTTTTCTTAGGATTAAAATTAGCCATCTCGTCAGATATCAAATCCGGCATAGCCTGTGGTACATCTCGATACATTTTTTCATTAAATGACGCAAATGTACGCAAATCTTTTCTCGTCTTTACTTCTTTTATTGTTACCATCTTATCTCACGTTTTCCCATAATCTATCTGTTCTCGATTTCTCTTATCATGTCAACTCTTCTCTGATGTCTTCCGCCTTCAAACTCAGCTGCAAAAAATTCATCTAATATCATTTTTGCGAGTTCAACTCCCACAACTCTTGCTCCAAATGCTATAATATTAGCATTATTGTGTTGTTTTGTAAGCTTTGCTGAATATGGTTCGCTACAAACTGCTGCTATAACCCCGGGAACCTTATTTGCTGCAATAGATATTCCGATGCCTGTTCCACACATAAGCACACCGTAATCAACATCACCTGCCACAACTGCACGTCCAACTTCTTCTCCCTTTGCAGGATAATCACACTTTATGATTTCTCCATTTTCATCATAATTTGTGCCATAGTCAACACACTCGTAACCCTTTGACTCCATGTAAGCCAATAATTCATTCTTTAAATCAATTGCTGCGTGGTCGCATCCAAATCCTATTCTCATTGTAAAACCTCTTTTTATTATTAGTATTATTTTATATCCTTCACTATTGTACCCAACATATAAGTGTATGTCAAACGCCTTATCGTACCGCATTTGCACCTATTAAGGTTACATTATCTTTCTTAAATTTATGGTGACTTTTTCAATTTTATTTCTCTTAAATCCACTAAAATTTTTGTCCCGATTGTATTACCATTTTGACATGATTTGTCTTTAATAATATACTGTATCTTAAGATTATTTACAGATTGAGGTCAGATATTATGAATAAAAAAATTCTGTGGGAAGTTATTTTTACAATTGCCCTTATAGTTTTTGTATTTTGTGGATATATTATTATTTCAAATTATTTAAGCAGGGGAACAGATACAAATGATTACATTGAAACTACCAGACCTGCCGACAGTCTCCGAGCTGTGGACACTCACAACATAAACTGGAGTAAGTTAAAGAAAAAAAACATGGACATATATTCATGGATATACATTCCAAACACAAAAGTTGATTATCCTATTGTCCAATCTGATGAAGATACACCTGACAGTTTTTACTTAAATCATAACATTGAAAAAAAATACGAGTTTGCAGGTTCTATTTACTCAGAGAAAAATAATTTAACAGACTACTCAGATCCTGTCACCATACTGTATGGTCACAATATGAATAACGGTTCAATGTTCAAGACGCTTCATAAATTTGAAGAGCCTAAATTTTTTAAAGAAAATAAATTCGTATATATTTATATGCCAAACCGAAAATTAACTTACAAAATATATGCAGCCTATGTATATGATGACAGACATATCCTAAATTCATTTGACTTTTCTAAAAAGAAAGTCAGAGGCACTTATTTTAAATATACACTAAATCCGGATTCTCTTTCAAAGCAGACACGAAAAGTCAATTTGAATTCTGACAGTAAAATACTTACATTAAGCACATGTACAAGTGGTGCCGAAAACACCAGATTTCTGGTACAGGGAGTTCTAATAAAAGATGAGAACCAATAAATATTTCAACTTTCTCATCAACAAAAAAACAGGTCAATACACCGACCTGTTTTTTTATAATTCAAATATTAATTAGCTTTTGAAAATTCTTTCTTTGATATAAGCATAACACCTGCTGCCGTAATAAGGGCAATCATAGGAACTGTTGTATCCGTACCTGTCTTAGGTGATGTTGATCCTGTGTTACGATTCTTATTCTTATCTTTGTCTCCATTTCCATTACCACCCACAGTGGTTTTTTCTCCTCCTGGTAATGTGCGTGCGCCAGGGCTCTTAGCTGCGAAACATGTTGTTGCAAATGCAAATGTAAATATCAAAATAGCTAAAATAACTAATAATCTCTTTTTCATAGTAGTTTTACCTCCCAAAAAATAATCAATCCACTACTTTATTATACATAATATAGGGAAAAAAAACAAATATTTTTATTTTTCTTTTATATAGAAAATATCCAGCACAGTCTCAAATGCCTTCTTTTTATCTAATTGGTATTCCGGGAATTCATCCCCTTTAACAACCTTATATTCCCCTTCAAATGATGTCATTCCCAATCCTGAATAATTTGTAGTTAAGGAACATGCCAGATAAAACATTGTGGCAATATTAACATTAGTGACGGTATTTTCAGATGAATGTCTGTACAATTTATTAATTATACCTAAATCATTTTTTATCGCCGGAACAATCTGACCTGCAAAAGAATTTATGTACATTTTCTGACATTCAATACGTCGCAGATTATCATCCAACAGGCTTGTATCTCTTGTTCTTACAAACTCTTCTGCCTTGTCGCCTTTCAGTGTAACCTGAACTCCCTTAGTAAAGCTTTTAAACGTATATTCAGGGGTAAGTGTAACTCCTCCAATATCGTCATTCAAAGTTTTAATTGCTGACAAATCAATGGCATAATAACCATTAATTGGAATATTGTATATCAAACGTTGAACAGCAGAAACCTGATTCTTGGCACTGACCTTTTTACCATCACCATAAGCATAAGCAAGACATAACTGACTATTGGAAGTGTCATAAAAATTTCCCTTGTCATCATATCTGCTGATATCTGCCATTGTATCACGGTTCAAACTCAATACCCTTATCTTTCCCGTTGTTAAATCATATGTAAATAAGTATAATGCATCTGCCTGTCCTGCCGTACCGGCAACCGCGTTTTCCTTAAGTTTCCGGTTATCTATGCCCATAAAGAGAATACTGGCAATATGTTCATTAAATGTATACTTATGTCCATTGTAATAAACAGTCCTTCCATCATCTTCATAATCTGCGAAATCCGGTGGTGTAATTTTCGCTGTATCATAATTCAGCAACTGATTTCTTCCTATGAAATACAAAGTCATCAATGTAGAAATTATGGCAAGTACAATACATAGAATAACAATTAAAAAAACTTTTAATTTTTTATGTTTCTTTTTCTTAGTGTCAGATAATTCTGTTACTTCATTATTTTTCGTTGTTTCTCTATGTCTGTGATGTCTTCGTCTTCTTGCGTGTTCCTTATACTTCTCTTCAATAGTGTCCCAATCTACTTCCAGGGAACCATCCTCTGTTTCTCTTACAACATTCTCTGTTTCTTTATTATCTTTTCGTTCTATTCCACTATCCCTTTTGTTTTCTTTTTTGTGTTTATTTTCTGCTTCTTTATCAATATTGGGATTTTCCATGTTTGTGTTTTCGGACAAATTGTCCTTTGACTGGTTCATATAACTGTACCCCCTGGTCAATTCAGCTATTTTTATAACTTGTTTAGTATATCATATCAAATAAAACCAAAACATACAAACATACCCTTCGTATTGTTAAATAAATTGTTAAAAAATATATTTGCACTTTTGCTGTAAATATGATATAAAATATATGGTTATACCAATGGGCAGATTCCCGAGTGGCCAAAGGGGACAGACTGTAAATCTGCTGCAACTTGCTTCGGTGGTTCGAATCCACCTCTGCCCATTATTTTTTAGAATATTTCTAAGGAATAAGAATATAATTTAATAACATCGCGGGGTGGAGCAGTCTGGAAGCTCGCCGGGCTCATAACCCGGAGGTCATAGGTTCAAATCCTATCCCCGCAACTCAATGCCCAGTTAGCTCAGTTGGTAGAGCAGAGGACTGAAAATCCTCGTGTCTCTGGTTCGATTCCGGAACTGGGCATTTTTTATTGTCTAATTTGGTCTTAAAACATGTAGCATATACATTTAAGTATTTGTTATGCGATGTTTTATGGCCGATTATTATTATCGTAATATACTATCATTTATGTTATAATCGTTTTTATGAAAAAAGAGAATTTATATGATAAATTAATTGAATATAGAGACAGCGGTATTTACCCATTTCATATGCCGGGGCATAAGAGAAGAGATAGATTATTTCATGGTATGAATATTGATCCATATGAAATTGATATTACGGAAATAGATGGATTTGATAATCTGCATAATGCCGAATATTTGATTAAAGATGCAATGAATGAGGTAAGTGATTTTTTTGGAACAAAGAAAAGCTGGTATTTGGTTAATGGAAGTACCAGTGGTATTTTGTGTGCTATTTTTGCATCTGCAAATGTAGGAGATACTGCTTTAATAGCAAGAAATTGTCATAAATCTGTTTATAATGCAGCTGAAATAAGAGGACTAAAAACTAAATATTTGTATCCTGATTATATTGAAGAATATGATATGTTTGGTGGATACGATCCTAATAAAATAAAAGAAATATTAGAAGAAAAACCTGAAGTTAAGGTGGTGTTATTAACATCGCCAACATATGAAGGGGTAATTTCTAACATTAAAGAGATAGCTGATATTGCTCATGATAATAACTGCGTGTTAATAGTAGATGAGGCTCATGGAGCGCATCTTGGATTTAATGATAAATTGCCGGTGGCAGCCTATCAGTGTGGTGCAGATATTGTGATTGAAAGTGCACATAAAACATTAAGTGCTATGACACAGACAGCATTTTTGCACGTAATGGGTGATAAAGTTGACATTAGAAAAATTGAAAAGTATTTGTCGGTTTTTCAGACAAGCAGTCCGTCCTATGTTTTGATGGCAAGTCTTTATAATTGTGTGGCAAATCTGAAAAAAAATGGTGTGGTGAAACAGAACAGGCAGCTTGAATGTATAGATAAATTTTTTCAAAATACAAAGGGGCTAAGAAACTTACAGATTTTTACGGAAGATAATATAGGAAAGAATTCGATTTTTGCTTATGATAAAACAAAAATTATAATTGGCATTAAAACAAATATAATTGATGGTAATATTCTAATGAATATTTTGAGAGAAAAGTATTGTTTCGAAATGGAAATGGCATCTTTAAAATATGTGGTGGCAATTACTTCAATGGAAGATGACGAAAAAGCCATAATGAAATTAGCGGAAGCTCTAATTGATATTGATAAGGAATTAGAGTTGATTTATGGAAACGAAAAACAGCTGAAAAAATTTCCTAAAGACATTTTCATTAAGGAAAGGGAACAAAAACTTCTGTTGGCAGAGGCCGAAAAAACAGAGGGAGAGTATATAAAGTTTGATGAGTCAGAAGGGAAAGTATCCCTTGAATATATATATTTATATCCTCCGGGAAGCCCTATAATAACACCGGGAGAGGTAATAACTGCAGAAATTATTAAGGCTGTAGAGTATTATAAAGAAAGAAAATTAAATGTGATAGGGGCAAAAGAAAATATAATAAAGGTGGCAAAACGAGGTTTACATAAAAACAGGTGGTAATATGTCAAGGATATTTTTTGTTTTGGGAAAGAGTTGTAGCGGAAAAGATACTATATTTCGTTATTTAAAAGAAAAAAAAGAATTAAATCTTAAAACAGTAGTAGGTTATACAACAAGACCTATGAGAGTCGGGGAAGAAAACGGGAAAGAATATTTCTTTGTTGACAGAGATGAACTTGAAAAATTGAAAATTGAAGGAAAGATAATTGAATGTAGGGATTACGATACGGTTTATGGCATCTGGAGTTATTTTACTGTTGATGACGGTCAGATTAATCTGGGGAAAGATAACTATTTATATATAGGAACATTGCAGTCCTATATGGAAATGACTAAATATTATGGAAATGATGTTGTAGTTCCTTTATATATTGAGGTTGAAACAGGGGAAAGACTTTCCAGAGCTGTTAAGAGGGAAAGAGAGCAAAGTAATCCAAAATACACGGAGTTATGCAGAAGATTTATTGCAGATGAAGAGGATTTTAAAGAGGAAAATATTAGAAAAGCAGGAATTAATAAACGTTATATTAATGGCGATTTAGATAAATGTATAAGTGAGATCGTGGAAACAATCAGGAAAATATGATATTATGAAAGGTGTGCGATTAGCATTTTATATTAGTAGAATTATAGTTGTTATTTAATTACGGAAGTTTAGAAGGGTTTTTATGGAGTCAGGGAGAATTCTTGGACAAAATCATATAATAAAACATTTTGAAAATGCCATAAAGATGGGAAAAATTTCTCATGCATATATTATTAACGGAGAAGATGGCACGGGGAAAATGAAGCTGGCTGTGGAATTTGCTAAAGCCCTTCAGTGCGAGAAGAATAACCCTGAATTTTATAAAGAAAAAAATCTGCAATTTGATTTTGCGGAAGGTGATGCCGGGGAGAAAATTACAGGAAGAGCATGTGGACAGTGTAAATCCTGTCATCAGACGGATACAGGAAATCAACCGGATATTAAATATGTAACATACGAAAAATCAGGTATAGGTGTAGATGAAATAAGAGAACAGATAAATGATGACATTGACATCAAGCCTTACAGTAGCAGATATAAAATATACATTGTTCCGAATAGCGAAAAGATGACGGCACAGGCACAGAATGCATTGCTTAAAACAATAGAGGAACCGCCGGAGTATGCCATTATTATTTTGCTGACAAATAATGCAGATACATTTTTACAGACAATATTGTCTAGATGTGTTTTGCTTAATATAAGACCTGTGAGGGAAGAAATCATAAAGAATCAGCTAATGTCGGAATATGATATAAGCAGCTATGAGGCAGGTGTTGCTGCAGCATTTTCAGAGGGTAATCCAGGAAAGGCAGTAAAATTTGCAGCGTCAGAGGATTTTAAGGAGTTGAAGGACCAGCTTGTAGGAATGATTTTGTCATTGGAACATGCAGGAATGGATATTATCTCTGAAAACATAAAAAAAGCAGGTCAGTATAAGAAACATTTAGATGAATATTTTGATCTTTTGAGAATCTGGTTTAGAGATGTGTTAATGTACAAAGCAACAGGAATTTCTGAAAAGATTATTTTTCAGGATGAATATAAAATGATAGAAGAAATGTCAGACAAAATTTCCTATTATAATTTAGACAATATACAAAAGGCTATTGATAACGCTCAGGATAGAATAAGGGTGAATGCTAATTTTGACATAACAATGGAAGTTTTGTTTTTAGATATAAAAGGAAGGATAGGAAAATGATAAAAGTTATAGGAGTTAGATTCAGACAGGCGGGAAAGATATATAATTTTGATCCGGTGGATTTGCCTGTAAAAAAAGGCGACCATGTAATTGTGGAGACAGCAAGGGGAATTGAATACGGATATGTAGTTGGCAATATAACAGAAAAAAGAGACGAAGATGTAGTAATGCCATTAAAGCCTATTATTAGAATTGCAACAAAGGAAGATGACAAAAAGGCAGAAGAAAATGTTGATAAGGAAAAAAAGGCATTTAAAATATGTAAGGAAAAGATTGCCAAACATGGACTGCAGATGAAACTGATTGATACAGAGTACACTTTTGATAATAATAAGGTGTTGTTCTATTTTACAGCAGACGGAAGAATTGATTTTAGAGAGTTAGTTAAGGATTTGGCAGCGGTATTTAAAACAAGAATTGAATTGAGACAGGTTGGAGTAAGAGATGAGACAAAGATGCTTGGAGGTATAGGAATTTGTGGAAGGCCTCTTTGCTGTAACACTTATCTGTCAGAATTTATTCCGGTATCCATTAAGATGGCAAAGGAGCAGAATCTTTCACTTAATCCTACAAAGATATCAGGAATTTGTGGAAGATTAATGTGTTGTCTGAAGAATGAACAGAGTGCTTATGAATATCTTAATTCAAATCTTCCTTCAGTGGGAGAAACAGTAAAAACTTTCGACGGATTTAAAGGTGAAGTTTTAAGTGTTAACGTACTTCGTCAGAGAGTCAAGATTGTTATAGAACAAAATGATGAGCGTGAAGTTAAGGAATACTCTGTAAATGAATTAAAATTCAGACCAAAGAAAAAGAAGTTTGATTTGGCAGCAGAGGAATTAAAGGAATTAAAGGGATTGGAAGATACAGAAGAATCAAAATTAGATTAGAAGAGGTTTGTCTTGGATATTAAATTAAATGAAGGCGAGAGAATTGATGATTTAGAGCGGAATGGTTATAAAATCATTCAGCATAAAGATAAATTTTGTTTCGGGATGGATGCTGTTCTGTTATCAGGATTTGCCACTGTAAAGGAAGGTGAGCGGGTACTCGATATGGGAACAGGAACCGGAATTATTCCGATTTTGCTTGCAGCAAAGACAGATGGAAGAGATTTTGTGGGTTTGGAAATTCAGGAAGAAAGTGCATTAATGGCTGAGAGAAGTGTAAGTCTTAATGACTTAAATGAATGTGTAAAAATTATAAAAGGGGATATAAAAGAGGCTTCGAAAATTTTTGGCGGAGCCACTTTTGATGTTGTAACATGTAATCCACCTTATATGACGGAAAATCACGGAATAAAAAACTTTGAGGAGCCGAAGGCAATTGCCAGACATGAAATTAAGTGTACTCTGGAAGATGTTATAAGAGAGGCTTCAAAGGTTTTAAAACCGGGAGGCAGATTTTATATGGTTCACAGACCAAGGCGTCTGGTGGAAATAATAGAGTTAATGAGTAAATATAAAATTCAGCCGAAAGGCTTGAGAATGGTTCACCCTTTTGCAGACAGGAAAGCAAATATGCTTTTGATAGAAGGACATCGTGGCAGAAAGGCTATGATGAAGGTTGAGGCACCATTGGTGGTTTACAGGGAAAAAGGCATATATACTGACGAAATTCTTAAAATTTATGGAAAAAAATAACTGTAAAAATTATACGGGATGGTGGAAAAATGGCAGGAAAATTATATTTATGTGCAACTCCAATTGGAAATCTTGAGGATATTACTTATAGAGTTATAAGGACGTTAAAGGAAGTGGATTTAATTGGTGCTGAGGATACAAGAAACAGTATAAAATTACTTAATCATTTCGACATAAAAACACCAATGACGAGTTATCATGAATTTAATAAGTATGATAAGGCAAAGAGTCTTGTGGAATCCATGCTGGCGGGAAAGAATATTGCTTTAATAACTGATGCAGGTACTCCTGGAATTTCTGATCCGGGAGAAGAACTGGTAAGGCAGTGTTATGAAGCGGGAATAGAAGTTACGTCATTGCCGGGGGCAGCAGCATGCATCACGGCTCTTACAATGTCAGGTCAGAAAACAAGAAGATTTGTATTTGAGGCTTTTTTGCCAAAGGATAAGAAAGAAAAAGCAAAGGTACTTGAGTCATTAAAAAATGAAACAAGAACCATAATTATATATGAGGCACCGCACCGGCTTCTTAAAACTTTAAGAGAACTGGAAGGAATTTTAGGTGACAGACCCCTTACAATATGCAGGGAATTAACTAAAAAGTATGAAGAGGCATGCCCTATGTCAATTAGCAAGGCAATATTGAAATATAGTGAAAAGGAACCTAAGGGGGAATTTGTTTTAGTTATTGCCGGAAAACCGGAAGAGGAATTAATCAAGGAAGAAAGACAAAAATGGGAAGAAATGAGCGTCGAAGAGCATGTGGAATATTACATAAATATGGGAAAAGATAAAAAAGAGGCAATGAAAGCAGCAGCAAAGGACAGGGGAGTATCAAAAAGGGAAATATACAATGATTTAATAAATAATGAATAGTTTATGCCGTGATTGTAATATTTAAAATTTTTCAGCGTATTATGTAATAAAATTTGATTTTTTTGAGGAATATATGCTTAATTATATATGGGCATTTATGATCGTTGTTGGAGTAATCTATGGAGCAGCAACAGGAAATATTGAAAAGGTAGGAAATGGTGCCATTGAGTCGGCAGAGGATGCTGTAAAAATGTGCATTACAATGCTTGGAATTATGAGTATGTGGATGGGATTTATGGAAATAGCAAGGCGAAGCGGACTTATAGCTAAAGCTGAAAAGGGATTAAATCCGGCAATTAACTGGCTTTTTCCAAATCTTCCAATGGAGCATAAAGCAAGACCGCATATAATTACCAATATTATTGCAAATATATTGGGACTGGGATGGGCGGCGACACCGGCAGGGCTTAAGGCAATGGAGGAATTGTCCAAGTACAAAATACCACAGCATGGAGAGATTATACCTAGTCATATATCGACTAATGAAATGTGTACATTTTTGGTTCTTAATATTTCGTCACTGCAACTTATTCCGGTAAATATGATCGCATATAGAAGTCAGTACAATTCAGCCAATCCGGCGTCAATAGTGGCACCGGCAATATTGGCAACAACAATTAGCACATTAGTGGGGATAATTTTTTGTAAAATAATGTGTAAAAAGAAAATAAAAATGTTGTAAAATCTAATAAAAAAATGCTATAGTGTATTAGAAAAAAATTACAAAGGAAAGAGAAAATGTTGGAACAGAAAGATAAGTTATCATTTCTTAGAGATGACAGGAACAAAATTAGAAAGTGGCCAATTGTCAAATGGGCAATTGCAATGGTAATTTTAATCGCAGGAATTGTTTTTGTAGCAATTAATAATTCTTTATGCTACAACGATTATAGTACAGCGAGATATAAGGACCCAAGCCAGAAGGTGGTTTTACTCCAAAAGAACAGCGTGTGTGAGCAGAAGTTCAAGGCACATGCCGGTAAGCTGGAAGTTATAAGAATTTATTTTGACAATCAGGGTAATGAAAATTCCAGCGGAATTGTAAGACTTGAAGTAAAAAACAAGTACGGCAAAGTAATTGCAACATCAAAAAAAGCAGCAAAAAATATAAAGACGAGAAAATATATTCCATTTCATTTCCTTACAGAGCCGGAAATGAAGGGCGGAGAAGAATATACGCTGTCAGTGAAGTGTGATAATGTCTACAATGAGCAGGGATTTGGAATATATACTTCTTTGAAAGAAAATCCAAATCTTGAAGGTAGTGCCATTGTAGATGGGAAAAAAGTAGAAGACGGAGCACATATAAGACCGGCATTTGAATTTAAATATTATTCATCACGTTCGCTTTTTGTTATGCTGTTTATGATGATTTTTGCAATGATAATCATATCAGTACCATTTCATTGTTTAGATGGAATTATCAATAAAAAATATAACAAAAATGTTAACATTCAGAAATATATTTCAAGAGTATTATTTGCTGTAGCACCAATAGCAGCATATTTTATGGTGGAAGTATTGTCAGGATATTCAATAAGGGAAATCATGGGATTTTTCTTTGAATTAAAGGGAATACTCAATTTAGCAATTTATTATATTCTTCTGATTATATTCTATGCCATAACTAACAGGACGCAGTGGGCAGCAATTATCCTGTGGACAGTATCAGTTGTTCTGGGACTTACAAACTATTTTGTATTCAGTTTCAGAGGCATTCCGGTATTGGCAGCAGATATTCTGTCTGTAGGTACTGCTTTAAACGTTGCAGACAGCTTTGAGTATACTTTTGATATTTCGGCATTATGGTCCATAAGTATGTACGCGGCGGCAACATGCACTATGCTTGGAATGTTGCCATACAAGGGATTTAAGAAAAAAGGCAGAATTGTAACGGCTGTAGTTGCAGTGGTTCTTGCAGTTGCAGGGGTTCAGTTCTATGTAAATACAGACACAATTACAAAACTTGGAATAGAGGATAGCCAGTGGAAGCCACAACTTACATACGAAGTAAATGGTACAATGCTTTCATTTGCCACATCATGGAAGTATGTAAAAACTGAGAAACCGGAAGGTTATTCAGTAAAGGATGTGGAAAAAGTAGCAGAAAAATATAAATCTGATAAGACAAGCAAAACAAATGCTAAATCAAAGAAGATGCCTAATGTTATTGCTATAATGAATGAATCTCTGGCAGACTTTAACTTTGACGGAACATTAGAAACATCAGAGGATTATTTACCATTTATAAGAAGTATGAAGAAAAATACAATAAAGGGTAAATTATATGTTTCCATAGAGGGTGCTAATACGGCAAACTCAGAATTTGAATTTTTGACGGGAAATTCTCTTGCATTCTTTGCACCAAGAGCAGTTCCTTATAATAATTATGTAAAGGGTGAAGTTCCTTCTCTTACGAGGACACTTAAGGCTCAGGGATATGTTGGAAACAATTCATATCATCCATATAAGAGAAGTGGTTGGAACAGAGAAAACGTATATAACAGTTTAGGATTCAATGAATTCTTTTCAGAAGAACATTATGAGAATCCAACATATATAAGAAACTTTATATCTGATGAAACGGATATGGAATACATCATTAAGGACTATGAAGAAAACAGAAAAACATCATCTGATCCTTTTTATCTTTTCAATGTTACAGTACAGAACCATGGCGGTTATGTTGGAAACAGAGGTTTTGTAGACATTGATGTAAGGTCAAAGAGTGCAGGAATGGATGATGATGAAGTTGACCAGTATCTTACATTGGCAAAGAAGTCCGATGATGCATTTAAGAAGCTTATTGAATACTTTGAGAAGGTTGATGAACCTACGGTTATAGTAATGTTTGGTGATCACCAGCCACCGCTTAGTGAAGATTTTTATTCTAATTTGTTTGGAACGAAAGTTTCTAAATTTACACCAAAGCAGACATCAGACTGGTACTCTACACCTTATGTAATCTGGGCTAATTATGATATTGAAGCAAAAGAAAATTATAATATGAGTGCCAACTATCTGTCATCAAATCTTCTTAAACTAATTGGAGCTGATTTGACTGGATATAATAAATATCTTTTGGATTTACAGAAGAAGGTTCCTGTACTTACGGGAATGTATTATGCAGGAGATGACGGAGTGTTCCATAATCCTGATGATAAATCAAAGTATACGAAGTATATTGAAGAGTATTCAAAGGTACAATATAACGGTCTTTTAGATAAAAAACATAGAATTGATAAGTTTTTCTTTCTAAATAAATGATGAATGGGCATCGCCTCCGGGCGGTGCCTGTTTGACATTAAAGGGGGATTATAATAGAATATTAGCGATAATTATAGAAGGAGAAGAAAGAAATGAACAAAGTATCAAAGAAAATTTTATCATTAGTATTAGCATTAGCTTTAGTTGTTTCTACAATGACAGTTACATTTGCAGAAGCCAATGATAAAGTTACAGTAACAGTTACAATTGAGAGATTTACAATAGGACAGGGGTATTTGCTTAAGCCTACATCAGTAGAAGTAGATAAGAATGCTTCAGTAAAGGATGTATTAGAAAAGGTAGCACAGGAGAATAACATAAAGTTAAATGCAACAACAAGTTCTTATGGATATTATTTAGACAGTATCAGTTATGCAGATACAGGAGTTGTTAATATACCTGAATCTATTTCAAGTATGCCGGGTATAGATGCTGATTATGGTGGAGGTTACACAGTTCACTATGATGCTCCAACAAATACAACAGTAAACAGCCATTTCGAAGATGAACAGAAATTAGGAGGCGGTTCATTTACAGATTTAGCAGGATGGATGTATGCACTTAACAATAAGGAATCAGACAACGGTATGGATGCACAGCCTGTAGCAGACGGAGATGTTGTAAGAGTTCAGTTCAGCGTTTATGCAGCAGGTGCAGATATAGGATTTAAAAGCTGGTATGCTGGAATTGAAAGTGCAAAATTAGCTGACAAGGATAGTTTAATAAAGAAGGTTGCTGAACTTTCTGCAAAGGAAAATCAGGACAAAGACCTTACTGAAGCAATTAGTGTTTTAGAAAAATATGATGCAACACAACAGGAAGTAGATGATGCTCTTGCAAAATTACAGGCAACAGATGAAACAACAGAACAGGTAACAGATGAAACAACAACACCTGCAGTAACAACACCTGCAGTAACAACACCGGCTGTAACAACTCAGGTACCAACAACTGAAGCACCAACAGTTGTACTTGGAAATACTAAAATCCGCAAAGTAACAAACGTAAAGAAATATAAAGCAAAAATTAAGATAAAGAAAGTTGCAAAGGCAAAGGGTTACCAGTTCAAATATGCAGATAACAAAAAATTTAAAAAGAGTATAGTAAAGAATACTACAAAGCTTACACTTACAACAAAGAAATTTAAGAAAAACAGCAGATGCTATGTTAAGGTAAGAGCGTACGCTATTGTTGGAAAAGTAAAAAGCTATGGAAAATGGAGTAAGGTAAAATCAGTTAAAATAAAGAAATAGTTAAAGTATGGGGTTACCATGGAAAGGTATTTCTGTGGTAACCTTATTTAAATTAATGGGATTGTAAAGGATAAAGATGAAGAGAACTTATAAAAAAAGTGTTTTAGCGCTCATAATGCTGATTTGCGTTGTAATGGCTGTAACGCCGGTAATGGGAAAGACAATATTAAATAAAGAACAGACGAAAACATATCTGGATAACATTTCACAATATGAAATGGGAAAGGTAACTAATCCTATATATGGAAGCGTAGGGGGAGAATGGCTTATTATAGGGTTGGCAAGATATGGAAGTCTTACGCAGGCATATTTGGATAAGTATGTAAATAATCTGGAAACTGAAGTTAAAAAAAAGTCAGGAATTCTTTCAGACAAAAAATATACGGAATATGCAAGGGTAGTTCTGGCACTTACAGCTATAGAGCAAAATCCGGCTGATTTTGCGGGATATGATTTGTTAAGCCCTCTTTCAGAATTAGATAATGTGGTAAAGACAGGTATTAGTGGAATAACTTTTGCACTAATTGCCTTTGATTCAGGAAATTATGATGTTCCTGACCCCAAAAAAGATTACAAGGGGAAAAAGGCAACGAGAGAAAAACTTGTTTACATGCTGATTGACTCCCAATTATCTGATGGGGGATGGGCATATATGGGAACTAAGTCAGACGTGGATATGACAGCAATGGTTATTCAGGCACTGGCGAAATATTATAAAGAAGCAGATGTAAAAAAAGCCGTAGATAAAGGCGTGGAGTTACTTTCTAAAAGACAGCAGAAGTCGGGAGCATTTATTAGCAATGAAAGTGAAAATTGTGAAAGTACTGCACAGGTAATTACAGCTATGGCAGCATTGGGAATTGAAGTGTCTGACGAGAGATTTATAAAGGATAATAATACAGTACTTGATGGTTTACTTGGTTTTTATAAAGACGGCGGATTTAAACATACGCATAATAGTTATGTAAATCAAATGGCAACAGAGCAGGCTATGTATGCCCTTACGGCTTATTATAGACAGTTAAAAGATGAAAATGGGCTGTATGATATGAAAGACAACAATAAAAATATAAGAAATAATAAGACAGTATCATATAAAGTAAAAAATAAAAAGACAGAAAGACAGACAGGGAAAAAGAATAAGAAAAAGGTAATTCAGACTGAAGGAAAAACTGAAAGTATTACAACAAAAAAAGAAGTTCAGGATAAAAATAAGAAAAGTAAAAATAACAGAAAAAATAAAAAAAAGATTAATGGTAAATCAGGGGAAACAACCATATCCACGGAAGAAACTTCAGAGAATATTGTTAGAGATACAACAAAAGACAATACGGAAAAAAAGATAGCAGAAAAAAGTAATACCGGAAAAATATTTGTAATGTTTGGTTTATTTGCTACTTTACTTGGAATAGGGTTTTATTTGCTTAAAAAGAATAAGAAACTTTTGTCATTGTTTCTGGTAATATCTGTTTTATTTTCAGGATGTGGCAAAAGCACTAATAATAAAGCTGTCGGAAAATGTACTATTCTAATAGAATGTTCAACAATTTTTGATAACAAAAAAGATTTGGACAAGGCTGTGGAGGATTACGTTCCAAAGGACGGAGTCATATTAAAAAAACAGGAGGTGGATTTATATAAGGACGATAGCGTATATGACATTTTAAAAAGAGAACTGAAAAAAAATAACATTCTTATGGAGGCATCATTTGCCGCTAAAACAGCATATGTTGAGGGGATAAATAATATTTACGAATTTTCATGTGGAAAGCTTTCAGGATGGATGTATGAAGTAAATGGTGAGTATCCAAATGTTGGATGCAGTGATTATAAAGTAAAAGATAAAGATGTAATAGAGTGGCACTATACCTGTAATTTAGGAGAGGATTTGAAATAGCAATGGACGGATTTTCCAGATATCATCCAATGGTTAACATAATATTTTATATTACAGTGTTAGGATTGACTATGTTCCAAATGCAGATGGGAATGATAGTAATATCCTTTATTTGCGGTGCAATTTATTATTTTAATTTAAAGGGAATGTCAGGAATTAAATATTTCGGCGCAATAATGGCTGTTTTTGTAGTGTCATCCCTTATTAATCCTGTATTTTCCCATAGGGGAGCAACCTTGATTTTTTATATGTTTACAGGAAACCCCGTTACATTAGAATCAGTAATTTATGGTATTTGTGCTGCACTTTTAATAAGTTCAGCATTTTTGTGGTTTGCAACATTTAATCAGGTAATAAGTGAAGATAAAATAATGGCAGTGCTTGGAAAAGTAATGCCTCACGTGGCACTTTTAATTACTATGGTGGCGAGATTTGTTCCAAAGTATATAAGACAGCAAAAAAATGTAAGGCAGGCAGGGAATGATTTAGGAGAAAAGCCTGACACATTTATAAAAAAAATAAAGAAAAGCGGAGAGGTCTTTAGTATTACCATGACCTGGGCATTGGAAACATCAGTGGAGACGGCAGATTCCATGAGAGCCAGAGGATATGGTGCAACAAAAAGAAGTAATTATAATAACTATAGGATTTCCGGACGGGATTTTGTGGCAATAATATGGATTATGTCATTGTTTCTGATGATTTGTTTTGCACTGTTCCTTGGAAAAGCGAATACGTATTATTATCCATATATCCGGATAAAAAACAGTATTCCGGTTTATCTGATGTATGGTTTGTTATGTTTGACACCGGTGGTTATTAATGTAAAGGAGGCAGCAGCATGGCACAGATTGAAGTAAAAAATTTGACATTTAGTTATCCCGAGACTAATGGGAAAGTCTGTCTTGATAATATTTCAATAAGCATAAATCAGGGAGACTTTATATTAATATGTGGAAAATCCGGTTGCGGAAAAACTACGTTGTTAAGACAATTAAAGCCTTGTATCGCACCTCGTGGAAAATCAGAAGGACAGATATTATATAACAGACAGGACATAAGAAAATTAGATGAGAAGGATCAGGCAACAAAAATAGGATACGTTATGCAAAATCCTGAGCATCAGATTGTGACAGATAAGGTATGGCATGAATTGGCATTCGGCTTGGAAAATCTGGGAGTAAAAACTAATGAAATCAGGGCAAGAGTTAGTGAAATAGCAGAATATTTTGGAATAACCGACTGGTACTTCGAAAAGACAGATAAATTATCCGGAGGTCAGAAGCAGTTATTAAATCTCGCTTCTGTCATGGTTATGGATCCGGAGGTCCTTGTGCTTGATGAACCAACTTCCCAGCTGGATCCCATTGCGGCAGAGCAGTTTCTTGATGTAATAAAAAAACTTAATGAAGAGTTGGGTATAACAATTATATTGTCAGAACACAGAACGGACAGTGTATTTAAAAGGGCTGATCAGGTTATCTTAATGTACAGGGGAAGGATTTTAAGTGCAGGAAAACCGGAGAAGGTTATTAAAACTGACATGGACTGTGACCTTGAAAAAATAATGCCTATGTCAGCCAGAATATTTAAGAACTTCGACGAAAGTGATGTAATTCCGCTATCTGTTTCAGAGGCCAGAAAACAAATGAAATATTTAAATAAAAGTTTTAGCATTTTACCGGATACAAAAAAGGACAATATTGAAGATCCTGCAATTATATGTAGGAATGTCTGGGCAAGGTATGAAAAGAAGGAAAAAGATATTTTGAAAGGTCTTAACATATCAGTAAACAAAGGTGAAATTTTTGCCATTCTCGGTGGAAACGGAACAGGAAAATCAACTCTGCTAAAGGTTTTGCGTGGAAGTTTAAGGCCCATAAGGGGAAAAGTAAAGGCAAAGGGGACAATTGGAATGTTGCCTCAGGATGTGCAGACATTGTTTAGAAAGGAAACCGTAAAGGAAGAGCTTGAGAATGTTCCTGAAAATATTATTAAAAGTATGGAGCTTAAAGGTATTTTGGAAAGGCACCCTTATGACATTAGCGGCGGGGAGCAGCAGAAAGTGGCATTAGCCAGAGTATTGGCAGCAGATCCGGACATACTTTTGCTGGACGAACCTACAAAGGCAATTGATAACATTTATAAGGAAACCTTAGGAAAATTGTTAAGAAGTTTAAGTGCTAAGGGAAAAACCATAATAATTGTCAGCCATGACTTAGACTTTTGTGGAGAATATGTGGATAAATGTGGATTACTGGCAACCGGAGACATACTCTGTGTTAATAACTATAGAGAATTTTTCTCAAACAACAGATTTTATACTACAACAGTTTCGAAAATCACAAGGGATGTAATAGAAAATGCAGTAAAACCGGAGGATTTACTATGATAAGAGAATATTATGTTATTTCCATAGTGATTATTATAGCTGCAATTCTCTGGTTTATGTGGTCATTTGAGCGAAGAAAACCACAGGAAAGAGAAGTTGTTATGCTGGCTGTAATGACTGCAATGGCAGTAGTTGGAAGGGCCATATTTATTGTAACCCCACAGTTTAAACCCTGCGCAGCCATTATAATAATTACGGGAATAATGTTTGGAAAGCAGTCGGGATTTCTCTGCGGGGTATTAACGGCATTTGTGTCGAATTTTATTTTCGGGCAGGGACCCTGGACACCATGGCAGATGATTGCATTTGGTCTGGTGGGATTAGTATCGGCAATTATTTTTAATGGAAAAAGAGAATATTATGCAGATAACAGAGTTTTACTGGGCATTTATGGATTCTTAATTACATTTTTACTCTATGGATTCATTATGGACACGTCAACAGTTTTGATGTATACGGATAAGTTGCGTTTTTCAACATTTATGGCAACCTACTTAAGTGGCTTGTATTTTAATATTATTCATGGACTATCAACTTTGATTTTTCTTTTGATTCTTTCAAAAAGCATCTTTTCCAAAATCAGGCGTTTGAAAGTTAAATATGGAATGTTTAATTAATTAAAATTAATAAGAAAAAATGAAAACAAAATAAATTGAATTCAGTGTAATAAAGTGTTAATATATATCGGGCTACAAAAGAAGAGTAAATATAAATGTAGTTACGATAATAGAAAAGAGGATTTACAAATGGAAGAATATGGATATTTGTGGCAATTGGCATTAATACTCGGCAGCACAAAGTTATTTGGATTAATAACTAAAAGATTTAACATGCCGCAGGTAGTTGGTGCCTTGCTTGCAGGTTTGTTATTAGGACCGGCAGTTTTAGGAAATTTCTTATCAGGTGCAGTAATAGGTGGACATCATTTAGTCAATCTTACTTTATATCAGACTCCATTTATTGACCATTTAGCAGAAATAGGTGTTATTGTTCTTATGTTCTGCGCAGGTTTGGAAACAGATATTAATGAACTTAAAAAATGCGGACTTGCATCTTTTGTAATTGCAATAATTGGTGTTATTGTACCGCTTATCGGTGGTGGAGCATTAACATACTGGTTTTTGGCAGAAGGCTGGATAGCTCCTGATAAAACAAGTACATTATTTATGCAGGCAGTGTTTGTAGGTGTTATTCTTACAGCTACATCTGTTAGTATTACCGTTGAAACACTTCAGGAAATGGGCAAACTTAAGACAGCATCAGGAAATGCAATTTTAGGTGCGGCAATTATTGATGATATTTTAGGAATTATTGCACTTACTATTGTAATAAGTCTTGGAACAGGTGGCTCTTCATCAGCAGGAAGCAGTGAACCGCTTTGGTTAGTTCTTGTGAAGATAGTGTTGTTCTTTGTATTTGTTGTCGTTTTTGGATATATTATTTTTAAATTTTACAAGAAATGGTGCGAGCATGACGGAAAGGGTAAGCACAGACATGCAATTATCGCTTTTGTTATTTGTTTATTAATGTCATTTGCAGCTGAATACTTTTTTGGAGTTGCAGATATTACAGGTGCATTCTTTGCCGGTGTAATAATTTCAATGACACAGAAAGATCAGTTTATTGCATCAAAATTTGATGTAGTGGCGTATATGTTTTTGAGCCCGATTTTCTTTGCAAGTATAGGACTTAAGGTAGATGGAAATGCAATTACCCATATGGGTGGAATGATTGTATTATATGCGGTTTTACTTACCATTGTTGCTGTATTAACAAAGATTGTAGGTTGTGGTCTTGGAGCTAAGGTTTGTGGCTACAAGAATTACCAGTGCTTAAGAATCGGTGTTGGTATGATTTCAAGAGGAGAGGTTGCCTTAATTGTAGCTAATAAGGGAATTGAAGCAGGACTTATGAGCGCAAGTATAGTAGCTCCTGTAATTATTGTAGTTATTGTTACAACAATAATTACTCCAATTATCTTAAAGCCTGTATTTATGATTAAGGGTCCAAAGGGTGGAGCCGATGTACCTGCAGAGAGCAAACTTGTAGAAAACTACGAAGAAAGAGAATCTTACAACAGACTTAGATAAAAAATATAAATTGGGGGGAAATATTCTCCCGGACAGGAATTAAAAACACTGTTAATTAAAACGATTGGCAGTATTTCGTAATATTTGCGAGCATAGCTACGATTGCTGTAGCACTGTCTGAAGTCGCATAGCGACTGAGTTTGCGAAAGTAATCGTTAATATGCGGCGCAGCAAATATAGAAATACAACATGTTTTAATTAACAGTGTTTTTAATTCCTGTCCGGGAGTATGTTCCCCTTTAAAAATGTGATATTTTCTTTTAAAGAGCCTGTAGTTGTCATAGGTTCTTTTTTTATTCCATAAAATAGAATAGTAAAATTAGGGAGTAGTGGTATGTCAATAATTGTAACAATTTCTTCGTTTATAATACCGGCAGTTATGCTGTTTATAGTAATTTATGGTGTAATAAAGAAAGAGAACATATATGATGATTTTGTAGAGGGTGCTACAGGAGGATTAAAAACGGTAATCAAGGTTATGCCTACCTTAATTGGTCTGATGGTGGCAGTGGGAGTGCTAAGAGAGTCCGGGTTTATGGATTTTCTCGGCAGGTGGCTTGGTAAATTAACAAATCCTATTGGATTTCCGGGGGAACTTATGCCAGTCACCATAGTAAAAGTATTTTCGTCTTCCGCAGCCACTGGAATGGTTTTGGACATTTTTAAAAAATATGGTCCCGATTCATACCTGGGAATGGTTACTTCCCTTATGATGAGTTGCACGGAGACTATTTTCTACACAATGTCGGTATACTATATATCAGCAAAGGTAACGAGAACCAGATGGACTTTGGCTGGTGCAATTTTGTCAACAATTGCCGGAACAATTGCCAGTGTGCTGCTTGCAAATTTAATGTAAATAAATTATATTGATTTTAAGGTAACAGATGGAGGAAGAAGAATATGATATATACAGTTACGTTTAATCCATCCATTGATTATATTGTGGATGTTAAAAATTTTGAATTGGGAAGTGTTAACAGAACATCAGCTGAGTTAATGTTTCCAGGGGGAAAAGGAATTAACGTTTCCATGGTACTTAGCAACCTGGGATTTGAGAACACGGCTTTAGGTTTCCTTGCAGGATTTACAGGAAAAAGTGTTCAGAAAATGCTTGAAGTTAATGGTGTAAATGCCGATTTTATTGAGGTTGAAGAGGGATTAACAAGAATCAATGTAAAAATCAGAGCCCAGCAGGAAAGTGAAATTAACGGAATGGGTCCTGCAATTAAGGAATCTGACATTAAGAAATTATATGAAAAATTAGATAACATAAAGGATGGAGATATTCTGGTGCTGGCAGGAAGTATTCCGGCTGTTATGCCTGAAACTATGTACAGCGATATTATGGAACATCTGAAAGATAAGGACGTAAAAATTGTAGTTGATGCTACAAAGGATCTTTTGTTGAACGTTTTAAAGTACAAGCCATTTTTCATAAAGCCAAATAACCATGAATTAGGAGAAATATTTGACGTGGAATTGAATACAAGGGACGAAGTGGTTCCATATGCTAAAAAGATGCAGGAGAAAGGGGCAAGAAATGTCCTTGTATCTATGGCAGGAGAAGGTGCGGTTCTGGTAGCAGAAGATGGACAGGTTTATAAGAGTCCTTGTCCTGAAGGCAAGGTAAAGAATTCTGTAGGTGCCGGAGATTCAATGGTTGCGGGATTCATAGCAGGATATTTGGAGAGCGGCGACTATAAAAAGGCTTTAAATAAGGGACTGGTTACAGGAAGTGCCAGCGCATTTAGTGATAACCTTGCTACAAAGGAAGAAGTGGAAGAACTTGAAAAAGTGTTCTGTAGTGAAGCCTAGTCAGGTAATACACAATTATAGAAAAATTAAATTTAGTGTTTATTGTTGCAGGTGAAATAGTATTGATAAAAGAGATTGTGTGAATGTTATTTTGAAATTGACGTTTCCACAATCTCTTTATGTTTTGGAGAATTTATGTTGCTTTTTCCGCCCGAAACATCGCTGATTCAAGCAGAAAAAGCAACAGGGGAATACAAAATCAATAACAAATCCTGCTTTATTTAGTATTCATTATATTTTATAGGGAGCCATTTCCTTACGGTGTCGAAGTCGGCGGGACCGATTGCAAGAAAGGCTGCATGAAATTTTTTTAGATTAAATTTGTCTCCAAGTTCTTTTTTCAAGGAATCTTTTATTTCTAAAATTTCTAAATATCCTCCATAATATTTCAGATAATTTGCAGGTTCTTCAACAACAGTCTGAAAAATAGAAGTGCAGACCTTTTTGTCTTTTATATTATAATTTTTCAGAAAATTAGTAAGGTCTTTTAAAGTCCAGCCTTCATAGTTTACACCGATATCACAGAGAGAGTAAAGGGCAAGGGAGTAGGAACTGTTGCAGGCAAGGACGTCGGCAAGTTGCCGGTTATCGTATTCATATTGGTAGGACATAAGTTCTGCGTAAGTGGCCCACCCTTCGGAATAACCACCGTAATTTATAACATGGCGGATTGGTAGAGGTGAGGTGGATGCAAAAAAGTCAGCCTGAAGCATATGCCCCGGGATTCCTTCGTGAGCGAGAATTGTGTAAAGATTTTCAGTGTTGTTTTTATTGTTGTTAATATATATTGTGTTTTTGTTAAGGTCATCAATAGGCGGAGTGAGATAAAATGCCGGGCTTAAATAATTTTCAAGACTTTTATCAACATATTTAACCTGATATTGGGCATTGAAGAGTTCGGGAAAATCTTTTGAAGCCTTCTTTTGCAGGTGACTTAAAATATCTTTTGGGTTTAGGTTTTCGGAGCCTAAAGAATTAAGTTGCTTTTCAAGTTCCGGATTTATATCAAGTAAAGAGTATAGTTTGCGTACATCTTCAGAAAGAGCATTTTGAATAGCTGACTTAAGTTCCATAACGGATTTTGAACTTCCGGTATACAGTGTAGCAAGATACTGGTAATAGTCCTTGCCGTTCTTTAGGTAAAAAAGACCATTTTCATTTTTACAATAACCATCCTTTAACAGTTTTTCTAAAGTATTAATAATCTCCTCGTAGGCAGGAAAAACAACTTTTTCCAAAACGGACAAATTTTTGTTTATATATTGTTGCTTTTGATTTTCAGACAAGAATTTGCAATCATTCAACCGATTAAAAAAAGAAGTATGTAAGAGATTTTCAGAAGGCTTTTTATCTCCAATAAAATCTTTGCATTGGGAAATTATGTTTTTACAACAAAAAGAGCTTATAAAACAATTATTTTGGGCTTTACAAGTTTGAAATTTGCAGATTTGACCATAATAATCTTTTAGCGTTGAAAGCAGAGTAAGATAATTGTCAATATCTTTAGAATTTGCAAAAGAATATTCAGAAAAAAGAACAGGAAATTGTGACTGAATGCCGGTAGTCGGACTTAAAACTTCAGAGCACAGGCACAAGTCTCCAAAATCGAGACCGATTTTAAAATAGTTTTGTAAAACATCATAAGTAAGTTGTTGGTTTGGAAGCAGTTTTTTATATTCAAGAGATTCAAGATAATTTAACTGGTCAATATAATACTGCTGACTGTCTGCCATGCTTTTGTAGGAATAGGTTCCAAGGCTTAGAGGAACATTGTCTATGCCAAAATCCTTGGGATTTGATAAATAAAAATGCAGACTTAGTGCGTCAGAAGACAGTTCATTTACAAAAAGATCATTGGCATAAAGGTCAAATTTGAACTGTTCATTATTGGAGTAGTGTACGGTGTAATTATCCTGTGGAGAATTGCAGGAGAAAAACAAAAAAGTTCCAATCAGGCAAAAGGCGATAATAACAAATAACTTATGAATTTTTAATTTATAAGGAAGCCAAGATATAATGAATTTTTTCATAATGTA
>ERZ857882.230-NODE-230-length-69885-cov-7.494630_pt1 | contig 69885 bp, 77 predicted proteins | sample MGYA00519697_ERZ857882 | MGnify/ENA primary metagenome ERZ857882 (study PRJEB31778, sample SAMEA3449373) | human gut metagenome | biome: human gut; feature: human-associated habitat; material: faeces | place: United Kingdom | collected 2010/2012 ...
GATATATAAAGAAAAATAGAAAAAAAGTAGTGTAAAAACTTTACACTAACACTAAAGTTTAGGAGAAGTATTTATGAAAAAAGTTGAAATTTTAGCTCCTGCTGGGAGCATGGAAAGTCTTATTGCAGCTATGAATAAGGGAGCAGATGCTATATATCTAGGTGGTAATAAGTTTTCAGCAAGGGCATATGCCTCTAATTTTGATAATGACAATATGATTAAAGCAGTAGATTATGCCCATAGTTATGGTGCTAAAGTTTATGTAACATTAAATACTATTTTAAAGGAAAATGAAATTGAAGAAGCAGTAAGATATGTTGGGTTTTTGTATGAAATAGGAGTAGATGCTATAATTATTCAAGATTTAGGATTATTCAAAAGAGTAAAAGAAGATTACCCTGATTTTGAAATTCATGCATCTACTCAAATGACTATACATAATGGGGAAGGGGCATTATTTTTTAAGGAAAAAGGTTTCCATAGAATAGTTCTATCTAGAGAATTATCTTTAGATGAAATTAAATATATTTCTAAAGATCTAGGCATAGAAACTGAAATATTTGTACATGGAGCATTATGTGTATCTTATTCAGGGCAATGTCTTATGAGTTCTATGATAGGTGGAAGAAGTGGAAATAGAGGAAGGTGTGCTCAGCCATGTAGAATGGAATATACTCTTAAAGGAGAAAATTCAGGAGAAAAGAAAGCATATTTATTAAGCCCTAAGGATACATGTACACTTGATAGTATTGGAGATATTATAGATTCTGGAGCATATTCTTTAAAAATTGAAGGTAGAATGAAAAGACCGGAATATGTTGCAGGAGTAGTTGATAATTACAAAAAGGCAGTTAAAAAAGAACTATATAAAACAGAATACAACGTTTCTAAAGGTAAGCGAGAATTACTACAACTTTTCAATAGAGGTGGATTTTCAACAGCTTATTTACACAAAAACCTTGGTAAGGATATGATGAGTTTTAATAACCCAAGAAATACAGGTTTACCTTTAGGTAGGATTGAAAAAAATGGAGAGATATTATTAAAAGAGAATATTAATATAGGAGATGGCTTCAGATTTAAAGATACTGGATACAATATTAATAAGATAATAAAAAACGGAAAAGAAGTTAAAGAAGCTAGTAGAGGGGAAAGAGTAAAAATATTTCCAACTGCATATAAACCTGGGGATGAAATATTTAAATCTTCAGATAAAAAGCTTTTTGATTCTCTAGAAGATGCTTTAAAACCGTATAACAGAAAGATTAATTTAAAAGCAGAAGTGGATTTTAGAGTATCAGAACCTTTAAAGCTACTAATTAATTATCAAGGTAAAGAGTATGTATTTTTAGGCGAAAAAGTTGAAAAAGCAGAAAGAAGACCTTTAAGTAAAGACAGAATAGTTGAATCATTACTTAAATCTTCTGAAAGTGCCTTTAAGATTGATGTTATAGATTTTAGAAGCTTTGAGGATGGATTTATAAAGATTAGTGATTTAAATAATCTAAGAAGGGAAGCTTTAGAAGGTATTCAAAAAAATATAACAAAATCTTTTAGAAGAAGAAGGCCGGAAATAGGAATAAAAAATAATGAAAAAAATAATAAACCTATTAATACAGATTTATTGTATCAATGTATAACTAAAGAACAATTAAAAGCTCTTTTAGATGAAGGAATAAAGAATATTGCTATTGATGTATTTAATAGAGATAGGGATGCCTTAAAAGTTAATGACATAAAAGAATTAAGCAATATAGAAGGATTAAATATATATTTAAAGATACCAAATATTATAAAACATGAATTTGATAAAGTTACTAATATAATTGATAAAGTTAAGAAATATATAAAAGGAATTGTTACTGTTAATGTTGGGATTATAAGAAAATATCAAGATGAATTAATTATAATAGGAGATTATAAGCTTAATATAATAAATTCACAAGCTCTAAAATTCTATCAAAAAGAGTTAGATATTCCAACACTTAGTCTTGAACTAAATAGAAAAGAAATTAAAGCTTTATTAAAAAATAACACAGGAAATGTTCAAGGGATAATATATGGGAAAACTGAGCTTATGATAAGTGAATATTGTCCTATTGGAAGTACCTTTGGGGAAAAGTCTGCTTGTAGTGATTGTAATTTAGCATGTACTAGAGATAAATTTACTTTAGTAGATAGAATGAATGAAAAATTTAGAATTATGACAGATATATTTTGTAGAAGTTATATTTTAAATCCAAAACCAATAAATCTTATAGAAGAAAAAGAAGATTTAATAAGCCTTGGGGTTAATTCATTTAGAGTGGAATTTAGAGATGAAAGCTATAATGAAGTTAAAAAGGTTTTAAGAATGATAAATAGAGAAGAATCAATAAATTCAAATGAATATACTAAAGGTCATTATAGAAGAGGGATAGAGTAGAATTATGAAGTTATTTATAAGTATTATTTTAATTATAGTAACTGTTTTATTAAATTTTATATTTATATTTTTATCAAGGAAATATAAAAACAATAAGTCAATAATAGATTTTAGAAGTATATCTAGAGTAAAGTATATTACTTCACTAAATAAACTATGGAAAAAACTTATTTTTATAGTATCTATAGGTATTACATTATGTTTTTTAGCCATATTTATTGATGCTAATAATAAAATAGTATCTAATACATTTTTAGGTTTAACTATTTTATATAGCTTGGTTGGTACTATATTAGGAATTTATAATTATAAATGTTTTAATAAAAGTATTAGTAATTTACTTAATAAAAATAGTAAATAATGAAAAGGAGAGAATATGCAAGAACGAACTCTTAAAGTATTAGAATTTAATAAGATTAAAGATAAATTAAAAGATTATGCCATAACTACTAGCAGTAAAGAAATGATTGACAAATTACAGCCTTATGAAACTATATATGAAGTAAGGAAAAAATTAAAAGAAACAGATGAGGCACTAGATCTTTTGATAACAAAAGGTAATCCTCCATTTGAAGGATTACATGATGTAAAGGAAGGGGTAGAAAGGGCAAAAAAAGGGGGAGTATTATCTCCAGGCCAACTACTAAAAATAGGTGGTATGCTTAAATGCTCAAGAAATTTCAAAAATTATATATCAAGAAGAGAAGATGAAACAGCTCATTTAATTTTAGAAGATCTTGCATATATTTTAACACCTATTAAGAACTTAGAAGATACTATTGAAATATCAATAATATCAGAAGAAGAAATTAGTGATAGGGCAAGTGGTACATTAAATTCTATTAGAAGAAATTTAAAAGAAAAGAATTCATCCGTAAGAGATAAAATAAATTCAATAGTGAGATCAAATGCAAAATATCTTCAGGATTCGCTATATACTATGAGAGGAGATAGATATGTACTGCCTGTAAAGGCTGAATATAAAAGTTCAGTTCCAGGACTTGTACATGATCAAAGCTCTACAGGTGCTACTCTTTTTATAGAACCTATGAGCCTTGTTAATTTGAATAATGAAATAAAAGAGCTTAAGCTTAAAGAAAAAGCAGAAATTGAAAGAATATTAATGGATTTATCTAATAAGGTTTTTGATGTAATAGATACTGTTGAAAGTAATTTTAACATTTTAACAGAACTGGATTTTATTTTTGCAAAAGGTAAATATGCTTCAAGTTTAAATGCTATATGTCCAGAAGTAAATGAAGATAAAAGTTTTGACATAATTCAAGGAAGGCATCCTCTTATTGATCCAAAATTTGTAGTTCCTTCAGACATATACTTAGGAAAGGAATTTAGCACTTTAATGATAACAGGACCTAATACGGGAGGAAAGACTGTTACTTTAAAAACCGTAGGTTTATTACACTTAATGGCGTTAAGTGGATTATTAATTCCTGCAAAAGACAATTCAAGTGTAAGCTTTTTTAGAAGTATATTTGCTGATATAGGAGATGAACAAAGTATAGAGCAATCTCTATCAACATTTTCTTCTCATATGACGAGTATTGTGAAAATAATGGAAAGTGCAGATGAGAGTTCTTTAGTTCTTTTTGATGAAATAGGTTCTGGTACTGACCCTACAGAGGGAGCTGCATTAGCTATTTCTATAATAGAAACTTTAAGAGAGCAGGGGGCTAGAATAATTGCAACAACTCACTATAGTGAGTTAAAAGGATATGCACTAAGAACATCAGGTATAGAAAATGCTTCTGTAGAATTTGATGTTGAAACTTTAAAACCAACTTATAGATTGTTAATAGGTATTCCAGGTAAATCTAATGCTTTTGAAATATCAAAGAGATTAGGATTAAGGGAAGAGGTAATATCTAAAGCTAGACAAAATATATCTTCAGAAAATCTAAAATTTGAAGATTTAATAAGAGATTTACAAGAAAAAAGTATTTTAGCTAATAGAGATGCAAGAGAAGCTAAAAAATTAAAGATAGAAGCTGATGAACTGAAAAAGAAATATGATGAAAAGCTTAAAAAACTAGATGAAATAAGAGATAAGGCTTATAGTGAAGCAAGACAAGAAGCTAGAAATATTATTGCTAGAGCAAAGGATGAAGCTGATGAAATATTAAAAGCTATGAGAGAGTTAGAAAAACTTGGAATAGCTCAAGGTGGAAGAGCAAGACTTGAAGAGGAAAGAAAAAAACTTAAGGATAGTTTAGAAAATAAAGAGGCTTCATTAATTAAAGAAAGAGAAAATAATGGAGAAGTAATAGATAAGGTTACATTAGGAATGGATGCTTATTTACCATCACTAAATCAAAATGTAATTATTATCTCAATGCCTGATTCAAAAGGGGAAGTTCAAGTAGAAGCTGGTATAATGAAAATAAATGTTAAACTTAAAGATTTAAGAAAAATAAAAAATACAACTACTAAAAAAGAAAGAAAAAGAAGAGAGCTTAATTTAAATTTAAAATCTGTAGAGAGTAGAGTGGATTTAAGAGGAATGGATTCAGAAGAAGCGTGTTATAAGGTAGATAAGTATTTAGATGAAGCTTATATGGCTAATTTAGGTGAGGTTACTATAGTTCATGGAAAGGGTACAGGAGTTCTTAGAAAAGCCATAAATGATATGCTTAAGAGACATCCACATGTTAAAAACTATAGACTTGGTGAATATGGTGAAGGTGGAGATGGAGTTACTATTGTAGTATTAAAATAATTAAAATAATATTAAAATAAAAAGACTCGTTTTTTCGAGTCTTTTTTTATGATATAATAATGTGTGAATAGAGGTGTTAATATGTATCTTATTAGTAGTTGTTTATGTGGTGTAAATTGTAAATATAATGGAAGTAATAATTTAAATGAAACTTGCTTAGAACTTTTAAAAGAAGGAAAAGCTGTTTTAGTTTGCCCTGAGCAATTAGGAGGTCTTTCAACACCTAGAATACCAGCTGAGATAAAAGGTACAGCAAAAAGAGTAGTATGTGAAGATGATAAGGTTATTACTAAGGATGGTGTAGACGTAACTGAAGCCTTTATTAAAGGGGCAATGGAAACTTTACATATAGCAAAGTTAAGTAATGTCAAAGCTGCAATATTAAAGGATGGCAGCCCATCTTGCGGTGTGAATTATATTTACGATGGTAGCTTCACTGGTAATAAAGTATATGGAAAAGGTATAACTGCAAGTATTTTAGAAGAAAATGGGATAGAAGTTATAAGTGACGTTGACTTTGGAGGTAAAAAAAATGGGGATTTTTAATTTTTTAAGAAAAGTAAAACATAATGAAGATAACCTTAGAGAAAAGGTTGAAATAATAGATAATAATAAAGATAATTACAGCGAAATTAACATTGATATAAGTGATTTAAAGAAGGAAATAGAAGATAATTTTGAAGAACAAGAAGAAAATATAGAAAAAGTTAAGCTTACTCAAGAAGAAATAGATGAGCTTATATCAAGTGAAATTTTAAGAATAATAGATTTGTATGATAACTTTGAAGATGTAAAAAGTGCTGCATATGAAGCAGCTAAAAATATTGGAAAAGAAAATATTAAAGATATTCCCAAATTTTTAAGTGGTAAAATGCATAGACCAACTCGATATATTAATAAATATATTGATGACCAAGATTGGGCAGTAGCAGTTGAAAATTCAATTTTAATGATAATTTATAGTTTTAAGAAAGATGCAGTTCCTATTTTAGAAAGGCTATCTCAAAAAAATACTAAGCTATATTTAAAAGCAACAAATTTATTATGTAAGTTAGCAAGTGAAGGTGTTGAAACTGATGGAATAGTAAATTGGATAATGAATAATTTAATGGCTTTCAATGATGAAAATAAAATTACAATATTAGGATTTATGTCTCAAATAAAAGGTAATAATCAAGTAATTGGATTAATACAGCATTTTTATAAGAGTTTTGTAAAAAATGGAGAAATAGAATATGCATACAGAACATTAAATCATTTAATTAATGCAGCAGAAAAATTTACTCAAGGTCATTTAAAGTTTTTAAAAGCCATTGCTATGAATAAGAGTACAATTAATTTAGAAGAAATAATGATGTTAGAAGAAAGTGACCCAAAGGTTATATCTTTACATAAAATTGAAGATAAACTAAGTATAGATGCTGCAATAACATACTTCGCATTAGATAAAAATGATGACGATATAAATAGTAAGTTATACTATTTAAGTGAGTATTCATTAGATAAGAACTTAAGAGAAAATCTTGAAGTGCTTTTAAAAGCATAAATAATTACAAGAAGTACACCATTGGAGGTTTAAAGTTGAAAAAAAATTTAAAAAGAAGTAGAAAAAAATCAAGACATAATTTTATAAAAATAGTTGTATTTTTAGTTGTTTTATGGTCTTTCATATATATACCAATAAAATTCCAATATTTTTCATTAATTAGAAAAGAAGTAAAAGCTAGTGAAAGATTCAATGAAAATATAGAATATATAAATGATTTTAAAAATCTAAAGATTAGTTATTCAAATTTATATGGTAATGAAGACAGTTTAAAGGAATTAAATGAATTAATTAAGAATATTGAAAGTAAATTATCTAATGAATTTACTGAGGAAGTGGAAAAACAAATTTTAGAGTTGAAATCAAAAATTAATGATTTAAGTGCATTAAATGCAATAGAATTAGAAGAATATTTTAATACAATTAATGATAAGGGCTTAAATAATTTTACTGATAATGAAAAAGAAAAAGTAAATAAATATATTAATGAATATAGTGATTTATTCGAGAATAAAGAATATAAATTATCTAAGGATAAATTAGATGAATTAAGTAATTATATTGATGAAACAAAGAAAATTGCCAATGCAAGAAGAATAAGTGAAACTTATGAAGCTAAATCAAATGAAAATGCTAGATTAAGAGAGCCTAAATATATAAATGGTATATTAATTGTTAATAAAGAATATGGACTGCCAGATACATATCTTCCAGGGGAAAGTAAAGAGGCAAGAACAGCTTTTGAAAATATGAAGGCTGATGCAGCTGCAGAAGGTATATATTTAAATGCGTTCTCAACCTATAGAAGTTATTGGAGTCAAAATACACTTTATAATAATTATGTAGCAAATTATGGACAAGACCCTACTGATACATTTTCTGCAAAGGCAGGATTTAGTGAACATCAAACTGGATTAGCTTTCGATATAGGTGGTGTAGATAGGTCTCTTTGGGCAGAGGAAAACTTTAAGTATACTGAAGAGGCTAAATGGCTTAAGAAAAACTGTACAAAATATGGATTTATTTTAAGATACCCAGAAGGTAAAGAATGGATTACAGGATATATGCATGAGTCTTGGCATTTTAGATATATTGGTACAGAGCATAGTAAAAATTTCGAAAATAATGATTTAACATTAGAAGAATATTTAGGAATATAAAAGGAGCTGCTTAGGCAACTCCTTTATTTTTTTACTATTTTAATATTTTCTACAGTTGAATCTTCGGTACCTTGAACATATAAGTTAGCTCTTTTTAAATCAAATACATATTCTACAACTTCTTTAGTTATAATTTCACCAGGACAGAGTACAGGTATTCCAGGTGGATAAGCTAATAAGAATTCTCCAGATATTTCTCCTATACTATCCTTTAAAGGAATAGAAATTTTATCACTATAAAAGGCTTTTCTTGGCTCTAATATTTTCTTAGGAATATTAGGTATATCCAAGAAGTCTGGAATAGGCTTTCTTTTACCATAATATTCTTCAGAAATTGATTTTAGAGCAGATATTAACTGATCCATTCCTTCTTTAGTATCCCCAAAGGAGCCAACGGCTAGAACATTGTAGAAGTCAGATAGTTCCATTTGAATATGATATTTTTCAGATAGAATCATGTCTAGTTCAAATCCTGTTATTCCAAGTTCTCTTGATGATATTGTAAGTTTAGTAGGATCGAAGGAATATGAGCCAGGTTTTCCAACTACTTCTTCACCAAAACAATAAAATCCAGGAATTTTATTTATTTCATTTCTTGTGTATTTACATAGATTGATAGCTTTATCTAGTAAATCCTTTCCTTCTAAGGCAATTTGCCTTCTAGCAGTGTCTAAAGAAGCCATTAAAATATATGATGGGGATGTAGTATGTAGTAAGTTTAATATTTGTTGAACTCTTTTAGGATTAACATATTTACTTTTAACATGCAATAAAGAGCCTTGAGTTAATGAACCAATTATTTTATGAGTGCTTTGAGCACAAATGTCTGCACCTGCTTCAAGTGCTGACATTGGTAGTTTTTCTGAAAATGCTAAGTGAGGTCCATGAGCTTCATCTACTATTAAAGGTATATTATAGCTATGAACTATTTCTGCAATTTTCTTTATATCTGTAGCAACTCCATAATAGGTAGGATTAATAATTAACACTGCTTTAGCGTCAGGATTCTCTTCTAATGTTTTTAAAACAGTTTCAGGAGTAACACCATGAGCAATTCCTAGTTTTTTATCTATTTCTGGCTCCATAAATACTGGCGATGCACCACTAAGTATTATTCCTGAAGTAACTGATTTATGTACATTTCTTGGGATAATAATTTTATCACCATCATTTACAACTGATAATATCATAGCTTGTATTGCACCAGACGTCCCATGTATTGAGAAAAATGTAGCATCAGAACCGTAGGCATCTGCAGCTAATTCTTGAGCCTTTTTAATGGGACCATTAGGATGATGTAAGCTATCTACTAATTTAAAAACAGTAACATCTATTTTAAATGGATTTTCTCCTATAAAATCTTTAAATTCGCTATCTATTCCAACTCCTTTTTTGTGTCCTGGTACATGAAAGGGTAGAGTTTCTCTATTTACATATTCCATTAAAGCATTAAATAGTGGAGTTTCATTTTGATTCATATTATACACAAAAGCACCCTCTTTCTTAAGAATAGTATTGTTGTTGTTTATATATTTTTATACAAACATAAATATTATATTTTAATAATTATAACTATGCAATATAAACCTTTAATTTATTTTATAAATAGTAAATTATTAAATTTTGAATAAAAATAATGAAAAATGATAACAATATCTGAAGAAAAGTTAAATAATAGGAGGAGTTATTTGTGAATAGCCTAAATTTAAATAAAAGAGATGATAGTATACCGAACAATGCAAAAAAAATAAGAAGGCAAGGAAAAGTTCCAGGAATATTATATGGAAAAAAATTAAATGAATTAGTTTTTGAAGTAGGAGAAATTGAATTATGTAGAGAAATATCAAAAAATGGAGAGCATGGAATTGTAAATTTAAATTTAAATGGAAAAGAACATAAAGCACTAATAAAAGATGTTCAAAGAGATCCTGTTACTCATAAAATAATTCATTTAGATTTAGAAGAGTTAGATCAAAATAAGAAAATAATTTCAACAGTACCAATATATTATGAAGGTGAAGGACTTTTAAATAAGAAAGGTATGGTACTTCAAAAAGAAAAAGACTCAATAAAAGTTGAATGTACTGCAGATAATTTACCTAAATATATAAAAATTAATATTGATGGAAGTAATAATGGATATGTATATAGAGCAGGAGATTTAGAATTAGCTTCAGAATTATCAATTATTGATGATTTAAATACTGTAATTGCAGCAGTTACATATGAGAGAAAAACTGTAAGTGATAATATGGAAATTGCACAAGAATAATACGAAATTAATAGAAAAATGTCTTAAAATGTAAAGATGTGTAAATTTTTCACTCTTTACATTTTTTTATTCCATATTTAGTTTCTTTGGTGTATAATATTAGCTGATGACTACGTTTGGGAGGTATAATATGTTGTATAAAGAGAAGTATAATGATTGGTTATCATCAGCTGTTGTAGATGATATAATGAAAAATGAGTTAAGAAGTATTAAAGATGAAAAAGAGATTGAAGATAGATTTTATAAAGATCTTGACTTTGGTACAGGTGGACTTAGAGGGATAATTGGAGCAGGTAGTAACAGAATGAATATCTACACTGTGTCAAAAGCTACTCAAGGCTTTGCTAATTATTTAAATGGAAGATTTGAAAATCCATCAGTTGCAATCGCATATGATTCTAGAAATATGTCAAAGGAATTTTCTAAAGCTGCTGCTTTAACTCTTTGTGCAAATAATGTTAAGGTATATTTATATGAAAGCTTAAGACCAACTCCTATGCTTTCTTTTGCCGTTAGACAATTAAATTGTACTGGAGGTATAGTAGTAACAGCTTCACATAATCCAAAAGAATATAATGGATATAAGGTTTATGATGAGTTTGGTGGTCAAGTAACAGATGAAAAGGCAAATATTATAATAAATGAAGTTAATAAGATTAATAATTTTGATATGATAAAGAGCATTTCTGAAGAAGAAGCTATAGAAAAGAATCTTTTAGTGTATATAGGAGAAGATATAGATAAGTTATATATAGACAAAGTTAAAAGCTTAACTATTAGACAAGATTTAGTAAAAGAAAAAGCAAAAGATTTAAAAGTTATTTATACTCCTATACATGGTTCAGGAAATATTCCTGTTAGAAGAGTATTAAAGGAGCTTGGATATACAGGGGTATCAATAGTTAAAGAACAAGAAATGCCAAATGGTAATTTCCCAACGGCTTCTTATCCAAATCCAGAGGATCCAGCAGTATTTAAATTAGCTTTAGATATGGCAAAGGAAGAAAATCCAGATGTTATTTTTGCAACTGATCCAGATTGCGATAGAATTGGTGTAGTTGTAAAGGATAGTGAAGGTGAATATAGAGTATTAACAGGAAATCAAACAGGATTATTGTTAACTGAATATATTTTAAGTTCTCTAAAAGAAGAAAAAAGATTGCCTGAAAATGGAGTTGTTATTAAGACTATAGTAACTACAGATGGTGCAAAGAAAATAGCCGAATCATATAATGTTGAATTAATGGAAGTCTTAACAGGATTTAAATATATCGGAGAAAAAATACAAGGTTTCGAAGAAAATAAAGATAAAACATATTTATTTGGATTTGAAGAAAGTTATGGATACTTAGCTGGAGATTTTGTGAGAGATAAGGATGCTGTTATTGCTTCAATGTTAATAGCAGAAATGACTTTATTCTACAAGGAAGAAGGTAAGAGTCTTTATGATGCTTTAGTTGAACTTTACGAAAAGTATGGTTTCTTTAAAGAAACTCTAGTTTCATTTGAGCTAAAGGGTAAAGAAGGAGCTGAAAAAATAGCTAAGTGTATAGATTCTTTAAGAAATGAAGAACTTAAAGAAGTAAATGGAGTTAAAGTTAATGTTAAATATGATTATAAGCTTAGTATAGAAGAAAATATTCAAAGTGGAGATAAAAAGGAAATAAATCTTCCAAAATCAAATGTACTTAAATTTGTTTTAGAAAATGGATCATGGTTTGTAGTAAGACCTTCAGGTACTGAACCAAAAATGAAAGCTTATATAGCAGTACAAGGAAATGGATTAAAAGATGCTGATAATAAGCTTGAAAGCTTTAAATCAGAGGTTGTTAAATTAATTAACGAAAAGTTAAATTAATATAAAGTGAGAAGTTTATTTGTTATTAATAAATTATATAACAAATAAACTTCCACTTTTTTATTTATTATATATTTGTCATTTGAAACCTTATAAAATATATAGTATTATTTATATTAAACCAAATAAAAGGAGGAATATGTTTGGATTATAATTCAATTTTTAAAGAAAAGTTAGGTAAATTATTATTTTTAGAAATAGATAAAGATGGATTTAAAAGCAGTGTTGGAATACCTGAATATGTATCTTTTGAAAATAAGGAGTTATATTTACCTATATCCTCAGAGTATATAACTACAAATATTCAAAATGAAATTAAAATAAAGAATTTACCAATATTTTATTTTGTTGAAGGAATGTTTTTAGCTATAGGAGCAGATGAAAAATTAAAATTCAATGAAGATTATGAGGTTATTTTATCATATATAAAAGATACTGATAATTGCATAAGAAGTATTATATCTAATAAGATAAAGGAAGATAAACTTATTGATGGATATCTATTATTAAAAGGGTATTATAGATATTCTAAAGATATAGAGGTTATGAAAAAACTTTTATTAGTTGGTGAAAGCATAAGAGAAAAAGATAGTGGTTTTAAAGATATACTTCTTACTGATATTGATTATTGTGAGAAGCACTTACTTAAGATTCCAGAATCCTTTTTATATAAAGCATTAATATTAAAGGACAATGATGATTATAAAGCTGCCAAAGTAGCTATTAATGAATATATAAATATGGGAGGTAAGGTTACAGAAGAAATTAAAGGTTTATTAGATGATATAAATAATATATCAAATTATGAAGCTGCAATTGAGCATTTAAAAGATGATCCAGCTAAAACAATAAAAATGTTATTAGATTTACTTAGAAATTTTGATAATAATCCATTAATATATTATTATTTAGGTGTTGCATATAGAAAATTAGAAAATTATGAAAAGGCAATATATTATTTAAATGAAAGTATAGCTAGAGAAAGTGGAATTTATGAAGTGGTAGTTGAACTAGGAATTAACTATGCTTGTATAAATGATTATGAAAGTGCTATAAAATATTTTAAAAAGGCTTTTGAAGTTACTAAAGAAGTAGAGGTATGTACTAATATAGTTATGTGTTATATGAATTTAAACAATTATGAAGAAGCCAAACTTCATCTAGAAATTGCAAAGAAGCTTAATCCAGAAGATGAAATTGTTAAAGATTTAGAGAAGATTTTAAATAAATAACATTAGCGATTTTTATATAGAAATCTAATATTATATTTTTAATAAAGGAGCTGAGAAGACAGCTCCTTTATTAATTATAATTATTTTGCTAAAGGTAAAATTTTTATAATAGTAATAGCTATTAATAACTTTAGTAAAGTGAATAAATATGATATTATATTTATGGATAATTTTACGTATTAATTATTAAGGAGGTAATATGAAAGATAATAATTTTATTGATATATTAGGATATAAAATATTTAAGAACAGCCTAAATGATGCTATTAATTACATAGATAAGAAAAGTAAAATTCATATAATATCTGGTAATCCAGAAGTTCTTTATACTGGATTAAATAATAAAAAGCTTTTTAAAAATTTTACTTCTGATGATTCTTTAATTATTCCAGATGGAGTAGGAATTCAAATTGCAGCTAAATATTTAAAAACTCCTGTTAAAGAAAAAATTGCAGGGATAGATTTAATGAAAGAAATTATTAAAAAGCTATCATTAGAAAATAAAAGTATCTATTTGCTTGGCACAACAGATGAAAATTTAAAAGCTTGTGTAGCAAATATTATAATGGAGTTTCCAGAGATTAATATAGCAGGATATAGAGATGGATATTTTGATATTGATAATCCTTTTGAATTATTAGAAGATATTAAAGAAAAAAAACCATATGCGATTTTTGTAGCAATGGGATGTCCTAGACAGGAAGAATTTATAGTAAGTTATATGAATGAACTACCATGTAAAATTTTTATGGGGGTTGGTGGAAGCTTTGATGTTATTGCTGAGAAGGTTAATAGAGCACCAAAATGGATGATAAAATTAGGGCTAGAATGGTTATATAGAGTATTAAAAGAGCCTTGGAGAATAAAAAGATTGGGTAGTATACCTAAGTTTTTATTACTTGTAGTAAGGGGAAATAAAAATAATGAATAAAAATAAAATATTTAAAGCAACTTTCATAGTTATGGTAATGACGATTATAAGCCGTGTTATTGGGTTTGGTAGAGACATTTTAGCTGCATATCATTTTGGAGTTGAAGGCTCTTATGATATATATGTTGCATCTGTAGCTATACCAGAATCAGTCTTTATGATAGTTGGCCTTACTATTACTACAACATTTATACCAATGCTAAGTGAAATTAAGCATAGTAAAAATAAAAAGGAAATGTTTAATTTCTCTAATAATATTATTAGTATATTATCATTAATATCTATATTTATTATAATTTTAGGGTTAATTTTTACTAAAGAAATTGTTAATGTTTTTGTACCAAATTTTACAGCTGAAAAGATAGAGTTAACTATTTTCTTAACAAGAATAACATTATTTAATATAATACTACTTTGTATAAATGCTTGTTTCGCATCAATACTTCAAGTATGTGAAGATTTTGTTGTACCAGCATTATTGGGGATTTTTTTCAATTTTCCTATTATTATATATTTATTATTATTTAAAGAGGTTAGTATTGTAGGATTAGCAATAGCAAATGTTATAGGAAATTTATTAAGAGTTATTGTTCAATTACCATCACTATATAAAAATGGATACAGAATTAGATTATATATTAATGTTAAAGATGAAAAACTTAAAAATATGATTATACTTATTATTCCTGTAATAATTGGTGCAGGTGCTAACTCTATAAATATGTTAGTTGATAAAAGTGTAGCATCTGGATTAGTTACGGGTTCTATGGCAGCATTAGAATATTCTCAAAGGATTATACAATTTGCTAATACAGCTATTACAACATCTTTAGTATCTGTAGTTTATCCTATTATGGCAAATAAATTAAATGAAGGTGATAAGGAAGGATTTTTGAAATATTTAAATAAATCAATAGTTACAATTTGCTTATTTTTAGTACCAATTACATTTGGAGTAATGTTTTTAAGCAATGATATTGTAAAAGTAATATATGAAAGAGGTAAATTTGAATCTAATGCAGTGATCTTAACTTCTATGGCTCTTTTTGGTTATTCAATTCAATTACCATTTGCAGGAGTTAGAGATATTTTGAATTCTTCTTTATTTTCAATGAAAAAAACAAAGGTAACAACTATAAATGGAGTTATTGGAGTTATAATAAATATTATATTAAGTATTACTTTATCAAAGTTTTTTGGAGTATTAGGAATTTCAATTGCAACCTCAGTTTCAGCAATTATTATTGCATTATTATTATTAAACTCTACAAGCAAGATAATAGGGACATTTGATGTTAAAGAGCTTTTAATAAAAGTTATAAAAATTTTTATAAGCTCAGTTATTATGATAATTATGTTATATTATTTAAATAAATTCCTTGTGATAGAAAGTTCATTTTTTATTATAATATTAGATGGAATAATAGGAGCTATAATATTTTTTGCTTTGTGTAAAATATTTAGAATAGAAGAATTTGAAGAAGCTTTAAATATTGTTAAAAATAAACTTATAGGGAGGGAAAGTTAATGAAAATATTATTTGTCGCTTGTTATTCACCCTTAATTAATAATTCTGCATCTATTGAAACCCTTCAATATTTGAATAATTTAGCTAAGATTGATAATAATGAAATTCATCTTTTAACTGTAAACTTTCCTTCTAATTCAATTTATTATGATGAATATATTTTTAGTATGTTAGATCCAAAGATTAAATTACATATTATTTCTGGAGGTATGGTCTTCGAAAAGATAATGCCTAAGAAAAAAAATGATTTTAATAAAACTGACCGTAATAATAAATTTAAATTAAAGTTAAAGGCAGTACTTAAAAAAGCTAAAAGCTTATTTGCAATTCCTGACATGTATTTATATTGGGCAATAAAAGCTAGTAAATATGGAAGTAAACTTATGAAAATTGAAAACTTTGATGTTATGTTTTCTATGCATGAACCACCTTCAAGTCATATATGTGCTTACAGAATTAAGAAAAAGTATAGAAATCTTAAATGGATAGCTTATTGGAGTGATCCATGGCTTAAAGACTCAACAAGAGAAGGTTCTAGTCTTATTAGAAAAAAATTTGAAGGAAGATATGAAAGAGAAATAATTAATTTAGCTGATAAACATATTTTTGTTACGAAAGCAAATAGAGATGATTATATAAGAACATATAATTTGAATAGTAAGGATACCTTTATGATTACAAGAGGATATGATGCTAAGGTATACAGCGATATTAAGAATAGTGAAAAGCCTATTTTAATAAATGATAATATGATTAACGTAGTATATGCTGGAGAAATATTTTCAAAACTTAGAGATATAAGACCTTTTATTAAAGCATTAAAAAACATTAAGAGGGATAATGCTTTATTATATAATAAATTAAATGTTTTATTTTTTGGTAATATAGATGATGAAGAAGTGAAAAACGAGCTTCTTGAGATAGATAATGTTAAAGTTTCTAATAGAATTCCATATAAAGAAGCTTTAGGATATATGATAAATGCAGATGTGCTACTATTATTTGGAAATAAAAATTCGAAGCAAATTCCTGCAAAGATTTATGATTATTTTGGTTGCTATGCATATATCTTAGTTGTTTTAGGAGATGAAAATGATCCTATACTTGATGTTGTTAGCAATTTAGATAAATGCAAAGTTTCCAACAATAATAGCAAAGATATTAAAGATTCAATTATAGAGTTAACAAACAAAATTATTAGTGGAAATAAATCCAGTCAAATAACTGAATATGAATGGGAGAATATCTCTAAAAGACTAGACTCTATTCTAAGGGAGGATTAGGAATGCATGTTATGTTTGTACCATCATGGTATAATAATAAAAGAAATCCAGTCCATGGAAGCTTTTTTAAGGAACAAGCAGAAGCTATTCAAGAAAGTGGTATTAAAGTTACAGTGGCATATAATGAAATATGGCCATTAACCTTATTATTTAAAGTTAATGAGAAAATAGGAATTAGTTATGGTATTGAAGATAAATTAAAAACTTATAGATATAAAAATTTTAATTATTTACCTAAAAATCCTAAAATGTTTAGTGTGTTTAATAGAAGATTAGATAGATTATATAGAGAGATAGTGAAAAAAGAAGGAAAAGTTGATTTAATTCACTGTCAATCTTCTTTTTGGGCAGGAATTAGCGCAGCCTATATATCAAAAAAATATAATATTCCTTTAATTATTACAGAACATTCATCTTTAAAGACTGCTATTTATATTAAAGATAGCTATAAGCCATTTATTAAAAAATCTTATTTGGATGCGGATGCATTAGTAGCTGTAGGAAATGGACTTAAAAAAGAAATGGCTGAGTTCTCTGGAAGAAATGATATAAAAGTAATACATAACTTAATTCCAGTAGAAAAATTTAATATTTGCAAAGACACTAATGAGACATTTACTTTTTTCTCTTTAGCATTTTTAGAAGGGGAAAAGGGAATGGATGTTTTAATAAAGGCATTTGCAAAATATTTTAAAGATGAAAATACAAAGTTAATTATAGGTGGAGATGGAAGTCAAAAATTAGATTTAATGAGTTTAGCTAAAGAACTTAAAATAGAAAAGCAAGTTGACTTTTTAGGTGCTTTGTCTAGAGAAGAAGTTTCAAAATATATGAGTAGATGTAACGCCTTTGTTCTTGCTTCAAAGTATGAAACCTTCGGAGTTGTATACATTGAAGCCTTAGCTTCAGGTAAACCTGTTATTGGTACTTATAACGGTGGAGCTGAAGATATAATTAATAAAGATAATGGTTTATTAGTTAAAGTTAATGATATTGATGAATTGGGAAAAGCTATGTATTACATGACTCAAAATATAAGTTTTTACGACTCAGAAAAAATTAGAAGTGAGTGTATAGAAAAGTATTCAAAGAAAAAGATTATTAGTGAAATATTAAAGTTATATAGAAATGTTATGGAAGAGAGGTAATTAAGATGTTGTTTAAAGATTATAAAGTAGAAGATTTTCTATATGAATTATCTTCAGAAGCACCGTCTCCAGGTGGTGGAAGCACTGCAGCATTAGTTTTAGGACTTTCTGCAAGTTTAAATTCTATGGTATATTCATTAACTATAGGTAAAAATGCTTATGAAAGGCTGAAAGATGAAGAAAAAGAAAAAATGCTAACATTACAAAAAGAAGCTAAGACTTTAATTTTGCTAGCTCAAGAATTTATGGAAAAGGATAGAGAAGATTTTTTAGGACTTATGGATACTTATAAATTACCAAAGAGCAGTGATGAAGAAATAAAATTTCGAAAAGACAAGATTAGAGAGTTTACTATTAAAGCAATGGATACTCCTATGAAATTAGCAGAAGAGTGTATTAGGTTTTATGATAACATAGAATTTGCTGTAAGGTATGGTAACAAGAATTTAGTTTCTGATGCTGGAGTAGCAGCTAGTTTATTACATTCAGCAATTGAAAGTGCAATAATTAATGTTAAAGTAAATTTGAATTTTTTAAGAGAAGAAGAATTCCTTGATAAAATAGAAGAAAAGTGTAGTAGAATTATTAATGATTCATATTTTAAGAAAAGCAATTTGATGAAAGAAGTAGATAAAATTATTTATCCTAAATAGAATATAGGAATTTTTTAGTTTAAGGATGCTACACAACAGTTTTAAATTAAAAATTTATAAACTGAAACACAGAATAAAAGAAGAAATTCTATAAGGAGTTTCTTCTTTTATTTAATATTATTGATTTTTTGTTGCAGAACAAGTTCTTTTTTGCAATATTTTAAGGTAATTCATTTAATGACTTAAATTCATAACCTTGAGCTTTTAATTCTTTTATAACATCTTTTAAAATTTTTGCATTTGTATTAGAAACTGAATGTAATAACATTATACATCCTGGATGAGCTCCACTAACTATTTTTTTTATTGCAGAAGTTTCTTCAGGTTGATTATCAACTAACCAATCTTTATATGCAAAACTCCAAAATATAGTTTTGTAACCTAATTCTTTAGTTTGTCTTAATGAGTTTTTTGAGTATTTTCCCATAGGAGGTCTAAAGAATTTAGGCATATCCTCTCCAATTAAAGATTTATATTCATCTTCAACTTCAGAGAATTCTAATTTAAATTTTTCATTATTTTTTATACTGGCCATTGATGGATGATGAGATGAATGATTGCAAACTAAGTGCCCTTCCTCAACCATTCTTTTGACTATTTCAGGCTCTTGTTTTATATAAGGTTTTACTACAAAAAAAGCTGCAGGTACATTTTCTTCTTTTAATGTGTCTAATATTTTTGGAGTATTACCATTTTCATATCCTTCATCAAAGGTTAAGTAGATTACCTTTGAGTTAGTATCACCAACATAATAGCCATCATATTCAGAGAGAAAACTCTTAGATTCCTTTGGCTGCTCTGGAGTTTTAACATCACCTCTTTTAACAAAATACCAATTTAATTCTAAATCATCTGATGCTTTAACTTTTAATGTTATTAAGTTAAATATAAAAAGAGATATTATAAATATTAAAGTTAATTTTTTAAAACTTTTCAAAAAAATCGCCTCCTATATAGTATTTTTATCTAAAATATTTCTTTTACACTGGAAATACAATGAAGCATCGGATTAAGAAGGTTAGTAGCTTTATATATTGAAATAATTTCAATAGTGGAGTATAATTTTAAAGATGTAAAGATGTGAATAAGTAATGAAAGGAATGTACATAGATGAATTTAGGAATAGTTGGTTTACCTAATGTAGGTAAAAGTACTTTATTTAATGCAATAACGAAGGCAGGAGCTGAATCAGCAAACTATCCTTTTTGTACCATTGAACCAAATGTTGGGGTAGTTAGCGTACCTGATAAGAGATTAGATGTTTTAGAAAAAATGTATAACACTAAAAAGAAAGTTTATACAGCTGTAGAGTTTTATGATATCGCTGGGCTAGTTAAGGGAGCATCTAAAGGAGAAGGATTAGGAAATAAGTTTTTATCTCATATTAGAGAAGTATCTGCAATTGTTCATGTAGTTAGATGTTTTGATGATGGAAATGTAGTGCATGTTGAAGGGTCTGTTGATCCTATTAGAGATATAGAAACTATAAATTTAGAATTAATATTTGCGGATTTAGAAGTTCTTGAAAGAAGAATGGAAAGAACTATGAAACAAGTTAGATCAGGAGATAAAAAGGCTAAGGAAGAATATGCTTTAATGGAAAAGGTAAAAGAACATCTAGAAAAGAATTTACCAATAAGAACATTAGAAGTAACTGAGGAAGAAGAAGAAATAATAAAAGGATTATTTTTAATAACTTCAAAACCAGTTCTTTATGCATGTAATATATCAGAAGATGATATGATGGAAGGTAATACAAATAATCAATATGTACAAAAAGTAAAAGCACATGCTGAGTCTGAAAATTCAGAAATAGTAGTGGTTTGTGCAAAGCTTGAAGAAGAACTATCTGGTTTAGAAGAAGATGAGAAACTTGAAATGTTAAGTGAATATGGTTTAACAGAATCTGGATTAGATAAGTTAATAAGAGCAAGCTATAGTTTATTAGGATTAATAAGTTATTTAACTGCAGGAGTTCAGGAAGTAAGAGCTTGGACTATAAAAGAAGGAACTAAGGCTCCACAAGCTGCAGGAAAAATACATTCAGATATTGAAAGAGGATTTATAAGAGCTGAAATAGTATCATATAATGATTTGGTTGAATGTGGTTCTGAAGCAGCAGCAAAAGAAAAAGGTCTTTACAGATTAGAAGGTAAAGATTATGTTATGAAAGATGGAGACGTAGTTAATTTTAGATTTAATGTATAACATTTAGTAAATTTAAAGGTTGATTTTTATCAACCTTTTTTATTTTTTAATAAAATATTCCAATAAGATAAATAAATCTTGAAGTATTTATAAAAAAAATATAAAATAAAAATATAAAGTGGTTGAAAGTGGTTGAAAGTGGTGAGAATTTTTAGCGAAGGTGGTTTATAGATGTTTATTGGAGAATATCAGCATGCAATAGATGCCAAAAACAGAATGATAGTTCCTTCTAAACTAAGAGAGGGCTTAGGTAATAAGTTCGTTATTACTAAAGGCTTAGATGGATGTCTTTACGCTTATCCTATGGAAGAATGGACAGCTTTAGAAGCTAAGCTTAAATCCTTACCACTTACAAATAAGGATGCAAGAGCATTTGTAAGGTTTTTTTTCTCAGGTGCTTGTGAAATTGAAGTAGATAAACAAGGAAGAGGGTTGATTCCTCAAAACTTAAAAGAATATGCAGGTATAGAAAAGGAAATAGTAAGTATAGGTGTACTAACTAGAGTTGAAATTTGGAGTAAGGAAAAGTGGATAGAATATAATGAGTCTGATATAGATTTTGATTCTATTGCTGAAAAAATGAGTGATTTAGGAATATAAGGAGAAATTTTATGGAGTTTAAACATGTATCTGTACTATTGAATGAGTGTATAGAGGGATTGAATATAAAAGATAATGGAATATATGTAGATGGTACTTTAGGCGGGGGTGGACATTCATCAGAAATATTAAAAAATCTTTCTGATAAAGGTCTATTAATAGGAATAGATCAAGATAGAGATGCGTTGAAAGCTGCAAGTGCTAGATTACAGAATTATAAAAATGTTAAATATGTACATAATAATTTTTATAATGTAGATTCAATATTAAATGAGTTAGAAATTGAAAAAATAGATGGGATGCTTATGGATCTTGGAGTTTCTTCTTATCAATTAGATACTGGAGATAGAGGATTTAGCTATATGCAAGATGCACCGCTAGATATGAGAATGAATAGAGATAATTCATTATCTGCTTACGAAGTAGTAAATAATTATGATGAAGAAGAGCTTTATAGAATAATAAGAGATTATGGAGAAGAGAAGTTTGCTAAAAGAATAGCTAGATTTATAGTAGAAAAAAGAGAAGAGAAAAATATAGAAACTACATTAGAATTAGTAGAAATAATTAAAGCAGCTATACCTGCAAAAGCTAGAAGAGAAGGACCTCATCCAGCAAAAAGAACATTCCAAGCTATTCGAATAGAAGTGAATAGTGAACTTTCAATACTAAACAAGGCTATTGAAGACGGAGTAAATAGATTAAATAAGGGAGGAAGAATGGCAATAATAACATTCCATTCTTTAGAAGATAGAATAGTAAAACTTAAATTTAAAGAATTAGCAACAGCATGTACATGTCCTAAGGAGTTTCCAATATGCATATGTGGAGGAAAGGCAAAAGTAAAAATTATTTCAAGAAAAGCCATTGAACCATCAAAAGAAGAAGTTGATGAAAATCCAAGAAGTAGAAGTGCAAAATTAAGGGTAATCGAGAGGATATAATAAAAAAATCAAGTTAAGTAACATGGGGGTGTAATAAAATGGTTAGTAAGGAATATGATTATATTAGGGGAAATACAGTGTTAAATCCAAAGAGAAGATATGATGAGGAAAGAAGAAAACAAGAACGAGAAAGTATTGATAGACAAAGAAAAGAGCAGCAAAGAAAACAAAGAGAAGCTAAAAAAGCTGTTGTAAAGAATATTTTACAAGTTGCATCTATTGCATTAGTCTTAGGAGTTTTAACAATTGCTCGGGATGGAAAAATGTATAGATTACAAAATGATTTAAGCAACGTAAAAACTGAAGTAAAAACAATTAAAGCAGAAAATGAAGCATTAAGAGTTAACTTATTAAAGTTTTCTTCTCTTGGTGATATTAAAGCTTTTGCAAGTAAAGAAGGAATGAAAGTTTCTCAAAAAGATGACATTATATATGTAAATATAACAAAAGATTTCTTTGCTAATATTAAAGAGTAACATAAGTAATAGAATAGTACACTTGCCAGATAAAGAGTATTAATAATACTCTGCATGTTATTAATTAATTACATGGAGGCATTGATGTGAATAAAAAGATTTTTAGAGATAAAGCGCTAATGAAAAAAAGAATATCATTAGCGCTTACAACATTAATATGTTTATTTACTCTTTTAATAATAAGACTGTCCTACATAATGATAGTTAAAAGAGAAGAATATTCTGCAAGAGCAGAAGAACAATGGACAAGTGAGGTTAAAATTGACGCTCGTAGAGGTAAGATATTAGATAGAAATGGAGTAGAACTTGCAATATCAGCCAATGTATATAGAGTAGATTTTGACTTGAACTCAATAAAAGGACATTTGAGAAAAGAAAATCTTACTATAAATGATATAGCACCTAGTATATCACAAGCACTTAATATGGACGAAAAAAAAGTTATAGATAAATTAAATACTAAATTACCTAGTGGGGCAGATGCAGGAGCTGCAATTTTAGTTCGAAGAATAGAAAAAGAAGAAGCAGATAAGGTTAAGAATTTAAACATACCTGGAGTTATAGTTTCTCCAGACACAAAAAGATATTATCCAAATGGTAATTTTTTAGCTCATGTTTTAGGAAGTACAAATATTGATGGTCAAGGATTAACAGGCGTAGAATTAGAGTACAATGAGTATTTATCTGGAAAACCTGGATTAAGAATATCAGAGTTAAGCAAGTATAATGATGAACTTCCTTATACTATTTCAGAATTTACGGCACCAGTAAATGGTAAAGATTTAGTTCTTACCATAGATTCAAATTTACAAGCCTTTGCTGAAAAGGTGGCGGAAAAAGGATATAAGGATAATTTAGCAAAACAAGTATCTATAATAATAATGAATCCTAATAATGGAGAGATACTTGCAATGGTTAATAAACCAGATTTTAATCCAAATAAGCCTTATGAAGGAACAGAAAATTATGAAGGGGAAAATATATCAGAAAAAGTACAAAAAATGTGGAGAAATCATTTAGTAAATGACACGTTTGAGCCAGGATCTATCTTTAAAGTAGTAACTATGATAGGAAATTTAGAAGAAGGGCTAGTAAAAGAAAGTGATACATTTAATTGTAATGGAAGCTTAAAAATAGGGCCACATACTATAAAATGCTGGAAAACTTCTGGACACGGTACGCAAACCTTACCAGAAATTTTGCAAAATTCATGTAATGTAGGATTTATGGAAATAGGTAAAAGAATAGGTAAAGAAAAATTAAATGAGTATATTAAAAAATTAGGATTTGGACAAGTGAGCGGAATAGATTTGCCAGGAGAAGCTAAAGGGATAATAAAAAAGACAGAAAATATAAATGAGGCAGATTTAGCTACAATTTCATTTGGACAAACAAATACAGTAAACGCAGTTCAATATATGACAGCTTATAATAGTATTATAAATGGAGGAAAGTTAATACAACCTCATTTGATGAAGGAAATAACCCATACTGACCAAGAAGGGAAAGTAGTTACAGAAAAGACCTTTGAACCTAATATAGTAGATGTATTGTCAGAAGAAAAAACTGCTATTTTAAGAGATTATTTAGAAAGGACAGTATCTTATGGAGGTTCAAGTAAAGCTTATGTTGAAGGATATCATATTGGAGCAAAAACAGGAACTGCTCAAAAGGTAAATCCTAAAGGTGGAGGTTATGAATCTGGTAAATATATTTCATCTCTAGCAGGATTTGCACCAGCAGATGATCCTCAAATCACTGTATTTATTTCTATTGATGAACCTGGAACTGGAACTTATTATGCAGGTCAAATTGTTGCACCTTTAGCTAACCTATTGTTTACTGATATATTTAATTATATGAGTGAAAATATGGGGAAAGATGATATTGATAGCATAGTAAAAGAAATAGTTATACCAGAAATTAGAGGACTAAAAGTAGAAGAAGGTAAAAAAATATTAAAAGAATACAATATAGAGTATAATATTAATGGAAATGGGGATATAATTACAAATGTAAAGCCTTATCCAGGGTATACCATTAAAGAAAATTCTAAGATTAATATAGACACAGGAGACGTAGAGTCTTATAATAAATATGTTGTTATGCCAGAATTAAGGGGCTACACCCTGGAGGTAGCAACGAAAATTTTAGATGACCTTGGAATTGCTTTTTCTTATGATGGAGAAGGAATAATAGTGAAACAAAGTATACAAAAGGGAGAGATAATTACTAAGGGAACTAAGGTTAAATTAGAATTAAATGAAGAATATGGAGATTGATTAGAATATCCCTTTACATTAGCATGTGGGAAACTCACATGCTAAATTTATATACAAAAGATATAGGGATTTCGTTTAGAATATTAAGGAGATGGTGAAATGAAGTTATTAGATTTATTAAATGGAGTAAACTATGAAGTCTTAAGTGGTAGCCAAGATATTGAGATAAACCACATCCAATATGATAGTAGAAAAATAAAAGAAGGAGACTTATTTGTTTGTCTTACAGGTTTTGAAGTTGATGGACATGATTATGCATATAAAGCAATTGAAGCTGGTGCAAAAGTTATTTTATGTGAAAAAGACATAAACATTGATGATAAAAATGTAACAGTTTTATTAGTAAAAGAAGGCAGAAAAGCATTAGCTATTATGTCAGCAAACTATTATGGTCATCCAACAAAACAACTAAAATTAATTGGCGTAACAGGAACTAATGGGAAAACTACGACAGTATATTTATTAAAGTCTATGCTTGAAAAGGCTGGAAAAAAAGTTGGATTAGTTGGAACAATAGCTAATTATATTGGAGATAAAAAGGTAAAATCAGAAAGAACTACTCCAGAATCTTTAGAACTTCAAAAGTTATTTAAGGATATGGTAGATGATAACTGCGAATATTGTGTAATGGAAGTATCATCACACTCATTATATCTAGATAGGGTTTATGGTTGCGAATTTGAAGTTGGAATATTTACAAATTTAACAAGAGATCATTTAGACTTTCATAAGTCATTTGAAAATTATTATAACGCTAAGTTTAAGTTGTTTGAAAGAAGTAAAAATTGCGTAATAAATATAGATGATGATTATGGATATAGAATTGTAACAGATATTGAGAATCTAGGTAATAAGGAAGTAAAGACATACTCAATAAAAGATGTAAGTGATTTTAAAGCTTCTGAAGTTATGTTAAAAGAAGGCGATATTCACTTTAATGTAAATGGGGATAATTATTATTCAGTTTTACCAGGGGAGTATAATGTTTATAATGCATTAGGAGCCATTGCATCAATGAATATTTTAGATGTAGATAAAAAATACATCAAAAAAGGTCTTTTAGACGTAGTTGTACCTGGAAGATGTGAAAGAATAGGATATAAATATGATATTCCTTATGAAATAATAATTGATTTTGCACATACACCTGATGGGCTTAAAAATATATTAGAAACACTAAAAGATTATACAAAGAACAGATTAATTGCAGTATATGGCTGTGGTGGAGATAGAGATAAGGTAAAGAGAGCCGAATTAGGTAGGATTGGAACAGAATTAGCTGATTTAGCTATTATTACATCTGATAATCCTAGAGAAGAAGATCCTATGGCTATAATAAAAGAAATAATTGTAGGTATAAATAAAGCAAACTATATTGCTATAGAAGATAGATCAGAAGCCATAAAACTTGCATTAAGTATGGCTGAAGAAGGCGATGTAGTAGTACTAGCAGGAAAGGGTCATGAAAATTATCAAATAACAAATGAAGGTGTAATTCATTTTAATGAAAAAGAAGTAGTTGATGAAATTCTAGCAAATAAAAGAAAATAATAGAGGTGTGTAAGGTGGAATTATCTTTAAATGAAGTTTTAGAAGCTACTGCTGGAAAAGTAATAGTAGAAGGAAAAAAAGATTTTAATAAGATTTGTATAGATACAAGGAAAATAGAAGTTAATAATTTATATTTAGCTATTAACGGAGAAAGATTTAATGGTAATAAATTTGTGGGTGATGCCTTTGAAAAAGGTGCTTCAGTAGCAATTGTAGATGAAGTATTATTTAATATAGAAGATTTAAAGGATTTTGGAACTGTAATAAAAGTAGTAAATTCAGAAAAAGCTTTATTAGATTTAGCAAGTTTCTATAGAAAAAAACTTGGTATAAAAGTTGTGGGAGTTACTGGATCTTGTGGTAAAACATCAACTAAGGATTTAATAGCTGCATTTTTAAGTGATAAGTATAAGGTTTTTAAAACTAAAGGCAATTTTAATAATCAAATAGGATTACCACTTATGATTTTAGAACTTGATAACTCATATGATGTAGCCGTATTAGAAATGGGAATGAGTAATTTAGGGGAAATAGATGTACTTGCGAATTGTGCAAGACCTGATATTGCAGTTATTACCAATATAGGTTTATCTCACATTGAAAATTTAAAAACACAGGATAACATATTAAAAGCAAAATCAGAAATATTCAACTATTTTGATGAAAATAATACTTTAATTATTAATGGCGAAGATACGAACTTATTAAAAATAAAAAATAAGTGTTTTGAAATTTTAAGAATTGGATATAATCATGAATATGATGTCTATGCTTATAATATTATACTAAAGGAGGATAATACTTCCTTTACAGTAAAAGCTAAAGAAGATGAATTTAACTTTAAAATCCCAATGGCAGGTAAGCATAATGTTTTAAATTCAATGCTAGCTATAGCAGTAGCAAAGAAGTTAAATGTTTCTTTCTCTGAAATGGAAAAAGGAATTAAGAATTTAGAAGCTACATCAATGAGATTGCAAGTAATAAAAAAAGAAGATTTAACAATAATAAATGATTGTTACAATGCAAGTCCAGATTCTATGAAATCTTCAATAGACGTTCTTAATTCATACAAGGATGGAAGAAAAATTGCAATACTAGGAACTATGAATGAACTTGGTGATGAATCAATAAATGCACATACTGATGTTGGATATTATGCTAAAGGAAAAATTGATTTACTAATAGCAATAGGTCAATATAAGGATTGCTATAAAAAAGGATATTCTTTAGATAATATTATAACTTTTGAAAATAAAGAGGACTTTATTAAGAATTTAAACAACATAATCAAAAGGAATGATGTAATTTTAGTAAAAGCATCAAGAGGAATGAAGTTTGAAGAAATAGTAAGTTCACTAGAAGAGGTACAAATATAACAAAGGAGGTGAACTGCCTTATATGGCAGTGACAATGGGGGATAAATTAATAGACATTATAACATCAAAAATAGTTATAGGGTTAGTATTGTCTTTTATAATAACAATAATATTAGGACCAATAATAATTCCTATGCTAACAAAATTAAAATTCGGACAAAATATTAGGAAAGAAGGGCCTCAAAGCCATCTTAAAAAAGCAGGAACTCCAACTATTGGTGGACTAATATTTATTATTTCAACATTGATAGTTATTTTGGTTATGAGATTTAAACCTACAGATGAAGCTATGATTGGGCTTTATTCATTAATTGCTTTTGGATTCATTGGATTTTTAGATGATATATTAAAAATATTAAAAAAAGACAATGAAGGCTTAAAAGCTTGGCAAAAAATGTTGTTACTAATTATTTTCTCTACTGCAATTGCAGTTTATGGGTATGTGAATTTAGGAACAGGGTTAAGATTCCCATTCATAAATACTATACTGCCATTAGGAATACTATATATACCTTTTGTAATAATTTATTATGCCGGTGCTACTAATGCAGTTAACTTAACAGATGGGTTAGATGGATTAGCATCTACTGTAAGTATTTTAGTTTTAACTTTTTTTGCAGTAGTATCATTTACTATGGGACATGAATCACTAGCTATATTTTCTATAGTCTTAGCTGGTGGATTACTTGGATTCTTAAAGTTTAATGCATATCCAGCAAAGGTATTTATGGGAGATACAGGATCTTTAGCTATAGGAGGTGCCATTGCTACTATAGCATTAATATTAGAACTACCACTTATTTTATTTATAGTTGGTGGAGTTTATGTTTTCGAAACTATTTCTGTAATATTACAAGTTTCATCCTATAAACTAAGAGGTAAAAGGCTTTTTAGAATGGCACCAATACATCACCATTTCGAACAGATAGGATGGAGTGAAACTAAAATAGTAACAGTTTTTGCACTTATTACTGTAGTGTTATGCTTTATAGGATTTATGGCCCTTTAATCATTGATTGGAGGAGGTTATATGAGAGCAGCAAAACAAAAGGCTAAAATAGGAGAAATAGACTATGGTATATTTTATGCTGTTATTCTTTTGCTTGCAATTGGAGTAATTATGATTTACTCTGCTAGTTCTTACTATGCTATGTTTAAAGATGGAGATAGTATGGTATATTTAAAGAAACAATTGATTTGGGCTATAACAGGATTAATAGCTATGGGAGTTATGTCTAATATTGATTATCATAAATTACGTAAAATTACTCCATATATTCTTATTACTACTGTTCCATTATTAATTGCAGTATTTTTCTTTCCTGCGGTAAATGGAGCAAAAAGATGGATACAATTAGGTCCACTATCATTCCAACCATCTGAATTATGTAAATATGCTGTTGTTTTATTTTTAGCAATGAGTTTAGATGAAAAGGGTGATGGAATTAAAAAGTTTTGGTCTGGAATAGTTCCTTATTTAGGAGTGTCAGGTTTTTATGCTGTAATGATTTTAGCTGAAAAGAATCTAAGTATTGCTGCAATTATTATGATAGTTACCTTTATTTTACTTTTTGTTGCAGGAGGTAAACTTAAAGATTTATTTGGTAAAGTTGCTCCAGTTTTATTAGTTGCAGTTATGTTCTTTATATTTGGAGAAGATTATAGAAGAGCAAGGATGCTTAATTTTCTAAATCCATGGAAAGATCCAGCAGGAGATGGATATCAATTAATTCAGTCATTTTATGCTTTAGGTGCAGGTGGAGTAACTGGTCTTGGGCTTGGGCAATCAAGACAAAAAACATTATATATGCCTGAACCACATAACGACTTTATTTTTTCTATAATAGGAGAAGAACTTGGTTTAATTGGGTGCTTATTCATAATTTCTACATTTGTATTTTTTGTGTGGAGAGGAATTAAAGTAGCTATGAAGGCTAAAGATTCTTATGGGACTTTATTAGCTATAGGTATTACTTCTATAATAGCAGTTCAATCCATAATAAATATAGCAGTTGTAACTGGTTCAATGCCTGTAACTGGAGTGCCAATGCCTTTTATAAGCTATGGAGGTACATCTCTTGTAATTAATATGATGGCTATGGGAATACTTTTAAACATATCAAGACAAGTTAAAGGTAAAAGTGTTTAATTATAAAGAAGAGTGATTTTATATTTAAAAATCAACTCTTTTTTTTCGTTTGAGATAAAGTGCAAAAATATTAAATTATTATAAATTTTTAAGTTAAGTAAAATTTTATAATGAAAAAATACCCAAAAAGTGATATTATATAAGATATATATTATTATGTAAAAGTGAGAGAACTATGAATACTAATGTAAATAAATTTGTAATAAAAAAAAGAAGAAAAAAACTTATAAAAAGAATAGTACTTGGATTATTTGTTTTTATACTTGGAATTATTATTTTTATATACAAGGCACCCATATTTAATTTAAAAAAGATTAATATTACAGGACTAGTTACAATATCAAATGAAAATTTACAAGAGAAGTTAAAATATAACATTGGGAAAAATATTTTTACATTGGACTATAATGAGATTGAAAAAGAAGTGAAATCCAATCCTTACGTTCAAGAAGTTAGAATAAGAAAAAAAGGTATTAACAGTATTAATATTAATGTAGTTGAAAATAAAATAGCTTTTTATCTTATTAGTAACGATAAAATAAAGGCTATAAATAATGAAGGTGTAATTGTAGAAGAAATAGATGATTTAGGGGATAGAAAATTAACTAAATTGTCTGGTGTTGATGTGTCAGAAAAAGTAGTAGGCAGTAAAATACTAGATGATAAAGAATTACCTGATGTTTTAGATGTTTTTTATAAGATGATAGAAGTTATACCCGAAGAGCTTAAAATAACTGAAATAAATATATTGGATTTAGATAATATTATTTGTTATATAGGAAATGTAGAAATAATATTAGGAAACAGTTTGGATTTAAAAGATAAGATGAATATAGCTTTAAACCTTATAGAACAAGGAACTATTACAAATGGTTATATTAATTTGAGCTTTGAGGGATCACCTGTAATTAAACAAAATCAGTAGGAAAGGAGAAGATATATGAAGAAACTTACATCGCAGATATTATTAGCTATTGTTTGTGCATTTCTAGGCTTTCTATTAGCACATCAATTTAAAATGTTAAATGAAAAAAATAAAGCAAATATGTCTAATAAGAATTTAGATATTTTATCAGAAATAGAAGCTTTAAAAAAAGAAAAAGAAGAGTTAACAAAAGTCAATACATCATTATCAGATGAATTAAAGCAACTAGAAGAAAAGGTTTCTCAAGAAGGTGCTGTTGAAGCAGAAATAAAAAAACAATTAGATAATGCAAGAATGAATTTAGGATTAGTAGATGTTAAAGGCCCAGGAATAACAATAACAATAACACCAAAGTCGAATATATTTGGATCTAGTAGCGATATTTCTAGAAGTATTATAAGTGAAGATGAAATTGTTCATGTAATCAACTCTCTTAGATATATAAAAGCTGAAGCAATATCAATTAATGACTATAGATTAACACCTCAAAGTGGAATTAAGAATTCTGGAAATTGGATTTGGGTTGGGACAGCAGCAAAAATAGATCCAAAGGAAAAAATAATCATAAAGGCTATTGGAGATAAGCAAGCACTGAGTGTGGCAGCAAATTTCCAAGGTGTATTAGACTATGGAGCTTTACAAAATTATTATTGCGAAGTTAAAGAAAGTGATGAGATTATAATAAATAAAACTACTCAATCATTAAAGAATGAGTATATTAAACCAGTAGAATAGAAGAAGGAGGAGTAAAATGATAGCATTTATAGGACTTTTAATAGGTGTACTTTTAGGATTAATTCTGCATGTAAATATACCAGAAACCTTCTCTTCATATATTTCTGTAGCAATACTTGCTTGCTTAGATTCTGTGTTTGGAGCTGTTAGAGCTTCTTTGTCAAAAAATTTTAAAGCTGATATTTTTATTTCAGGTTTTTTTGGTAACGCAATTTTAGCTGCTGGTCTTGCTTATTTAGGTGATAAGCTTGGAATACCAATGTATATAGCTGCTGTTATAGTTTTTGGAGGAAGAATTTTTGATAATTTTGCTGTGATAAGAAGATTATTAATCGAAAGGTTAAAGACTCGTAAAAATGGTGAATAAATGAATTTCAATAAGGGAAAAGGTTTTATTTTATTAGCATCAATTTTTACAGGTTTTTTAATAATAAATAGTGTGGATTTAAGTGAAGTTACAAAAAGTATATCTTCTTTAAATGCCATAGACTATAAAAAAGCAGTTGAAGAGAGAAATCAGCTTTATAAAGAAATAGATAATCTTAAAAGTGAAAATATTGATTATAGGTACCAAATTAGCAAATATAGCGATAATGATCCTGAAAAAAACAAAAAGTTAATTGAAGATATGAAAAACCAATTAGTTGATTACGGAGCGTTAAGTGGAATTTCTACTATAAAAGGTCCAGGAATAATAATTAAATTACAAGATGGTGACATAAATAAATTATTAGACACAAAGCATGAAATATTTAGAAAAATACTCCATGAAGATGATATGGCACACATATTAAATGAACTAAGAAGTGCAGGAGCAGAAGCAGTTTCAATTAATGATCATAGAATATTACCAAATAGCTCTGTTAGTTGTAATTGGGCATTTATTGGCTTTGAAGATGAATCTAGGATTTTCGCTCCTTTTGAAGTTTATGCAATAGGGAATCCTCAAGAGCTTAAGGCAGCATTACTAGCAGAGAATAGTATTATACAAAAATTATTACTTAGAAAGATTAAGGTAGAAATAGAAGAAAAAGATGAAATAATCATATCTGCTACTAAACAAAATACTGAAGCAAATTATATGGAAAGATATGAAGCTAAATAAATTTAATAAAAATAATAAAATTTAAAGGATTTTAAGCTTTTTTGAAGAATTAATAAATTATCTAAGTAAGCTTCTTTAGGAGGATGTACAGTGAGTATTAAAGAAAATTTGAATGAAATTAAAAAAAGTATATCAAAAAATATAACACTTGTTGCTGTATCTAAAACTAAGCCTATAGAAGATATTAATATAGCTTACAAATTAGGCCAAAGGGATTTTGGAGAGAACAAAGTACAAGAGCTTCTTTATAAAGAAGAAGTTTTGCCTGATGATATAAGGTGGCATTTTATAGGTAATTTGCAAACAAATAAAGTGAAATATTTGGTTGATAAGGTTTATTTAATTCATTCCTTATCAAGTATCAAGCTTTTGAAAAAAATAGAAGATGAGTTTTCTAAAAAAAATTCTATAGCTAATCTTTTAATTCAAATTAATATTGGAAAAGAAGAAAGCAAAGGAGGTTTTTTAAAAGAAGATTTAAATAATATTATTATAGAAATTGAGAAATGTAATAATATTAAAGTTAGAGGTTTAATGGCTATAATACCAAAGGGAAGTGTTGAAGAGAATAGATTTTACTTTAAAGAAATGAAAGCTATTTACGATAATTTAAGTAACAATACATATAAGAATATCTCGATGGAAATTTTATCAATGGGTATGACCCATGATTATGAAATAGCCCTAGAAGAAGGTTCCAATTTAATAAGAATTGGGGAAGGGATTTTTGGAAAAAGAAATGTAGTAGGAGGATTGACAAATGGGTAACATGTTTGGAAAGTTTAAAGAAATAATGGGTCTTGGAGAGTATGAAGACGAGTTTGATGATATAGAAGAAACTGAAATAGATGAAGAAGTTGAAGAAGAAATAGAGCCAATAATTTCAAAGCAAAAAGGAAATAAAGTTGTTAATATTCATACATCATCTACAGCGAAGGTTATGATAACTAAACCAACTAATTATGATGATGCTAGAGAAATTGCAGATGCTATTAAAGCTAGAAAAATTGTTTTAGTAAATGCAACAGTATTAGAAACTAAGATAGCACAAAGACTAGTAGACTTTATAAGTGGGTCTTGCTATGTTTTAGGAGCAACCTTACAAGAAATAGAACAAAGAGTTTATTTACTTTCACCTTCAAATGTTGAGGTAACAAGTGAATTAAAAAATGAATTAAGCTCTAAAGCATTATTTAACTGGAATAAGTAGGGGGAGATTTATATAAATCTAGTTTTTTTTATAATAAGATTATTAACTATAGTATTAGAGATAAGCATCTTATTAGAAGTTATAATGTCATTATTTCCTAAAGTAAGAGAAAATACTTTTTATAATATAATTACATCATTTAATTATCCAGTTTTAAAGCCATTTAAAACTATACAATATAAGGTTTTTAAAAATAATATTATTGACTTTTCACCTTTATTTGCAATAATGGTAATATCTTATATAAGGATGTTTTTCAATGGTTAATAAAGAATATATTCTTAAAAATTTTTCTGAAGATGATGTAAATGAAGCTATAAAGATATATGAAAATTATAAATTAGCCTTTGAAAAAGATATAACTATTTTTTCAAATAGTTTTTGTCCACCTAATATATGGAGTTTTTTTCAAGAAAATTGTCAAAATAGTGATTTCAAAATTGTCACTAATGGACTTTTTGAAGAAGCTGAAAGAAGAGTAATAGCATTTAACAATAAATATAATATAGATTATCCTATAGAAGCATTGCAAATTAGGAATAAGTCTAATTTTTCTAACTTAAGACATAAGGATTATTTAGGTGCAATATTATCCTTGGGAATAGATAGAAATAAAATTGGAGATGTAGTTGTAAAAGATGATAGAGCTTATGTACCTATTATGGAAGATATAAGCAGCTATATTTTAAATAATTTAGCTTCTATTGGAAAATCACCTGTAGAAATAAGTATTCTATATGATTTAGAAGATTTACCATCTATAGATTTTGATGAGATTTCAATTAATGTACAGTCACTACGTTTAGATAGTGTTGTGGCTAAGCTTGCAAATATATCTAGATCTAAAGCCATAGAATTATTAGATAGTAGTAAGGTTTTAGTTAATTATGTTAAATCAAAAGATAAGAGTCAAGAACTTTTAAAAGGTACCAGACTAACTATAAGAGGTAATGGAAAATATATAGTTGGGGATATAATTGGTGAAACAAGAAGTGGAAAACAAAGAATTATTGTAAAAAAATATGTATAATAGATAGAGGTGATTTTATGAAGCTTACTCCAATGGATATAAGCAATAAAGAATTTAAAAAGGGATTTAGAGGGTATGATAGTGAGGAAGTTGATGAATTTATAAATGAAATCATAGAAAATTATGAAGAACTTTATAAGGAAAATTCAAGACTTAAGGAAAATTTATCTAGAGTGAATGAAAAGTTAGAACATTATGTTAAAATAGAGAATACTATACAAAATACTCTATTATTAGCGCAAAATGCTGCAGAACAAGCTAGAGAAACATCTCAAAAGGAATCTGATATGATTTTGAAAAATGCTAATGAAGTAGCTAAGAAAATATTAGATAAAGCACATAATGATGTAGTATCTATTAATGATGAATATGAAAAAGTGAAACAAGAATTTATTAAGTTTAGAGCTAAATTTAGAAACTTTATGAATGCCCAAACTGAAACTTTTGATGAATTAGAAAAGGACTTAACTAAGAATTATAATGTTTCTGAACCTGTAGAAAAGTTAGAAAAGGAAAACGGTATAGAATTATCTCATAAGAATATAAACGAAATAGAAGATGTATATACTGAAGATATGGATGAAATAAAAAGCTTTTTTGCACAAACAGAATAAAAATCCGTTTTAAACGGATTTTTTTGCTTTAATAAGAGTTATCTATTGAGTGTGAAGTTTTGATATATTATAATGTGTTAAGAATTAAAAAGTATGGAGATTAATTAATGGATAAATTATTTTTTAAAATAACAAATGAAAAAGATATAGGATTAAGAATAGATAAATATTTATCATGTAATATACAAGGAAAATCTAGGTCTTTTATTCAAGGATTAATAGATTCAGGCTCAGTTATTGTAAATGAAAAGAAAATAAAAAGTAATTATAAGTTAAGAGATAAAGATTTAGTTGAAGTGGTTATGCCAGAACCTATAGAATTAGATGTTAAGCCTGAAAAATTAGATTTAAATATTATTTATGAAGATAAAGATATAATAGTACTAAATAAACCTCAAGGTGTAGTTGTACATCCAGCTCCTGGAAATTACTCAGGAACTTTGGTAAATGGTCTATTATATCATTGTAATGATTTGTCTGGAATAAATGGAGTAATTAGGCCAGGAATTGTTCACAGAATTGATAAAGACACATCTGGAATATTAGTAATTGCTAAAAATGATGATGCACATAATGCCTTAGCAGAACAATTTAAAGAGCATAGTATAAAAAGAGAATACTATGCATTAGTTGAAGGAAAATTTAATAACTTAGAAGGAACTATAGATAAGCCACTAGGTAGAAATAAAAAAGATAGATTAAAGATGGCTATTGTTGAAGATGGGAAAAGGGCTGTGACACATTATAAAGTTTTAGAACAATATAATAATAAGACATCTCTAATTAAATGTATGTTGGAAACAGGAAGAACACATCAAATAAGAGTTCATATGTCTTCAATTGGGCATCCTTTAGTTGGAGATCCTTTATATGGAAGTAAAAAACAAAAATTTAAGCTTAATGGCCAAGTTTTACATGCAAAAACTTTAGGATTTATACATCCAACTTCTAAAAAATATATGGAATTTGATTCTGAATTGCCAAAATATTATTTAGACTTATTGAATTTATTAAGAAAATAGAGGTGATAAAATGAATTTAAAGGCAAACTTATTAGATGATAAAGCTATTAAAAGAACATTAATTAGAATATCTCATGAGATAATTGAAAGAAATAAGGGCGTTGAAGATATAGTTTTAGTAGGCATTAAAAGAAGAGGATATCCATTAGCTGAAAGAATAGCTAAGAATATAGAAAATATTGAAGGAATTAAAGTACCTGTTGGTTCAGTAGACATAACTTTATATAGAGATGATATAACGGAAATTAAGGATACACCAAAAGTTAACAATTTAAATTTAGGAGTAAATATAATTGGAAAAAAAGTAATATTGATAGATGACGTTTTATATACTTGTAGAACTGTAAGAGCAGCAATAGATGCTGTGGTTGATTCAGGAAGGCCTGCACAAATACAATTAGCTGTATTAATTGATAGAGGACACAAAGAATTACCTATAAGAGCAGATTATGTTGGTAAGAATATACCTACTTCTAAAAGTGAAATTATTGCGGTAGAAATAGAAGAAATTGATGGTTCTGATTCAGTAAAAATATACGAAGGATAATAAGGAGACATTTATGGAATATAATTTAATTGCTACAACTACCTTTGGGTTAGAAGGTATAACGGCCAAGGAATTAAAAGCCTTAGGTTATGAGGATTTAAAAACAGAAAATGGAAAGGTACATTTTCAAGGAGATGAGATGGATATAGCTATTGCTAATATTCATTTAAGAACTGCAGATAGAATATTGATAAAAATGGCAGAATTTGAAGCTAGAAGCTTTGAGGAATTATTCCAAGGAACAAAGAATATTAGATGGAGTGATTTGATTCCTGTTGATGGAATAATGCATGTAAATGGAAAATCTGTTAAATCAACATTACATAGTGTACCAGATTGTCAATCTATAGTGAAAAAAGCTATAGTAGATAGTATGACAAATTCTTATGGAATAACACATTTTTCAGAAGATGGACCATTATATAAGATTGAAGTATCTATTTTAAAAGATGTTGTAACATTAACTGTAGATACATCAGGACCTGGACTTCATAAAAGAGGATATAGAGAAGAAGCTGGGGCTGCACCTTTAAAGGAAACCTTAGCAGCAGCTATGGTGTTGATTTCTAGATGGAAAGAAGATTTTACTTTAGTAGATCCATTTTGTGGTTCTGGGACTATATTAATAGAAGCTGCAATGATAATGCAAAACATAGCACCAGGATTATGTAGATCATTTACTTGTGAAACTTGGCCAACAATGGACGAAGATATATTTGAACAAGTTAGAGAAGGTGCAGAAAGAGCAATTAAAGATAAAGATATAAAGTTACTTGGATATGATATTGATGGAAGAATATTAAAGGTTGCTAGAAGTAATGCTGAAAAAGCAGGTGTAGGTAAATATATTGAATTCCATAGAAGAGATTTTAAAGAATTTTCTAATAGTGATAAATATGGATTTATAATATCAAATCCTCCATATGGAGAAAGATTAGGAGAAAAGAAGGAAGTCGAAGAACTTTATAATATCTTTGGTAAATATAAAAGAAAGTTCTTTAATTGGGATTATAATATTTTAACTTCTTTTGAAAAATTTGAAGTTCCATTTGGAATTAAATCAAGTAAAAATAGAAAGTTATATAACGGAAAATTGAAGTGCTATTATTATCAATATTTTGATAATGAACTAATAAAAAATGCTGGAGATATGCTTATAAATCATATATAAAATGGAACTGTTGTTACAGTTCCATTTTATTTCACTATCTTATTATCTTGAAACATAAGTTTATTATAATCAGTAGGTTCTGTATATATTGTATAATTAGTATGATAAATAACCATTCCAGGTTTTGCACCATTAGGTTTTTTTATATTTTTTACTATAGTATAATCTACAGGAACCTTCGTAGAATTCTTTGCTTTACTATAATAAGCTGCAAGAATAGCTGCTTCTTCTATAGATTTATCACTAGGGTTATCACTACATAAAATAACATGAGATCCAGGTATGTTTTTTGTGTGAAGCCATAGATGATTTTTGTTTGCAAATTTTAAAGTTAAATAATCATTTTGAATATTATTTTTTCCAATATAAATATCAATTCCATCTGAAGAAATTAAGTGGATAGGTTTAGAAGGCTTATCTTTTTTATTGTTCTTAGAATTTCCTTTAAATTTTAAATATCCTGTTTCAGTTAATTCTTTTTTTATATCATTTATTTCTATATAATTTTCACAATTCAATATATTAGTAAGTACTGAATTTAAATATTGTAGTTCATTTTCATTTTTTTCTAATTGTTCAATAGCAGATTCTTCTGATTTCTTTAATTTATTATATTTTTTATAATAATATTGTATATTTTCTGATGGAGATTTATTTTCATCTAATTTTATAGTAATATATTCTTCTTCATCTTCATTATAAAAGTTCAGTAATTGAATTTCTTTTTGTCCTTTATTAATCATATATATATAAGAAGTTAACAAATCACCAAAAATTTTATATTTTATTTTTTCATCACATTCTTTTAAAATGTTTTTTAATTTCTTTCTTTTATTGATACATCTATCTATATTTGTAGTTACTAATTTTTGTAAATCCATACTTCTACTTAGTAATCTATCTTGTTTATCTTTTATAGCAAAAAAATCATCTAATAATGAATTAGGGTTATCATAATTTATTTTTGAATACTTATTTTCATACAAAGTTAATATAGTACAATGGAAATCTTTAAAAACATCATTTTCTTTATATATATTATATGAAAAGTTAGATTCAATTTTTTCTATAAAAATTTTAAAGAATTTAAACATATTATAGCTATTTATGTTATCATTATCTTGTAGGAAATTTATATATAAGCTTCTAGATAATGGTTTTCCTATACCTGTAAAGGTATTTGTGAAAAACAATTCATCAATAACTGGTTTATTATTTTCTAAATATAAATTATAATCATCAAAAGAAAAATTAAATGGATCTAACTTGTGAGAGCTAGGAGGATATACATAGCTTATTCCTGGATATAAAACTCTATAGGTGTTTACATCTGAAGAAATGTGCTTAATGCATTCCATGATTTTATTATCTCTTTCTCTAACAAGTGTAATATTGCTATGTCTTCCCATAATTTCAACTATTAAAATATATTTACTATCAAACCCAAGTTCATCAGTAGATTCAATATGTAACTGAATTATTCTATCACCATTTAATTGAGTAATATTAGTTATTTTTCCACCAATCAAATACTTTCTCATTACCATAGTAAACATTGGTGCTTGAAGTGGGTTTGGTTTACTTATATTAGTTAGATGAATTCTAGGATATTTAGAAGAAGCAGATATTAATAGTTTAATATTTTCTCTATTCTTTCTTAGTGTTAAAATTACTTCATCTTTTTCTGGTTGATTTATTTTATCTATTTTACAATTTAATATTGATTTTTTAAAATCATGTAATAAACTATATAAGTAGATACCATCCAAAGCCATAAGTATCATCCTTTCTTTGGTAATAACATAAAGATAGTATAACATTTAATAGTGAGTCTTATCAATGGAATAAAAGATAAAAGGAGGGATTTTATGAATTTTATAAAAATGCAAGGATTAGGAAATGATTTTATTTTAATTGAAGATACTGAGGAATTGCTAATTGAAAGAGAAGAAGAACTTGCAAAGCAAGTTTGTAATAGAAGATTTGGAATTGGTGCAGATGGCTTAGTAATAATAAGAAAATCAAGTATAGCTGATGCAAAGATGGTTATTATTAATAGCGATGGGTCAAGAGCAAATATGTGTGGAAATGCAATAAGATGTTTTTCTAAATATTTGTATGAAATTAAGAATATTAATAAGAATAAATTATATATTGAAACAGGGGACGGGGTTAAACCTGTTGACTTATATATAGAAAATAATAAAGTCACATTAGTTAAAGTTAATATGGGTAAAGGTAGCTTTAATGGTAAAGATATATTATTAAAAAATAAAGATAAATTAATTAATGAGGAAGTTATAATTAATAATAAAGCATATACACTAACTAGTTTATTAATGGGGGTTCCACATACAATAGTAGTTAATAATAAAAAGGAATATTCTATTGAAGATGGTAAGATAATAGAAGAGTATGATTTATTTATGGAAAAAACAAATGTTAATTTTGTTAATATAATTGATGGAAATAATATTGAAGTACAAACATGGGAAAGAGGAGCAGGTGCTACTTTAGCTTGTGGAACTGGTTGTTGTGCATCTGTGGTTGCTCTAAATAAGCTAGGGATGTGCAAAGATAAAGTTAATGTAATAACCTTAGGTGGAAAATTAGAAGTTGAACTTAATAGTGGAGATGTATATATGATTGGGGAGGCGGAATTTATTTGTAAGGGAGAATTATTGTTTTAAGAGGTAAAAATGAATTATAAAAGAAGAAACAAATATATCCTTGTAAGCGTATTTCTATTATTAACTAATATTATATATGGATGCAAAAGTAAAAATGAGGATAAAAAGAATATTGAAATAAATAATGGATCAGTTGCTATTGAAAATGATGGCAGTTATAAGACATATAATTTGAATAATGGAACTTATGAAAGTATTGATAAAAATTATATTATTACTTTTTATGATTCAGAAAGTAAAAATTATATTTTTAATGAAAATGGAGAATTTAAAATAAACTATTTAGGTGAAGAAAAAGTAATTGATGAATCTAATACTGTTTTTTCTCCAAAACTATCTCCAGGTGGGAATAATATAAGTTACTTTATCAAAGATGTATATTTAAATCTTAAAGTAAAAGATATTAAAAGAGACAAATTTATTGACATTGATAGTAATGTATCTATATCAGGAGAATTAATTGACTGGCTTGACAGTGAAACTTTAATTTACTATGGCATTGATAATAACAAAAATAACGGAATTTTTATATATAATATATATAAAAATGAAGAAAAGTTAATTTATAAGTTAGATTTAGGTTACGTAGAATATTTAAAGGCTTTAAATGATGGCCTTGTATTCTTACAACAAAAAGAAGGAAAACAAAAAACACTAAAATTTATAAATAAAAATGGGGAACTAATAGAGGCAATTGATAATATTGTCGATATAAGTGATGTAGAATATACAGATGATGGAATATATATTATAGGAAAAATAGAAAATAACAATTATTCATTATATAAATATAGTGATGGAAAAATAAAACGATTAGTGTATGACTTTCCTAAAATAATTAATTTAGAAAAGGGATTATCAAAGGATTCTAATGGAAATATTTTATTTATTGGTGGAGATGAACCTAAGGTTGAAAGAGTATATATTTGTGAAAATGGTGCTGTAAGTGAATTAAGTAATAATGAAGGAAAGTACAATTTTATAGATTACAATTAAGGATATTTATAAGAAATTATGAATGTCCTTTTTTATTTTAAAAATAAATAGTAGCGAAGTTTTTAAATAATTTATATCCAAATTATGTATAAGAAATTCTACTATGGATATAATTTAAAATGGTGATTTGAAATGTATAAAATAACTTTATTTGAAATAGATTTAAATATTGCTAGAAAGCTAGGAATAAATAAAATTAAAGAAAGCAGTATTTTACCAATAAAAATTCAAGGAGAAAATATATTAATACTTTCAGATAAAGAATTTTTGGAAAATATAGATGAAATTGAGTTTATATTTAACAAAAAAGCTATTTTATTGGAAGGCAGTAATGAATATATTACAGATTTAATATATAAAACTTTCTTAGGGACAGAAGAAAAGATTTTAGATATAATACTGTCTACATCAATTAAAGAAAGAGCTTCAGATATACACTTTGAGCCAATAAAAGAAGAAGTTTTAATTAGAATAAGAATTGATGGCGTATTAGTACCTTTTGTAAAAATTAAAATTGAAGAATATCAGAAACTACTATCGAGAATTAAGATTATAGGAAATATGGACATAACAGAAAAGCGAAGACCACAAGATGGAAAAGCATTTATAAATATAGATGAAAAAGATTATGATTTAAGATTATCAACTATACCTATTATTTATGGGGAAAAGTTAGTCATTAGAATACTATATGGTGAGATTTTTGAACATGACATAAGTAAGATAAATATGAGTAATTATCAAAGGGAAAAGATAAATAGAATGATATCCAGTAAAAATGGACTGATTTTAATAAATGGACCTACTGGAAGTGGAAAATCTACAACTCTTTATTCAATGTTGAAAGAAATTAATAAAAGAGAAATAAATATAACTACATTAGAGGATCCTGTAGAAGTTTTAATAGAAGGAATAAATCAAGTTAGCTTAAATAAAAAAGCTAATATAACTTTTTCTACTGGGCTTAGAAGTATATTAAGACAAGATCCAGATGTGATAATGATAGGTGAAATAAGAGACGAAGAAACAGCTAATATGGCAGTAACTGCATCTTTAACAGGACATAAAGTTTACTCTACAATCCATACTAAGACTCCTAAAGAGGTCTATTTTAGGCTAGAAGATATGGGAGTTAAATCATATTTGATACGAGATTCTTTAATAGGTATTATTTCTCAAAGGTTAGTTAGAATTTTATGTGAAAATTGCAAAGTATATGATAAAGATATTTATATAAATGGGAGAAGAATTATTCTACATAAAGCAAATGGATGCTCTAACTGTAATTATTCTGGTTATAAAGGAAGAAAATCAGTTAGTTCAGTTGTTTATATTGATAAGGAAATGAAAAAACTAACTTCAAATATTTTCCAGGAAATAAAAGAACTTAGTAATGATGAAATGATAGATAATCTTAACTATTTACTTGAAAATGGATATATATCTTGTGATGATTATAATAACTTTTTATTAGAAGAGGATTTAAATTATGATGAAAATAAAATTAATAGCTAATAAGGTTAAATATAATGACTTAGCCTTAATTGCTGGAAATATTGCAATGTTACATAAAGAAGGAATATCGATGCTTATGATAATGGATTTGATTAATGAACTACCTATAAGTAAGTACTATAAGGAAAGTATTAATAAATCTAAAAGTTATATTTTAGAGGGAAAATCCTTAGAAGAATGTTTTAAGAGTTTTGAGGAGTTATATCCAGACTTTTTTGTGGGTATGATTTCTATGGGTGAGAAAAGTGGTAATTTAAATAAGGTATTAAAAGGATTAGAAGATTATTGTAATAAAATAATATTTATTAAAAGCACTATAAAAAATGTTCTTTCTTATCCATTTCTAATTATATTATCTTCAGTATTTCTATTGGTATTTATAGTACTTTTTACAATACCAATCTTATATGATTTCTTTAACAGCTTAGGTACAAATGTACCATTCATATGTAAATTATCTTATGATCTTTCAAACTATATAAAAGAGCATCCCATTATATCTATAATTTATATATTCAATTATTTTATAATATTACCTTGGTTTTTATTTAAGTATTATCTAAAAAATAAATTAAGGTTATTAATTAATAAAATTCCTATTTATAAAGATTTTATTGAGTATACATTTATTTTACTGCTATCAATTATTATAAGAAGTGGCGTTAACTTATCAGAAGGACTTGTATATGCTTCTAAAAGTTTTAAAATTAAAGATTTGAAAGAAAGATTTTATAGTTTGAATTTAGGTATCCTAAATGGTGAGTCTATTTCTACTACTTTAGGTGATACTTCTAATTACTCTAAGTATACAATTTCTATTGTAAAGTTAGGGGAAGAAGGTGGTTCTATTGATGAAAGATTAGATTCATTATCTTCATACTTAGAAAAAAAGTTAATTTCAAAGATAAACAGAGGTATATCACTTTTACAACCAGCTTCAGTAATATTTATGGGAGGTTTTATTATTATTTTTCTAATTATATTTATACTACCACTATTTTCTGCAATGTTTGAGGTAGGATTTTAATGAAAAAAGGATATACATTAATTGAATTAATAGTAGTTTTGTCAATAATGGCTATATTTTCATCTATAGTAGTCATAAATATTGTAAAGGTTAAAGAAAGGTTAGAGTATATAGAATTCAAAAATTTAGAAGCTGAAGTTAAGTCTTTATTGAGTTTTGGAAAAGCATATTGTAGAAAAAATAAAGTACCAGGACAAATAATAATTGGATCAGATAGAAAAACAATAAAGTTTATAGTTACTGATAGATACTCAGCAATTACGAAAGTAATTAATTTAGGGAATGATATTGAAGTTGGAAGTAACTTTAAAATTTCTGAAAATTTGAAACAAGATGCAAATAATATTAGCGATGAAGGTTTTATTAAATCGTCTGGAACTATAACTATTACAAATGGAAATAAGACAAAGAGTATAGATATTACTATAAGTGTAGGAAGTGACATTATTAGAAGTCCTATTAAAAATGATGAAGAAGAAGGTGATATTACAGAATGAAAAAAGGTAGCACTTTAATAGAAGCTGTAATATCAATGGCTATTTTGTTAATCGCATTAACATTAAGCACACAAATTTTTTCCTTATCCTCAAAATCAATATTAACAAGAAGAAATAAAGAAAAAGCTAATAGGGTAAGTTATGCCATAGAAAAAGAAATTAAATATAATACAAAATTTGAAGATATAAAAGAAATTTTTGAAAATAGTAATTTATATTTACAGTATAAAGATGATATTTTAGATAGTTTATTAACAAATACTTTTTTATCATTAGAAAGAAAAAATACAATAGAATCAAAAAATGCAATTATTATTGAAAAGAAAATAACAAATTCAGGAGAAAATAATTATGAAATAGTAATTTTTAAAATAACCATTTATGATTCAAATGGAGGAAGATTAAATGAAAGAGAATTTATTAAATCCTATTGGATGGAAATTTAACAAAAAAAAGCGAGGATTTACATTATTAGAAATAAATATTTCCATGTTAATTAATTTAATAGTACTTACATTAGCAATTAATTCATTTCTATTAATTATTAAAAACTATTCAGTACTTATAAATAATTCAAAAATACAAGATCCATTTGATGATGCAATCCTTAATATAGAAAGGCTTATGACTGGATATATGATAGATTCTATAGATATTAAAGAAGATAGACTAAATAATAGTGGAGAAATTCAAATAAATTATAGGATAGATAATAATGAAGCTGCAATAAAGAAAAAGAGAATATTTTTTGATTCTAATAAAAAGAAAATAGTTTTAGAAACATATAATAATAACGATTTTAAAGTAGGAACCAATATTATAATGCTTAATGTGTTAAACTTTCAAATTTCAAAGAAAAATAAAGTTTATTATTTAAAAATAACTAATATGAATAATGATAAGAGGATTATTTGCCTATGAAATATAAGAAAAGAGGTTTTTCATTTTTACAAACTTTAATAGTATTTATGCTTATTATACTAATAATTAATATTTCTATTAATTTAATTAGTTACAATTATCTAAAATCAAATGCTTTTAAAAGCTATTCAGATAAGAAATCATTAACTGCTGAAGAAGAACTTACTTTAAAAGAAATTAATAAACTAAATCAAAAAGAGGGTAATTATCATAATTATGGCAATTATGAATTAAAAAAGATAAAAGAAGTATATTACTTAATAAATAATAAAAGTTCTACCAAGGCATACTTACAACTTGAGCTAAAAGAAAGAAATGGTCAAAAGGTTTTGGTTCCAACTTATTATAAAACAGAAGATATTTTGGGAGGTTAATAAAGGTGATTAGTAATATTATTGTATATAATAAAATTTATTTTTATAAGGATGTAGAATATGATAATAATAATTTAGATATTTTGCTTAATAAAATAAGTAAAAAAAGAAATATAATCTTATATGCCCAAAATATTTTAATAAAAAAATATAAATATTATGGTAATAATATTGAGAAATTCATTGATAGCAAGATTGCCGAAGATTTTACTAATAAAGAGAATCTTTTATTTCACTATGAAATAGATAAGGATAACAAAGACATTTATTTATATTCAATAAGAAATAACATTAAAAGATTATATGAAAATGTAAAGGAATTAAATGTTCAGTTACTTGAGTTTAAAATAAAGTCTTGTGTAGAAAAGAAATTAAGAAAAATTAAAAATATTATAATTACATACAAGCTTAATAATATAAATTATCTACTAAAAATTAGAAATAATATTATCATCGATATAATTATATGTGTAGATATAAATGAAATAAAAGAGTATTTAATGAAAGAGAAAGGTAAAAATTTCACATTAGTAAAGCATAAAGAATATAAAGAAATTGATGATATAAACTTTGATTATTCTATAGACTTAGGAGTTGATAGATATGAAAAAACATGCAAAGAATAAGAATTTTATTCCTGCTAATTTCATTGATAAAATTCAGAGAGGTTCGGATGAAAAAAATAATAAATTAATATTGTTATTATTAATTGTAAATATATTTATAATTCCTAAATCAATTTCTATAATATCAAATGAATTAGAACAAAATAAATCAGTTTCAGTTACAAATATTAATACTCCTAAGGAAATATATAAAGATAGGTATAATGATAAATTAGTTTTAATAATTAATTCTATTAATAATTTTAAAAAGATAAAAATGGAAAATAGCAGGGGAGTTATTGAAGTTGATTCTATGGAAGAAGTAGTTAATATAGAAGAGGAGAGTGATTTTAAAATAAAATCAGTAGATATTAAAGATAATATTATAATTGTTGAGGTTGAATTATGAAAAAGAAGCATGTAATATACACTATAGTGATAATTATAACTTTTTTACAGTGTTATGTTTTATTAAAGTATAGTCAAGATACAAAATCAAAGGATGTGAGTAATATAGAATTAAATAGTATAAGTATAAGCAAAAATGTTAAAAATATAAAAGATATAAAAAATGATTTTACAACTTATAAGACTATAACAATTGTAAACTATAATAAATTAGAAGATGGAAGTTGGAAAATTAAATGCTTATTAAAGGGTTCTAAAGAAGAGGTTTTAAGTGATATTGAAAAGATAAATAATTATGAAATAACCGATTATAGTTTAGGTTATGAAAAAAATAATATTTTAATAGAGGCAAATCTTATATATAAATAATTGCATTTATTTGTGAATTTTGATAAAATATTTTTGTCATGTCATAGACAATGTTAAAGTTATGACTATTTAGTTAATAAATGAGTTATACTAGATATGTAATAAAGTTTTTGGAGGGATATTTAATGATATCAGCAGGAGATTTAAGAAAAGGTACTACTTTCGAGCATGAAGGACAAGTTTATACAGTTATAGATTTCTTACATGTTAAGCCTGGTAAAGGTGCAGCTTTTGTAAGAACTAAACTTAGAAATGTTATTTCTGGTGGAGTAACTGATACTACTTTTAATCCAACAGCTAAACTTCAAGAAGCAGTAATTGAAAGAAAAGAAATGCAATACCTTTATTCAGATGGGGAATTATACTATTTCATGGATCAAGAAACTTTTGAACAAATACCTTTAAACTATGAGAAAGTTGAAGATGCTATAAAGTTTATAAAAGAAAACATGTTTGCAGTAATTAAGTTCTATAAAGGAGAAGCTTTCTCAGTAGAAGCTCCAAATTTTGTTGAATTATTAATAACACAAGCAGATCCAGGAATAAAAGGAAATACAGCTACAAATGCAATGAAACCTGCTACATTAGAAACAGGAGCAGTTGTTAATGTTCCTATGTTCGTAAATGAAGGAGACGTAATTAGAGTAGACACTAGAACTGGTGAATACATGGAAAGAGTATAATAAACAAAAGCTAAGTTTTTACTTAGCTTTTATTTATAATTTTAATTATTGGGTATAATTTAAATATATTATTTCTATTTTTAAGGATGTGAAAATATGAAAGAAGTAAAGACTAAAATAGAAAAACTAAAAGAAGAAATATCTTCTATTGAAGATAATGGGTATAAAGAAATATTTGATAGTATACTATCTATAGTTTCTGATATATCAGATTCTATAGAGGAAATTGATTATAAACAAGATTCTTTAGAAGAAAATATAAAGTATATAGATGAAGATATTATTGGATTACAAGATGAATTGTTTGAAGAAGTTTCAATAGAGGAATTAATTGAGTTAGAAGAAGAATATATTGAGATTAAATGTAAAAACTGCAATAAACCTTTGTTTGTTGAGAAAGAATCTATAAATAATAAAAAGAAAATACCGTGTCCATTTTGCAATAAAGAAGCAATGTAAAAAAGGGTCCTATTAACTTAGTTTAATAGGATTCTTTTTTATTATTTTTAAATATTTTACATATTTAATTATTAGTATGAATATTATTTGATAGATAGAAATAATTTTAAATATAACCATAGAATAGGAAGTGATAAATTGTGGAATGGGGATGAAATTTTAAGGATATTACCAACAGATATATGTAATGAAGTAAAAGTATATTTATTAAAGGAATCTGTACAAGAAATACGGCTTAAGGTTAATAAGCCGATAATAATTAATTTATCTAATAAAGAAGTTGTATTAAATAAGATAGCAACAGAAAATGATATTAAACAAATCCTAATAAGAGTTTCAAATTATTCATTATATGCGTATGAAGAAGAAATTAAGCAAGGATATATAACAATTAAGGGAGGCCATAGAATAGGAATAGCTGGGGAATGTGTAATTTCTAAAGGAGAAGTTAGAACTATTAGAAATATATCATCTATAAATATTAGAATATGCAAAGAAGTCAAAGGATGTTCTAATGAAATAATGAGATATATTGTTGAAAATAATAAGGTTAGTAATACATTAATAATATCGCCGCCTAAGTGTGGGAAAACAACTATATTAAGAGATTTAGCTAGAAATATTTCAAGTGGTATGCCTATTAATAATTTATCAGGAAAGAAAGTATCTATTATAGATGAAAGAAGTGAAATAGCATCATGTTTTAATGGTATTCCTCAACTAGATGTAGGAATCAGAACAGATATCTTGGATAATTGTTTCAAGAAGGATGGAATGATAATGGCAATAAGAAGTCTATCACCAGAAATATTAATATGTGATGAAATAGGTACAGAAGGAGATATAGAAGCTCTTAATATGGCTTTTAATTCAGGAGTTAATATTATAGTAACAATTCATGGATACAGTATAGAAGATATATATAAAAGAAAGGTTTTTAAGGATTTATTAGAAGATAGTATATTAGAAAAAGTTATTGTTTTAAGTAACAGAAGGGGACCAGGAACTGTAGAAAATATTTATTCAATAATGTCTGGAGGGGAACTAAAATGCTTAAAATAGTAGCAATTTCAATAATATTTTTTGCTTGCACATATATTGGTTTTTATTATGGTGAAAGCTTTAAAAGAAGAAGTAAGCAACTAAAATATATATTGAAATCAGTAATGTTTTTAAATAATGAAGTTATGTATTCAAATACACCATTGCCTGAAGCATTAAAATATATCTCCATAAAAGTAGAGAATCCAGTAAATGATATTTTGTCAAAGGTAGCTGTAAGTCTAGAAAGTGGAGAATCTAAAAGTGTCTATGAATCATTTCATGAAGAGTATTATAAGAATAAATCTAATTTTAATCTATTTGAAGAAGATAAAGCAATAATTAAAGATTTTCTTAAGGGACTTGGAGAATCTGGCATATATGGACAAGATAAATTATTTAATTTAACTATTGAAAATATGAAGATTAATTGTAAAACTGCAGATGAATTAGCAAAGAAAAATTCGAAAATGTACAGCGCTATAGGCATATGTATAGGTGCAATGATTGCAATTTTTTTATTTTAGTAGGAGGGGAATAGATGCTAGATATAAATATTTTATTTAAAATCGGAGCTATGGGGGTTTTGCTTGTAGTTATTGATAAAGTTTTAAAAGCTAGTGGGAAAGATGATATAGCTGTAATAACAAATATTGCAGGAATAGTAATTATACTTATTACTGTAATTGGATTAATAAGTAATTTGTTTAATACTGTAAAAACTATGTTTATGCTATAGGAGATTATTATGGAAATATTAAAAATAGTATCTTTTGCACTTGCTGCCTTATTTATATTTTTATTATTTAAGGATAAAAGATCTGATATAGCAGTATTGGTATCATTACTGGCAGGTGTAATTCTTTTTGTATCAATTTTAACTAGCGTAACAGACATAATTAATTTTATTAAAGAAATATCCTCAAGAGCCAATATAGATATAGTGTATATAGGAGTTGTTTTAAAGATACTTGCAATATCATATTTAGCAACTTTTTGTAGTGAAATATGCAAAGATGCAGGAGCAGCAAGTATAGCTAGTAAAGTTGAATTCTCTGCTAAAATATTAATTTTAACTTTAGCAATACCTATCTTAATGGCTGTATTACAATCTATTTTACAAATATTGTAGGTGTTTATATGTTTAAAAAAATTTTAACTATAAGAAATATATTTGTATTTATCATATTGTTAATTACATTTATAAATTCTAATACAATAATTGCTGAAGCAAATGAAAAGGAAAATAGTCTTAAATACTCTACAGAAGAAAATGAACTGCAGGATGAAGAGGTAAATAATAAATTAACTTCATTATATAACTATATTAATAGTATGAAACTTGATATCGAAATAATGAATGATTTAGATCCTGTGGAATATATAAAAGGATATATAAAAAATGGAGAAGGAAATTTATCTTTAAAAACATTGAGTAATGCTACAACTAGCTTTTTATTTAAGGAGGTAAAAACAGCACTTTCATTTTCCATTAGTATTATTGTTGTAGCAATTATGTGCTCTTTAATAAAAAACTTACAATCTGCTTTTTCTAGTGAAGGAATATCAAATATAGCATTTTTTGCTTGTTACTCAATATTAATAATAATTTTATCTAAGAGTTTTTTAGTTAGTATAAACATAGCAACTGATATAATAAAGGGATTGTCAAATTTTATGGCTGCAATATTACCTGTCTTAGTTATGATGATAGGTTCAATTGGTGGTTTTGCACAAGCAGCTACTATGGATCCTATTATTATTGGAGCAACATTAATAATACCAAGGATTTATACAACTATAATAATACCTTTAATACTTATAAGCTTTGTACTTGATTTTACTAATAATATTTCTAATGAATTTAAAATCGGAAACTTATGTAAATTAACAAAGCAAATAACCATTTGGATTCAAGGTATAATATTAACAATATTTATTGGACTATTGACAGTAAGAGGAATAACTTCATCTACTATAGACGCTGTTACATTAAAAACTGCAAAATTTGCAATAGATAATTTTATTCCCATAGTAGGTAAAGCATTTTCTGATGCAATTGCTTCTGTTGCGGGATATTCACTTATTATTAAAAATGCAGTAAGTTCAATTGGATTAATAATTATAGTGATTATGATGCTCTATCCAATAATTAAATTACTTCTAATTACCTTTGTATATAAATTAACTGCAGCAGTTATTGAACCAATAAGTGATAAACGTATAACTAGTTCTTTAACTTCAGCAGGAAATTCATTGATACTACTAATGTCCTGTGTATTATCAGTTAGCTTAATGTTTTTTGTACTTTTAGCTATAATGGCTTCTGCTGGAAAGTTTGTTATAGGAGGTTAGCATATGGATGAAATAAAGGGGTTTATTGTTACTTTAGTAAGTATGATTATTTTAATTTCTGCTTTAGAATTAATCTCGCCTGATAATAGTATGAAGAAATACTTAAAATTTGTTTTAGGAACTATTTTAATTGCTGTAATCATAAGTCCAATATTATCTATTATAAGTAATGGAGAAAAGAATATAACTAATAATATATCTGAATATATAGACTTAGCAAATAGAAAGTCTACTGAAACGAATAGTGAAAATAAGGAAAGTACTAGTGAAATTGCTTTTAAGGAAAATTTACAAGAAAATTGTAATAAACTTTTAAAAGAAAAATTTAAAGATTATGAGTTTATAAGTGATATTAATTGTGAATTAAATATGAAAGACATAACATATTCTATTAATAAAGTTAAAATAGGCGTTAAAGATAAAGATGTTTCTAAAATAAAAAAGATTGTTATAAATAATAATGAAGAAAGCACAGAAGTTAGTTCTAAAGAGGAAAAGGTAAAAAATAAAGATGAGATTATAAATTATTTAGCAGAAATTTTAAATATTAGTAAGGAGCAAATAATGATTTATAAATTAGATTAGTAGGAGTGATAAAATGGGAAAAGGTAATTTTAAAAATGATTTAACAAAATTAATTAATGATAAAAAGTTTTTAAATGTTGTAGTTATAGCATTAATATTAGCTTTTGTATTACTTGCTATAAGTTTTTTAACTTCAACTAGAAAAAAAGATACTAAGGAATCAATAAGTTCAAATGTTAAAAGTTCTAGTGACTTAGAAGAAGAGGTAAAAAGAACAATGGATAATTATGAAGAAAATGAGAAACAAACACTTAAAAATTTACTTAGTAAAATAGAAAACGTTGGAAATGTTGAGGTTAAAATCAATTTTAAAAGCGGAGAAATTAAAATTCCAGCAATAGAAGAAAGTACACAAGAATCAGTTACAGAAGAAACTGATAGTCAAGGTGGAAAGAGGGCAACTACTCAGCAAAACGGAGGAAGTAAAGTAGTTATGGCTAGTGATTCAGGTAAAAATGAGCCATATATATTACAAGTAAACAAGCCGGAGATAAGTGGCGTTATAATAGTGGCAGAAGGTGCAACTAGTGCCAAGGTAAAGTATGATATACAAGTTGCTGTATCTACGTTATATGGGATATCTATAGACAAGGTTAATGTATATCCTATGAAAATTAGCATATAAATAATATGAAAAATATATGGGGGGAAATCAAAATGACAAAAAAACAATTTGGTATTATTTTCACACTTATGGCTCTTATAGTATGTGTAGGAGTTATAGCAGCTAGGATAAATAAAACTGGCTTAAATGATCCAACAGATTTTAGTCAAGTAATATCACAACAAGGAACAGAAGAAAATAAAGATAAAGATAATGATAAAGAAACCATTGGAAATCAAGATTACTTTTATGGTTTAAGAAGTGAAAAGGACCAAAAGGATGCAATTACTATGCAACAACTAAATGAACTAATTGCAGATGAACAAACTTCACAAGAACAAAAGGATTTAGCGGCAAATGAATTAAGAGAAAAAACTATGATGAAGGATCAAGAAGGTAGAATAGAAGTAAATGTAAAAAATAAAGGCTTTGAAGATGTACTATGTTCTATTGAAAAAGGCACAGTTAGAATAGTTGTTAAAGCAAATGAACTAACAGAGGCTGATACTGCTTCAATACAAGAAATTGCTGAAAATATTTCAGGAATAAGCGATATAATAATAGAGCCAAAGAAATAATTCATTGTAATATAGAAATTGCTTTGATATAATTAACATAAGAAAGAGTTTTGGAAGCAAAACACTAGGAGGTAATGAAATGGACAATATGAACTACGAAGAAAATTTAGGGATAGTTAAAATATCTGATGAAGTTGTTAGCGTTATAGCTGGAATAGCCGCAGAAGAAGTAAATGGAGTAGAAGATCTACAACACATAGTTGGTAATAACATATCACAACTGTTAAAAGGTAAGAAAAACGCTGGAAGAAATGTTAAAGTAACCTTAAATGAAGACTATGCTACAATTGAATTAAATTTAGCTGTAGAGTATGGTGTTAAAATACCTGAAGTGGTAAATGCTGTTCAAGAAAATGTTAAGAAAACTGTTGAAACTATGACAGGATTAAATGTAACCGCGGTTAATATAAATGTTCAAAGCATTTATGTTCCTAAAATAGAAAAATTAGAAAATAAAGAAAAATAATCAAACCCTCTGATTTTTCAGAGGGTGTTTTTCTTGTGCTTTAAATAAATTTGTTGTAGTATATTTATGATTAGAAAGTTTTATAAGGTTAATAATATTATTAACAACACTTAGGAGGATAAAATGAATAGAAAAAGATCTAGAGAAATAGCAATGGAATTACTATTTGGAATGACATTAAGTAAAAATACACTTGAAGAAACTATAGAAACATTCCTAGAAGACTATGAAATGAAGTTAAATACTATAGATTTAGATTACATAAAAAAAGTACTTTTAAAGGTGGAAGAAAATAGAGAAAATATTGATAAAAAAATAGAGGATTCACTTACTAACTGGAAATTAGATAGAATTTCTAAGGTTAATTTATCAATATTAAGATTAGCAATTGGAGAAATGCTTTATATAGAAGATGTTCCTGAAAAGGTAGCTATAAATGAAGCGATAGAAATGACTAAAAAATATTCAGATGAAAAAAGTGTATCTTTTATAAATGGAGTATTAGACAAAGCATTTAAGAATTTATAATTTTAATAGGGGGCTGTTTTCCATGAATAATATAATAGATGGTAAAAAGATTTCTTTAGAGATAAAAGAAGAAATAAAAAGATTTGTAGATGAAAGAAAAGAGAAAGGTCTAAGGGTACCTAAAATAGCATCTTTATTAGTTGGTAATGATGGAGGATCAATTTACTACATTAATAATCAAGAAAAAGTAGCAACTTCGCTTGGAATCGAATTTGATAAGGTTATTCTAGAAGAAGATATAAAAGAAGAGAAACTTATAGATATAATAAATAAACTTAATAATGACCAAAGCGTTGATGGGATAATTCTGCAACTACCTTTACCTAGTAATCTAGATGAAAAAAAAATAATTAATTCTATTTCACCTAAAAAAGATATAGATTGTTTAACTTATATTAATCAAGGAAAACTTTATTGTGGTGAAGATGTTTTTTTACCTTGCACACCTAATTCTGTTATTACATTACTAGAAAGATATAATGTAGATTTACAAGGTAAAAATGTAGTTGTTATAGGACGAAGCAATATTGTTGGAAAACCTGTTGCTCAATTATTACTTAATAAAAATGCTACAGTAACAATATGCCATTCAAAAACATCAAATTTAAAAGAGATTTGCAAAAAAGCCGATATTTTAATTGTAGCTATTGGAAGAGCAAAATATATAAATAGAGAATATATCAATAAAAAATCTATAGTTATAGATGTAGGTACATCATCTTTAAATGGTAAAATAACTGGTGATGTAGATTTTGATGATATTATTGATGAAGTAGAAATGCTTACACCAGTTCCAGGAGGAGTAGGAGCATTAACAACTACTTTATTGATTAAGAGTTCATGTGAGGCGTTAGTAAAGAATGAGAATGAAAACTTTAACAGTTAGTGAAGTTAATAATTATATAAAAAAAATATTAGATAATGACTATATTTTAAATAATTTAGTAGTAAGAGGAGAAATATCTAACTTAAAATATCATAGTAGTGGACATATTTATTTTTCTCTAAAAGATTCAAGTAGTAAAATTAATTGCGTAATGTTTAAAAGTAGTTGTATAAACTTAGATTTTAAACTTGAAGACGGAATGGAAGTTATAGCTGTAGCTAGATGCTCAATATATCAAGGAACTGGATCCCTCCAATTATATATTGATAAATTAGAAAAAGAAGGTTTAGGTGAACTCCACATTAAATTTGAAAATCTAAAAAAGAAGTTACAGGAGGAGGGGTACTTTAGTATTGAAAATAAAAAGAGCATCCCTAAAATGCCAAGAAGAATTGGGGTAGTAACATCTGAAACAGGTGCAGTAATTAGAGATATAATAAATGTAACTAAAAGAAGAAGTTCATTAGTTGATATTGTTTTATATCCAGCATTAGTACAAGGTGAAGGTGCATATAAGACAATTATTAAAGGTATAAAATATTTTAATAATAAAAAGAATGTTGATACTATAATTATTGGAAGAGGTGGAGGTTCTTTAGAAGAGCTATGGAACTTTAATGAAGAAGAGTTAGCTAAAGAAATTTTTAAATCTAAAATTCCTATAATTTCTGCAGTAGGTCATGAAGTAGATTTTACTATTTCTGATTTTGTAAGTGATTATAGAGCATCAACTCCTTCTCAAGCCGCAGAAATAGCAGTTCCTTTAGAAAGTGATATAAAAAAATCTATAATAGATTATGAAAATAGTATTAATAAGATAATAATAGACACTTTTAACTATGAAAAGGAAAGACTATATAATTATAAAAAATTAATAGCATCAATGAATCCTGAAGTTACCTTATCCAATTGTTATATTGAAATAGATAGAACTTTAGATAAATTAAATAATTTTATATTAAATAAACTTGATAAAGAAAAAATGAAGATTCATTCTCTTAATGAATTACTTAAAGCACATAATCCTATAAATATTTTAAATAAAGGATACACAATAATACAAGATAAAAATGATAATATTATTTCTTCTAAGAAAGAGTTGGGAAATAAAGAGGAAATCAACATTATTTTCAATGATGGAAAAGTTAAAGGGAAAATTATAAAAGATTTTAATTAAAGTAAAGGGAGTTAAAGGTTTATGGCTAAAAAAGAATCTTATGAAGATATGTTAATTAATCTTCAAAGTATATTAAGTAAAATGGAAAGTAATGAACTTCCATTAGAAGAATTAATGAAAGAATATGAAAGTGGAGTTAAATTAATAAATAAATTATATAAGACCTTAAATTCTTTAGAGGGAAAAATAAGTGTAATTAAAGATGAAATGGAAATGGAGCTAAAGAATGAGTAATAAGATAAGTTATTATAGGGATTATATTAATAATTATTTAGATTTGTATTTTAAGGATAAAGGAAGTTATAATAGAATTATATATGATGCAGCAGGGTATAGTCTTAATATAGGAGGAAAAAGAATAAGACCTATATTGTTTCTATTAACTTATGGATTATATAAAGATAATTATAAAGACGTAATAGAAATGGCCTCAGCAATCGAAATGATTCATACTTACTCTCTTATACATGATGATTTGCCATGTATGGACAATGATGATTTAAGAAGGGGAATGCCAACTAATCATAAAAAATTTGGGGAAAGTATAGCTGTTTTAGCAGGAGATATGTTATTAAATGAGGCAATGAGTTTACTTATGCTTTTTTCTTTAAAAAATGGGGAGAAAGCTTTACTTGCATCTAGGGAAATATCAGAATCAGCAGGACCAGAAGGAATGATTGGAGGTCAAGTTGTAGATATTATAGATGAAAATAAAGAAATATCCAAAGAAGAGCTAATTTACATGCATAATAAGAAAACTGGTGAATTAATAAGATCTTCAATAGTATCTGCTGCTATTTTAGCAGATGCACCTAAAAAAGATATTAAAATATTAAATGATTTTGGATTAAAACTAGGATTAGCATTTCAAATAAAAGATGATATTTTAGATATTGTAGGCGATGCATCAAAGCTTGGTAAGAATACTAATTGTGATATAAATAAGTCCAATTTTATATCTTTATTTGGCTTAGAATATTGTGAGAGAGAATGTATAAAGTTAACAGATGAATGTATTGAGTTGTTGAAAAGCCTTTCTGTAGATGCTATTGACTTAAATGAATTAACTTTAGAGTTATTAAATAGAGAATTTTAATAGAAAGAAAGGTTTAATTATGGGTAAAATATTAGATAATATTACCTCTATACAAGAAGTAAAGAAATTAACAAATATCGAGTCAGAAGTTTTAGCTTCTGAAATCAGAGAATTTTTAATAGATAGTGTATCAAAGACTGGAGGACATTTAGCTTCTAATTTAGGAGTAGTTGAACTTACTATAGCCTTATTTAAAAGCTTTAATTTAGAAGAGGATAAGATAGTATGGGATGTTGGACATCAGTGTTATATTCATAAGATTTTAACAGGAAGAAAAGATCAATTTGATAAATTAAGACAATATAATGGCTTAAGTGGATTTCCTAAAAGATGCGAAAGTAAGTATGATTCTTTCGATACAGGACATAGTAGTACATCAATATCTGCAGCTTTAGGAATGGCTAGATCTAGAGATATTAAAAAGGGAAAAAATGAAGTGATTGCAGTTATTGGAGATGGTGCATTAACTGGAGGAATGGCTTTAGAAGCCTTAAATGATGTAGGATTTAAAAAAACTAAAATGATAGTAATTTTAAATGATAATCAAATGAGTATATCTAGAAATGTAGGTGGATTGTCAAAGCACCTAAATAAGTTAAGAATGGAACCTAAATATAATAAATTAAAATCAGATATAAATGAAACCTTAAAATCCTCAAAAGCTGGAGAAAAAGTTGCTACATATATATCAAAATTCAAAGATGGATTAAAACAATTTATAGTTCCATCAATGCTTTTTGAAGACATGGGTTTAAAATATATAGGACCAATAGATGGACATAATATAGAGCTTTTAAATGAAGTCTTTGGAATGGCAAAAAATATAAATGAACCAGTAATAATTCATGTTGTCACTAATAAAGGAAAAGGTTATGAATTAGCAGAAAAAAATCCTAATAAATATCATGGAGTTAGTCCTTTTGATTTAGAAAGTGGTGAAACAAATACTAAAAGTAAAAGAAATTATTCCAAAGCTTTTGGTGATGCAATGATTGAATTAGCGAAGGAAGATGATAAAATAGTAGCTATAACAGCAGCTATGCCAGATGGAACTGGACTTAAGGAGTTTGCTAAGGAATTTCCAAATAGATTTTTTGATGTAGGAATTGCAGAAGGGCATGCTACCACATTATCAGCAGGATTTGCAGCTTCTAATATGAAACCAGTTTTTGCTGTATATTCTACATTCTTACAAAGAGCTTTTGATCAGGTTATACACGATGTTTGTATTCAAAATATGCCTGTAGTATTTGCAATAGATAGAGCTGGTTTAGTTGGTGAGGATGGTGAAACTCATCAAGGAATATTTGATTTATCTTATTTATCAGAAGTTCCTAACATGACTGTATTAGCTCCTAAACATTTAGATGAAGTTAAGGTAATGCTAAAATGGGCTTTAAATCATAATGGACCAGTTGCATTAAGATATCCAAGAGGTGGAGATTTATGTGATAATTTAAAACCTCTAGAAGTCATTGAATATGGTAAGTGGGAAAAGATATCTGAAGGAGAAAAAGTTGCAATAATAGCTGTTGGGAAGATGCTACAACATTCAGTTTTAGCAAAAGAAGTACTTTTAAAGCATAATATAAACCCATTAATAGTTAATGCAACCTTTGTAAAGCCTTTAGATAATAAAATGTTAAAGGAATTAATAAATGATGGTTATGATATTGTAACTATAGAAGATAATACAACTAATGGTGGATTCGGAAGTTACGTATTAATGAATTTATATGAATTAGGATTTAGGAATAAATTTAAATCTTTAGGATTTAAAGATAAATTTGTTCATCAAGGTGATGTAAATACCTTATATAAAGAAAATAAACTAGATCCAGAAGGAATTGCAGAATCAATCATAGAACTTTATAAATAAAGGAGATAAAAATGTCTGGGAAAAAAGAAAGACTTGATATACTTTTAGTAGAAAAAGGAATATTTACTTCTAGAGAAAGAGCAAAAACAAGTATAATGGCAGGTAAAATATTTGTTGATGGGCAAAGAGTAGATAAAGCTGGAGAAAAGGTTAGTGTAGATGCAGAAATAATTTTTAAAGGACAAGAAATACCTTATGTAAGTAGAGGTGGATTAAAACTTGAAAAAGCAATGAAGGAATTTGGGATATCCTTAGAAAATAAAACTTGTATGGACATAGGAGCCTCAACAGGTGGGTTTACAGATTGTATGTTACAAAATGGTGCTAAAAAAGTTTTTTCAATAGATGTAGGATATGGGCAGTTTGCTTGGAAGCTTAGAACAGATCCAAGAGTCGTTTGTATGGAAAGAACTAATATTAGATATGTAATTCCAGATGATATAGGAGAACTAACTGATTTTGCATCTATAGATGTTTCCTTTATTTCATTAAAGAAAATTATGCCTGCAACTATAAATTTATTGAGTGATAAGGGTGAAGTTGTTGCCTTAATTAAACCTCAATTTGAAGCAGGTAAAGAAAAAGTAGGAAAAAAAGGCGTTGTTAGGGATATTAATGTTCATAATGAAGTCGTTAAAAGTATAGTTGATTATTTATTATCTCAAGGATTAAATATATTAGCCTTAAGTTATTCTCCAATTAAAGGGCCAGAAGGGAATATTGAGTATTTAGTATACTTTACAAAGGATAAAGATAGAGAATCTAAGTTTTCTATAGATGATGTTGAAATCATTGTAGATCAATCACATAATTTATTATAATTTTATATTAAATATTATTAAAGACTTCTAGAATTAACTTGAAGTCTTTAATAAAATTTATGATGGTATAAGTAAGCTATAGGGGGCATGATTGTGAAGAGAGTTGCCATTGCAATTAATTTGGATAAAGATAAAAATATGGAAATGGCTTTAAAAGTAAAAGAGAAGCTAAATAAGCATTTTGAAGATATAGAAATTATCATGCTAAATAGTTATGATATAATTAATTATAAGTTTAGAGACTTATTAGATCTTATAATAGTATTAGGTGGAGATGGGACAATATTAAGTGTTGCTAGGGGAATTAATGGAAAGCTAGATGTACCTATACTAGGTATAAATATTGGAAATTTAGGGTTCTTATCAAGTGTGGAATTTTCCGATATAGATAAAGCTTTTAAAAAATTAAAAGAAAGAAATTATACATCGCAAAAGAGAATGTTATTAACTTGTGATTTTTCCTCAGAACAAGTAGTTAATGAATCACTAGCACTAAATGATATAGTAATTGCAAGAGGAAGTATGTCTCGAATGATAAGCTTTGATATATATATAGACGATCAAAGGTACTATAATTATAAGGGAGATGGACTTATTATTGCAACTCCTACAGGTTCAACAGCATATTCATTTTCAGCAGGAGGTCCATTTGTTTATCCAACTGTAGATGCAATTACATTAACTCCAATTTGTGCTCATACAACTGGAGTTCAACCTATAGTATTAAATAGTAATAGTAATATTGAAGTAAGAGTGAAAAGTAATAATGATGAGATTAATATTATTTTTGATGGGCAAAGTACTATTACCCATAAAGATGAAGCTATAGTAAAAGTAAAAAAAGCAAAAGAATATGCTAATATTATTTTATTTGATGACTATGATTATTTTAAAGTATTGAGGGCAAAAATTATAAATAATTGGAAAGATTGTGAAGGTGATTAATTTGAAATTAAGAAGGCATAATAAAATACTAGAAATAATTAATGAAAAAGATATAGAAACACAAGAAGAGTTAGCAGAAGAACTAAAAAAAGCCGGCTTTGATGTTACTCAAGCAACAGTATCAAGAGATATAAAAATATTAAAATTAATAAAAATGCAAGGTTTATCTGGAACATACAAATATGCAGTTTCTTCTAAAGAAAGTAAGGATATTAATGATAAGTTGTCTAGCATCTTATCAAATGCTGCTATATCAGTTGAAAATGTAGACAATTTCGTTGTAGTAAAAACTTTAACAGGTTCAGCAATGGCTGTAGCTGAGGCAATTGATACATTGTTTGATACAGAAGTTGCTGGTACAATAGCTGGAGATAATACTATATTTATTTTAGCTAGAAGCTTAGATAAAGCTGAGGAATTAGTTGATAGAGTTAGAAAAATGATTTTATAAATAAAAGGTGATATTTATGTTATTACAATTAAATATTAAAAATTTTGCGTTAATTAGAGAGCTATGTGTTGAATTTGGAAAAGGATTTAATATTTTATCTGGTGAAACTGGAGCAGGTAAATCTATTTTAATTGATACTATAGATTATGTTTTAGGTGGAAAGTTTTCAAAGGATTTAATAAGATATGGAGAAGATAAAACTTTTGTTGAAGCAGTATTTTCTGTAGAAAATCCTGATATATTAGATATATTAAAAGAACTTAATATAGATGATGAGTTATTAATTATTTCTAGAGAGACAACCTTATTAGGGAAAAGTATAATTAAAGTTAATGGAAAATCTGTGGTTTTAGCTTATTTGAAAAGAATAAGAGAAAAGTTGTTAGATATACATGGTCAACATCAAAATCAAAATTTATTAAATAGATCATGTCACATACAATATTTAGATGACTTTATTGGTGAAGAAATATATTCTTATTTAAATAAATATGAAGATTTAAGAAAAGAGCAAAGTTTAATTGTAGAAAAAATAAAAGAGTTAAATGGAAATACTGATAGAGAAAAACTACTTGATTATATAAAATTTCAAATTGATGATATAGAAAAGGCTAATCTAAAAGTTAATGAAGAAGAGGAGTTAAAAGAAGAGTTTAATCTTCTTTCTAATGCTGAAAAAATATCATTAGCATTAAGGAAAAGTTATTCAATATTAGATAATCCAATGGAAGGAATATCTGTAAATGAAGGATTATCTAAAGTAGTAAATGAATTAACAAGCATTGAAAAGCATTTTGAAAAAATTAAAGAAAAAAGAGAAAAGATAGAAGATTCACTTTATATATTAGAAGAGATTTCTAGAGAAATAAGAGATCTTTCTTCTGAGATACAATATGATGAATTTGAATTAGAAAAAATAAATTCTAGAATTTATGAAATTAGTTTATATAAGAAAAAATATGGTGAGTCTGTTGAAGAAATATTAAACTACTTAAAAAAATTAAAAAATCAGTATGATGAGTTAATTAATTCTGAAGAAATAATAAATGAATTGAATTTAAAAAAATTAAAGATAGAAGATGAAATGCAAGAGTTATGTGTTGTAATGCATGACATAAGAAAAAAATATGCTATAACTCTTGAAGATAATATTAAATATGAATTAAATTATATAGGTATGGAAAAATCTATAATAAAAATAGACATTGAAAATACAGATACTTTTAATTCTAGGGGATTTGACGAAGTTACTTTTTTAATTTCTACAAACCCTGGTGAACCTTTAAAGGCTTTAGAAAAGGTAGTTTCTGGAGGAGAACTTTCTAGAATAATGCTTGCTATGAAATGTGTTTTTGTAGATAAGGATGCGATTCCAACATTAATATTTGATGAAATAGATACAGGAATAAGTGGAACTGTTGCTAAGAGAGTAGGGGAAAAAATGTTTGAAGTATCATCTAAACACCAAGTATTATGTATCACTCATTTGCCTCAAATAGCAGCTTTATCAGATTGTCATTACTTTGTATCTAAAAGGGTAGAAGATGGAAAGACTTTTACTGAGATAAAAACACTAGACAAATACGAAAAAATTAAAGAAATCGCTAAGATGACAAGTGGAGATGAAGTAAGTGATGTTACTTTAGAAAATGCATCCGAGATGGTAGCTTTTGCAGAATTAAAAAAGCAAGAAATATTAAAATGTGTATAAATAAATACATAAGTAAATATAATTTTGAACAAACTAAAATCATGGTTATTTGCCATGATTTTAGTTTTTTATTTTTTTTAGTTATATATTTAAAATTTTTAACGCTTTTAACAAACTTACTACAGCATATAAGAATGGACATGAGGGAAAGTTAAATACAGAGAAGCAAAGGAGGAGTGAATATGAAAAACAAAAAATACAAATACATAGCTGTGATGATAACTCCAATGTTTATTCTGAGTTTAATTACTTATTTCTATTTGTTCAATATACCCAAAAAAATTTATATCAATGAAAATGCTGAAAGCATAAAAGTATCAAATAATATATTTATAAAAGATAGTAAAATAATTAAGGATAAATTAGAACTAAAGCTCTTAGGTTTCATTCCAATTAAATCTGTTTCAGTTTCAAAGATAAAAGATTTAGAAGTTTATCCTGGTGGATTAAATGTTGGAATAAAAATATCCACCAAAGGCGTTTTAGTAGTGGGACATTCAGATATAAACTCTGTTGAAGGTAAAATAGAAAGTCCAGCTAAAGCTTCTGGTATAGAACTAGGGGATATAATTACCAAAATAAATGGAGAAGAAATTGAAAATTCAAGAGATTTATCTCAAAAGATAGGTGATTTAGAAAAAGATAAAATATCAATAGAATATATGAGGAATGGTATAAATAACAAAAAGGAATTAGAACTACAAAAGGAAAATAATGAATATAAATTGGGACTTTGGGTAAGAGATTCTACGGCAGGAATAGGAACACTAACTTTTTATGATAAAAAATCTAATTTATTTGGAGCTTTAGGGCATCCAATAACTGATGGAGATACAAATAGACCCTTTAATATAAAAGAAGGTAATTTGCTTAATTCATCAATAATAAGTATAAAGAAGGGTGAAAAGGGATCACCAGGTGAATTGAAAGGGCTATTTTTAAATGAAAGAAAAAATATTGGTAAAATAGATAGAAATACTGAATCAGGTATTTTTGGAGTGGGTTCAGATGATTTAATTAATAATATATATAATAAACCTATTAAAGTAGGATTTAGAAGTGAAATAAAAGAGGGACCTGCGAAAATTATTACTACAATAGATGAAAATGGTCCAAAAGCATATGATATAGAAATACTTAAATTATTATCACAAGAAGAACCAGGTGCTAAAAGTATGGTAATCAAAGTTGTTGATGAAGAATTACTAGAAAAAACAGGTGGAATTGTTCAAGGAATGAGTGGTAGTCCAATAATACAAGATGATAGATTAATAGGAGCAGTTACACATGTTTTAATTAATAAACCAGACATAGGATATGGAATATATATTGAGTGGATGCTTAAGGATGCAGGGATAATAGAATAAATATAAATTGTTTCAAAGTTTTCAATATAAAATTTTGAAAAAATTGTAAAAAAACTATTTTAATTAAATAATTTGTGTTATAATGATTAAGAATCCTTTATAAAACGAAAGTATTTTAATAGAATGTCTATAAATAATATTTATGGAAGATTTATAAAGATAAAAATGAAAAGAACTATTATTTACTCGTTAAATGTGGAGTATACGGGAAGATGGGGGAGAAAAGTATGAATGACTCTAAGATTTCAGTTTTAATAGCTGATGATAACAAAGAATTTTGCAGTATATTGAATGACTATTTATTAAACCAAAGAGACATAATAGTTACAGCTGTTGCTAAAGATGGAAGGGAAGCTTTAGAATTAATTGAGGAGAAACAACCAGACTTAGTGGTATTAGATATTATTATGCCACACTTAGATGGTTTAGGAGTCCTAGAAAAACTAAATTCTATGAATTTAGAAAAAATGCCTAGAATTATAGTACTTTCTGCGGTAGGTCAAGATAAAATAACTCAAAAAGCTATAACTCTTGGTGCAGATTATTATGTTGTAAAACCTTTTGATATGGATGTTTTTACAAAAAGAATTAGAGAATTATTTAATGGATCTTCTAATGAAATTGTAAGAAAGCCAACTAATACAATATTAGAAACTGAAAATAGACAAGTAGCAAAAGGACCAATAGACTTAGAAACAGAAATAACAAATATTATTCATGAAATAGGAGTGCCTGCACATATAAAGGGATATATGTATTTAAGAGAGGCAATCACTATGGTAGTTAATGATATGGAGCTATTATCTGCTGTAACTAAAGAATTATATCCTTCAATAGCAAAAAAATATAATACAACTGCGTCCAGAGTTGAAAGAGCAATTAGACATGCTATAGAAGTTGCTTGGGGTAGAGGACAAGTAGATGCTATTAATAAGTTATTCGGATATACAATCCACAATGAAAAGGGTAAACCAACTAATTCAGAATTTATAGCTATAATAGCTGACAAGCTAAGACTTAAAAATAAAGTGAGTTAATTATGCTTGAAGCTAGTAAAATAGGGCGAGAACATATAATTGATATTTTGTCAAATTTATATTAAAAAAGCCCACTAATATGTTTTTAAGCCTACTAAGTAGGTTATGTATACATCTAAAAATACTTCTATTGTCAAATACAGAAATGTATTAGAAAATGGAGGTATTTTTTTTGGGGCAAAATTATTAAAACAATCAAAAACATTAGAATTCTATTTAGAAGATTTTATGAAACACTGTACTTTAAAAGATTTAAGTAAAAAAACTTTAAATAGTTATGAATCAACTTTACAATTATTTTTTAAATATTTAAAAGAAGAATATATGATTAACAGGATTCAAGATATTACTTATGAGGAAGTTGATTACTATTTAAAGTTTACTAAAGAACGTGGAAATTATAGTTATGTATCAGATGATAGAGCGGTAAAACTTAATTATCCTGATTATCAATAAGAACAGGTGGAAAATTAACTATTATAACAACAAACTTGTCTTTTGATAGATGGGGAGAGGTCTTTACCAATCCAGTCATGGCGGTAGCAATGACTGATAGAATTACATACAAATCATATATGGTAGATATGAATGGAGATTCTTACAGAATGAAAGAAACAAAAAAATGGTTAAAAGAATCTAAAAAATTGAATTGATCAATTTACATTTTTACCATATTTTGATAGCTGGCTTTTTAGTGATAATTTGGTTAGATTCATATGTATAAAATACACCATATTTTATGAACAAGCATTACTAGATGATAGCTTATTTGATAAAGATACCACAGCAGGTATGATGTTACTTAGCCACTACTTCTTTAAGGTTTGTGGCTTTAGAACAAATATTAAATTATATATGAAAGATTATTGCAAAGTTAAAGGATATGATTACGAAACTTGTATAATGAAAGATAGATACTGAAAAGATATAAAAATGATAACTAAAAGAGCAATTGTATACAATACAAGTTCTAAGAGTGAAAGCTCTATAAGAAGAAAGTTGCTTAGAAGGTTGCACAAGAATTTTAGAGAACTATTTAGATGAACAATATAAGTATCAGCTTGGTAAGTTGGTACTTAGATTTAAGAGGTGTATTATGATGAAAAACAATAAAACATACGAGAAGTTAAAAAAAGAAGAAGATGAATTAATTGAAAAAATCAAGAAAATGGAAAAAGAATTAAAACTTAAACAAAGAGAAAAGTTGAGTTCACTAAATGATGATATTAACTTAAAAGTAGAATTTGAAGAAATTCATGAATTTTATTATGAGATACCCAAACTTAAATATAAGATTTACTTAATTAGAAATGATATAAAAGAGTATATGTGTGAAATAAAAAACTATATGTTTATAGATATAAAACGTAGAGTTTATAGTAAAGAGAGTCTGGAAAAATATATTATTGATTATATTTTTTATAAGATAGAAGATAAAACAGCTGAGAAAGAGCGTAGCTTTATTTTAAAAAAGGTATTAGATAATTTCGATGTATTTGTTGCTAGGGATATAGAGTTTAATGAAGAGAAACGTAAACATATGGAAAAAGATAACGAAGTAAATTCAGAATATACAGATATGATGAATGAAATCATAATAGCAGGATATAAGGCACTCAGTAAAAAGTATCATCCCGATATGAATACTGGTAATGAAGATAAATTTAAACAACTCGTCGAAGCTAAGGATATATTATTAAAAAAGATTAATTAGAAAGATAGAGGTAGACATTAATGAATAATTCTTTTACCGAAGTTGTAAAATCTCTTTTTAAAACGTTTTCTAATCCTTCTGATACCTTTTTATTTGAATTAGGTTTGTATTTTTTTACAGTTATTGCATAAAGGTTGAGTTCTGTCATTCGTCTTTGAACTCTTTTTAAAGAGACATTAAAGCATTCTTTTTTCAATATATGACGAATTCTAGGAGCTATATATAGACCTTTATGCTCTTTATATATTCTTTTAATAGCTAAGCTTAATTCCTCATTTTCTAGCTCTCTTAATGATTTAGTTTTAGCTTGAGATTTATAATATGTACTTCCGGCTACGCCTAGAACGGTACACATAGTTTTAATATCATGTTTTTTTAATGCTATATTCGCTACTCAGCTAAGCTCATTCCTGATTTATATAAATCAACTTTCATGTTCTTATAATCTTGATCATCTCTTTTGCTTTTACCAATAATGGATATAGCCTTTTTTAACTAAATATAATTTTACTTAGTTCAACTTAATGTGTCCACTACTTTATACTAACACCAATATAGATTTATAAACAATAATTACAGTTATTAGGAAAATGTATTATAATATTTAGTATAGAATTTTATTATTACAGTAATTTAAATAATATATTATAGATGAAAGGAAAAGAATATGGATTTACAAGAAAAAATAATAAATGAAAAATTAATATACAAAGGAAGTTTTTTAGATATAGTAAATATAGAAGTAACATTGCCAGATGGAAATAGTGTTTCTAGAGATGTGGTTAAGCATCCAGGAGCAACAGCAATAATTGCATTTTTAGATGAAGAAAATATAATTTTAGTTGAGCAATTTAGATTAGCTTTAAATAGAACTATATTAGAAATTCCAGCTGGAAAACTTAATAAAAATGAGAAAGCAATAGAATGTGCAAGAAGAGAATTGCAAGAGGAAACAGGATATATAGCAAAGAATCTAGAGTATTTAGGAAGTATTGCAACGGCACCAGGATTTTGTGATGAAATAATACACTTATATAAAGCAACTGATATCACTTTAGGTGAGAAAAATGAAGATGAAGATGAATTTACTAATGTAAAAATAATGAATATCAAAAAAGTAAGAGAAATGATAAAAAAAGGTGACATAATTGATGGAAAAACAATAAGTATTTTCACTTATTTATAAACTTATTATAAAAAGCTATGTTAAATTGATTTTTAATCAGTATAACATAGCTTTTTAATTATATTTAAAATACTTTTTTTATTTACATATATTCAATTATGAATAATAAAGGATTAATTATCATATTATGTTTTATAGCAACTTAGATAGTGTAAAGTTTCGTATGAAAAAATAGAGTTAATCAAAGTTAAGGAATAAA
>ERZ857882.243-NODE-243-length-68341-cov-8.499854_pt1 | contig 68341 bp, 63 predicted proteins | sample MGYA00519697_ERZ857882 | MGnify/ENA primary metagenome ERZ857882 (study PRJEB31778, sample SAMEA3449373) | human gut metagenome | biome: human gut; feature: human-associated habitat; material: faeces | place: United Kingdom | collected 2010/2012 ...
GTGTAGAATATTCTACACCGTTTTATAACAGCCCGTTTTACTTTGCGAATTGAAGTCACACGGAAGAAAATATAGAATTGTTCCGCATTTTGAAGTACAATTTAACGTTTGCCGATTTTGTATTTCGCGATGCCCAGCTTTACAAAACCATGCTGTTACAGGTTATGCCGCTTTAAAGGAACACCGCTCTTGGTTCCCCGCCCAAAAAAGGGGCGGAGCTTCGTCAACCGGCGCGCATCTGCAAAAAGCGGCCTTCGCTTTGCCGAAGGCCGCTTTTCCTTTATTCCATCTGCGCCAAAAAATCCTCGATGTATTTCGAGGCCACCGCCCCGTCTGCCGCGGCCGTAACGATCTGCCGCAGGGGCTTTGTGCGCACGTCGCCCACCGCAAATACGCCCGGAAGGCTGGTGCGGGTGGTCTCGTCCGCCTTCACATACCCCTGTGCGTCCAATTCCACCTGGCCGCGCAGCAGCCCGGTGTCCGGCACCCGGCCGATTGCCACGAACAGCCCCTCGCAGGCAAGGGTGCGCCGCTCGCCGGTGCGCACGTCCTCCAGCTCCACGCCGGTCAGCTTTTTTTCGTGCACAAGGCCCGCCACACGGCTGTTCCAGATAAACTCCACCCCGCTGCTTTTCAGCGGCTCCAAATACACGCGGGAGGCGCGCAGTGTGTCGCGCCGGTGCACCAGGTACACCTTTTTGCAAAGCTTTGCCAGCAGCAGCGCGTCGGCCACGGCGCTGTTGCCGCCGCCCGCCACCACCACCGTCTTGTCCTTGTACATCATGCCGTCGCAGGCCGCGCAGTACGCAACGCCGCGGCCCCGCAGGGCGGCCTCGTCGGGCAGGCCCAGCTCCCGGGGCGAGGCGCCGGTGGCCGCCACCACGGTCCGGGCAAGCAGCGTGCCGCCAGTCGTTTCAATGCGTTTGGGCTGGGCCGCCAGGTCCGCCCCGGTCACCTCGTCGTACAGGGTCGCCGCGCCAAAGCGCTCCGCCCCCCGCTGCATCTTTTCGCCCAGTTCAAAACCGTCCACACCATCTTCAAAGCCCGGGTAATTGTCCACCTGGCCGGTGGTGGCCATCTGCCCGCCGGGGGCCAGCTTTTCCAGCACCGCCACGCTCAGCCCGCTGCGCGCGCAGTAAAGCGCCGCGGTATATCCCCCCGGCCCGCCGCCGATTACCACCGTGTCATAGATTTTTTCTTCCATCTCATTTCCCTCCTCACATCACGATGCCGCCGTCCACGTGCAGAATGGTTCCCGTGGTAAACGAAGCGTCGTCTATCGCCAGACATACGTATGCCCCGGCCGCCCGTTTATTCCACGCCGCCCTCGGCCAGCCAGGCCTCGATCTGGGCCATCGAGCCGGGGTTCACCAGCGGTTCGCCGGCCTTGCCGCCCTGGAACACGAGCAGGGTGGGAATGGTGTCTATCCCATATCGCTCGGCCAGGGCGGGCGCCTCGTCAATGTCCAGTTTTGCCACCAGCAGCTTGCTGGCCCACTGTTTTTCCAGCCGCTCCACCACCGGGGCAAGCCGCCGGCAGTAGCCGCACCAGGGCGCCCAAAAATCCACCAGCACAGGCTGGGCCGCACCCAGCACCTCCCGCTCAAAATTTTCCTGGTTCACATTCAAAACAGCCATGATTGTTTCCTTTCTTTTTCTGTTTATTTTTACTGTTACTTCATTCAATACAGTTTATACTGTAATAATACATGTTACAGTTATATTTGTCAAGACTCTCCTCAATTTTTTTGCTTTTTTCTTTTACACAGCGCGCCGTCCGGGTTTTAAAAAAGGCGAAGGCAGGGGAATCGCTCCCCTGCCTTCTTAGTGTACGGCCTCAAAGGGCCGCTTATTCGCTCATATCGGCAAACTGGCTTTGGTAAAGCGCGGCGTAGAACCCGCCCTTTGCCAGCAGCTCTTCGTGGTTGCCGGTCTCCACAATATCGCCGTCCCGCATCACCAGGATCAGGTCCGCCCCCCGTATGGTGGAAAGGCGGTGCGCAATGATAAAGCTGGTGCGTCCCTCGGTAAGTTTATCCATGGCCCGCTGGATCAGCAGCTCCGTGCGGGTATCCACGCTGGAGGTCGCCTCGTCCAGGATCAGGATTTTCGGGTCCGAGATAATGGTGCGGGCAATGGTCAGCAGCTGTTTTTGCCCCTGGCTGATATTGCTGGCCTCTTCGTTCAGCACCGTGTCGTAGCCCTGGGGCAGGGTGCGCACAAAGTGATCCACCTGTGCGGCCTTTGCCGCGGCCAGCACCTCGTCGTCGGTGGCTCCAAGCCGGCCAAACCGGATATTCTCCCGAATGGTGCCGTTGTACAGCCAGGTGTCCTGCAGCACCATCCCAAACGAATCGCGCAGCTCACTGCGGCTAAACTGCCGCACATCGTAGCCGTTCAGCAAAATGGCACCGCTGCTCACGTCGTAAAAACGCATCAGCAGCTTCACCATGGTGGTCTTGCCCGCGCCGGTGGGGCCCACGATGGCCACCTGGGTGCCCGGCTCGATCACCGCCGAAAAATCGTTGATTATGGTCTTTTCCGGCACGTAGCCAAAGTGCACATGGGCAAAGTAGACCGAGCCGTCGATCTCGGCGGGATCCACCTTCTGTGCGGGGTCGGCGGGTTCTTCCGCCTCATCCAAAAAGGCGAACACCCGCTCGGCAGCCGCGGCGGTCTGCTGCAGCACATTGGAGATGTTTGCGATCTGGGTAATGGGCTGGGTAAAGTTGCGCACATACTGGGTGAACGCCTGGATATCGCCCACCGTGATGGAACCGTTCAGGGTCAAAAAACCGCCCAGCACACAGATGCCCACATACCCCAAATTGCTCACAAAGTTCATCAGGGGCATCATCATGCCGGATAAAAACTGGCTCTTCCAGGCCGCGTGGTACAGGTTGTCGTTCAGCCCGTTAAAATTCTCAATGCTCTTTTCCTGGCCGTTGAAGGCGGTCACCACCACATGCCCGCCGTACATCTCCTCCACATGGCCGTTCACGTGGCCCAGGTATTCCTGCTGGCGGCGGAAGAACGGCTGGCTCTTTTTCACCACCACGCTCACAATGATCACGCTCAGCGGCAGGATGCACAGCGCCACCAGGGTCATAACCGGGCTGATGGTCAGCATCATCACCAGCACGCCGATCATCATGGTTACGCTGGTCACGATCTGTGAAAGGCTCTGGTTCAATGTCTGGGTCACCGTGTCCACATCGTTGGTGATCCGGCTCAGCACCTCGCCGCTCTGCACCCGGTCAAAATAGGCCAGGGGCAGCCGGTCGATCTTGCTGCTGATGTCTTTGCGCATGGAATAGCTTAGCTTGGTGGCAACGCCTGCCATCACCCAGCCCTGCACATAGCTCAGCAGCGCGCTTATCACATACAGCCCCGCCAAAAACAGCAGGATCTGCCCAATGGCGCCAAAGTCGATGCCGCCGGTGCCGGTCAGCATGGCCAGCAGCCCCTCGAACAGCTTGGTGGTCGCCTGCCCCAGGATCTTGGGGCCAAAGATCGAAAAGATCGTGCTCGCCGCGGCGCAGACCAGCACCAGGATAATGCCGGGCAAAAAGCGTTTCATGTAGCCCAGCAGCTTTTTCATGGTGCCCTTGAAGTCCTTGGCTTTTTCGCCGGGCATCATACCGCGGGGGCCGTGCCCGCCGCCTCTCGGTCCTGCCATTATGCCAATTCCTCCTTTGAAAGCTGACTTTCGGCGATCTCGCGGTACTCCTTGCAATTTGCAAGCAGCTCCTCGTGGGTGCCGATGCCCACAATGCGCCCCTCGTCCAACACCACGATCTGCTCGGCGTGCATAATGGTCGAAACCCGCTGCGCCACGATCAAAACGGTGGACTGCTCGGTGTAGCCCTTCAGCGCCTTGCGCAGGGCCGCGTCCGTTTTAAAGTCCAGGGCGGAAAAGGTATCGTCAAAAATATACACAGGGGCCTTTTTCACCAGCGCCCGCGCAATCGAAAGCCGCTGCCGCTGCCCGCCGGACACATTGGTGCCGCCCTGGCTGATCTCGGTGGCCATGCCCTGGTCCAGCTGGTCGATGAACTCGGTGGCCTGGGCCACCGCGGCGCTCTCGGTCAGGGCCTCGTCGCTGGCGTTCTCGTCCCCGTAGCGCAGGTTGGACGCAATGGTCCCGCTGAACAAAAGGCCCTTCTGCGGCACATAGCCAATGGCGGCCCGCAGCTCCTGCTGGCTCAGCTCCTTTACATTCACCCCGTCCACCGTCACGGTGCCCTCGGTGGCGTCGTAAAAGCGGGGGATCAGGTTGATCAGGGTGGATTTGCCGCTGCCGGTGCTGCCGATAAACGCGGTGGTCTGGCCCGGCCGCGCGGTAAAGCTGATGTGCTCCAGCACATTGGCGTCCGCGCCCTCGTAGCGGAAGGCCACGTCCTTGAACTCCACCACACCCTTGACCGGGTTGGGCAGGCGGGCGGGCTGCGCGGGGTCGGCCACGCCGTTCTCGGTGCTCAGCACCTCATTGATGCGCTCGGCAGACACGCTGGCCCGGGGCACCATAATAAACATCATGCTGATGAACAAAAAGCTCATGATCACCTGCATGGCATACTGGATAAAGGCCATCATATCGCCCACCTGCAGGCTGCTGGCGGCAATCTGCTTGCCGCCGAACCACACGATCAGCAGGCTGATGCCGTTCATCACCAGCATCATAGCCGGCATCATGGTGGCCATGCTGCGGTTCACAAACAGGGTGTTGTAGGTCAGGTCCCGGTTCGCCCCGTCAAACCGCTTTTGCATAAAGGGCTGGTTCGCAAAGGCGCGCACCACCATCAGGCCGGAAAGCTCCTCCCGGCTCACCAGGTTCAGCCGGTCGATAAAATGCTGCATCTTTTTAAAGCGGGGCAGCGCCACGCTGAACAGCACCAGGATCAGCCCCAGCATCAGCACCAGCGCCAGCCCCAGCACCCATGCAAGGCTCAGGCATTTCGAAAGGCCCATAATCAGCCCGCCCACGCCCATAATGGGCGCAAAGCACAGCATGCGCAGGCCCATGCTCAAAAAGTTCTGCACCTGCGTAATATCGTTGGTGGTGCGGGTGATCAGGCTTGCGCTGGAAAACTGGTCCATCTCGCTGTTGTTGAAATAGGTCACCTGGTGGAACACATCCCGCCGCAGATCCCGCCCGACCCCGGCGCCCAGCCGTGCCAGGCAAAAGCCCGCACTGATGGCGCACGCGGTGAGCAGCAGGGTAAGGCCCAGCATTTTCAGGCCCACCTTCCAGATATAGCTGGTCTGCATGGCGTCGGTGTCCGCCCCAAGCTGCTGGTAAAAGGTCTTGGTAAACACCATCCCGGTCTGGCTCAGCATGCTGTCCGGCGTCACGGCGGCCTGCTGCACCGCTTTCTCCACCAGCGCCGCCGTCTGGGGCTGCTGCAGCGCCGCCGCCAGCCGCCCCATCACGGCCGGGTCAATCGAGCCGCCGGAGGTCTCTCCCGCCTGGGCGGCGTCCCCCTCCCCTGCGGCGCTCAGCTCCTTGAGCACATTTACCAGCGCGTACGAGGCGCGGGAAAAAGCGGCGTTCGCGCCGCTCTCCTGCGCGTCTGCGCCAAGCACCAGATCCTCCCCGGCAAGGCCGGGGTATTTTTTCTGCAGCCGGTCCGCGTCGGCGCTGCCCGCAAAGGGCTCATAGGCCGCGTCCACCGCCGCCCGGTCGCTTTCGCTCATAAAGGTCTGCATCATGGCCATACCCTGCGCATTGATGGCCTCCGGGGCCGCCTGGGTAATGCCGCCCTGCTGCAGGCCCACATTTACAATGTCGCTCATGTAGTTGGGCAGGGTGAGCTCCAGCATCGCCTGCCCGAATAAAAACACCACCGCGGCTGCAAGCAGCCCCAGGTAGGGTTTCAAATATCGCTTGAGTTTGAGCATTGTGGTCTTGTTCTCCTTTTCATTGGAAATAAAGCGGGCCGCCCCGCGGCCCAAAAAGTCACGGCCCCTGCCGGGGCGCCGCAGCGCCCGCTTCCAGCGCGGCGGCCAGTTTGTCCAGCAGCCGGAACAGGGTTTCCAGCTCCTCCTCCCCCAGCTGCCGCACCAGCTCGTTCATCCGGCACATCATCTCCTGCCGGGCGCATTCCAGCAGCTCCAGCCCCTGGGGGGTCAGCCGGATCCAGGTCGTCCGCTTGTCTTTTTCATCCTGGCGCCGCTCCACATACCCGGTGGCTTCCAGGCGGGTAATGCGCTGGCTCACGGCGGGCATGCTCTGCTCCATCGCCGCCGCCAGCTCCGACAGGGTCATGGGGGTAAAGGGGGCCCGTTTTTCCCGGTTCACCGGCTCTCTGCCGCCGTGGCGCAGGGTGAGCAGCGTGCTGAACTGCGATTTGCTCAGCTCCGGGCAGGGGGTCACCTCGCCCCAGGCCCGGCGCATCCGGTCCATGGCTGCAAAAAAACGCAGGGGCAGGACCATGGGGTCTTCCATCTGCCTTCTCCTCTCCTGTTCAAAATTTAACCATATTAATTATCCATGCTAATTAACCTGTTTAAGTATTCTATGCTTTTCTTTTGCTATTGTCAACAATGTACAAAAAAGTTCACTCTTTTTTTACAAAGGGAATTTTGTGTGCTTTTGCCAGGGCAATAACCAAAGCCGGGATGCCCTTCTCCCTTTCCAAAACTGATTTTCACAATTTTCCCCTCCCCCTTTGACCCGGTGCCCTTTTCCCTGTATACTGTTCAGGGAAAGGAGCTGGGAGCAATGTCGCAGCCGAAAAAAAGGATTACGGTGGGCATTCTCGCCCATGTCGACGCGGGCAAGACCACCCTCACCGAGGCCATGCTCTACGCCGGCGGCCAGCTGCGCAGGCTGGGCCGGGTCGATCATGGCGACGCCTTTCTCGATACCGACGCGCTGGAGCGGCAGCGCGGCATCACAATTTTCTCCAAACAGGCCGTGTTCTCTCTGGGCGAGCTGGAAGTCACCCTGCTGGACACGCCGGGCCATGTGGATTTTTCCGCCGAGATGGAGCGGGTTCTGCAGGTGCTGGACTGTGCAATCCTTGTCCTCAGCGGCGCAGACGGCGTGCAGGGCCATACCGAAACCCTGTGGCGCCTGCTCGCGCAGTATCAAATCCCCACCTTCCTGTTCGTCAACAAGATGGACCTCCCCGGCGCCGGCCGTTCCGCCCTCCTGGCAGAATTGCGCGCCCGCCTTTCTCCCGACTGTGTGGACTTCGGCGCCCCCGACCCAGCCGAAGAGATTGCCCTGCGGGACGAAGCCCTGCTGGAAGCTTATCTTGCAGGCCGCTCCCTGCCCACAAAGGAAGTCGCACAGCTCATCTCCGCAAGGCGGCTTTTTCCCTGTTGGTTTGGCTGCGCGCTCAAGCTGGATGGCGTGGCGGAATTTTTGCGCGGGCTTGCCCTTTATGCCCCCGATCCTGTCTGGGGCCAGGCATTCGGCGCTAAGGTGTTCAAGGTCGCGCGGGACCCCGCGGGCGCGCGCCTTACCTATTTAAAAGTGACCGGCGGCAGCCTTCGGGTAAAGGCCCTGCTGCGGGGCGATGGCTGGGAAGAAAAGGCCGACCAGCTGCGCCTCTATTCCGGCGAAAAATACCAGCTGCTGGACACAGCTCCCGCGGGTGCCGTGTGCGCGGTGACCGGCCTCTCCCGCACAAGGCCCGGCGACGGCCTGGGGGCCGAGGCGGCATCGGCGCCGCCCGCTCTGGAACCGGTGCTGCACTGCCAGCTGCTGCTGCCCCCCGGCTGCGACGCGCATGCACTCCTGCCCAAGCTGCGCCAGCTGGAAGAGGAGGACCCACTGCTTCACATCCAGTGGAATGAAGCCTCAGCCGAGATTCGGGTGCAGCTGATGGGAGAGATTCAGCAGGAGGTGCTGCAAAGCGTCATACGCGACCGCTTTGGGGTGGAAGTCCGCTTTGGTCCGGCCGCGATCTGCTATAAGGAAACCATTCTGGCCCCGGTCGAGGGAGTAGGCCATTTTGAACCTCTGCGCCATTATGCCGAGGTCCACCTGCTTTTGGAACCTCTGCCCCCCGGCAGCGGCCTGCACTTTGCGAGCCGCTGCGGCGAGGATCAGCTCGCCCGGAACTGGCAGAGGCTGGTGCTCACCCACCTGGCCGAAAAAGAACATCCCGGCGTGCTCACAGGCTCCCCCATCACAGACGTCAAATTCACGCTGGTGGCAGGCAGGGCCCACCTGAAGCACACCGAGGGCGGCGATTTCCGCGAGGCCACCTACCGCGCCGTGCGCCAAGGCCTGAAAATGGCCCAATGCCAGCTTTTAGAGCCTTGGTATTCCCTCCGGCTGGAGCTCCCGGCCGACTGCGTGGGCCGTGCTATCGCTGATCTTCAGCGTATGGAGGCGGTCTTCGATCCGCCGGACCTCCAGGGAGAGCGAGCCGTTTTGACCGGCCGCGCCCCGGTGGCGGCGGTGGGGGCCTATGCGCGCGAGGTGGTTTCTTACACAAAGGGCCGCGGCCGCCTTACCCTCGCGCTGCAGGGGTATGCGCCCTGCCACAACGCTCCCCAGGTCATCGCCGCCGCCGGGTACGACAGTGAGTCCGATTCCGAAGCCCCCACCGGTTCGGTATTCTGCTCCCATGGGGCCGGTTTTTATGTTCCCTGGGATCAGGTGCGCCGCCATATGCATGTGGACAGCGGCCTTTCTTTTGAAAAGCCGCGCCCGGCGCTTTCCCCGCCCGTGCGCACCGGGCCGGTGCATTATGCGGGCACACTGGAAGAAGACAAAGAGCTGGAGGCAATTTTTGCCCGCACCTTTGGCCCGGTGCAGCATCGCGATTTTCTCTATTATCAAAACGCCCGGCAGGCCGAGCGCCAGCAGGCCGCCGGGCCCCAGGCGCCCGTGCACGATTATCTCCTGGCCGACGGCTACAACCTTCTTTTCAGCTGGGACGATCTGAAAGAGCTCGCCCATCGCGACCTGGCCGCCGCCCGCCAAAAGCTGATGGATACCCTCTGCAATTACCAGGGCTTTACCCAAAGTACCGTGATCCTGGTGTTCGACGCCTACAAAGTGCCCGGCGGTGCCGGCGAGGTGGAGCGGTACCACAACATCTACGTGGTGTATACCCGCGAGGCCGAGACCGCAGACATGTTCATTGAAAAGGCCACCTATGGTCTGGCCGAGCGTCACCGGATCCGGGTAGCCACCTCAGACGGTATGGAGCAGCTCATCATCCTGGGGCATGGGGCGCTGCGCGTTTCGGCAGCCGCCTTTCAGCAGGAAGTCGCCACCGTGGAACAGCGGATTCGGGCGCTGATTGCCCCCACCTGAAACTGTAAAGCAGGCGCAGAAAGCCGGCGGCATACAAATGTGCCGCCGGCTTTGCTTTTTTGCTGAATTTTTCTTGCGCGCCAAAAAACCGCCGTTTCCCGGTTGGGCGTTACTCGGTACGCTCGTCGCCCCAGAAGAACAGGGCCACGGTGCCGGGGCCGGTGTGGCTGCCAATGGTCGTGCCCACGCTGTTGATCTCCACCGGCCCATTCAGCCGGGGAAAGCGCGCCTCAATCAGATCAGCCACTGCACGGGCGTCCTCATAGCAATCAGAATTCGAGATATAGCACTTGCCGCTGTATTCCAACCCGCCCTCGGCATGCTGCTCCATCCGCTTCACGATCTCCCGGATCACCTGCTTTTTGCCCCGCACCTTGCTGCGGGGAATCAGGCGGCCCTGCGCATCCATATTGAGCAGCGGGCAGATCGAAAGGACCGTGCCGAACCATCCCGCCGCTTTGGTAATGCGCCCGCCCTTCACGTAAAAGGTCAGGTCGGTGGAGAAAAACCAGTGGTGCAGCCGCAGTTTGTGCTCTTCAGCCCACTTGTACAGCTCGTCCAGCGCCATGCCGGAATCCCGCAGGTCCGCAAGCTTGTCCATCAGCAGGCCGTAACCGGAGGAAGCGCCCAAAGAATCCACGATATAAATGGTTCGCTCCGGATATTTCTCAGCCAGTTCCGCCCGCGCCGCATTGGCTGAGTTGAACACCCCCGAGATCCCGCTGGAAAGGCAGACGTGCAAAATGTCCTTGCCCTGTTCCAAAAAGGGGGTAAAATACTGCACGAACTCCTCCACATTCACCTGTGATGTCTTTGTTTCCGCTCCCGCGGCCATCGCTTTATAAAACTGGTCAAAGGGCATGCTCTTGCCCAGGTCGTCCGGGTATTGCTTCCCGTCAAGCTCGTAATGAAAACAAATATAGCAGATGTTCCGTTCGTCAAAATGCCGCTGGGTCAAATCGGCGGTGGAACAACAGCTCAGAATATAATCTGCCATAGGGTATACCTCTCACTTTCCTCTTGCCCCGTCACATTGGGCTGGGGCGGGCCACAAAATCGGTAGGTAAATTATACCATACCGTTTCCCAAAAGAAAAGCGACAAAGCCCGTTTTTTGTTCAGCCCCGCCCCCATCCAAAAGCCCCGCGACCCGGCCAGCGGGCCGCCGCGCCCAATTCCTGCTCAATGCGCAGCAGGCGGTTGTATTTTGCCACCCGTTCCCCACGGCTGGGCGCACCGGTTTTGATCTGCCCGGTCCCCAGCGCCACGGCCAGGTCCGCAATGGTGGTGTCCGGCGTTTCGCCGGAGCGGTGCGAGGCAATGGCCGTATAGCCTGCCCTCTGGGCCAGCCTGACCGCCTCAATCGTTTCTGTAAGGGTACCGATCTGATTGAGCTTTATCAAAATTGAGTTGGCGCAGCCCTCCTTGATGCCTTGTAACAGCCGCGCAGTGTTGGTCACAAACAGGTCGTCGCCCACAAGCTGCACCCGCCCGCCCAGCGCGGCGGTAAGCTGCTGCCAGCCCTGCCAGTCCTCTTCGTCCAGGCCGTCCTCCAGCGAGCGGACGGGGTATGCCTCACATAACCGCGTCCAGTGCTCCACCAACTGGGCCGAGGTGAACGCCGCGCCGCTTTTCGGCAGCCGGTATTCGCCGGCGCGCCCGCTTTTCCATTCGCTGGCGGCAGCGTCCAGCGCAAGCACAAAATCCCGCTCCGGCTCGTAGCCGGCCCTCTCCACGGCCTGCAAAATCAGCTCAATGGCGTGCTCGTCCCCTGCAAGATCCGGCGCAAATCCACCCTCGTCGCCCACGCCGGCGGCAAGCCCTTTCTGTCGCAGCAGGGTCTGAAGGGCATGAAACACCTCGGCGCACCAGCGCAGCCCCTCGGAAAACGAGCCCGCTCCCACCGGCATCACCATAAACTCCTGCACATCCACCGTGTTGGCGGCATGGGCGCCGCCATTCAAAATATTCATCATGGGAACGGGCAGGGTATCGGCAGCCGCGCCGCCCAAAAAACGATAGAACGGCATTCCGTACGCACAGGCTGCTGCCCGCGCCGAGGCCAGCGAGGCTGCCAGTATGGCATTAGCCCCCAGATTCGATTTGTCCTGTGTTCCGTCCGCTGCCAGCATGGCCTCATCCACTGCCCAAAGCTCGGCCGCGCACTTCCCCCGCAGCGCGGCCGCCAGCGGCCCTTCCAGGTTTTCCACCGCTTTTCGCACCCCTTTTCCGCCATAGCGGCTGGGGTCGCCGTCCCGCAGCTCCAGCGCTTCAAATTCGCCGGTGGAGGCGCCGCTGGGCACTGCTGCCCTTCCCACGGCGCCGCCCTTCAGCCGCACCTCGGCTTCCACCGTTGGGTTCCCCCGTGAATCCAGGATCTCCCGCCCCGTTACCTGTTCAATCAGCAATTCACTTTTCATTCATTTATCCCCTCTCTGTTGTACACCCTCTGTCTGTATTCTGATAATGTGGCGTTTTTTCGCCTTCAGTATACCAGCCCTTTCCCCGGGAACGCGTTGCCGCGGCAACACGCCCCGAAACGCCCCCTTTCTGTACGGGAGGTCAGGCGTTTATCCTTTGTTTTTTATCCCATACTGGCAAGCGGGAGGTGAACTACATGAAAAAGTACGTGTGCGAGGTATGCGGTTACATTTACAGCGAGACCGACGGCGACCCCACCCAAGGTGTGGCCCCCGGCACACTTTGGGCGGATGTGCCCGAGGAATGGGTGTGTCCCCTTTGTCATGTGGGCAAGGATCAGTTCATTGCTGAATAACCTTATGGAACGGCGGCTTGCAAAATGCGGGCCGTCGTTCTCTGTTGTTCCTTCAAAGTAGGCCCCGAAATACGCTCCGCCCTCTCGCTGCTTTTTATATGCGGTATGATGGAAGCACCAACAAGGTTTTGAAAGGTGGTTCTATCATGAGTATGGAGTATCTGGAACAGTATTTTCGCTACTGCGCACTGCAAAAAAAGCTCGATGCAAAAACGCTTAAAGCATATCGCATCGATCTCGAACAGCTGGCCGCATATCTTCAAGCGAACGGGTTGAGCACAAACCGGGCTGCATTGGAGCAATACGTGGAACAACTTTCTGCGCGCTGTAAGCCAGCTACAGTAAAGCGGAAATACGCTTCCATCCGGGCCTATTTCCATTACCTGGTATACGAAGAACTTCTGGACCGCAGCCCTGTGGAAAAGGTACGCCTGCAGCTGCGCCAGGAGGTCGTGCTGCCCCGCCTGATCGAAAAAGACGCCCTGACCGGGATTCTCGACGCAGCATATGAAGCACTGGAAGCTTCTGCTGGTGAGCACCAGCGCTTTTTCTGCCTGCGGGACGCAGCTGTTCTGGAACTGCTGTTCGCTTGCGGCGCCAGGGTTTCCGAACTATGCCATCTTCGTGCCTCCACATTGGATCTGGAACGCCAGGTGGTCCGTATCATGGGCAAGGGCGGCCGGGAGCGCTGGGTCTATCTGTGCTCGCCCCAGGTTCTGGAGGTACTGGGCCGGTATCGCAGCGCCTGTCAGGCGCGTTACCCGGGCGCCGTTTGGTTTTTTGTAAACCGCGACGGCAAACGACTCTCTGAACAGTCGGTGCGGCGCATCATCACGCGCTGCGCAAGCGCCGCCCAGATTGGGGGCCGCTATACGCCGCACATGTTCCGGCATTCCTTTGCCACCTATCTGTGGGATAATTGCGGCGATATTTACGAGGTCAAAAATATCCTGGGCCACAGCTCCATCAAAACGACCGAACGCTATGTGCACGCCAGCCTGCAGCGCCAAAAGATGGTGCTCACCACCGCTCACCCCCGTCAATATCTCACCGTGCACACTGTTTCTTCTGGCCCCGCACTTGCCGCTCTGCCAAAGCCGCCCGTGTTTGACATTGCCCCCAACAAGGAGTGAATCATACCTGTTTGTATTGTTACAACAGAAAAACAGGGCTGCGTGGCACGGGGTGCACCGCACCGCTCCTCTGCTTTGGGTATCTCCACAGGATTCGTGGGCAAACTATGGCAGAGGTGAATCATATGTTAAACGACGCCGAAATGTTGGGCTCTCTGTGCCAGGATGCGGACATAGGCCGCTCTGCTGCACAGCACGTATTAAAGCTCGTTCACAACAACGCCCTTGCGGGCACGATACAGGAACAACTGCAAGATTACGATCATGCCTACCAATCCGCCGCCCAAATTCTGTTGGAATCCCGCTGTAAACCGCCAAAGCCAAAATCCGTTGCTAAAGCCATGACCGCCGTCAGTACTGAAATGCAGACCATGTTTGACCCCTCTTCCTCCAAAATTGCCCAGATGATGATCCAGGGCAACACCATGGGCATTACCACCATCACCAGGCAGCTTCACCAATATGGAGAAGGCAGCGAAGAAATCGTTGACCTTGCTCGCAAACAGGTCGAAATGGAACAGCGGAACATCGAGAATCTCAAAAAATTTCTGTAAATCACAGCCTTACCGGGAACAAACATTTTCAAATTCAACATGCGCTTTTTTACGAGCGCGGCCAAAAAGGGCAGCCAAGCCATAAACAGCTTGGCTGCCCTTCCGCTAGCATGTTATACCTTATAGAAATAGCCGCACCGTAGCGAAAGCTGTTCTGCGGTTCGCCGCCTTTTACCTCCCTCAGATAGGATAAAACTTCTTATCCAGCGCAATAAAAGCAATCATAAAACGGGTTTCGGTGCGAAAGCCAAGTGAACAGAAAAGATACGCGGCTTTCACACCTGTTTTTCTAAAACATTTCGGTAGATTTTAGCATTTTTATCTTTTATGACCTTTACAAAAATCCAATTTCGTATTAAATTTAAAATAGAATTGTTTGTTTATCCAAATCTTTCGCAAACAAATTCAAGATTTATTATTCAACTTTGCAGTCGCTCCCCTCACGGGGAGCGTGGATAGAAATTATCAGAAGCAGCCTTGATTGCGCCAACTTCACTTGTCGCTCCCCTCACGGGGAGCGTGGATAGAAATAGCATACGCAAAGGGTTAGTAAACATGTGGTACTGTCGCTCCCCTCACGGGGAGCGTGGATAGAAATCCGCCATCCCGGCCCGTCACTTTTGCCAGCTGGCCCGTCGCTCCCCTCACGGGGAGCGTGGATAGAAATGGCTATACAATGCGGTTTTTGCCATTGGTCGGAGGTCGCTCCCCTCACGGGGAGCGTGGATAGAAATAAAAATACTGCGCTTTTGGTAATGCAGCCCGTACGTCGCTCCCCTCACGGGGAGCGTGGATAGAAATTCGGCCGCGTCCATTGTCTCGCCGAACCGCCCCGTCGCTCCCCTCACGGGGAGCGTGGATAGAAATATCACGGCCTTGACGGCCTGCACGCCCACCTTGCGTCGCTCCCCTCACGGGGAGCGTGGATAGAAATCAAAAGAAAAAGCCGCCATTCGGCGGCTGTAAAGGTCGCGCTCCTCATGGGAGGCGTAGATAGAAATGATAAGGTGCGCAAGCTGCTGCCGTTTAGCGACGCATAAAAATCAAAAAAGTTTCTAAAGCCAGAAGTGTGTATCTTTGTGTGTACCTTACAACAGAAACGGCCCAGGGAACCCGCTCCCTGGGCCGTTCTTTCTTGGTTGGGCTGGCGGGATTCGAACCCACGCATGCGGGAGTCAAAGTCCCGTGCCTTACCGCTTGGCGACAGCCCAGTATAGAAAAAAGCGAACTCTTGCGAATTCGCCTTTCCACTTTCAAATGGGGTGGCTAGTGGGGTTCGAACCCACGATCTCCAGATCCACAATCTGGCGCGTTGACCAGCTACGCTATAGCCACCATATGGTGCGCCCGGAGGGACTCGAACCCCCGGCCCACTGCTTAGAAGGCAGTTGCTCTATCCACCTGAGCTACGGGCGCTTAGTCGTTGTCCTTACCGGTCACGCTGCTTGAATATCATACTATAGGCAGGGGGCAAATGTCAAGGCTTTACGAGAAAAATTTCCGCCGTGGCCGCGCGCCCTCTGGCGCGGCCTTTTTGAATGTGTTATAATAATAAAACTGACCGTGACGCGCGCAGGCTGCCCTCACAAAACCGCGCGGCGCAGGATGGAAAGGATGGAAACGCTGATGTCGAACATTTGGCATGATATGAACCCCGCCCGCATCACCGCTGAGGATTTTGTGGCCGTGATCGAGATCGAAAAAGGCTCCAAGAAAAAATACGAGCTGGACAAAGAAACCGGTATGATCATTCTCGACCGGATCCTTTACACCTCAACCCACTACCCCGCCAACTATGGGCTGATCCCCCGCACCCTCTCAGACGACGGCGATCCCCTGGATGTACTGGTGCTCTCCAGCGAGGTGATCCAGCCCATGAGCCTGGTGCGCTGCTACCCCATCGGCGTGTTCACCATGCTGGACGGCGGCAAGCTGGATGAAAAAATCCTTGCCATTCCTTTCAGCGACCCCACTTATAACACCTATCATGACATCTCAGACCTCCCCGCCCACATTTTTACCGAAATGCGCCACTTTTTCCAGGTATATAAAAACCTGGAGGATAAAGAAACAGTGGTAAACGAGGAGCAGGGCCGCGAGGCCGCTATGGAAATCATCGACAAATGCCGTGAAGCCTATATCGAGGCCTATTGCAAATAAACGATTCTTTTCCCCAGAAATACGCTGCCCGGAAGTCAATGCTTCCGGGCCTTTTTTGCGCCGCCCGCAGCCCTGCTGCGCCTTGGCCTACAGCCACTGGACGAATGCAGTTTTATCCTCAGAATTATAACCTGCTTTGCGGTAAAAATTCAGCGTATTTTCTTTCTTGCTGCCAGTGAGCAGCATTATTTTATAGCAATGATGCTCCACTGCAATTTGTTTTGCAAACGCGAGGCAGGCAGATGCAAGCCCCTGGTTTCTGAATGCCTCGCTGGTTATCACGTTTTCGATCAGCGCATATGGCCGCTGGCCGTGTGTAAGATTCGGTACTATAACAAGAACACAGGACGAAACAATCTTGTTCCCCTCCTGTGCAATCACGATGTGATGATTTTCATCCTGCACCATACTGTTCCAAAGCTGCAAAAGCTGCTGATCCATTCTGGGCATTGGGTTCTCATGCAGCTGCGTATACAGTTTCAGCAGCCCATAAAGATCTTCTTCCCCGGCTTCTCTGATATTCATAAAGCCCCCCCGCGTTTCTACCGATCGTTTCATTTTCCTTTGAGCTCAAGGCAATTGAACTCTTTTTAATGGTAGTGCCTCCAATGCCTGCTGTCAAGCTTATATAAGTATGCCTTCAAGGCTCCCCCAATGTTCGCCGAAAAACCGCCGCTCCCGCGATCGGACCGGCACGCAGCGCAAAAAACAGAGCGCCGCCCCCAAGGGCGGCGCTCCGTTTCTGCCAAACGCAGAGAGAGAAAAGAGAGTAGAGGATTGGAAAAATCAAAACAGGTCACAGCAGGCCCACACGGGTCATAAAGGCCTTGATCTGCGCTTCCTGATCTGCAGTGGCAGGCAGGAAGGGCACCGTGCAGGTGTCGCTGATTTCAATGCCGCGCAGCTGCATGGCGCGTTTGCTGATGGGAATAAAGGGGGTACCAATGGCGTACAGGTCCATCATCTGGTCAATGGTGCGCTGCCCTTTTATCATACCTTCCAGATCGCCCTCGCGCACGGCCTTGGCCCAGGCGCTGGTGATCTCAGGCGCCAGATTCGAAAGGCCGCCGATGCAGCCATTGCCGCCGCTCATCACATTATGTACCAGGTTGTCGTCGTAGCCGGACAGAATCTCGAACTCGGGGAACTCAGGCCGCAGGGCTTTGATCACTTCGCGGGTGTGCCCCATTTTTTCCACTGTATCCTTCAGGCCCACGATGTTCTTGTGTGCGCGGGCCAGTTCAAGAATGATCTCAGGTTTCAGGTCGTAGCCGGTGCGGTCCGGGAAGTTGTACAGCAGGATATCGCCGTGAATGGCGGGGGCCACCTTGCCGTAATACTCCATCACACTGGCGTCGCTCAAGGCAAAGTAATAGGGCGGAACGATCATCACGGCCTCAGCGCCCGCGTCGATGGCGTAGTTCCCCAGTTCCACGGTCTCGCGCCAATCCATGCAGCTGGCGCCGATCAGCAGCCGGGTGCGGCCCTTGATGGTTTCGGCGGCCACATCCACCAGTTTCTTTTTGTCCTGCATCGACATGCTGAAGAACTCGCCGGTGCTGCCCATGACCACAATGCCGTCCACACCGCCCTTGATCAGGTGCTCGTAAACATTTTTATTGCCCTGCACATCCAGGGAGCCGTCCAGGTTAAAAGCAGTCACCACGGGCGTCATAAAACTGATTTTGCTCATTGTATTTTCTCCTTTTTTGTTGCAATCACTCTTTAACGGGGTTGCGCAGCACGCCGAGGCCCTGTACCTCGCATTCCACCACATCCCCCGGCTTCATGTAACGGGGCGGGTCAAATCCCATCCCCACGCCCGCGGGGGTCCCGGTGGCAATGATGTCCCCCGCCTCCAGCGTCATCCCGCGCGACAGTTCGCTGATCACTTCCGCCACGCCACGGATGAACGCCCGCGTGTTGGCGTGCTGCCGCACCTCGCCGTTCACCCGGCTCTCTACCTCCAGCTCCGGCGGAAAGGCCACCTCGTCCTTCGTCACCAAGGCCGGCCCCATCACCGCAAACCCGTCCAGGCTCTTGCCCCGCAGCCACTGTGCATGGCTGCTCTGCAGCGTCCGGGCCGACACATCGTTGAACGCGCTGTAGCCGAAAATGTGTTCCTCCGCCCGCTCCGGCGGGATGTCGCGCCCGCCCTTGCCCAGCACCACCGCCAGCTCCACCTCGTAGTCCAGCGCCTCGTCCAGCGCCCGGTGGCTCTCGATCGCCTCTCCCGGCCCCAGCAGCCGGCACGCGCGCTTGGCAAAGTACACCGCTGCCGCCGCCTGCTTCATCTGGATCGCACGCTCGCACTCGTCAAAATGGGCCTGGTAGTTCACCCCAACGCACAAAATGTCGTGCACCGGGCGCCCGATGGGGGCCAGCAGCTCCACTTCGGCCAGGGGCAGCAGCCTCGCCGCCGGGGCTTCTCCCCGCGCAAAGGCCTCCAGCGCCCCCCGCTGGGCGGGGCCGAGCTCCCGGATCAGCTCGTTCATATCGGCAAAGCCGCACCCCTCAAACTGTTCCAGCGGCGCAACGCGTTCCCCTCCGGCATCCAGTATGCCCAGAGCTTCCGCGCCCTCCGCCCTGTATCGCACAAATCGCATCGCAGCCTCCTTTCACCGCGTGCTCACTGCCCCAAAGCGGGACCGGCGCGCGGCTGCATCCATCAGGTGAAATTGCAGACGCGGGCAATGGAGATCTCCACATAGCCCAGGCTCTCGGCTTTGGTCTGCTGCCCATTGGCTGTTTTCACTACCAGGTCCAGCAACTCACCGCCCATACCCTCCAGGGTCTTGGATCCATAGATAATGGGGCTTGCATCCACATCAATGTTGTCGCTCATCTTTTTATAGGTCTCCCGGTTACCGGTGATCTTAATGACCGGCGCAATGGGGTTGCCGGTGGGGGTGCCGCGGCCGCTGGAGAACACAATAATCTGGCAGCCGCCCGCCACCATGGCCGCTACCGAAGAGGGGTCGTTGCCCGGGGTATCCATGATCACCAGGCCCTCGTGGCTCTTCAGGGGCTTGGCGTAGTCATACACATTGCTCACCGGGGCGTGGCCGCCCTTATGGATGCAGCCCAGGCTCTTTTCCTCCAGGGTGGTCAGGCCGCCGGCCTTGTTGCCAGGGCTGGGGTTGCCCTCGCGCACCTCCTCGCCCACCATCTGCAGGCTTTTTTCATAGCGATGCACAATTTCATAGATGCGGTCGTGTACCTCCTGGTTCACCGCGCGGGCGGCCAGCAGGTGCTCGCCCCCAATGAACTCGGTGGTCTCGCTCAAAACGGTGGTCGCGCCGGCCTCCACCAACAGATCGCTCATCTGCCCGATCAGGGGGTTCGCCGCCAGGCCGCTGGTGGGGTCAGACCCGCCGCATTCGGTGCCCACAATCAGCTCGCTGATGGGGAACTCCTCCCGGCGCAGAAGGCTGGCCTCGGCCACCATCTCCTTGGCGTAACGCACCGCCGCCTCAATGGCCTTCAGGGTGCCGCCGGCCTCCTGGATGATCACCTGCCGGATGGGCTTGTTGGTGCGCTCCTCAATGGCTTTCACAACCAGGTCCATCTGGCAGTTTTCGCACCCCAGGCTCACCACCACGGTGCCGTAAATGTTGGGGTTCGCGGCAAACCCGGCCATCACATCCATGGTGTAGGCCTGGTCCACAGGTACCTGGCTGCAGCCCAGCTGGTTGTTAAAAGTAACAGCGCCGGTCACCTGGGATGCAATAATGCGGGTGGTGTCCGAAGCGCAGACGCTGGCGGGCAGAATCAGCACATGGTTGCGCACGCCCACCCGGCCGTCCGGGCGTTTATAACCGTAAAAAGTCATAGTTTCCTTCTCCTCTTTTATCAGTCGGTCAAGTCCTCACGCTTGCTCTCCACATTGTGCACATGCACGTGGGAGCCAGCCTTGATGTCGCAGGCGGCCACGCCGATGTGCTGGCCGTATTTGCAGATGGGCTCGCCTTTGGCAATATCCGCGCGGGCCAGCTTGTGGTAGATGGTCACATCCGTGGCGGCATACAGGCTGCAGGTCTGCCCCTCCAGCATATAGCTTACCTCGTCGCCCGCCTTAATGGGCTCGATGGCCACGACCACGTTGTCCTTCGGGTCAATGATCATAGCGTTAATCATAGTTTTCTTCTCCTTATTCATCCGGGCTCACCACAGGTTGCCGTTTTCATCGAAACCCCAGTCCTCAAGCTCGCCGTCGATCTCCAGGTTCGGGTGCGCCTTCACCTCGTCGATCAGCGCCTCGCTCACCCAGATGTGCCCCAGCTCCATGGTATTCTCGATGTGCACAATGCGGGGGTTCTCCTTGTCGATCATATTGCAGGTGCGCAGCGCCAGCTTTACGGCGCTCTCGTCGGTGTGGGTGAAGATGGGCATTTTCACAATGTTCACCACGGTGGAGGTGACTGCGTTGGGGTAGGTAATGTCCACGTCGGTCTTGTCCACCAGGCGCTTGGTGGTCACGTCCGCCACGCCGATGCCGTTTGCGTTGCCGTGGGTCTCGTCGGTCAGGTCCAGCACCACAATGCGCTGCGCGTCAATGGGGCCGGGGGTACCGTCCTTCGCGCTTTCGGGGCAGGCAAACGCGCCGGTCACATTGGGATCCATGCCATCGCCCGAAAAGTTCTTGCCAATCTTGTCCACCACCAGCACGTCGGTCTTTTCGATCCAGATGCGGCCCATCTTGGTTTTGGCTTCCTTCAGCAGCTCGGGCTCTTTCTCCCAGATCTCGGCCGCGGAAAGGCCCGCCACCTTGAACGTCTGGTCGAATGCATTCTCGATCAGCCCCACCCCTGCCACAACATTGGTGTGGTCAAAAATGACCCGGGCGAACTGCGGCATCACGCGGCCCATGTTGTTAAAGCCGGATTCGTGCACCGACTCCGCGCCGTGCTGCTTGCCCATGCCGATGACCGCCATCTTCATCAGGCCGCTCTCGTAAGGGCCGCGGAAAGCGGTGTGGGCCTTGATGCGCCCGCACAGGATCACACCGTCGGCCTCGTGGGCATTTTTGTCGATGTAGACCGGGCTCCCCTCCACGGTATCGCCCAGATACACAGTTTCCATGGTGGCCTTGATGGGGCAGCCCATGGTCTCCTCGGTCACATTGTAACTTTTCAGCACATCCAGCTGGCCGGGCACCGTGGCGCCGCCGTGGCTGCCCATGGCGGGGAACACGAACGGCTCGGCGCCGCACTCTTTTACAAAGTCCACGATGGTCTTTATAATGATGGCAATGTTGGCGATGCCGCGGCTGCCGCAGGTAATGCCAATGCTCATGCCCGGCTTGATGTTCTGCCGCACTGCCTCGCGCAAAAGCTCCCCGCGCACCACGGCGGGCAGGTCTGCGGGTTCGATGTGGGTGGGATCAAAGCTCTGGCGCACCCGCACCATTTTGGGCAGCTTTACGGTGGCGCACAGCTGCTCTGTTACATTGTTCTTTTTGCTCTCAAATGCCATTGTATTTCTCTCCTTTTATCTCTCACACCGCTGCGGCCACCCTCTACTTTGGCCGCAGCGGCGGAAATGCGTGCAAAGAACCACAAGGGCCCACCCGGCGCCGCCCTGTGCGGGCGGACCGGGTGGGAAACGCGTCGGGTTTAGACCATGGGGAACACGGTGGCGCCGATCAGGGTGCAGATCAGGGTGAAGACCGACACAATAAAGATGGGCAGGGTATAGGTCTTCAGGCCGCCGGTCACGGTAAAGCCGGACAGGTTGGTGCAAACCCAGAAGCCGCTGTCGTTCACATGGCCGATGGAAATGCCGCCGGCCAGAGCAGCCATTGCCAGATACACCGGGTGGACGGGCACGTTGGCGGACATAGTCGCCATAATGGTCATGGCGGTAATGCCGGCCACGGTACCGGAGCCCTGGGCCACACGGAAGATGAACCCAATGAAGTAAGCGAACAGGCACATCATGATCACGTTGCCGGGGTTGATGTGCAGGGTATCAAGCAGCGCCTGGCCAATGTTGGTGGCCGCAATCACGGCGCCGAACGAGCCGCCCGCGCCGGTAATGGCCAAAGCCACGCCCGCGGTGCCCAGGGACTTGCTGGCAGAAACCTCAGCAGCCTTGAAGCCGATGAATTTCCAGGCGATCAGGTACGCGCTCAGCGCGCCCATCAGCAAGGCAAAAATCTTGTTGCCCAGCAGGGCCACGATCACGTTATCGCTCCCGGTGGCGGCAACCACTGTGCTCACCATAATAAACACCACGGGCAGCAGCAGGGGGATCAGCGAAACGATAAACGGGGGGCTGGGGAGCTCTTTGCTGTTGGCCTCATGCTCAGACAGGTTCTTGAGCACGTCCACCTCATGGTTCACGTCCTTTTCCTCGTTGAAAAAGCCGTGATCCAGAATCTTGGTATACACAAACAGGGTGGCAAAGGTGGCGATCAGGCCGATGATCAGGCCGGCGATGATCTGGGTGCCCAGGCCGTAGCCCAGAATATCAGGTGCGGCCAGGGGGTTCGGCGTGGGGGGCACCAGGGTCTGGGCCACGCAGTCGCCGATGATCAGCGAACCGGCCACATACGCCATGGGCTTGTTGATCTCCTTTGCAACAGCAATGCCGATGGGGATCAGGATGATAAAGGTAATATCAAAGAATACGGGAATGGCCAGCAAAAAGCCTGTGCCGGCCAGCGCCCACAGAACATATTTTTTGGGAACAGCATGCACCAATGTGGTTGCGATCTTTTGGGCGGCGCCCGAATCGCTCATCAGCTGGCCCAGCAAAACGCCCAGGCCGATGGGCAGGCCGATGCTGGTCATCATGTTGCCAAAGCCCGAAGCGATGGTGTCCATGGTGGGGATAACCCCCAGACCGCAGGAAATGCCCATGTAGGCGCTGGCGATAACCAGGCTCACCATGGGGTTGAGTTTGGGGATCAGGATCAGGCCGATAATCAGCGCGATCGAGATTGCAAGGTTCAGTACCAAAAATCCGCTCGACATATGTATGTCTCCTTTCTTTCCAGCAGGTCCACTCTCTCAATGTTTCCTAAAAAGCATTTGCCGTTGCTGGCACGGCCGCTTTAAGTTCTTCTCTTGCCGCCGCGCATTATCCCTTTCAGGAATGCCCGGCGCCCCCTTCTGCCCTCCTCTCTTCAATTCTCACAGATTGTTCGTATATAAGAATTATAAACTTATATACGAACTTTATGTTTCAAGCATAGTCCTGCATTCATAAATTGTCAATAAAAAACGAGTTCCAAAGTACATCTTTGTATGTTTCACTTATTTCACTTCATCTTTTTTGTGCAAACTGTTCACCCCAAGCCGCTCTTCCTTTTGTTACTGGACAATCCCCTTAAAAACTTATATAATTCTATAAAGATAAAATATGCCTGCCCCAATTTTTTCTGTTAAACCAATTAAAAAGACCGGAGATCGCTTCTATGCCAATGCCCACCGAACATCATGCCACCAGCCGTGTGCTGGACGTACTGGACTTGCTGGCCTCAGCCGATGAACAGGGCTATACTTTGACCGAGATCGCCGCCCGCATCGGTTCTCCAAAAAGCAGCCTCTTTCCAATCCTGCGCACTTTGTGCAGCCGCCGCTTTCTGGTGTGCGACGCCGCCACCAACCGCTATACCATCGGGCTTGGCGCTTATGCCGTGGGCTGCGCCTTTTTGTACAGCCAGACCCTGCTGGATCATCTGCACACCGAGATGCGCACCGTTGCACTTGCCTGCGGCGAAACCTGCCAGCTGGGGGTGCGGGATAAGAGGGATGTGCTGTACATCGCCAAGGAAGATTCTTCCCAGCCGATCCAGCTCATCAGCCATGTGGGCAAGCGCCTGCCTCTCTACGCCACCGCCTTGGGCAAGGCGCTGCTCCTGGATGCTTCTCCCGCCGAACTGGAAGCGCTGTACCCCACATCGGAAGGCTTGGTGGCGCTCACCAGCCACACCATTGTAAACCGCGATCAGCTTTTCCGCCAATTGGACGAGATGCGCGCTCAGGGCTACGCCACAGAGTACGGCGAGGGCGACGACAACATCTGCTGCCTGGCCGTTCCCTTGCGCCAGAGCGGCCGCACCATGGCCGCCCTGAGTGTAAGTATGCCCACCTTTCGCAATGTGGAGGGCAAGGAGGCCCTGGTGCACGGCAAACTGCTGGAAGCGCGGCAGAACATCGAAACTCTGCTGCTGCAGCCAGACATGGCTGCAGAGTTCAAACGGCTGCTTGCCCAGTATTGACATTGCACAAAAAAGCGCGCTGCCCTTTTCCCGGGCAGCGCGCTTTTTTCATTTTCACATTTCCTGGCGCCGGGTCATTTTATTCAAAAACACCACAAACATCACCGTCAGGATCATCCCTTTGCAGATGCTGGAGATGGAAATGCTCCACCAAATACCCGAAAGCCCAAGCGCCGTTGCACTGAGCACCAGCGCCGCCGGGATGCGCAGCGCGGTGAACACCGTGCTCAGCACACTGGCAGGCAGGGTATGCCCAAAGCCCGCATACGCCCCCTCCACCAGGATCTCCCAGCACATGAACAGCTCCGAAAAGCCCAGGATCACCAGGTAATCCACCCCCATGGGCAGTACCTGCGCCTCCGGGATGAACAGGCGGAAAATGGGGGCTGCGCAAAACACCAGCAGGCAGGTGCACAAAACGCCCCATACCGTCATCAGCGCAAAAGAAACCTTAAAACCCTTTCGGGCCCGCTGCAGGTTGCCTGCCCCGTAATTCTGGCCGATAAAGCTGTTCACCGCGGCCGCAAAACCGTCGGCGGTCATCCAGCTGATCGACTCGATCTGGCTGCCCACCTTCTGCACCGCCACCGCGTTGTCGCCCCAGCCCGCCACCATGCGGGCGATCACCATGGAGATCAGCGGGAACAAAACGTTCATCACCGCCGAGGGCCCGCTGATGCGCACAATGGCCTGCAGTTCCTCTTTTGCAGCGAGCCGGCGCAGCTGCACATGCGGAAACAGGCGCTGCTCCCGCGCCGCATAGCGCACCAGCACCCCAAACACCACCACCTGTGCCAGCACGGTGGCCGCCGCCGCGCCCGCCACGCCCCACCGGGGAAACGGCCCCGCTCCAAAGATCAGCATGGGGTCCAGCACAAGGTTCAGCCCCAGGCCGCAGCCCATGGCAAAAAAGGGGGTCCGGCTGTCGCCTGTGGCATTGATCACCGCCACCAGCACTTGGTTGATAAAGGAAAAGAACATCCCGGCCCCCACAATGATCAGGTAAGCGCGGGCCTGGGCCACCACGGCCGGGCTGTTCAGGTTGAAAAAGCCGATCAGCGGTGCAGCCCCCAGCGTGAGCAGCAGGGTGAAGCCCACCGCCAGCGCGCCGCCCAGCTGCAAGGCGGCCGCGGCGTAACGGCCGGCCTTTTTCATATCCCCCGCGCCGATGCTCTGGGCCACCAGCACCTGCCCGCCGATGCGGGCCAGGATCACCAGCCCGTTGGAAAGCCACATGAACATGCCCGCGGCCCCCACAGCGGCCACGGCGCCCGCCCCCACCCTGCCAATCCAAAGCATATCGATCAGGTTGTACGCCATCTGGATCAACTGGGAGCCCATGATGGGCAGGGCCAGCGCCGTGAGCGATTTTGTAATGCTGCCCTGCAGCAGGTCTATCTGTTTTGCCATGATTCCCGTTCCCCTATCATCCTTCTCCGGGCTCCCGCCCAGGTCTTTCTTTCATCGCACCACCACACCCAGCACCCGCGCAAGGTCTGCGGCCTGCTCCACCGTGACCACGGCGCCCCGCAGCTCCGCGCCGCTGTCGCTCACCGTTACCCCTTCAAACCGGCTGGTGGTAAAATCCAGCCCCGCCAACGGCGTGCCGAAAAAGCTTGTTTTCACGAACGTATCCTCGTTCACCGTGAGCGCTTTGTGCCGGCACTCGCTGAAATAACTCTCGGAAAAATCGCTGCCGCTGAACCGGGCCTGTTCAATGCTCGCCCCTGTGAGGTTCGCCCCCACAAGAGTGCAGTTTTCCAGCACCATATGCACCAGGCGGCAGTCTGTAAAAATAGCCCCCATGGCCTTGATTCCCTGCCAGCGGCAGCGGCAAAAATAAACGCTTTCGCCCCGCACAGCGGAAAAATCGCAGTTTTTGAACACCGTGTCCAAAAACGTGGCACGCGAAAGGTCGGCCCCCGTAAACCGGCAGCCGGAAAATTCACACCGCTCAAAGCGCATATCCCGCAGGCTCCCGCCCGAAAGCTCCAGCCCGCAAAACCGCCAGTCGGCCACCGCTTCCTCGGTGGCCCGGGCCATGTCGATCAGTTCTTCGCCCCGCTCGGCCTCCTCCAGACGGGCAGGAAGCGCTGGCGGCAAAATGTGCTGTACCACGTGTGTTTCTCCCCTTTTTTTGCTGATTGCACCAGTGTAACATACCCGTTCGCAAAGCGCAAGGCCGCCCGGTCATCCCGGGCGGCCTTGCGCCTATCCTGCCAAAAAAATGCAAAGCACAGCCGCAGAAAAACAAAGGCGATGCGTCGGTCTGTGAGGCATCGCTTCCGCTTTACCGGCAAGGGTCACAGCGTGCCAACAAGGGGCAAAAACGTTCGTAGGCCTCATCCCACTCAGCCATGCCCTGGGGCGGATACTCCGCCAGCTGCTGTGTTTGGGCCACAAGCGCGCGCCCTGCGCCAAGATCTTCCAGCGCGCCCAATGCTGTGAGCTGAATCAGGATATTCCCCAGCGCCGTGGCTTCCACCGGCCCCGCCACCACGTGCAGCCCCGTGGCCCCCGCCGCCATACGGCATAAAAGGGTGTCCTTTGTGCCGCCGCCCAGAATGTGCAGTGTCTCAAAGCGTTTGCCCGTGGCGGCCCTGAGCTGATCCAGCGCAAAGCGGTACTTCAGCGCCAGGCTCTCGTAAATGCAGCGCATTACCTCGCCCACGGTTTGCGGTACGTATTGGTGCGTTGCCGCGCAATACTCCTTCACGCGTGCGGGGATATCCCCCGGCGGCGTGAACAGCGGGGCGTCCGGGTCGATGAAGCAGCGCAGCGGCGTGGATGCAAGTGCAAGGCGCTCCAGTTCCGCATAGGAATATTCCTGCCCCTTCCGCCGCCATGCCCGGCGGCTTTCCTGGATGAGCCACAGGCCCACGATATTTTTAAGATAGTTCACCCGGCCGTTCGCTCCCAGTTCATTGGAAAGCCCCAGCTGCATGCTTTCCGCTGTGAGAACCGGCGCATCCAGCTCACAGCCCAGCAGGCTCCATGTCCCGCAGGAAAGAAAGGCAATATTCCGCGCCTGTGTGGGCAGGGCTGCCACCGCGCATTGGGTGTCGTGACCCGCCACAGCCACCACCTTTGCACCGCATTCAAGCGCCCCCACCACCGTGCCGCTGGGCACAGTGGGTAAAAACAGCCGCTTCGGCAAACCAAAGGCCTCCAATATCTGTGCATTCCATTTCCCCGCCGGCAGCGTCAGCAGCTGCCCCGTAGAGGCAGCGCTGCGTTCACATGTTGTGCTGCCGCACAGCGCGTGGGCAAATAGATCCGGCATAAACAGCAGCTTATCCGCCCGCCTCAACAGCCTCGGCTGCTGCTTTTTCAGCGCCAGGAGCTGGAACAGTGTGTTCATCGCCAGGATCTGTGTGCCTGTTCCCGCATAAAGTTTCTCCGCGTCCATCACCCGCATTGCCCGCTCCACCATGCCGCCGGTGCGCGCGTCTCGGTAATGCACCGGATCCTCCAGCAGATGCCCGGCTGCATCCAACAGGCCAAAGTCCACCCCCCAGGTGTCAACCCCCACGCTGTCAAATTTCTGGGCCTTCTCCAACCCCACCCGCACCTCGTCCATCAGCGCGGCAAAATCCCAGCGCAGGTGGCCGTCCGCTTGTCTGGGGCGGTTCTCAAAGCGGTGCACTTCCCTGTAGGAGATCGCCGCGCCGTCGTACATCGCTTCGATGGCACGCCCGCTGGAAGCGCCGATGTCAAAGGCCAGAACGGTCGTTTTTTTGCTCATCGCACCATTCCCCTTTCCTGCAGGTCTTCTCACGTATCTGTGGGCACGCCGCACTCCCGGCGCGGATATTTTTTGTAGCCGGGGTGGCGGCCGGTCACGCGGTAAAAGCTGCGCAGGCCGATCAGCCTGTCGATATTTTCCCGGCTGATGTCATAACTGCCGCCCAGAAGGATGGCGTTGATGGTAATCTTGGCCCAAAGCTCCAGGCTTTCCATTCGGTAAAAGGCCGTCAACACATCGCTGCCCAGGGCCAGCGCGCCGTGGTTTTCCAGCAGCACCACATCGTGCTCTTCCAGGTAGGGTTCAATGGCGTCCGGCACCTCGCTGGTGCTGGGGGTTCCGTAAGGCGTCAGCGGCACGCTGCCAATGGCCGCCACATCCTCGATCATGTTGTACATATCCATGCTGCGGTGCGCAACGGCAAAACCCGTGGCGCCGGGCGGGTGCGCGTGGATCACGCTCCACACATCCTCCCGTTTTTCATAGCAGCGCAGGTGCATTTTGATCTCACTGGACGGGCGCAGCCCCTCGCCGGCCTCCAGCACATTGCCCTGCGCGTCAATGTGCAGCAGCTTTTCAGGCGTGATAAAGCTTTTGCTCATACCCGTGGGCGTTGCCAGGAACGTGCCGTCCCCCAGCCTTGCGCTCACATTGCCGTCGTTGGCCGCCACCCAGCCCAGCTGCCACATTTTGTGGCACACATCGCAGATCTGAAATTTTATCTCCTGCAGGTCCATAAAACACCCTTCCCTAAAATATCATGCGGGGCCTTTTCCACCAGCCTGGCACCGGCTTTCAATAGGCAAGCCCCTTCGGTTCCGCGCCCAAAGGAGCCGTGCCGGGATTCGGCAGCGAAAACCCATTCGCCTTGTATGCTTCGTAATCAAAATTTTCCAGTTCGTCATAGCCGAGCTTGTGATACTCGTAAAAGCCTTCCCACTCTTCATACCCGTCGCCCAGCTTGTGCTCCAAAAAGGCGTCCGCCATGGCCATGCCGGTACGGGGCGCCACATAAAAGCCGCCCATTGCCATCACATTGCAGTTATTCGCCGTCACACACCGCAGCGCGGCCGGCACACTTTCCACCACCGCGCTGTGAACATGCGGGCATTTGCTGGCGGCAATGTGAATTCCCATTCCCGTGCCGCAGAACAACAGCGCCCGCTCAAACTCGCCCTCGGCGATCATGGCGCCAGCGCGCAGTCCAATGCGATGATACATCTCCGGCGTGCCCGTATCCTGCGCTTTGGCCCCCACATCCGTCACATGCCAGCCACGCTCTTTCAGGTGCCGAACCACCGCATCCTTTAATTCCAGGCCTGCAAAATCGGCCGCTACCAACACATATTTGTCCTTTGCCATTTTCATCGTCATTTTAAACGCCTCTCTTTCTTACTTTACGCTCCGGCCGCCGCAAAACAGCGGGCTTCGGCCATGGCACAGATCGCATGGTAAACCGGCAGCGTGTATTCCTGAATGCGGTAAGTATCGCGCGATGGCATGCGCAGGCATACGGTGCACAGCCGTGCCAGCTCGCCCCCTGTTTCCCCCGTAACGGCAATGCTCGGAAGGCCTAGCGCGCGCGCTGCGCGCACCGCGTTAACCACATTGGCCGAATTTCCCGATGTGCTGAGCGCCATCACCAGGGCTTTTCTGCGGCTTCCGTATCCATACACCTGCTGCGCGTAAACAAGCTGCGGGTCCACGTCGTTTGAAAAAGCGGAAAGCAGCGCGCCGTGGCTTACCAGGGAAACAGCCGGGATCGCCCCTTGTAAGCGCTCGCGCAGCCGAATCCCGGCTTCATCCTGTCCAAACCGCTCCTTTTCCTTTTGCGGTAATGGGCGTGCGCTCAAAAAGCCCTTCATGAGCTCCCCCACGATATGATCCGCGTCCGAAGCGCTTCCCCCATTGCCGCAGGCAAGAACCAGGCCTCCCTGCTCAAAGCATTGCACCACCAGATCCGCCGCCTGCAGGATCTGTTCGCGCTGCGGCGCCAGCCTGGGATACCGCTGCAGCAGACCGGCCAAAACATTTTCGGCAGGTTCCATGTTTGTTTCCTCCTTATTGCGCAAACGCTACCGAGAGCGCCGCATAATCCCCCAGATGCTCGCCCAGCGCCGACGGCACAACGCGGCATGCCTCCAGGCTGCGCATAAGCGCTTCGCGCCGCAGCACCGCCCGCGCATGGGGCCAAAGCAGCTCGCGGCTGCGCGCAAAGATGCTGCCGATCACGATGATCTCCGGGTTGAGCAGATCCACGAGCACCGCAAGGCCTTTGCCCAAATTTTCACCGCAGACACGGTAAACCTCGGCTGCAACAGGGTCGCCCTTCTCGGCAGCCTCCGCCACATTTTTTGCGTTCAGGCTGTTCAGCGCTGCAAAATCCGGGCAGAACAAGGGGGGCTGCCCCTGCTGCAGCTTTTCGACCGCGATGCTCCGCGCCAGCTGTATCAGCCCGCCCCCGCTGCAAAAGCCCTCAAAGGACCCGGCCTTTCCGTACCCCACCGGGCCATTGGGCTCCAGGCGGATATGCCCCACCTCGCCCGCCATGTTGCTGACGCCGTTGTACAGCCGGCCGTCCAGGATCAGGCCGGCCCCCATGCCCGTGCCGAACGTAAGAAATATCACATTCCGGCAGCCGCGCGCCGCGCCGAAACGCCATTCTGCCAGCGCGCACGCGTTCGCGTCGTTTTGCAGGCGGGCCGGGATGCCGTAGCGCTCCTGCAGCAGGTCCACGATCGGCACGCTGTCCCAGCCGTATAAATTGGGCGGGTTGAGCACAATGCCCTGTTCATGGTCCAGGGGGCCGCCGCAGCTTATGCCGATGCCCGTTACCTGATCGGCGTCGACCTTTCTTTCAAGCAGCAGGGCGTCCACCGCTGCGTACAAACGGTCCAGCGTGTACTGCAGTCCCTTTTCAGGCTGGGTAAAAAAGCTCTTTTTCTCTAAAATGAACCCGTCGTCCGCCTGGGCCGGGATGCTTCCTTTTCCCAACAGCACGGCGCACTTGGTTCCGCCGATGTCCACACCTATCGAATATTTCTTCATCGTTCACTCATTCCTCGCTTTGTTCGGCCCCGCGCTCAATGAGGTTTGTCTGCTCCGCCGCCATGCCGCCTGTCGGATCAAGCCGCCAGGTGCGGATCTGGTGCGGCGCAAATGCCGCGTTCAAGGTTTGGCGGAACAGGGGCAGCTCCAGCCTTGCCTGCACCGCCGCCCCTTCGCTCTCATATGCGCGCAGGATATACCCGCTGCCCCGGTGCGCGGGCTTGAGCGCTGTCATCACGATCTTTTCCGGCAGCTCTGCGCCGCTGTATCGCTGCGGCAGCGGCCCCGGGTGAAAGGTCTCGGGTATTTTTACCGGCGGCTGCGCCAATTCCAGCGCGCGCCGCGCCATATCCGCCCCGCGCCAATCGCCGCCATGGGCGACCAGCACGCAGCAAAATTCCTGCCACCCCTGATCCACCCAGTCATGTTCTTCCACGCTCCCGCTCAGCTGAAACGGTGCGTGATGGGCATACGCCGGGCTTCGGCACACCGTAAGCGCAAGCCGCCCTTTTCGGGCGCTGGCCGCGTATTTTCCGCCTGCCAGCACGGCAAGCCCGCAGGTTTGCCCGCCGGCCCTGCCGCTCAGGTCCGCCCAGTTCTGCATGGGCTGTTCCAGCCCATCCAACGGGCGTTCCACCTGCCCGAACTGCTGCCCGTATACCGCGCGGGCAGCCTGCAGGCCGGTGGGGAACAGCAGCTTGCAGCAGGCCCTTTGCTCAAGCCACAGCAGGCGCACCTTCATGTAAAGCCGCGCATCGCCCGCAAGCAGGGTGAAATCCTGTATGATGCGGCAAGCGCCGCAGCTGCTCACGGTGCGCACGCGCTGCAGCACGGGCCCGTTTTCCGTGACCCTCACGCTCTCCAGTACAAAGGTCTCCTCCTGCGTGCCGATCTCCTTTGCCCCGTGACCCCAGGTGTCGGTGAGGTCGCGGTAAACGGCAGCCTGTGCGCACGGCCCGCACAGCGGCTGGGCGCCGCACATTTTTTCCGTCATTTCGCAGGGCAGGCCCGTGGCCGGATCAAACACAACGCGCAGGAATTCATTTTCCAAAACAGGCGTCTTTCCGGGCCGGCCTGTGGATCCCTGCGCCTCGCCCGCCCCTGCGGGAAGGATGCGATACGTCTCCCAGCCCAGCGGCGGAAGCTCGGCAATAAATGCCGCGCACTGCCTTTCCTCCAATTGTGCGGCCGTCGCAACAAACTGGCAGGGGCGTATCCTGCCCCCGCTGTCCACCGCGCCGCAGGGCTGCGGAAAGCCCGGGTTCCCCCAGGACCCGCGCTCATGTGTAACAAGCGCGCGTACCGGCCAGGGGTGCGGGTTGAACAATACCAGGGGCACGCAGTCGTCCTCGTAAGGAATATGGATCCGGAACGAGAGCGCCTGAAGCACGCGGTTTTCCTGCCGGTGCGCCGTTTCGGCAGCGCCGCCCAATTCGTTCAGCGCGCTTTCATATACCGCGGGGATCGCGCACCCCGCAAGGATATCGTGGAATTGGTCAAACAGCACGGTCCCCCAGGCGTTTTCCAGGGCGGGATCCGCCTGGATGCCAAGCATGCCAGCCCCCAGCGCGGCAAATTTTTCCGCCCGCAGGAGGGCGTTTTCGGCCTGGTAATTGGCCGCTTTGATGCCGGAATGGGCGCTGTAGCAGCCCGGCGCGTGGTGCTGCAGCTCCCCCTTATGCACCGGCAGCTCTTCCGCCCGTCCGTGCTGTGCCTTAAAAAAGGCGGCGGGGCTGCTCATTCCCAGCTTAAATCCAGCAGGCGCTGTTCCCGGCCGCAGCAGGGTCTCAATGTTGCGCCGCGTTGGGCCGCCGCCATGGTTTCCCACACCGTAGAACAGCATAAAAGCCGGATTTTCCGGTTCCTCTTCAAATTGCTTTGCGCACTCCGCAATGTGAGCCTCCAGGTCAAGATTCGCGCTGTAGTTCTGCGGAATGCGGTATGCCATCACACGGGAACCATCCGGCCCCTCCCACCAAAAGGTACTTCCCGGCAAGGTTTTTTCATGGGGGCCTGGCCGCAGGAACACATACGCGTCCATTCCGCTGCCGCGCAATATCTGCGGCAGCGCGCTGCTGTGGCCAAAGCTGTCCACGTTGTAGCCCACCGTGGCGGTCGTACCGAGCGTTTCCCTGAAATAGGTCTGACCCCAAAGGCCCTGACGTATCAGGGCCTCCCCGCAGGGCAGGTTGCAGTCCGGCTGCACCCACCAGCCCCCGCAGATCACCCAGCGCCCCTTCCTTATATAGGTGCGGATGCCGTCCAGCATCTCCGGCTCCGCTTCCTCCAGCCAGGCATAGTACTGCGCCGAACTGGAAGTAAACACAAAGCCCTCATATTCTTCCAGCCGCTGCAGGGCCGAGCGAAAGGTCGCCTTTACCTCTGCGTAGCCCTCCTGCCACGGCCAGAGCCATGCCGCATCCAGATGCGCGTTTCCAATGGCATATATCTTTCGCATATGCTCTCTCCTTTGCCTTTGCTCTTTTTACCCAATGGCAGAGCCCATTTGATAAAATCAGTGTATCATGTCATTTCAATAAAATCAACACTGTTTACTAAATAGAAATAAATAATTTTATTTTACAGCATAACGACCGCTTATTTCAAATTTAATTGTCATTTTTTCACAAAATTGACGTCAATAAATAATTACTATTGACTATTGTACTTTACCAGTACCATGTGTTATAGTTTATGTAAACCAAGTTTACTAATGTTTTCGGGCAAGGAGATTTTGATCGCTCATGACTGTATCACAGCCTCACAACAAAGCGGGCGCTAACATCCGGGATCTCAAACAGCAGAATCGCGCCCTCATACTAAAACACATCGCCCTCACGCGGGGGCTCAGCCGCGGCAAGCTGGCGCGCATCGTCGGCCTGTCCAAAATGGCCGTGGGTAACCTGGTATCGGATCTCATTGCCATGGGGCTGGTGGAGGAATGTGAAACGCCGGCCGCGAACGGAAATTACGGCCGCCGGCCCATTATCCTGCAGCTCGCCGCCGCCTCGCCCTGTATCTGCGGCATGCTGGTAAAGCGCGGCTTCTTCCAAGTAATCCTGGCCGATCTGGGCGGTGCGGTGCTGCACCGCCGCGACATCCCCTTTGAGGGCGGTATGGATCAGGAGCAAATGCTCGCACTGCTGCTGGGCGCCTACGATGCGCTCCGCCGCGAGGAACCGCGCCGTGTGCTGGCCGTGGGCATCGCGTCCGTCGGCCCTGTGGACGCTGCAAGCGGGGTCCTGCTCACCCCCCCGTCCTTTTATGGTATCAGCAATGTCCCGCTCGCCCAGCGCGTGCAGGAACACACGGGCCTTCCCGCTTTTCTGATCCACGACGCCAGCGCCGGCGCGCTGGCCGAAAAGTTTTACGGCGGGCAAAAAAACACCGATAATTTCATCTATCTGCACATTATGAACGGCATCGGCGGCGGGTATGTGCTGGATGGCCGGCTTTACGACGGCGACTCCGGCCAGTCCGGCGAGATCGGGCATACCAGCATCAACTTTATGGGGCCGCGGTGCAGCTGCGGCAATGTGGGCTGCCTGGAATTGTACGCCAATGTGCCGCAGATGCGCCGGCGCATCACCGAACTCCTGCCCCTGTACCGCAGTTCCGCCATGCCCGCGCTGGGCGGCAGCGACCAACTCACATGGCTGGACATTGTGGATGCCGCCAACCACAAAGAGGCCGCCGCCGTAGCCGCCCTGGAGGAATTCTGCGGCTATTTGGCTTATGCCGTGGCCGCCAACATCAATCTGCTGGACCTGTCCTGCATCGTGGTGGGGTATGAATCCTCCTCCCGGGGAGGGATCGTGGAAAAGCTCCTGCAGAGCAAGATCGCCGCCTGCTCCCGCCATAAAAACATCACGGTGCTGCACTCGGGCTTTGGCGGCGACGCGCCGCTCATCGGTTCCATCGCGTGTGTGGCGCAGCGCGTGTTCGATCTCTCGCTGCCCTTGCTGCTGGATGAACCCGCACAGAAAGAGGGGCAAGCCGACCATGCCCAGTGAAGCATTCGACCGGTTTATGGGCGCGCTGCGCTCCGCCCCGTGTGAAAACCCCAATCGGATCGGCCACGCCGCCCTGCGCGCTCTGCAGGATTCCCGCATCCCGGAGGACGCCCTGCCCTGCCCGGAGCTTCAGCGGGAGCCCTGCGCGCTGAACGGCGTTCCCTGCGAATGGCTGCGCCCTCCCGGCGCTCCCCTCCAGCGGGCGCTCCTCTACATCCACGGCGGTGGGTGGTCGCTGGGCACCTTAAAAACGACCCGCCTGTTTTTGGCGCCCATGGTGCGGCGCATCGGCCTGAATACGGTGAGCGTTGGGTATCGCCTGATGCCGGAACACCCTTTCCCGGCGGGCCTCGACGACTGCCTGGCAGCCTATACCGCCCTTTTGGAGCAGGGCTTCGCCCCCCGGGATCTGGCGCTGATGGGGGAATCGGCCGGCGGCAACCTGGTGCTGGCCCTGGCCCTTCGGCTGAAGGACGAGGGGCTCCCGCCGCCGGGCAGGCTTGTGGCCATGAGCCCCGTCACCTATGCGGACACGCTGGAGGGCTCGCACACCTCCCTGATCCCGCTGGAGCACATTCTTGCGGACGACAGCTTCGTTGTAACAAAGGCCGCCCAGCTGTACGCCCCCCACACACCGCCGGAACATCCCTATATTTCCCCACTGTATGGCGCGCTGGGGGGTCTGCCGCCCCTGCTGATCACGGTCGGCACCGACGAGATCCTGTTCGACGACGCCCTGCGTTTTTACCAAAAGGCCCGGCTTTCCGGCGTCGACGCCACTCTGCTGGTGGGCGACCACATGGTCCATTCCTGGCCCATTTTTTCCGAACGATTTCCCGAGGCAGCCCAGGCGGTGGAGCAGATCGCCCAATTTTTGCAGGGCCGCACCCCTTGATCCGCGGCGCCGGGCTGTGCACCGCCTTTGAAAAAAGGCGTTTTATTGCATTGACTTAGTAAACTCTGTTTAAAATATTCAAATCGGAAGGAGGGCGCGAAATGTTTGGGTCCGCACAGTGGATCTGGTGCCCCGGTTTATCGGGAGTCAATCTTTACGCAGATTTTTTCACGTCCTTTTCTGTTTCAGGCGCAGGCGATCCGCTTTTATTGCATATCAGTGCAGAGCACCAGTACGCCGCATTTGTGAACGGCACATTCGCCGCCTTGGGGCAATACACCGATCTTCCGCAAAGCAAGGTATACCAGACGCACGATATCTCGCCCGCTGCCGCGCCGGGCGAAAATCAGCTTTGGGTCCGCGTTTATTATCAGGGCACAGACAGTCTCACCTGGCAGGCGGGCCGCGCCGGCCTTCTGTTTGCCATTGAAGAGGGCGGGGCGGTCGTCTGCGCAAGCGGCGCCCAAACGCTGTGCGCCCCAGCCCCCGCTTACGACTCCCTGGGGGTGGCGCGGCTCACGACCCAGCTGGGTTTCTCGTTTACATATCACCAGCAGCGCGAATGGCCGGCCCCGGTCCCGCACAGTGCGCTGTGCTGTGCCGTGCCCGCCCCCCGCACCGGCAGCCTGAAACCGCGCGCTATCCCGCATTTGATCCTGCGCGCCCCCGCCGCGGCGGCTGTGCAAAGCCAGGGCGTGTTCTTTTCCGGGCCGCCCGGCCGCACGCCGGGCGATGCCTGCCAATACGCCGCACTGGCCTATCGCGAGCGCGAAGCGCTCTTTTGCCGGGCCGGGCGCCCCGCACTGCCCGATGCGCGCGGCCTTTCGTTCGAAGCGGCCGAGGGGGACGGCGTGTATCTGCTGCTGGATCTGGGGGAGCCGCTGTGCGGTCTGCTCACGCTGGAGCTGGACCTGCCCGCCGGCACCCGCGTGGATGTTGCCTTTGGCGAGCATTTGGAGGATCTGCGCGTCCGCAGCGGGATCGACGGGCGCAGCTTCTGCGCGGTCTATTACGCGGTAGCGGGGCGCCGCAGCTTTACCCACTGGTTCAAACGGCTGGGCGCGCGTTATCTGCAGCTTTATATCCACGCGCGCAGGGGCACCGTGCACTATGCCGGGCTGCGCCCTGTGGAATATCCTGTGGACCCGCGGCCTCAGCTTGCCTGCGGCGACCGGCTGCACACCGCTGTTTTTAACGCCGCCAAAGCAACGCTGCACAACTGCATGCACGAGCATTTCGAGGATTGCCCCTGGCGCGAGCAGGCGTTATACGCGATGGATTCCCGCCTGCAAATGCTCTGCGCTTACTATGCCTTCGGCGAATACCGCCTTGCGCGTGAGAGCATCCGCCTGCTGGGCCGGAGCCTTCGGCCGGACGGCCTGCTGGAGCTGTGCTCCCCCGGAAAGGACCGCGTCACCATCCCCAGCTTTACCCTGGCGTGGCCCTGCCAGCTGGCGGACTATGTTCTGTTCAGCGGCGACGTGGCCTTTGGTGAAGAGATGCTGCCCACCGCGCTGCGCATCGCACAAGCAGCGCTGGGGCGGGTGGCGGCAAGCGGCCTGGTCCCCGCCTACACCCAGCCCGGCTGCTGGAATTTTTACGAATGGTCCCCCGGGCTGGACGGCGGCGAGATCCACCGGACCGCCCCGTTCCCGGCGCGTTTCGACGCGCCGCTCTCCGCCTTTCTCATCCTCGCGCTGCAAAGCATTTCACGGTTGTGCGGCTGGCTGGGCAAGCCGGATGCCGCAGCGGGGTTGGACGCCGAGGCGGATCGCTTGGGCGCGGCCCTGGAAGCGTTCTGGAACGAGAGCTCCGGCTGTTACGCCGCCTACCTTTCCCCCGGGGGAAGCCGCGCCCATTACGCCCAGCTCACCCAGGCGCTTATCCTGTGCAGTGGGGCCTGCCCCGCGCCCAGGCGCAGCGGGCTGGCGCACCGGCTTTTGCAGGGCGAGGGCCTTTTGCCCCTCACGCTCAGCAGCTGCTTTTTCCGCTACGAAGCGCTTTTGGCCGAAGACGGGCTTGCCCCGGCTGTGTTTGACGAAATCGCGCGGCGATGGGGCGGCATGCTGCTGAACGGCGCGCGCACCTTTTGGGAAACAGAGCGCGGCGCCGAGGATTTTCATCGCGCCGGCAGCCTGTGCCACGGGTGGTCCGCCATCCCCATCTATTTTTACTTCGCCTATGGGCTTGGCATCCGCCCCACGCAGCCAGGCTTTTCCGCTTACGTCGTCGCCCCCGCCCACATCGGCGTCTCCTTCCCTTCCGGGAGCGTCCTCACGCCCGGCGGGCTGCTCTCCATCCCGTAACAAAAGGGCCCGGCTTTGCACCGCCCCTTTTGCGATATCACATCCATTTCCAAAAAGGAGGAAAATTATGAAACGCACAAGATTCATGGTCGCAGCATCTCTTGCACTGGCGGCAGCCCTGGCGCTTTCCGGCTGCTCGTCCGCCCCGGCGCCCGCTTCTGCTTCTTCCCCGGCTTCCGCGCCCGCTTCTACCCCCGAGGGCGAAAAAACGCTTGTCTACTGGGCGCAGTGGAGCGAGAACGAGGACGGCGTTGACGTGCTCAAGGACGCTATCTCCCGCTTCGAGGCCAACAACCCGGGCTACAAGGTGCAGGTGAACTGGGCCGGCCGCGATGTTCGCGACATCTTAAAATCCAGCCTTGACTCCGGCGTACAAATCGACATTGTGGAGAGCGGTTTTGGCAACATCGCCGCCCTGGGCGCCGAGTACCTGCAGGATCTGACCCCCTATATGGCGGGCAGCAGCCTGGAAGCCTCCATCTCCGGCGGTATGGCCGGATTTACCAAGGATCTTGCCCCGGACGGCGAATCCTGGTATTACGTTCCCGCACGCCCCTTCGTGGGCACCTTCTTCTACAACAAAGCCATCTTCCAGGAAGCCGGCATCGACACCATGCCCGCCACCTGGGCCGAATTCCTGGATTGCTGCCAGAAAATCAAGGACGCCGGCTATGACCCCATCACGGTGGACGACGCCTACCAGCAGAGCATGTACGGGCATTACCTTGCCATGATGAAAGGCACCGATTGGGTAACCCAGCTGCTGACCGAAAAGAACAGTGAACTCTGGAACGACCCCGCCGTTCTGCAGATGGCCCAGGACTTTGCCGAGCTGCGCGAAAAGGGCTACCTGGCGGCGTCCGTGGGTTCCAACGTATTCCCCGCCGCGCAGAACGGTGAGTTTGCGCTGGGCACTGCCGCCATGTACTACAACGGTTCCTGGCTTCCCAACGAGGTGGCCGACATCACCGGCGACGATTTCCAGTGGGGCGCAATGTTCTTCCCCGCACCAGAGGGCTCCATCTACCCCTACACCACCTACACCACCGGCTGCCAGTTCTATGCCGTGACCAAGGCCAGCCAGTATCCCGAGGCCGCCTTCAAGCTGCTGGAGGAGTTCTCCTCTGTAGAAACGCAGACCGGCCTGGTCGACAAAGTGGCGGCAATGCCCATCATCAACGGCGTTCCGCTGCCTGAAAAGCTGCAGTGCGTGGGCGAACTCATGGAGGCCAGCACGGATGCGTTCGTATGGGGCGGCAGCTCCGAGGAGGACGGCGATATCCGCGCCATCATCAACGCCGCCTTCACAGATCTGGTCGCCGGCAACACCACCCCCGAGCAGTTTGTAAAAGCCATCCAGTCTCAAATGGCATAAGGGCGGCAATCCCGATGCGCCGGTTTTGAAACTTCAATTTTCTTTGCCGCGCTGTTTAAAAAGCAAATAGACCGAGGGGGCTGCCGCACGGAAGACCCGCACTCAACTGCGGCGGCCCCTTCCGCTTGTAAAAGAGGATAAAGGCATTGAGCAGTAAAAAACGAAACCGAAGATTTATATGGCTCTCTCTGGGGCCCGCATTGCTGTGTTTTTTGGTAATGTTCGCCTATCCGCTGCTGCGAACGATCCTAATGAGCCTGCACAGTATGCCCGGCATCAGCAGCCGCATGTCGGACTGGACCTTCGTTGGCCTCGACAATTTCACAGAGCTGTTTCACAACAGCGTATTTCTGGCCTCGCTGCAAAATGTGGGCAAGATCTGGCTGATCGGCGGGATATTGACCCTGGCCTTTGCGCTGCTGTTCGCCGCCATTCTTGGCTCCGGCGTCAGGGGAAAGCGCTTTTGGCGGTCGGCGATCTATCTGCCCAATACCATCTCAGTGGTCGCGCTGGCCACCATGTGGCTGCAATACGTGTTCCAGAATAAATTCGGTATGCTGAAAACGCTGTTCACCTTTCTTGGTCTGCACGATCTGGCCAAGATCAACTGGACCTCCCCGCGTTACCTCTTTTGGGCCATGCTGATCGCCAGTGTGTACAGCAGCGTGGGCTATTTCATGCTGATCTTTCTATCCGGCATCGAAGGGATCCCCCATGAGCTGTACGAGAGCGCACGCCTGGACGGGGCGGGCAGCTGGCAGCAATTTTGGTATATCACCCTTCCTCTTATCCGGAACGTGTTCCGCACCTGCATCACCCTGTGGACCATCAACAGCGTCAACTATTTTGCCATGGCAAAAATGTTCTCTTCCCGCATGAACCTGCGCACCATCACACCGGTCTATTATCTTTACGATAAAATCTTCGGGACCGCCGCCTCCGCAAGCAGCGTCCTGAACGTGGGGTCCGGCGCAGCCGTGGGCATTCTGGTGGCAATTTTGGTTTTGGTCACCCATGTGATCATGAACAAACTGTTGAAAGAGGAGGCCTACGAGTATTGAGAAACGCATTTGCAAACGCCAGATACCGCATCTCCAAAGCGCTTCGCTATCTCCCCCTGATCGTATGGGTGGCTTTTTTTGCGGTCGCTTTTGGCTGGATCCTTCTGGCCTCCTTCAGTACCAACCGGGAAATTTTTTCAAATGGTCTGCTGCACAGCGGGTTCCATTTTGAAAATTACCTGAACGTGTGGCAATACAACAATGTGGGGCGCTATTTTATCAACAGCCTTCTCTGCACCGGTATCCCCTGCACGCTCATCATCCTGATCTCCGCGCCGGCAGCCTATGTGCTTGCCAAAAAAACGTTTTTCGGCAAAAAAGCCACCTTTAACGCCTTTGTCGTTGGCATGAGTGTTCCGCAGGTCATGGTCGTCATTCCCCTTTACTGCTGGTTTGTCCGGGCCGAGCTCGTGGGGCATTTGGCAACCCTTCTTATTTTGTATACAGGCATGAACGTGCCCTACACCGTGTTTTTCCTCACGTCGTTCTTTACCACGGTCCCCAGCTCCCTGGCCGAAGCCGCAATGATCGACGGCTGCACCGAAACAAAGGCCCTGTGGAAGGTCATGATCCCCCTGGCCTCGCCCGGTATCATCACGGTAACGATCTTCAACTTTATGGTCATCTGGAACGAATACTTCATGGCCCTGATCTTTGCCAACGGCAACGACGAGATCCGCACCCTTTCCATGGGGCTGCAGAACATCATTACCGCCATGACCTATACCGGCGATTGGGCGGGCCTTTTTGCAGCCGTCATTATGGTGCTTCTTCCCACCCTGGTACTGTATCTGCTGCTTTCCGAAAAAATCGTGTCCGGCATCACCAGCGGCGGCGTCAAGGGATAAGCTTCCACCCCGCACCTCCAATAGTACAGCGCAGGGCCGCCCGGTCATCCCGGGCGGCCCTGCGCTGTATATCATTATGTTAAACCTTAATTGGCCCTGGCTGCTCCCCTGCCGGTTTTGTGCAGCACAAACCCGATCACAAAGCCCACCGCCGCCGGGCAGACCCACCCCAGGCCCAGGCCGAACAGCGGCAGCCAGCGCCCCGCAAACTCCACTGCGGCATCCAGATGAAGTGCCGCGCTCACGGCGGCGGGCAGCGCGCCGGCCAGCGCTTTTGCAAAATCGAACAGCGCCGCCGCCAGGGTAAACCCGGTCACCCAGCGGTATACCCTGCCGTCATTTTGATACACCTTGCCCAGCAGCGTCAGCAGGATCAGGGTGATCGCCAGCGGGTACAGGAACATCAGCACCGGCAGCGAGTAGTTCAAAATCGCGTTCAGCCCCACGTTCGCGATCAAAAACGACACAGTGCAAAACCCGATCGCCCATACTTTATAGGTAAAGCGCCCCGGAAACAGCGCTTTAAAGGTCTCGCCGCAGCTGGTGATCAGCCCCACCGAGGTCTTGAGGCAGGCAAAGGTAACGGTGAGGGCGAGGATCAGCCCGCCCGCCGTGCCGAAATAATGCCGGGCGATCACGGCCAGCGCCTCGCCGCCGTTCGCGCTGGCCGGATAGGCCCCCCGGCTCTGAGCGCCCACCAGCGTGATGGCAATGTAGATGGCCGCCATGATCACGCTGCTGAAAACGCCCGCCTTCACCGTGCTGGCCGCCACAGCGCCGGGCTGCCGCACACCAAGCCCCCGCACCACATTCACCACAATAATCCCGAAGGCAAGCCCGGCCAGGGCGTCCATCGTGTTGTAGCCCTCTAAAAAGCCGGTGGAAAAAGGCGCCGCGGCATAGGCGCCCTGGGGCTCCACAGCGCTGATCGCGCCCGCGGGCCGCAGCAGGGCTGTGATCACCAAAATACCAAGGCAGGCCAAAAACAGCGGGTTCAGCACCTTACCCACCCAGGTAAGGATGTTGGAGGGCCGCAGCGAAAACCACAGCGCCGCACCGAAGAACAGCAGCGAAAAGATCAAAAGCGGCAGCGCTGCGCCCTGCTGCTCTCCCAGCAGCGGCTGCACCCCCACCGTAAACGAAACGGTTGCACAGCGCGGGATCGCAAAAAACGGCCCGATGGTCAGGTAGAGCGCGCAGGTAAAAAACATGCCGTAGCCCCGGCTTACCCGGCTGCTCAATTCCGCCAGGCCCCCGCACCGGCTCACGCCCAGGGCCGCCACTGCCAGCAGCGGAAGCCCCACGCCGGTAATCAAAAAGCCCCCGATGGCCTGCCATACGTTGTGCCCTGCAAGCTGCCCCATGCTGGCCGGGAAGATCAGATTCCCCGCCCCAAAAAACAAGCCGAACAGCATGCTGGCAATGGTAATGTATTCGCCAAAACGCAATTTCTTTTCCATGGTCCCTCCATTCTTTCCGCAAGGCCGCACTCCGCGGGATACTGTCAAAAAAGTATGAATTTGATTATACCATGTAAAATGCATTTGGGCAAACTGCAAAAGGGCTTTTTCCGCGCAGCAAAGCCCCTTCCCGTTTGCATGCTTTGGGGAAGGGGCTCTGCCGTAGAGGGCGGGCCTTTATAAGGGATCAGCCCACCCCCTGGTAGATTAAAATTTCCAAAAAGGCAGACAGCACGCCCCGCTGCTCGATCAGTTCAAAGTTCGTGCCGTCCTCTTCCCGGTAAACGCGCAGCGCCTACAGCACCGCCATCCGGTTGCCCTCGTCCGGCTGCACCCTCACCGCGTACTCCGCGCTGTTGATCGCCAGGTTCACGGTATAGCTCGCTTCCAGCGGTTCGGCTTGCGCCTGCGCCGCCAGGGCGCTGTGCAGCCGCTCAAACGCCCGCTGGTCCAACTGCCGAATGACCATAAACCGAATAGCATTCTTCCTTTCCATTGTGGCCCGGCACTGCTTGAAAGGGTCTGCGGCGTATGGTATAATATTTACGCTGCATATGCTTTCGGGCGTGTGTCGGTTTGGGGAAGCGGTGCCCGGCTTTGCGAGAGGTGCGCCGCTTCCTTCATTTTTTGAGGTCGTCATGCATCTTGCTAATCCCCTGCCGCACCACTTCTGCTTTCGATACTTCCATTTCTTCACTACATTCCTCTAGCTTTCTGGAAGTGTCGTTATCAAGGCGGATCTTTAATACAATATCTTTGGGATTATCTGTTGGACGACCTAGCTTTTTTTCGCCCATTGTTCGCCTCCTTTTTGTGGGCCGTTAATGCAAGTATATATTACCGGCCCACAAATGTCAAGAGCTTCTTTTAATTATATTAGAAATTAGAATTTGTTAAGGGAACAAAGTAAGATAATGAACGATAAATTAAAGCCCAAAAAGATAATAAAAATCATGTATAATTGTTTAATTTTATTTGCTGCTATACTAGCAATCATACGTTGGATAAGTGCTTTCAATAATGAGATAGTAGTTATCAATGCAGAAATAAATTCTCATATTTCAAATTTTGCATTAAGTTTAATATTCTATTTAGGTGTTGGTTTTACTTGGATTTTGCAAAAAATGACATTTAAAAAAATAATTATATTGGGCTTGTTTATTATTATCGCAAATATTATATGTGAAACAGTAATGGGTTTTATGAACACAACTGATATAATAGATGCTATATACGGTATAGTTGGAACTTTACTAGGTTTTTGTTACTTGTTATTAGTAAATAAATATGGATTAGAAAATATCCATGATGAAAGTTAAGTTATATACAAATTCCAGTTTGTCTATAACTTCATAAAATACCACAAGCAGTCAATCACTGACTGCTTGTATCTATAATAAAAATACACCAGCAAGGTGTCTAAAATTATATGTCGTATCAAGACTCTTTGATTAGTGGTAAATCAGTAGTAAATTACACACTTTTTCCTTCATGAGTTGCTAATAAGTCTTGTGTTTATGCGATAATCTGTTCATATGTTTTAAATTTTAGTATAAGAAAAGAAAACCCCCTTGCAGAATTGCATTCTGCAAGGGGTTTCCTGGTGCGGATGAAGGGATTTGAACCCACACAGTGTTGCCACCACTAGAACCTGAATCTAGCGCGTCTGCCAGTTCCGCCACATCCGCATAGAAAGCCTGCCGGAGGAGCAGCCGCTCCCCCTGCCTGCCTTTTTTGGAGCAGGTGATGGGAGTCGAACCCACGTCCTCAGCTTGGAAGGCTGATGTACTAGCCGTTGTACGACACCTGCGCACCGGCTGCGAGTTGTATTATAACACAGCCTCCGCCGATTTTCAAGCCCGTTTTTTGTTTTTTCGCCCCGCCCGGCCCCGCCTTGTGCACAAACCGCCTGCGGGCCAAAAAAGGCTTCACAATCGGGATTGTTTTCGTTTAAAAAATAGAACTTTTTTACAGTTTTGATTTTTAACTTTGCATTTGTAAAGCATAGCAGTATAATGAATGCTGTCGTGTCTGTACGTCACAGGCGCACAAACGCAATGTAAAAAGGAGAAACGCACATGAAAAAGTTTTTTGCTCTGGCGCTGGTCTGCGTCATGGCTCTGGCCGCCCTGCTCACCGGCTGCGGCGGCGCGCCCGCCGCTGCCGGCAAGCAGCTGGCGGTGCAGATCGGCCCCAACCCCGAGACCGTCGATCCCGCGCTGAACAGCACCATCGACGGCGCCACCATGCTGCTGCACGCCTTCGAGACCCTGCTCACCATCGACGAAAACAACGAGATCCAGCCCGGCCAGGCCGAGATCTGGGAGGTCAGCGAGGACGGCATGACCTGGACCTTCCATCTGCGCCAGGGCCTCAAATGGAGCGACGGCACCGACCTCACCGCCGACGACTTTGTTTATTCCTGGAAGCGGGTGGCCGACCCCAACACCGCCGCCCCCTATTCCGACACTGCCCTGGGCATGGTAAAAGGCTTCCAGGAAGCCATCAAGGGCAACCCGGACGCGCTGGGCGTTTCCGCCCCGGACGCCTCCACCTTTGTGGTGGAGCTGGGCCAGCCCTGCACTTATTTTGAAAAGATCGCCGCTTTTGTAACCTTGAGCCCCGTGCAGCAGGCCTCTGTGGAGGCCAACGGCGAGGCCTGGAGCGTGGAGCCTGCCACTTATATCTCCAACGGACCCTTCCGCATGAAGGAATGGACTCCCAGCTCCCACATCACGTTTGAAAAGAACCCGTACTACTGGAACGCTGCCGCGGTAAAGCTGGACAACCTCAAGTTTGTGCTGATGGAGGACTCCACCGCCGCCTACACCGCTTACCAGACCGGCGAAGTGCTCTTCATCAAGGATGTTCCCACCGAGGAGATTCCCAGCCTGACCAAAGCTGAAAACGGCGGTGATTTCTACGTAAAGCCCATCATGGGCACCTATTACCTGAACATCAATCTGGAGCATGAGCAGTTCCAGGATGCCCGGGTACGCAAGGCCCTCAGCCTGGCCATCGACCGCGATCACGTGGCCGAAGTGCTGATGCAGGGCACCTACACCGCCGCCGCCAACCTGATCGGCCCCGGCATCACCGACGCCGACGGCTCCACCCTGTTTATGGACAAAGCCAACGGCGGCCAGCCCTATATGAGCACCTCCGCCGACCTGGAGCAGGCCAAAGCCCTGCTGGCCGAGGCAGGCTACCCGGGCGGCGCGGGCTTCCCCGCCATCCAGTACGTCATCAACGACTCCGGCTATCACAAGGTCGTGGCCGAATACCTGCAGCAGGCCTGGGGCGAACTGGGCCTCACCGTAAATGTGGAAGTGGTCGAGTGGTCCAGCTTCACCCCGCAGCGCCGCGCCGGCGATTACGACATTGCCCGCAACGGCTGGAGCTTCGACTACAACGACCCCTCCAGCATGCTGGAACTGTTCGCCACCGGCAACGGCAACAACGACGGCAAATATTCCAACCCCGAATACGACGCCGCGCTGGAAACCGCCCGCACCACCCATGATGTGGAAGAGCGCTTTGCCGCCCTGCACACCGCCGAGGATATCATTATGAACGAAATGGGCATGCTGCCCATCGCTTATTACAATGATTTCTGGCTTCAGAGCAGCAAGATCACCGGCAGCTGGCACAGCCCCTACGGCTATTACTACTTCATGTTTGCCGATGTGACCGAATAACCTGTCCGCCCCCGCGCAAAGCGCGGGGGCTTTTTTGTTTTTTCGTGCCATTTTCAGAAGAATATGTTATAATAACAAGGTTTTATGCCGGCTGTTCCTTGGAAGGAGGCGTTTTTACTTTTGAACTCCAAATACAAAGGGATCTTTTACATCATCACAGCCGCCTTTTTCTTTGCGCTCATGAGCCTGTTCGTGCGGCTTGCCGGGGATCTTCCCTCGGTGCAAAAAAGCTTTTTCCGCAACCTGGTCGCGGTGGCTGCTGCCGCCGTGGTGCTGGCGCGCAGCCGCCCCGCACTGTATCTGAACCGCGGCGATTGGGGGTATCTGTTTTTGCGGGCCGCTTTCGGCACCGTGGGCGTGCTGTGCAATTTTTACGCCATCGACCATCTCCTTCTGGCCGACGCCACCATGCTGAACAAGCTCTCCCCCTTCTTCGCCATTTTGCTGGGGGTCGTGGTGCTGGGCGAGCGCCTGCGGCCGTTCCAGGTGGGCGCGGTGCTGGCGGCCTTTGCGGGGGCGCTGCTGGTCATCAAGCCCAGCGGGTCGAACCTCTCGCTCCTGCCAGCTGCGGTGGGCCTGCTGGGCGGTTTCGGGGCGGGGGTGGCTTACACCATGGTGCGTGTGCTCGGCAAGCGCGGCGTGCCGGGGCCGTTTATCGTTTTCACTTTTTCCGCCTTCTCCTGCCTTGCCACCCTGCCCCCCATGCTGCTCTCCTCCTCCCCCATGACGGCGGCCCAGTGGGGCATGCTTCTGCTGGCGGGCGCCTCTGCGGCCGCGGCTCAATTTGCCGTTACGGCGGCCTATCGCTGCGCGCCCGCCCGGGAGATATCGGTATTCGATTATTCCCAGATCGTATTTTCGGCCCTGTGGGGCTTTTTGGTTTTCGGCCAGGTGCCGGACGCCCTCAGCTGGCTGGGCTACGCCGTGATCTGCGGCACGGCGGTGGCCAATTTCCTGCACACTGTAAAAAAAGCTGCTTAAAGGAGCGATCCCATCATGAGTTTTGCCGAACTGTTCGTACTGGCGGTGGGCCTTTCCATGGATGCGCTGGCTGTGTCGATCTGCAAGGGCCTGAGCCAGCCCGCCCTCAAGGCGCGTCATCTGATCGTCACCGGCCTTTATTTTGGCGTTTTCCAGGCGCTGATGCCCCTGCTGGGCTGGCTCCTGGGCGCCCAGTTTGAGCGCTTTATCTCCGGTTTCGATCATTGGATCGTGTTTATCCTGCTGGGGCTCATCGGCCTGGGAATGATCCGGGAATCACGCGAGAAATCCTGCCCGGCCTCCAGCAGTTCCTTTGGCCCCAAAGCCATGTTTCCGCTGGCGGTGGCCACCAGCATCGACGCTTTGGCCGCGGGCGTGTCCCTGGCGCTTTTGTCGGTGGACATCCTGTGGGCGATCCTGCTGATCGGCCTCACCACCTTTTTTCTCTCGGCGCTGGGGGTATGGGTCGGCCACCGGTTCGGCGCCCGCTATAAATCCCGGGCGGAACTGGCGGGGGGCGTTGTGCTGATCCTCATGGGCACAAAGATCCTGCTGCAGCACCTGGGCGTGCTGCCTTTTTAAGGGTTCCCCGGCGGGCCGCGGCGGCCCGCCTTTTTCTTGCGCTTTTTGCCGGTTTATGGCATAATGATACCAGATTTTTTAAAGGGGGCGCCGCGCCATGGAATTTTACGAATGCCTGCCCTTTTGGGCCGGGCTGGACCAAACGCAAAAGCAGGAGCTTTTGCAGTGCACCAGCCTGCACCACGCCGCAAAAGGGCAGGTGGTGCACAACGGCACCTCCGATTGCATCGGCCTGCTGATTCTTGCAAGCGGCCAGCTGCGGGGCTATTCCCTCTCGGAAGACGGGCGCGAGGTGACCCTTTACCGGTTGTTCCCGCGGGATGTTTGCGTGCTTTCGGCCTACTGCATGCTCAACAGCCTCCAGTTCGACATTGCCGTGCAGGCCGAAAAAGACTGCATCTTCTGGCGCATCCCCGCGCCGGTTTACAAGCGGCTGATGCATCAGTCGGCCCCGGTCTCGAACTTTACGCTGGAGCTCATCGCAAGCCGCTTTTCCGATGTGATGTGGCTGCTGGACCAGATCCTTTATAAGCATCTGGACAGCCGCCTTGCCGGCTTTCTGCTCACCGAGTGCGAACTGAACGACACCCGTGTCATTCACCTGACCCACGAGGAGATCGCGCACCACCTGGGCAGCGCCCGCGAGGTGGTGACCCGCATGCTCAAGTACCTTGCCACAGAGGGCATGGTGGAGTTGGGGCGCGGCTGTATCACCGTGACCGACCCCGCCCGCCTGGAGGAAATCGGCGGCGCAAGCCTGCGATAGCACTCCCGTCCGCCCGGCTTTGCCGGGCTTTTTCCTTTTCAGGTGACTTTATCACAGCGCGGCGGCCCATGCTGGAGTATAGTAAGCACAGAAAACAAACGCGGGGCCAAAAAGCTCCTGCCAAAGCAGAAAGGGGTTTTCAGAATGAGTGTTCTGACCATTGACAGCAATAATTTCGAGGCCGAAGTGCTGAACAGCGAAGTGCCTGTACTGGTGGATTTTTGGGCCACCTGGTGCGGCCCCTGCCGCATGATGAGCCCGGTGGTGGACGAGATCGCCCAGGAAAAGGCCGGCCAGCTCAAGGTGGGCAAGATCAATGTGGACGATCAGCCCGGTCTTGCATCCCAGTTCGGGGTGATGAGCATCCCCACCCTGATCCTGTTCAAGAACGGCAAGGCTGTGCAGCAGAGCGTGGGCCTGAAGCCCAAGGGCGATATCCTGGCTATGCTGTGAGTGTTGTAAAAATGTCTGATCTTCCCGGCGTGGGCGCCCGGCGGAACTTTTCCGCCCGCCGCGCCGGGCTTTTTTCTTGGCTCTGCCGCAAAGGCGGGGCGCATGATTCACAAGGAGGCTGTACATCATGAAAGTGGTCATCATCGGCGGCGTTGCCGGCGGCGCTTCCGCCGCGGCAAGGCTGCGCCGGCTGGACGAAAGCGCCGAGATCGTAATGCTGGAGCGCAGCGGCTATGTTTCCTATGCAAACTGCGGGCTTCCCTATTATGTGGGCGGAACGATCAAGGAAAAGCGCGCCCTGACCCTGCAAACGCCCGAGAGCTTCTGGGGGCGCTTTCGCATCGACGCGCGTGTGCGCCACGAGGCGGTGTCCATTGACCCTGAAGCCCGCACGGTCACCGTGCGCCGCCTGGCCGACGGCTCCCAATATTCCGAAACCTACGACGAATTGATCCTGGCGCCGGGCGCAAAGCCCATCTGCCCGCCCCTGCCGGGGGTCGGCGGCTCCCGGGTGTTCACCCTGCGCAATGTGGAAAACGCCCTTGCCCTGCGCGGCTTCATTCAGCAAAGCGCCCCAAAGCGCGCGGTGGTGGTGGGCGGCGGCTACATTGGGCTGGAAATTGCCGAAAACCTGATGCAGGCCGGCCTTTCGGTCACCGTGGTGGAGCTGGCGCCCCAGGTCCTGGCCCCCCTGGACGGCGACATGGCGGCCATCGTGCAGGGATACCTGCGCGGGCAGGGCGTGCAGCTGCGCCTCGGCGCCGGCGTGACCGCCTTCCAGGAGGGGCCAGGGGGTCTGACCGCCTCCCTCTCCACCGGCGAAACCCTCAGCGCCGACCTTGCGGTAATGGCCGTGGGGGTCGTGCCGGATACCGGCCTTGCAAAGGCCGCCGGGCTCGAGCTGGGGGCAAAGGGCTCCATTGTGGTGGACGCCGAAATGCGCACCAGCGCGCCCCACATCTTTGCCGTGGGCGACGCGGTGCAGGTAAAGCACCTGGTCACCGGGCAGAACACCCTTATCAGTTTGGCCGGCCCCGCCAACCGGCAGGGCCGCATCGCGGCCGACAACATCTGCGGCATCCCCAGCCGATACGATTCCAGCCAGGGCTCCAGCGTGATCAAGCTGTTCGGCCTCACGGTGGCGGCCACCGGCGTAAACGGGCGGCAGGCCGCCGCGGCAAACCTTGCCGCCGAGCCGGTGATTACCCTTTCCGCCAGCCACGCCACCTACTACCCGGGCTCCAGCAACATCACGGTAAAAACCCTGTTCGAGCCCCATACCGGCCGGCTGCTGGGCGCGCAGCTCATCGGCTTCGAGGGGGTGGAAAAGCGCTGCGACGTTCTGGCCACCGCGCTGCGGGCGGGCATGACCTGCCACGATCTGGCCGAACTGGAGCTGTGCTACGCGCCGCCCTATTCCTCTGCCAAAGACCCGGTAAACATGGCGGGCTTTATCATGCAGAATGTGCTGGCCGGGCGCGTGCAGCAGTTCCACTGGGAGCAGCTGCCTGCTGTTTTGATGGACCCCAGCGCCGGCGTGCTGGACGTGCGCGAAGAGGGCGAATGGGCCGCCGGCCACCTGGAGGGGGCGGTGCATATCCCGCTGAACGAGCTGCGCGAGCGCCTTGCCGGGCTGGATGCGGGCAAAACCTGGTACGTGCACTGCCACAGCGGGCTGCGCAGCTATATCGCCTGCCGTATTTTAAGCCAGAACGGCATCCGCTGCTTTAACCTTTCCGGCGGATACGGCTTTTACGAGGCCGTTCAGAACGGGCTGGACGCCACGCCCCGGCACGACTGCGGCGCACAGATCGCAGGGGGGCGGACGCTTTGAATGTCATCTTTCACATCGACGACCCTGCCCGCTGGCCCTTGGCGCTGGGAAACGCCGAAAATCTTTTGGCCTATTGCAAAGGCGCGGGGCTGCAGTGCACCGCAGAGCTTTTGGCCAACGGCCCGGCCGTGACCGGCTGCCTGCCCGGTGCTCCGCTTGCCTCGCGCATGGCTGCCCTGGCCCGGGAAGGCGTGCTGCTGGCCGCCTGCGCCAACGCGCTGCGGGCCCAGGGCATCGCGCCCGGGCAGCTCGCCCCCTTCGTTGAGGTGGTGCCCGCGGGGGTGGCCGAGCTGGCCGGCAGGCAGGCCGAAGGGTATGCCTACATCAAACCCTGAGGCATCACCCGCAGAGCGAGAGCGCCCCACGGCGCCGGTTAAACTTAAAAAGCGGTCTCATTGCCTTGCTTTCCCCCACGCTAAAGCAAGCCAAAGGGCCTCCGGTGCGTTTTCCTTCGCACCGGGGGCCCTTTTATTTTATCCCTATACTTTCTTTTTCAACTGGGGCGGCTCTCCCGTATACTTCTGCTTTTCCACGCCCTTTTCCCGCAGCTTGTCGCGGGTCGCAGTGCGCAGCAGGCTGTAAAGCACCGAGGCCAGCGGGATCATCACCAGCATGCCCGCCACGCCCATGGTGCTGCCGCCCACTGTAACGGCCACCAGCACCCAGATGCTGGGCAGGCCGACCGAATTGCCCACCACCTTGGGGTACACCAAATTCCCCTCGATCTGCTGAATGCACAAAAACAGCACCACGAACCAGAACGCCTGGATGGGGTTTTGCACCAGGATCAAAAACGCCCCCACAAAGCAGCCGATAAACGCGCCGAAGATCGGGATCAGCGCGGTCACCGCGATCAGCACGCTCACCAGGGTCACGTAGGGCATGCGGCAAACCAGCATGCCCACCGCGAACATGCAGCCCAGAATGCAGGCTTCCAGGCACTGGCCCGACAAAAAGCTCGAAAACGTTTTGTTCGTAAGGCTCGCCACCTCCAACACCCGATCCGCCCGCTGTGTGGGCACCCAGGCATACAGCAGCATCCTGATCTGGCGGCCCAGCTTTTCCTTCTGCATGAGCACATAAATGGCGAATACCATGCTGATGAAAAAGTTCATCATGCCGGCCAAAATGCCCGTGGCCGCATTGGCCGCGTTGCCCACTAAGGCCATTCCGCCGTTTTTCGCCCATTCCACCACGGTGTTCAAGAGCTTCTGCCAGTCCATCTGGGCGGCGTCCGCCAGCCACTCCTGCAGCACCGGGTATTTTTCCAGCAGGCTGGCCAGCAGCTTCTGCGCCTCGGCCCAAAAGCCGGGCAGCAGCTTGCCGATGTTGTTTGCCGTTGCGCTCACCTGGGGAATGAGCAGCAGCAGCACAAACGCCAGCACCCCGGCCACCGCCAGCAGCGTGAGGCACAGCGCCGCAGCCCGCCGGGTGCGCTTTAGCTTTTTGGGCAGCTTTTTTTCAATCGCACGCATGGGCACGCCCAGAATGAACGCAATGGCGCCGCCCAGCACAAAGGGCCACACCAGCGCAAAGGCCGTTCCCACAAAATCCCCCACTGCCTTCAGGTTTTGCAGGGCCCAGTACAGCACCACACATCCCACGGCAATGCCCGCAACCGTGCGCACCGCTTTTTTATCCATTGGGCGATCCTCCCCATCTTTACACTTCTGCGCGGCGGAAAACCGCCTGCTTTCTATCAGTATTGTATCCTGTCGCAGCGCCTCATGCAAGTAACGTTTTTGTGAACGTGCACAATGTTCAGCCGCCCTGGCCTGCTTCCAATTCCTCCAATACCCACTCCAGCGCCTGGCGCGCCGTGGAGATCTTTGCCTGGGCCGCCGCCAGCTCCAGGCGGACCTCTTCGCAATCCTCCGGCTTCGGCGCATCCTGCAGCTCGGTCACACCCTGGCGCAGGGTGGCCCAAAACTCGCTGTCGCCATAAGTAAACGTGACCCAGGTATAACCAAGGTACTCTCCATCGCTCATCGCGGTGACCGGGTAGTTCCCCAGCGGCAGATAGCCCGCCAGGTCGTTCAGATCCGGTGAGTAGTAATACAAAGCCTGCGCGCTTTTTACCGCAAGCTCTTTGCCGGCCACCGGCACAAGGTTCGGCCCCTTGCCGTAGCCGTTCTTGCCCGTTTCGATCAGCAGCGGCAAAAAGTTTTTATAGCTGTAATCCAGGTCCACATTGCCGCCGATGCCGTTTACCCGCCCGGTAGAGGAATACTGCCACAGGTCATAACTGCCCTGGAATCCCACATATCCGCGGTAATCCGCCACCCAAAACGGGTAAGCCGCCAGCGCGCCCGTGTCCAGGTTTGTGTTTGCAAAGCTTGTGTAGGTATAAAACCCGGGCAGCCAGCCCTTTTGATCCAGAATGTCCATGGCAAACTTCACCAAACGGGTAAGCTCGGCCCGGGGCAGCGTTTTCAGGGAATTGTCCTCCACATCCACAAATACCGGATACTCCAGCCGCAGGCCTTCCAGCACCGCCAGAAAGGCCGACACCTCGTTGATCACCGCTTCCTCGGTGCGGGCATAGGTGTAGTAGTACGCCCCCACCTTCATGCCGGCCGCCTTCGCGCCGGCTATATTGCGCTGGAAATAGGGGTCGATATACACCCCGCCGCTGCTGCTGGAACCAATGCGCACCAGTGCGAACTGCTTGCCGGCGGCAGCCACGGCCTGCCAGTTCACCTCGCCCTGGTAACGGGAAACATCAATGCCCGTTTCATAAATCGCCATACAAAATCCCCCTCTCCCTGCCATGCTATGCGCAGGGGAAGGGGGATGTTCCGCTTTTTTCAGCGCGCTATATCACCAGGCCGCCGTTTACGCCCAGCACCTGGCCGGTAATGTATCCGGCCCGCTCGCCCGCCAAAAAGAGCAGGGCTTCGGCCACCTGCCGCGGGGTGCCCAGGGCCCCCACCGGGGTTTCGTCCGCCAGGGCCGAACGGTCCGCCTCGGAAAACCCGGCCATCATGTCCGTGTCGATCACACCCGGGGCAACGCAGTTCACGGTCACGCCGCTGGGGCCTTCCTCCTTCGCCAGGGCTTTTGTAAGGCCGATGAGCCCCGCCTTGGCCGCCGAATACGCCGCCTCGCAGCTGCCGCCCACCTGCCCCCACATCGAGCTCACGGTCACAATGCGCCCCCACCGCTGCCGGATCATGTGCGGCAGCGCGCACTGGCAGCAGTGGAACGCCCCGGTCAGGTGCACATCCAGCATGCGGCGCCACTCGCCCTCCGTCAGGTCGGTAAACAGCTTTTGCTGTGCCACCCCCGCATTGCAGATCAGAACGTCCACTCCGCCGAACACAGCCTCCGCACGGCGGAACATTGCCTCCACCTCTGTGCGGCATGCCACATCCGCGCGCACGGGCAGCACGCGCCCCGCAAATTCCGCAGCAAGGGCTTTGGCGGCCTCTTCGCTGGCGTTGTAATTCAGCACCACCCGGCACCCCGCATTTGCAAACAGCCGCACCGCCTCGGCCCCAATCCCCCGGCTGCCGCCGGTAATGAGCACGGTTCTCATTGCTTTTCCTCCCGCTTTTGCCGCAGCGCGGCAAAAAATTGCCGCAGCTGCGCCCTGGCCTCCTCCGCCAAAAGCCCCCCCTCCACCGCAGGGCGGTGGTTGAACGGCAGCGCAAACAGGTCGGTCACCGAGCCGCAGCAGCCCGCCTTGGGGTCCGGTGCGCCATACACCACCCGTTTTATGCGGCTGTTGATGATGGCCCCGCTGCACATGGGGCAGGGCTCCAGCGTCACAAAAAGCTCGCACTGCCAAAGCCGCCAGCCGCCCAGGGCTTTACAGGCCGCGTCGATGGCCAGCAGTTCCGCATGGTGGGTGGCGTTCTTTTGGGTTTCGCGGGTATTGTGCGCCATGGCCACCGGCACCCCGTCCTTTGCCACCACAGCGCCCACGGGCACCTCGCCCAGCGCCGCGGCCTTTTCCGCCTCGGCCAGGGCCAGGCGCATCAGCTCTTCATCGGTCACAGATCCTGTCCTCCCCATTTCTTACTGCCGGCGCAATAAGGATCTTTCCATCATGGTCTTTTGAGGCAAAACCTCAAACTCCCGCGTGCCCCGCTCAGCGCCGTTTACAATCAGCGTAACCGAATGGGTTCCGGGGTAATGCTTTCTTGTGCTTATGTCTGCAAAGGAGTGGGCCCTTGTGTAACACTTCTTCTCGTTTCCTTTGAAGGAAAGCTCGGATATCTGGAATATCCTGCGGCTTCGCTTCCCATTTGTTTTTACATACTCAATGGCGTATTCCAGCCGCACCCCGGTTGCCTTTTTTGCTTCGATCGTAAAGGAAAATGTTATATCTCCGCCAATGAAAACACTCGCGGCCCCCAGCGCAAAACTTCCAACCCTTACGCCGTCGGTATCCGCAAACCCAAAAAGGCCGAGCAACTCCCTGTTTCCCTGTTTAAGAAGCGTTCTGCACCCGTGCTTCACAATCCAATCCGTGCGCTCGCCTTTACCGTACCATTCCCCCGCAATTTTCACCACCAGGGCAGGATGGTTCTTGGAAATATCATTTAAATTATTGGCTACGCTTTTGCGCACATACGGCGACGGGTCCGCTTTCAGCTGTTCCAAAATGGCCAGCACCGGCAGCGGGTCTTTTTTGAACCCTTCCAATGCCTGGCCCCAGGGCAGCAGCGGGCGGCAGCCCTCGCTGGCAAGCCGCCGCACATGCTCATTACCGTGCCCCGCCCAAGCTGCCATCTGCCGCATCATTCGCTCCTCGTAGCGCATGATAAACGGCCGCACGGCAAACTCGGAAGACGAGTACGGGGTATATCTTTCCAGCGCGGCCATCGACAGCTCCCAGTGGCGCTCCTCCTGCCCATAGACCTCAACAAAATCCGGAAAGAACATGAACGAAAAGTCGTTGAACCCTGCTGGATAGCCCGCAATGACCTTGTCAAGGATGCCGAGCGCCTGCTCATACCCAGTCGGCAAATATCTCCCCAAATTTACGGTGATCCGCCGCATACGCGCTTTCAGCCCTAAAGCATCCCATGTTTCATCCATTATACCATTTACAAAAGCATCTGCCTGAAACGAGGGATACACGGCTGTAATGCGCAGCGCCAGCCCATGAAGGAACCCGCCATTATATCGGTTTTTCAGCAGTTCCGGCATATGCCCTCCTTTCAGGCAAAAGCGCGCATGCGACAAACAGCCTTTGCTTGGAGCTGTTTTTCAAACAAAGGTCTGCCACAGGCTCAGCGCCAGCAGGAACAGGGCGCTGCACACCCAGCCTGGGCAGCCCAGCGGCCAGGCCGCCCCCTTGCCCATTGCAAGGGCATTCACCCTTGCCCGGCGCCCCCCTGCCCGGCCCGAAGCCCACACGGCTGCGGCCGCCAGCGGCCCGCCCAGCAGCACCGCCAGGCTCACAAGCTGCCCGGTCTCGGGCGAAGCGTACTGGCTGGCATACTGGCCGGTAAACGCGAGAATGTTGTTGTATAAATGAAACCACATGCACGGCCGCAGGCTGCCCGACCACTCGGCACAAAGGCCCAGGGCCACGCCGCCCAGCAGCGCCGCAAGGCAGGCCGAAAGGCGCCCGTGCAGCAATGCGAACAGCACCGCCTGCCCCAGCACCGCAGCCGGCGCGCCAAAAGGCCGCAGCCAGCCCTGCAAAAGGCCGCGGAAGAGCAGCTCCTCCCCCACCGCGGGCAGCAGGCACACCGCAGCAAAAGCCGCTGCAAGCGGCATGCCGCCGCCCGGCAGCTCCACCCTGGCATTTTCCGGGCCCGTGGCACGAACCAGGGCCCCCGCCAGCAGGTTGCCCGCCAGCATCATGCCCCAGAAAAACAAAAACAGCCTGGGCCGAATCCCCCGAACGCCCCGCCCAAGCGGCAGGGGCCGCGGCAGAGGCAGGACCGCCAGCAGCAAAAACGGCGCGGCCAGGGCCAGGCCGCTCACCCCAATGCGCAACAGCGCCGCCTCCAGCTGGCTCGCTCCCGCCGGGTTTTGCAGGCTCGCCCCCGGCACCCGCAGCGCCAGCAGCAGGCTTGCCAAGCGGGTGAGCAGGCTGCGGGCGGCAAGATAGATCAGTGCGCCGCAGCCGCAGGCAGCGCCCGCGCGGTTCATTGCGGCGGTATTTTTTGCAAGCCCGGTCACCGCGCCGCCCCCTTTTGCAAGCTTATTTGGTTTTATTGTACCACATTTTTCCGCCGGGAAAAAGGGGCATGCCGCCCCGGGCCCTTCCCTGCAGGCGCGAAAGGGGCAGCGGGTTTTAAACATTTCGTGAAGATATACCTTGACAGATGAGGTATATAAAGCTATAATGCAATCAACAACCACAGTCGATCCAGCGGCGCGCTGCGGCGGCCAAACCGCTTCAGGGGCGCAAAAAGGTCTTTTGGCTATGGTGAGCGGCTCCCGCAGCTGCGTTTTAAAGCGCTTGGTTCCAAACTCGAAAGGAGGGCGCACTTTGCTGAATACATCGGATATCCTTCGCGGCTATACCGACACCATCATTCTTTCGCATCTTGCCGCGGGCGACAGCTACGGCTACGAGATCAACAAAGGGCTGGCCCAGGCGACCGGCGGGCGGCTGGAGCTGAAAGAAGCTACCCTCTACACCACCTTCCGCCGGCTGGAGCAAGGCGGCATGATCACCTCCTACTGGGGCGATGAACAGGCGGGGGCGCGGCGGCGCTACTACTCCATCACGCCGCAGGGCAGGCTCCTGTACGAAGAAAACCGCCGGGACTGGGAGGCCATTAAGGCCATTCTGGACCAGCTTTTGGCGCCGGGGGGCGCATCCAACACCACAAGGAGGGATCCTGTATGAATCAGAAGCTCAACCACTACATAGACGGCCTGTTCGAGCGCCTGCCCCAAAGCCGCGAGGCGGAGGAACTGCGCGAGGAACTGCTTGCCAACCTGAACGACCGCTACGAGGACGAACTGGCCCGGGGCGCCGGCGAGGAAGAAGCCTTTCAGCGCGCCATTGAAAGCCTGGGGGATCTGAGCGAGGCCCTGGGTGAATTGCCCGGCGCAGGCCCTGTTTACGCAGCGCCCCCGCAGGCGGCAGCGCACAGGCAAAATTTTTTGCCCTGGGTGCTGGCCGCCCTGGCGTTTGTGGCGCTGCTGCTGATCGCAGCCATGGTCTTTGGTTTTTCCTCCTACCGGCGCGCTTTGGCCGGCCCCCCCACCCAATCTGTGGTTTCGCAGGCCTTGTCCGCCCCCGCCAAGCTCTCGGACCCGGCGGCCGCCGGCACGCTGGAAGGCCCGGCGGCTGAGGGCGAGTATGCCCCGGCTGAGGTACAGGCCCTGGAGCTGGACCTCAGCTTTGAAAACGTGACCATCGCCCGGTGGGACGGCGAAACCATAAAAGTGGAGATCCAGTTCCACGGCCCTGCCCAGCTTGCGCCGGCGCTCTCGTTTCAGCAGGGCACCCTGCGGGTCGCCAGCCCGAAAAACGTGATTCTCAACCCGCTGGACCCGCCCCGGGGCGAGGTGAAGGTCCTTTTGCCCACGGGGGTGGAGCTCCCGCCCAGCGCGGTGGCCACCACCAGCGGCAACCTCCAGCTCTCCGGCGTGCAGGGCGGCCTTCTGGCCCTCTCCACCACCAGCGGCAATCTTCGCGCCGACGAACTCACCGCGGCCGAATTGGCGGCCTCCAGCACCAGCGGCAGCATAACGGTCACCCTGGCAGCCGCCGCACATTCGGTGGCGCTTTCCTCCACCAGCGGCGATCTGGCTTTTTCGGGCGACTGCGAATCGCTCGCGCTCAGCAGTACCAGCGGCAACGTGGACGTCGCCGGCAGCTTTGCAAAAGAGGCCGAGATTGGCTCATTGAGCGGCAATATGGGCATCCAGGGTTCCGGCGGAGCCTTGACGGCCCACACCACCAGCGGTTCGGTGGAGCTTGCGGGCGAATTTGAGAGCGTGGATTTTCAGTCTACCAGCGGCAACCTGCAGGCCGAATTGGGCATGCCCACAAGCGATTGCCGCTTCCAGACCACCAGCGGCGGTCTGGGGCTCACGCTGCCCCAAAACTCCGGCTTCACCCTGCGCTACAGCACCACCTCGGGCCAGGTAAGCAATGCCTTTACCGGCCATTCCGGAAAGGGCAAGGGTACCGACACCTACGGCGCCGGCGGGCCGCTCCTGGAAATAAGCACCACAAGCGGCAGCGTTTCCATCTCGGAAAAGTAACTCTGCACCTTCCGCCGCGAAGCGTTTCCCCCTCCCTTGCGGGGCAAAGCGCACGCGGCATTTCAAAAAACTTTTAGGGGCGCATGCCCAAGCCCCAAGAAGAAGCCGCCGGCAACCTGCCGGCGGCTTCTTCTTGGTTTGTTTTTATCTGCCGGGGCGGCTCAATCGTCGTCCACCGGGCGGAACTCCACATCCATCACCGGGGGCTGGCCGCCCGGCTCGCCGGCTTGCGGGAGGTCTTCCAGCGCGTCCGCCAAAGCCGCCGCCTCGCCCACCGCCTGTTCGGCTGCCTGGCGCAGCACCCGCAGCAGCATGCCCGCGTAGATCGCACTGATCAGGTTAAGCGCCCCCTCGATCAGCAGAATGATGCCGATGGCCATCACCAGCACCTGCACCGTGGCAAACGGGTTCCAGATCATCAGCACCCCCAGCGCCGCCGAGAGCAGCGCCAGCAGCAAAAAGCTCCACCACGCGGTAAAGCCCGCCCGCTTCAGGTCAAAGGCCGATTGCAGCCGCACCACCCCGTCAAACACGATGAACAGGCCGATCAGAATGGGCAGCACCGAGACCACGGTATCCGGCTTGATCAGCAAAAACACCCCCAGGGCGCTGGCCGCGACCCCGAACAGCAGGGTGAAATAGCTAAAGAAAAACCGCTCCTCGGCCCGCACATAGGCCCAGATGCTGAGCAGGCCCTTGATCAGGATCAATGCGCCGAACAAATAGCACACCACCCGCAGCGACACTTCCGGCCACAGCAGCAGCGCCAGCCCCAACAGGATGAATGCCAGCGAGGAGGCAAAATAGCTCTTTTTTAGAAACTTCACGGTGTGAAATACCCTCCTTGGCCCCTAGGGGCTGCTTTTTAAGGATAGTATACCACATTTTTTGCGTTTTCTGTGAAGTTGCTGTTACTTTTTGTCCTCTTCTGTGTGTACCAGCGAACCTTTATACCCCAGCACGCCCCCCATATTGACCGCCTGGTAGCCCAGCTGCCGCAGTTCGGCGCAGGCCTGGCGGCTGCGCGCCCCGCTCAGGCAATAGACGAACAGCGGCGTTTGCCGCGGCAGGCTGATGGACGCCACCTGCCCCAGGGGCAGGTTAACGCTGCCGGGCACGTGGCCCTGTGCGTACTCCTGCGGTTCCCGCACGTCCAGCACCACCGCACCCGGCGTCGCGCTTGCCTGTTCGAGCCCCCGGGCCAGGTTGGGCCTGCCCTCGGGCCTTGCGTTCACGTTCATAAAAAAGCCCCCTTCTCTGCACATAGTATATGCAGGGAACGGGGCAATTGGCCATGGCGGCAGCCAAAGCCCTCAGCCCAACGCCACATCCAGTACCATCATAACGAGAAACCCCAGCATCACGCTGACGGTACCCAGGTGGGAATGTTCCCCCAGGTGTGCCTCGGGGATCAGTTCTTCCACCACCACATAGATCATGGCCCCGGCTGCGAACGCCAGTACCCAGGGCATGATCCCCGTCACGCTGCCTGCCACCAGAACCGTTAAAAGGCCGAAGATCGGCTCCACCACGCCGGACAGCGCGCCGCAAACGAACGCCCTGCCCTTGCTCACCCCCTGGCTGCGCATGGGCAGGCTGACCGCCGCGCCCTCCGGGAAATTTTGCAGCCCCATGCCGATGGCCAGCGCAACAGCGCCCGGCAGCGCTGCGGCGCTGCTGTCCTGCGCGGCCACCGAAAAGGCCAGGCCCACAGCCATGCCCTCGGGGATGTTGTGCAGCGTGATCGCCAGCACAATCATGGTGGTGCGCTTTAAATGGGCGGGCAGGCCCTCGGGCTCCTCGCTGCCGATGTGCAGATGCGGCATGATGCGGTCCAGCACCATTAAAAACGCGCCGCCGATGGCAAAGCCCCCGCAGACCGGCAGCAGCGGGTTTTTTCCCTGCGCCTCAGCCATTTCCATGGCGGGCAGCAGCAGCGACCAGACCGACGCCGCGATCATGACCCCGGCTGCAAACCCCAAAAACGCCTTTTGGGTCCCTTGGCCCATATCGTTTTTAAAAAAGAACACCATGGCAGCGCCCAGCACGGTGGCAAGGCAGGTAAACCCCGTGCCCAACAGGGCAAAATACAGTTCTCGCTGCAGCATCTTTTAACCTCCCATCGCCAAGGCAGGCGTCAGCCCACCGAGATCTTACCCTCGGGCAGCACATCGAAGCGGCCCTCTTTGCGGGGCGCGGCCAGGCTGATGGCCAGCGAAACCGGCCCCACGCGGCCCACGAACATGGTGACCATGGTAATTGCCTTTGCCAGCGGCTCCATGTTGGCCGTGGCCCCCACCGACAGGCCCACGGTGGCAAAGGCGCTCACCGACTCAAACAGGCTGTCCAGCGGGCCGCAGTTGGCGCCGGTGTTGAAGAACACGAACAGGGTGGCCAGAATCACCGCAAACAGGCTCAGCACCGCGATGGACAGCGCCCGGTACACAGTCTTCTTGTCGATCTTGCGGCGGAAGATGACCGCGTCCTCCCGGCCGGTGGCCACGCTGGCCACCGTGACCAGGATCACGCTGAAGGTGGTGACCTTAATGCCGCCGCCGGTGCCGCCCGGCGCGGCGCCGATGAACATCAGAATGCACATCATGCATTTTGTGATGGTGCTCATGCCTGCCAGATCCACCGTGTTAAAGCCCGCCGTGCGGGCGCTGACCGACTGGAACAGGCTGTTTACCAGCTTGTCGCCCACGCCCATGCCGCCCAGGGTCACCGGGTTGTACCACTCCAAAAACGCAAAGCTCAGGGTGCCGCCCACAATGAGCAGCACCGTGCAGAACAAAACCACCTTGGTGTGCAGGGTCAGGTGTTTTGTGCGGCGCCACTGCGCCAGATCGTGCCAGACCAAAAAGCCCAGCCCGCCCGCGATGATCAGGAACATGATTACCGCCTGCACATACCAGTTGGCGGTGTAGTTGGTAAGGCTGGCATAGGCCCCTTCCCGGCCCAGCACGTCAAACCCGGCGTTGCAGAACGCCGAGATGGCAAGGAACACCGAAATGCAGATGCCCTGCGGCCCATATTCCGGCACAAACACCGGCGCCAGCAGCAGCGCGCCAACCCCCTCGAACAGAGCGGCCAGCTTCATCACCACAAACAGCAGCTTGCGGGCTTCGGCCACATCCGAAGTGTTGATGGATTCGCTCGCCAGCTTCATGGAATGAAAGCTGGCCCGCCGCCGCAGCGCCAGGGCAAAAAAGCTGGCCAGGGTAACAAGGCCCAGGCCGCCGATCTGGATCAGGCAGATGATGACCCCCTGCCCAAAGCCGGTAAAGCCCTGGTAGGTATCGCGCACCACCAGGCCGGTCACACAGGTGGCGCTGGTGGCGGTGAACAGCGCATCCAGCACGCCAATGCCGTCCGGTGTGGAAAAAGGCAGCAGCAAAAGCAGCGTGCCCCCCAGGATCACACCCAAAAAGCTGCCCACGATCAGGCGGGTGGGCGAATGGGGCTTGCCCCGTTTTTTCTTGGCAGCTGCCCGCGCCATAAGCTGGTTCAGCTGTGAGGAATTGCCGCTCTCCAAAAAGGTCCCTCCAAAAGGCGCGCCGCAGCCCGCCATGTGTGTTTTATCCCACACTCCATTTGTGTGTTCTTATACTATACACTCTCATTGCACGGATTTCAACTTGATTTCGCACGCAGGTGCAGGTATAATATAAGGGTTCCCAGCGCATACCGTTTTTTGCGCCGGGGCCACCGGCCTGTCTTCGTAGCTCAGTTGGATAGAGCGTCCGCCTCCTAAGCGGAAGGCCAGCGGTTCGAATCCGCTCGAGGACACCATTCATAAAGCCACAAACCCGTGCAGCACTGGGTTTGTGGCTTTTTTGTGTACTCCCTGGTTTTTACCCATCGCCTGGCGAATCGGGTGCTTTGGCCGCGCGCAGGCCACTTTCTTCCCCGCAACACACTACTCCACAACAAATGGATAGGAAAACCGGGCCCGCTGCATTATACTGTAACTGAAAAGCAATGCAGAGGAGGGAGCCCATGAACCCGCAGCAAGTTGGCCTGTTGATCCGCCAGAAAAGGCAGGAACTCAAAATGACCCAAAAGGAATTGGCCGAAAGGTTAAACGTTACCGATAAGGCCGTATCGCAATGGGAACGGGGGGTGTGTTTTCCAGATATTTGCACCATCGAGGCGCTCACAACAGAGCTGCATCTTTCTTTAACCGAGATCTTTACCAATTCAGCCGAGCCGCTCGAACAGCAGGAGGAAATGGATATGGCCATTCTGAACACGCTCACCTTTGCCCAGGCAAGCTTTAAAAGCAAAATCAAACGCTACAAATGGATCGGGGGCGCGCTTTTCGCCTTTCCCCTGTGCGCGTTTTTGGCATGGCTGGGCGTAACGGCGCTGCTTGTTTATGCCGCGCCGCAGGCCGCTTTCACCGAAACGGCCGGTTTTTTGCTGCTGGCCCTTGGGCTGTATTTGCTGCGGCTGGGCCTCCCCTTCCTCTTTGGCTATTCCATCCTGATCTGGAAGGACTCTCATTTTATGTGCACCGAAAAAAAGGTGCGTGTAAAAAGCGCCCTTTGCTTTGTGGGCATCCTGATTGTTTGCATCTGGCTGTACGAATCCTTAAAAATCATTTTGCCGAACCTGATTCCCTAATTGCCCCATAAGCCCCAAGGAATCGTTTTAATGCTTATTCGCCGAATACCTTCACGTAATCGGCGCGGAACTTTTCAATGCCCGCGTCCGTGAGGGGGTGCCTTGTCATCTGCTCGATCACCTTGTAGGGCACGGTGGCAATGTCCGCGCCCGCCAGGGCACAGTCGGTCACATGGATGGGGCTGCGCACGCTGGCCGCAATGATCTCGGTGTGCAGGTCGGTGTAATTGGCGAACATGGCCGCAATGGTGCTGACCAGCTCGATGCCGGGCTGGCTGATGTCGTCCAGCCGGCCCAAAAAGGGCGACACATACGCCGCGCCCGCACGGGCGGCCAGCAATGCCTGGTTGGCCGAGAAAATCAGGGTGCAGTTGGTGGGAATGCCCTCAGCCGCGAGCGCCTTGATGGCCTTGAGCCCCTCGATCGTCATGGGGATCTTCACCACCATGTGCGCGGGGTCCAGCGCGTAGATGGCCCGCCCCTCCGCGATCATGCCCGCCGCGTCCTGCGTGGTGGCCTTTACTTCGCCGCTGATAGGCCCGTCCACAATGGCGGCGATGGCCTTTAACGTTTCCGCGTAGTCCCGCCCTTCCTTTGCGATCAGGCTGGGGTTCGTCGTCACCCCGCTGATCACGCCCATATCGTTTGCCTTTTGGATCTCTTCCAGGTTGGCGGTGTCAATGAAAAAGCGCATATAAAACACTCCTTTTTAAAAGGCCCTGCAAAGGGCCTTTGTTGCTTCGGCGGTGGGCTGTTATTCCTGCGCGCGCTCCAGCAGGCCGCAGGCAGCCAGCAGCTGCATATACTCCCGCAGCAGGCCGGAATTTTGGCCGCCCTGCTCGGCCAATACCCAGGCGATCACCTCGTTTTCCGTGCGTGTGCCGTCGATGTAGTAGCCGCACAGGGCTTCCAGCATCTCCCGGTCCTGCTCGTCTGCGTGCTTTGCTTCGTAATCCCGCGCCAGCGCCAGCTGCTGCGGCTGGTCCAGCAGCAGATTTTCCAGCGATTCAATGGGGTCGGCAAAGCGCCGCCGCCACACCGGGCCTCCCGGTGCCGGGCAAAAGGCGCCGGGCAGGGCCGCGTCCATCCAGGCAAGCTGGGGCTCGGGGTCGGCGCCCGGGGCAAAGCGCTGCACGCTGGCCGCCGCCCCCTTGTAAAAGGTCTTCAGCGCGGCCAGCCGCTGCTCGGTCTGCCGCCCGTCGCCCCCCTGGTCAAAACCCTCGCGCCGGATGCGCTCGGCCTCGGCCATCAGGCGGGTGCGCTGGTGGTTCCACACCAGCCGCGCATCCTGCAAGGCAAAGCTTGCCAGCGTGTACAGGTAGCCCGCGGCCACAAGGGTCGAATAGCGCAGCACATCCAGGTCCAGCCGCTCCAGGGTGTCGCTGCTGGTGTGATAGAATGCGTCCGGCCACTGGCCCAGCATGGGGCACGGCACCCCCACCGCCGGGTCGCTGAGAATAAAGTGGTCGCTGCCCAGGCCAAAGGGCACCTGCTTTGTGAGCACATGTGCCAGCAGCAGGTCGTCGCGGCTGGCGGCCGGCCCCTTTACCTCCTCCATCAGCAGGGTGGCAAGGTCTCCCACAAAAGAGGGGCAGGCCCAGGGCAGGCCGGTCAGGGTAATGGGGCCGGTGGTGCCCTGCTGCCTTGCGCCGATCATATCCAGGTTGATGCCCGCCAGATACTGCGCCCGGTCCCGCCCGTCGTTCAGGTAATTGTAGGTGCCCGTAAATTCCGGCACCAGGATCAGCCGGATGGTCTTCTCCGGCGGGGGCAGCAGGCCCCGCTCCACCGCCGAGCGGATGGCGGCCAGCGCCTCAATGGCCCCTGCCACGCCGGAGGCGTTGTCGTTGGCGCTGGCGCAGGGGTGGCACAGGTGCGCCACCGCCAGCACCGCCTGGCGCTCTTTGCCCGGCAGCACCGCCTCCACCACATGGCTGGCGCCGTCGGCAAGGGTGGAATCCACCCAGGCGTTGAGCCTTGGGTAGGGGCTTTCGGCCCGGCCCGCCTCGTGTTCCGCGCGGGCTTTTTGGCAGGCCGCGTGCAGCCTTTGGCTCACACGGGGCGTCACCACAAAACCAAAGGCCCGCTTTTCTTCCTGGGTGTGCTTCCACCAGAACGAGGTGTAGTTCAGGGTGTCGAACAGTTCTTCGGGGCAGCGCACATAGGGCGTGTCGTTCAAATAGTCGCTCACAAGGCCCAGCGCGCCCCGCTGCTGGATGGCCCAGGCAAACTTGTTGATGTGCTGGTGGGTGAACAGCACCCTGCCCGCCAGCTCCCACCCCTCGTAGGCCGAGGGGTCGCAGCCCTCTGTCATCTCCACCAGCTCCAGGGGCTGCGTCCGCCAGTCACAGGGGGCGCTCTTTTGAATGATGGAAACCGGCTCCACCCCATAATCGGCCAGATCCAGCTTCTCCGGCCAGGCCAGGCGGCACCAGGCCGCGCGGCAGTCCCATTGCTGGAACAGCCGGTAGCTGCCCGCAAAGCCGCCGGCCCGGGCGGGGTATTCCAGCACCCGCGCTTCCACTCCCCGGGCGTTCAGGGCCGCGGCGCACCAGTCTGCGGCGGCCTTAAAGCCGCCGCTGGCCTGCACCCGGTGGAACGAGCTGACCCCTTTTGCCAGGGTATAAAGGCTCTGCCGGTGCACCTGGCTTTTCAGTGCCCGAACGGTGTTCTGCATGGCGTTCACGCTCCTTTTTCTGCTTTTACCGCCGCACGGTTTTTTGGGGGCCGGGCGGCCCGGTCCGCTCCCATCCATGGGGCGCCCCCTTTTGCCTTATTGGCTTTATTATAAGGCGCGGGGGCGCAAAAAGCAATTTTACAATTGATTTCCGGGGCTTTTGCCGCTAGAATGGTTACGAAACGCAATTCTGAAATTTCATTTGGAAACCGGAGTGAACGATACCATGAACGGCGACCTGACCCGGGGCCCGGTGTTGAAAACCATGCTGTGGTTTGCCGCCCCCATGATCGCGGGCAACCTTTTGCAGCAGTGCTATAATGTGGCCGACACCCTGATCGTGGGGCGCTTTTTGGGGCCGGACGCGCTGGCGGCGGTGGGCTCCGCCTTTACCCTGATGACCTTTTTGACCTCGATTCTGCTGGGGCTGTGCATGGGCAGCGGGGCCGTGTTCTCCATCCGGTTCGGCCAGCGGGACCAGGCCGCCCTGGAGGAAGGCATCTGCGCTGCCTTTGTGCTGATCGCGGCGCTGGCCGCGGCGCTGTGCCTGGCCGCCTTTGCGGGTGTGGACTGGATCATCGCCTTTTTAAAGGTCCCTGCGGGAGTGCGGGGCGTCATGCGGGAATACCTGGTTGTGATCTTCTGGGGCATCGCGGCCACCTTTTTGTATAACTTCTTTGCCTCGCTGCTGCGGGCCCTGGGCAACTCGGCCGTGCCGCTGGTGTTCCTGGCCGTTTCGGCGGTGCTGAATATCGCGCTGGACCTGTGGTTCGTGCTGGGCCTTGGCCTGGGCGTTGCGGGCGCGGCCGCGGCAACCGTGATCGCCCAGTATGTTTCGGGCCTTGGCATTGCGGCCTACGCCTGGCTGCGGTGCCCGGCCCTGCGGGCGGGGGCAAGCCGCCGGCGGCTGCGCTGGGCCTGTGTAAAGGAGATCGCGGGCTTTTCCTTTTTGACCTGCCTGCAGCAATCCGTGATGAACCTGGGCATTCTGCTGGTGCAGGGCCTTGTGAACAGCTTCGGCACCACCGTAATGGCCGCGTTCGCCGCGGCGGTCAAGATCGACGCCTTCGCTTACATGCCGGTGCAGGATTTTGGCAACGCCTTTTCCACCTTCATTGCGCAGAACTTCGGTGCGCGAAAAGCACAGCGCATCCGCCAGGGCCTGCGCTGCGCGGTCTGGGCTGCGCTGGGCTTCTGCGCCGTGATCTCGGTCGCCGTGTGGGCGCTGGCCCGGCCCCTGATGCTGCTGTTCGTCAGCGGACAGGAAACCGCCATTCTTGCCGAGGGGGTGCGCTACCTGCGCATCGAGGGCGCGTTTTACTGCGGCATCGGCTGTTTGTCGCTGCTGTATGGGTTTTACCGCGCGCTGGGCAGGCCCGGCATGTCGGTGGTGCTCACCGTGGTTTCGCTGGGTACCCGGGTGGCGCTGGCGTATCTGCTCTCTTCCCTGCCGGGCGTGGGTGTCGTGGGCATCTGGTGGTCGGTGCCCATCGGCTGGGCCCTGGCCGACGCCGTGGGCCTTGTGTATTACAGGCTCCGCAAAAACCGCCTGCTGTGCCTCGAAAGCCCGGCCTGCGATCCATAAAACCGGCCGGTAAAAATCCCCTTCTATAGACATGTGCAGGAAGTTGGGCACTGCATATTAAAAGCCGCGCCC
>ERZ857882.254-NODE-254-length-67213-cov-3.828032_pt1 | contig 67213 bp, 37 predicted proteins | sample MGYA00519697_ERZ857882 | MGnify/ENA primary metagenome ERZ857882 (study PRJEB31778, sample SAMEA3449373) | human gut metagenome | biome: human gut; feature: human-associated habitat; material: faeces | place: United Kingdom | collected 2010/2012 ...
ATCATACGATTCATCATAGCCTGAGTACTTTTTATAATTAACGTCATAGGCTCCGACAGTCACACCTAAATAAACACGATCACTAATATTAAAAGCAATATTAAAATCATATTCTCCAACTCCGCCTTGTTCTCTAGAATTGAAAACTGAATAAGGTTCTCCATAATTTAACGGATGATATAAATTTTCATCTTTACTATCCTTCTCTATCATTCCACCTTGAAATCCTATTGCTCCTAGCCATCCCGCTTCATTATCACTATAGATATTTCTGTTACTATAGTCCAGAGGTTCTCTATATGAATCCCAAACATACTTTGCAGCGTCAGTAGCCTGTTGCGCCATGTAGTTAGCCTGTGATACAGGTCTATCACCATATACGCCCATAAATCCAGCCATTGACATATTCTTATACAATGACTTCGAACGTTTGTAATTGAAACCAAAATTCACATAACGCAATGGAGTTTCATTACCAACTTTGGTAGAGAAAACAAAGCCAATGTTATCAAACGACCACCGATTCTTATCATTATTAAAAGTTTCTCTGTCATATTTACTTTCTGCACCATAAGCAGAGAAACTAAATGAAGTCATCACATCGTTACTTCTATATATACCAATACCGGCAGGATTTGTCCCCATTGTAGTAATGTCACCTCCTAAGGCTCCCATTGCTCCGCCCATTCCTACGAAACGGGCAGTACCATTCAAATCCTTTTCAGCTAACTTTGCAGCATCATATATAGATTGCGCACTAGCACCTATTATACAAGATAGAGCACATGCTAATGTTATTATCTTTTTCATAATCTTAAATTTAATAATTAATATTACAAATTTATAAGTATAAAGTATTATATCAAAGTGTTTGTCGTTTTTTTTTGTATTATTATGTTTTGTTGATGTAAATAAGTGTTTTGAAGTCTTGTTTTTAATAGTAGTTTAATTGTGTAGTCACATTTTCTTGTATTGAATAATTCCTTTGCGGATAGAATGAAGTCCGAAATTATTTATTTGTAATTCTTCTATCTTCTTAATAACGATTTCGGCGGCATCATCTTCCGCATGGACACTTATGGTTTCAGATAAGACTGTCCGAGATAGAGGTAGGCATTCTGCGAGAGTGCGTCGTTTTCGCGTACTGTCTGCGACAAGGTGTTTACGGCACTGCTGTAATTCCCTTTATTGAAATAGCAAACACCCAGAATGTACAAATCTCCTCTTAACGGGCTGTCGGTCGACGATACATATTTGCTTAACATGTTAGTCGCCTTGTCCTGATTGCCCAAATGGTAATAGGAATTACCCAGGATACGGTACACTTCGCTGTTATTCTTGCTGTTGGGATAGGAGGAGAGAAGTTCTTCCCCTTCACTCACTACCTTTTCATATTTATTCTGTATGAAATAGATCAGTGTAATGTAGTACAAGGATTGCTCGCGGTAATCCGGCATCTATATGCTTGCTTGCTAAAAAAGGGGAATATCCCTACACTCCTTATAACAGCACCTGAAAAAACGTGCTAAAATCGCGTTAACATAAACCGTCACAGAAGGGTTCTTTTGTTAAAATTTTTCCTCCATTTTAACACCAGTCGTAAGGAGTGAGGGTACAGTGACGCTTCAGTGACCATTCAGTGGCCGTTCAGTGACGCTTCAATGGCGATTTTTGTGTTAAAACCGATAAGGATATTTGTGTATATTTAACTGGTTTTCCGTGAACACATTTTTGGCTGGAGGGGGCGTTTTGCGCTTGGTGGGTGGGAGGGATCATAAAAATAAAACCGCCGCGAATCACTTCGGGGCGGTTTCGGTTTCCACATTTACCATCAATTATGTTTTAATAATTATAGTGGAAAATATCGTTATTTCTTGATGAATTGTATTCGGATGTAGCAGTTGTATATATTTCCATAAGAATCATTTTTTCTGACTTGGACAGGAATATCGAAATATTCATTTAGTCCATTCTTGTAACAATATTCTTCGAGTAAAAACTGATCAATACTCATGCTGTGTACATAACCATCTTGAACACAGGGAACTAAGAAAGGAAAATCTGGTGCTGGTATGATTTGGCAGTTTTCATATACGCAATCGTAGTAGAAATCCTTTAGAGGATCTTGTTGTATAATATCAAGACATGCTCCTTCATAAACTTGTACTGTCTTAGCTTCGATTTGTGTTCCTATCATTAAGATAAGAGAAAGGATAAAAATGATTCTTTTCATGGGTAACTATATTTAAAGTATTAATAAACTATTTTTTTTTAATACTTCGTTAATAATCAATGTTTAGTGTGAGATGGCGTGTTGAGTCCGCCATCTCATCTATGGAGTTTGACGCAACTCCTTATACTTATCGAACCATCTTATAATAAGTCTTCTTAGCCCAGAAGAGATTTGTGTAATAACCACTTGGCTCTTCATAGTTTTTAGCGATAGCCGCCTGGCAGTTTTCGCTGTTGTAAGTCAACTCATCGTTCGGGTAAGGTAAACGGTTGGGAGGTGTAGGGAAACCTGTTACCTGGTTATCTGTTGCAAATTCAACAACAGGATAACCGGTACGGCGTACTACGTTCCAAGCATTCAACTTGTCCAAGAAACCGAAGTTCAGCCATAATTGTGTACAGATAACTTCCTGTGTCGGTTTCCAAATGCTTTCAATATAGGCTGTGATAGCTTCGTCTGTCGGTCTGACTAATGGACGGAATCCTCTGTAACTATCGTTGCCATTTTTATGAAGCGTGCTTGTTTCTTTCATATCCCAATAATATTCGATAGACTGTTTCACGCCTTCTACGAAATTGGCTTTCGCTTTGTTGGCATCAGCTGCTACGCCATATCCCATCAAGTAAGCTTCCGCTTTGCTAAGGCTTACTTCGGCAGCGCTTAACCATAAGCCGAATATGTTTTCATTACCTTGATATTCAGCCCAACCGGCAGCAGCGATTGTGTCGATTACGCAGAAATAGTTGGCTTGTGACATGCCTCTTGCTACATACTCTTTCTGTTTTTCGTCTGTTAAGCTTGTAATTTCTGCTTCAGTCATCATAACATCATAAGCGATGTATTGACCGTCGGGATTACAATCGTACATAACTTCCAGACGTGGGTCGGTATTTTCATCAGGAGTACCGTTTGCCGGCAAGTTCATAGCATCCAGGATAGTCTGTGAACAAGCAGACATACCACTTGAACGAAGAGCCTGTGAGAGACTTTTACCGAAGTTGAATTCATCTTTCTGGGTATTAGCTGTCACACCCATGTTTTCCGTATTGTTGTCAATCAATGGGTATTGGCTCGGATTGTTCAGAATTTCAGCAATGGCTGCATGAGCTTCTGCTGTACAATCACCAGCAGTAGACAAATGAAGGGCAATGCGTAAGCGGAGTGAGTTGACATATTTTTGCCATAATGTAGCATCACCTGCTGCGATTGTGTAGTCTTGACGACTTAATGTGTTCAATGCACTTACATCTACACCTTGGGCTAAATAATCACCAACCTCTTTTAGGTTTGTAAGAATTTGCTTATAAAGTGTCACATCGTCATCGTAAACGCATTTCTCTTGAGCTGCATTGTAGTCATTGTCTCTCCAAAGTGTACCAGCACCATTGTAAGGAACATCACCGAACAGAGACAACATTTCATGTAGTTGCGATTCTACCAGTGTTCTACTCAAATAATAGAATATAAGATTTAACGGTTTTTCTTCCTCTGAAAGATTTTCGTAGGTATGTTCCAGCAAACGTAGTTGAGTGACCATATCATAAAAATTCTTCCAACGATCATCGTAACGACCTTCTCCGGATCCCATAAAACGGGCGCGTGAATTGGTTGTACCGATAACTCCGGAAAAGAGACCGGATGTAGTAGACTGTATCCAGTGACGGTAGTAAATCGGGTTCATCCATGTATTTCCTTTGTACATTACGCCGGTAAATACTTGAGGAACACCTACTGTTTCTGTCTTGGAAGGATCTGCATACTTATCATCATACGCTGAGTCAGCGCATGAAGAGGCAAGCGATATCAGTGCGATTCCTCCTGCTAACAATGAATATATCTTTTTCATAAATTCTTCTTTTTTTATCTGATTTAATAAGTTGTAAATTAGAAGTTGGCACGAACGGAGAAACCGAATGTACGAGCACTGGCTGTGGAACCGCCTAATTGTGCTTGATAAATCCAGTTTGTACCGTCTGTCGCTTCAGAGTCGAACAATTTTAATGTACGATATACATAGAACGGGTTGCGTACGAAAGCTGAAACCATCAGGTTATTGCAAGCAAACTTTTTAGTCAAGTCTCTCGGCAATGTATATCCTAAACTGATTTCACGACATTTGATGTAGCTGTTTTTCTGGATAGCATCTTGATAGCTCATGCTGGCACCTGTACCCCAACCATACATATTGACATTGGCTTCCATCTGGGTAATAACGATGTCGTTCGGAGTACCATCTTCTTTTACACCCGGCAGAATCAAACCGTTATCCCAAACATAGTGACCGTTTATCTTTGTTTCGCCTCGTTGGTAGTTTCCTACTTCGCTTGGGCTGACAACGTGGATGGCGCCTTTGTTGTCCATTGTTTCAGCATCGCTATAATAGTATAAACCTCCAGTAGAATGATCACGAACACCGACGGCGTCGGTAATATTACCTACACACATCATGTACTGCCAGGGAGTATTTAATACATCGCCACCAAAACGGAAGTCGAAGGCCATATCCAATGTGAAGTTTTTGTAACTTAAGCTTGTTCCGAAACCTCCGGTTACTTTCGGCATGGCATTACCTACTTTGTGGCGTTCAGATGTGTCAGTTATGTACAGACCGTTGCTGCCAACGATATAGTTACCGTTTTCGTCCGTCTTCCAAGTATAGGTGTACCAATCACCCATAGATTCGCCTACATGCGATTCAAGTGAGGCTGCACCGCCGTCAACACCGCCATCTATATGATTAAGGACATCCAAGCCATCAGCCAACTTTTTCACTGTATTTTTGTTCCAAGCTACGTTGGCACGCAAATCCCACTTCCAATCTTTATTTTCAATAGGAGTACCGTATACGCTAAATTCAACACCCTTGTTGCTCAGCTCACCAACGTTCATCAACATGCTTTGTGCACCCATAGAAGCAGCACTGGTTGTTTGAAGAATCTGGTCTTTGATGGTATTGCTATAGAAGTTGAACTCCATACCTAAACGGTTATTGAAGAATTTGTTTTCTAAACCGATTTCAAATTCATACTTGGTTTCCGGTTTGATACTTTCATTACCGATTTTGGTATTTACATAGTTGTAACTATATGTCGATCCTCTCAGTAACGATTGCTGTTCAAATGCCAAAACAGCGCGATAAAGTTCGGGTGCATTACCCACAATACCGTAAGATGCACGAACCTTTCCATAGTTCCACCAAGTCGGCATTTGATCTTTTAATAACTCAGTATAGAGTACACTGGTACTAGCAGAAGGATACCAGAATGAGTTATTGCCTTTCTTCAATGTAGAAGTCTTTTCCTGACGGATAGAACCTTCCAGGAATCCCCAGCTGTTGTAGCCGTAGCTGGCAGTCAGAAAAGCACCTGTTTTAAGTAAATCTTCTCTGCTCATACTTGCATTCTTTGTGCCGACAGAGGCATTCAAGTGGAACCAGTTTTCCTGAGTCAGACCTTGGCTGGTGCTAACATCCGATTTGTAATAAGATTCCTGGCGAGCTGTCCAACCCAAGTTGGCTGTAATGTTATGAAGTTCATTAAATGTCTTGTCGAACATTAACATCACATCGCTGTACACAATCTGGTAGCGGCTGTTGTTCAATCCATAAGAGTCGCTATACTGACCGTTGGTAGAGAATATATGTGCGTTTTCTGCACGGTTTTTGTTTTCGATCTTATCAACTGTCAAGTCGGCAGCCGCACGTCCGCTCAAAGTCAATCCGGGGATGATTTCCCAAGTCGGGTTAACGGAACCGATGAAGCGTTGGTGTTCTTCCAGCTGTTCTTTTCCCATGATGTTCCAGAAATATTCACTCATTAATGAGGTAGAACCCATTGGTGTGTAAAGGAATTGTTCGTCCGGAGTTAATGTATCGCTTGTTCCACCATTGTAAGCAGAGGTGCTGTTTTGATAACCGAGACTTGTCACCGTATGATCGCGTATGTAAGCCACATCGGTAAAACCTCCGAACATACCACCGAAGTTGTTAGTCAAACGACTGATACGGTACGGACGGTTTTTGATGTACTGGTTCTGATATGTAGCCGTATAGTTCAACTTGATGGTATTGGTCACATTGAATGTACCGTTTAGGTTGAAGTTGTGCTTATGGTTGTTGGAGTTGAGTTGCATCGCCTTCACATCGTTGTAGGTGTATGAGAAACGTACATTGTTTTTCTCAGTACTGTTGGTCAACGACAGGTTGTAAGTCTGGTTTACACCGGTACGGAAGATATCAGCCCACTGGTTATGGTCGATCGGTTCAAATGCACGCTGTGTACCGTCAAAGTAAGTAACCATCTTGCTCGGATCGTATTTGGCACCCCATGAATAATAAGTTTCACGGTTTGGAGTTGTAATTGCGTTACCGTTGCGGTCTACACGTGACTGACGAAAACCGGTTAGGGCCTCTAAACTGCTGTTACCTAATTGAGAGTTGTCATAACCAGGTCCATATTCCTTTTGTATTTCAGGCATATAAGCCACTTTGTCGAAACTTACGTTTGCGCTAAAGTCGATCTGTGTACCTGAACCGGCTTTGGCCTTTTTGGTTGTAATCATCACAACACCGTTGGCTGCTTCTGAACCGTAGAGGGCAGAAGCAGCAGCGCCTTTCAAGATGGAGATGTTTTCAATATCTTCGGGATTGATATCCACCATACCGTTGGAGTTGATACGTTGGTTACCCCAGTAGCCATCGTTGTTTGTATTGCCGTTGTGAAGAGGGACACCATCCATGATAATTAACGGCTGAGTGTTACCTGTAATAGAAGAAAGACCACGAACGGAGATAGATACCGCTGATGTACCGCCACCAGGAGCAGCCTGAATACGTACACCGGTAGCTTTACCGTAAAGTCCGGTTGCGATGTTTGAACCGCCAGTTCTGGTTAATTCTTCAGATGATACATTACTTACGGCATAACCTAATTTCTTGGCATCTTTCTTGATACCCAAAGCTGTTACGACAACTTCGTCCAGCTTCTGAGTGTCTTCTGCTAGTTTAATGTTTAATGAAGGCTGGCCTGTGTAGGTGACTTCCTGAGTAGCATATCCGATAAAAGAAATCTGGATAATGTCTCCGTTTTTTACTCCTTCCAGGTTGAATTTACCATCCATATCGGTAATACTACCGTGGGTGGTTCCTTTGATCACTACTGACGCTCCGGCAACAGGTCCGAAATCATCTTCTACAACACCGCTTACTTTACCACTTTGTTGGGTAATAGCGGTTTCTTGCTTTTCTGGCGCTAAATTGGCATATACACTTGTAGGAAGTGTTATTGCTCCTGCGACAAGAATTAAGCTGACAGGTTTGAAGTGTTTCAACATAATTAATGAGTTTATTTATAATAATACTAGTGTTAGTGGAGTTGCTTTAGATTTGACGTTTATTGATGTTTTTGATCTTAGTTCTAAAAGAACTATGTTGGAGCAAGAATAAAAAGACTATAATTATCAATAGCATCACCATGGTTAAGTAGAGTTAAAAAACTTTTTTTATAAGATTGTTTTTTCAAGTGTTCTATATGTTGCTTTTCGTCCTATTAATAAATATTGCTTAAATAATCTAGGGGGGTATTACACAAAACCAACTAGTTTATGATTCTATTAAAATATACAATATGAGTGTAATCAAAGGGTGAAGTTTACGTTAAAGTATAGAGTGGTATTTATATATACCTTGTTATTGTAAATGTTAAAAATAAAGCATAATCCTTCTTTTGTTGACGTAAAATAACAGTATGTAATAAATTATTAATACATTTGTGCCGAATATTTAGTATGGAGTTCTTTTAGAACTATGATGTTTTTTATGATTATATATCCTCTTTTTTTGAAAAAAATCTAATAAACAGGATGTGGTATAAAAATTGTAACACAGAAAATAAGAAGGACGGAATATTCCGTCCTCTAATTGTCAATTGATAGATGAATCGATGGAAGTTAACAGTTGTTTTCTTTGTAAAGTCTAATAGCCTTCTTTATTGACATCAATCCAAACTCTTCCGCTTTCAACTCTTCTTTTTTCACGATAACGATTTCGGCGGCATCATCTTCCGCATGGACACCTATGAAATCCTTTACATGGCATTCAAAGAACATATCTACCGTGTGCACTTCGAAACCGCAATACATATATAAATTAGGAATGGAAAAAAGATAACGGCACTTGGTAATATCCAGTCCTGTTTCTTCTTTTACTTCGCGGTGTGCCGCATCTTCTGCTGATTCGAACATATCGACGAATCCGCCCGGCAGGTCGAGCGTCCCTTTGGCAGGTTCTTTAGCCCGGCGCACCAGTAGAATCTCTCCGGCGGCATTTCGGATGAAACAGGCTACTGCCGAAGAAGGATTGAAATAGTATACGAAACCGCACGTTGTACACTGTTTCGCTTTTTCATTACGTTCGATGAAGGTGTTGGCTCCACATTTGGGGCAATAGATAAATTGATGCAAAGGATGGTTCATGTCTCTGATAATTAAGTGATATATAAAAAAGAAGGGCGACCTCAGGCCGCCCTTGATCCGGGGCAGAACCCCAGTGAATACGATTACTCTTTTACTTCCCAACCCAAAGCGCTGGCTCCCAATACGGCAGCATCGCTTTCTTTCAATTGAGAGAAAAGAAGTTTTGTTTTACCTTCGTAAACCTTCAGCATGTTCTTGTCCATAGAACGTTTGATCGGATTCATGATCAGATCGCCTGCCTTGGTAAGACCACCGAACAGAATAATGGCTTCCGGGCTGGAGAATGCAACAGCATCAGCAAAAGCTTCACCCAGGATATTTCCTGTAAATTCGAAGATTTCAAGTGCCAGTTTATCATTCTTCATGGCTGCATCGAATACATCTTTTGAAGTGATTTCATCCGGATCCAGATCGCGCAACAGACTTTCGTCTTTGCGGATTTCGAGGTATTCACGGGCTGTACGTGCCACACCGGTAGCAGACGCATATGTTTCAAGACATCCCTGACGACCGCAACCGCAAGGACGGCCATTGTTACGACGCATAATCACGTGTCCCAACTCACCGGCAAAACCGTCATGTCCGTAAACCAGATTACCTCCGATAACGATACCGCTACCTACACCTGTTCCCAGAGTGATAACGATAAAGTCTTTCATACCACGTGCTGCTCCGTAAGTCATTTCACCGATTGCAGCAGCGTTGGCGTCGTTAGTCAATGCAACGGGAATACCGCCGATTTGTTCGCTGATCAACTGTGCCAAAGGTATTTTACCTTTCCATGGAAGGTTCGGGGCAAATTCAATACAACCGTTGAAAAAGTTGCCGTTAGGAGCTCCTACGCCGACACCTTTGATCTTATCCGGACCTCCGGCCTGGTCGATTACTGATAAAAGACCTTGTCCCAGTTCCGCAACATATTCTTCTATATCAGTATATTTACCAGTTTTGATTGATCCACTGTACAAGATTGTTCCTCTTGCATCTACTACGCCGAAAACAGTATTGGTACCACCTATATCAATACCTACTACATAAGGCTTCTCCATGATTTTATATTTATGATTAATAATGAGTCTTTCTGGATAGCAAATATAAGAGGAATATGCTTAGCTGCAATGATTTTATTAAAAAAAATGCTGAATAGTATCAGTTTTCAAATGTGACAATAAATGTAACTTTACTTAATAGCCGGATCAAAATACGTCATTTTCAACTTTTTTCTTTCCGGTGACAACCGTTCTTTAGGTTTTTTTTTATATTTGGTAGATTCTTAACCCATTAATGAATAACACTATGCCACAGGTTTCAGACATACGGCTTATGGTCCGGGCGGAACAACCTGTTTTATCGACCCGTACGAAAGTCAGTTACAAGGATTTAGAGTGGACGCTTGCCCGAAAACGTCAGGATGCACTGGCCCTTCTCCGGAAAACAGGGGAATATATGACGGATGTGCCTTTTATCATTTACTACGATTATCTGAATATGGATATATATGACCTGGATGTGGAAATTTGTTTCCCTGTGTCCTGCCTGATGGAAGGAGACGAAAACGTCCGGTCACGCGTAATACCGCAATCCAAAGTCGTGCATTGTTTATTTAAAGGCGATTACGAAGAAATTGATTATTTATATGGCGAGATGACTTTCTGGATGATGCAGAAAGGATACGAGCCGGAAGGTACGGCCTATGAATTTTATTACCGGCGGAAAGAGGAACCTTTCGATGACGGGTTAACCAAAATTGTATTGCCGGTGAAGAGCTGATACAATTTTGGTTAAGGTATTGCCTTTTTTATTTAGCCGGTAGTATTTCGATCCAGTAATCGTCCGGGTCGTTGATGAAATACAATCCCATGGCGGTATTTTCGTAACATACGCAATCCATTTCCTTGTGGAATTTGCGTACTTCGTCGTAATCGCCGGCTACACGAAAACAGAGATGGCTTTCGTTATCTCCCAGTTCGTACGGCTCGTTACGGTCTTTCAGCCAGGTCAGTTCCAGCAGGAAACCTGTCTGGTCGTCTGTCAGGTAAACGAGAACGAAAGAGCCGTCGGCTGCTTCCTTGCGGTGATGTTCCTTCAGACCCAGTGCTTTGTTATAGAAAGCAATGCTTCTTTCGAGGTCGAGGACGTTGATGTTGAAATGATCAAATCTACTTTTGATTTCCATACTTGTTTTCTTTATAAATTAAAAATCAGTGCTTTCTCCGGGATAGGACAACAGGATATAACGGCATCCCTTCGATTCGGCATAAGGGCCGAATGCTACTACTTCGGCGGGATGTTCCCAAAAGTGCATAGGGACTAAAACGTCAGTCTTTATCCGGTCGACAAACTGTTCCGCTCCCCGCATAAAATCAGTTCCGATACGTGGATCGACCGGAAACATGGCGAGATGCAGATGTCCGGTTGCCTGAGCCAGTATATCCAGTTCCCGCAAATAATCGCCTTCGGCTTTAGCCACTTCCTGTGGTGTCGATTCGTCTTTCCAGTGCCAGTTATTCAGGTCGCCGGCATGAAACAGCAGTTTGCCTTCCGCTTCTATCAGGAAAGAAATGCCTACATCAGTCGAACCGAATGCCCGGATACGGATATTTTCATCTTCAAAAACGTCCCCTTTCTTAAGGTAAACAGCATCTTCGGCTGTCGCCCGGTGGCGTTTCAGAATATCTTTGGAGAAAATATATTTGATATCCGACTTAATCTCTTTCCATTTCAGGACGTCCGGGTTGAAATGATCCGGATGGAAATGGGAGGATAATATATATAATGTACCCGCGCGTCGAAGCAGTTCATCGTGGACAAATCCCGTATCCGGTGTTTTCCCCGTATCTTTAAAATAATCGATCAGGATAGTATATCCTTCTGTTTCGATCGCAAAGCCACTGTGATAAATATATGTAAGTCTCATACTGTATTCTTTTATTTTCATGTAAATAAAACATGATACGGTGTGATTAAGTTGCTTTTGGCGATACAAATATACAAAAGGATGAATGAAACAGATAATAGTTACCGTACGAATGTAAATAATATAGGATACTGGTTTTGGTTTTCTGCCGAACAAACTGATTGTCGATAGCTGTCAGTAATGTTGTTGATAGCTATCGGTAATTTTGTTAATAACTATAAGTAATATTGCTGATAGCTGTCGACAATAACTTACATAACTATATGAAATTGATAACATCTTGTGGGTTAGTCTTGTAGGTGGTGTAAGTATAGTTTACAAATGTAATATTGTTTTTGGTTATTCCCTGCTATTTTATTTGATGAATTTATAAATAAAATGAATGGGGCAATGCAGTATATTTTGTAGTTGTCGGTTTATTTAGTAAGCATTCCTTGATTATTTGTGTTTATCTGATAACAAAACGATAGTTAATATCTTGTAAAAATTAGTACCTTGTGATACAAGGTATCTTATATAAATATATATTTGTTGCGTCAGAGGGTAAAAAAGTTCCTTAAATGTGTAACATTTTTTACAAAGTGTACGTCTAATAAAGAAAAGTAATGACAAATATGATGATTCAGCTGAAAGGAATTAACAAAACGTATTTCAATGGTGCTCCGCTGCATGTCTTGAAAGGCATAGACCTGGAGATCGAAAAAGGAGAGATGGTTTCCATTATGGGGGCATCCGGTTCGGGGAAATCGACGCTATTGAACATACTAGGGATTTTGGATACTTACGATACTGGTACCTATCATTTAAACGGACAATTGATTCAGAACCTCAGCGAAAGCCGTGCAGCTGAACTTCGTAACCAGATGATCGGTTTCATTTTCCAGTCATTTAATCTGATCTCTTTCAAGAATGCGGTGGAGAATGTCGCCTTGCCACTCTATTATCAGGGTATAAACCGCAAAAAGCGGAATGCGATGGCAATGGAATATCTGGATATGGTCGGACTGAAAGACTGGGCGGAACATATGCCTAACGAAATGTCGGGCGGGCAGAAACAGCGTGTAGCCATTGCCCGTGCCCTGATCGCTAAACCGCAGGTGATACTGGCCGATGAACCGACCGGTGCACTCGACAGTAAAACGACGGTCGAAGTAATGGAGCTTCTGCGTAATGTAAATAAAGAAGGTATGACTATGATTATCGTGACTCACGAGCAATCCGTGGCCAATGCGACCGAAAAGATCATTCGCGTAAAGGATGGTTTGATAGAAAACATCGAAAAAGGAGAAGGATATGTTCGACTTTGATAATTTCCGGGAAATATGGAGTACGATTCAAAAGAATAAGCTCCGTACGTTCCTTACCGGCTTTTCCGTAGCATGGGGGATCTTCATGCTGATCGTTTTGCTGGGAGCTGGCAACGGACTGAAGAATGGTATCATGCACAACTTTGACCGTTGGGCGGGGAACCGTGTGGAGACCTGGCCTCGTTATGCCAGCAAACCCTATAAAGGGATGCAGACCAACCGACGGATCGAATATAAAGATGATGACTTGGTGGCCTTGAGACAGCAGAATCCCGAAGTGAACCTGGTATCAGGTGTCCTTTACCAAAGCGATACGCTTTCGTATAAAGAAGAATATAACTCTTATTCTTTACAGGGGGTACATCCGGATAAAGCTATCATCGACAAGATTAAAATGACGGTTGGTAACGGACGTTTTATTAATGAAGTAGATATACTTCAGAAAAGAAAAGTGATAGTTATAAGTCCCCGTATAAAAGAAGTGCTTTTCCGTTCGGAGGATCCGTTAGGAAAATATGTGAATGCTGGCGATGTTCCTTATCAGGTGGTCGGAGTTTATACGGATGAGGACAACAATAATAATGCTCCGGCTTATATTCCTTTCTCTACGGCACAGCAACTTTACCGCTCCGGTTATGGGTTGGATAATATTATTTTCTCCCTGGATGGTATTAATACCAAAGAGGAATACGAAGCATTTGAGAAACGTTTCCGTCAGCAGATGGGGAAACGGCATATGTTTGATCCGGAAGATCTGCGGGCAATCGGTATGTGGAGCACGATTGAAGATTTTGCCATGTTTAACGGGATGTTGAATGGTATAGCTCTGTTTATCTGGATAATCGGTATCGGAACTTTGGCCGCAGGTATTGTGGGAGTCAGTAATATCATGTTGATTACTGTTCGGGAACGAACCCGCGAGTTTGGTATCCGTAAGGCGATTGGAGCAACTCCTTTTTCCATACTGAAACTGATCATCGTAGAGTCTATCCTGATAACGGCCGTTTTCGGTTATGTCGGCATGATTGCCGGAGTTGGACTGACAGAAGGCATTAACTTCATTATGGAAAATGCCAAGATGGGACAAGCCTCTTCCAGCGATGATATGAGTACCTTTTTGAATCCTACGGTCGACCTGACCGTAGCTTTGATGTCAACGTTGCTTATTGTTGGTGCAGGAGTGCTGGCCGGTTATTTTCCGGCTCGTAAAGCAGTGAAAATTACGGCTATCGAAGCCATGAGAAACGAATAAATACAGATAGATATGTTCGATATAGACCGTTGGGTAGAGATATGGGTGACTATCACCCGCAACAAGACCAGAAGCCTCTTGACCGGGTTCGGGGTGTTTTGGGGAATCCTGATGCTTGTTATCCTGTTAGGGTCGGGTACCGGCTTCAAGAACGGAGTATGGAAGAATGTGAATGGTTTCGCTACTAATTCAGCTTTTTTCTTTTCCGAACGTACCGGCGAGCCTTATAAAGGCTACAAGAAAGGACGTTACTGGCAGATGCGTAACCGTGACCTGGAAACAATCCGTAACCGTGTGAAAGGTGTGCGTTATTTGTCGCCGATGGCTATGTCATGGGGCGGACAAAATAATGTGGTGAGAGGACAGAAAGCCGGTACTTATAATGTGCGCGGTGTACATTCCGAATATTTTAATATAGAAACGCAGCACGTACTGGAAGGGCGTTTACTGAATGAGGTAGACGTAAAAGAAAAACGTAAGGTTTGCCTGATCGGTAGTATTGTGCGCGAAGTGTTGTTCACTCCCGGTGAAGATCCGATCGGAGAGTATATCCGTGTAAATGGCATTTACTATCAGGTCGTGGGCGTAGTGAAACCTAAGCCACGTGTACAGATCGGAGGACGTACGGAGGAAAGTATCATGTTGCCTTTTACTACCTTACAGCAGGTGGCCAACCAGGGGGATAAGTTCTGGTTCCTGTGCGCAACCGCCGATGACGGTTATTCATGCGACAGGATGGTGGAAGATATAACGGATGTTTTGAAATCACAAAATGAAATATCGCCTACCGACCCGCAAGCCGTCAGCAGTTTTACGATTGCCAAGCAATTCGATAGTTTTGAAACACTATTTACCGGGATCAATATTCTGGTATGGTTGGTTGGAATGGGTACTTTGCTGGCTGGTATCATTGGGGTCAGTAACATTATGATGGTGACGGTAAAAGAACGTACCCGCGAGATTGGTGTACGCCGTGCAATCGGGGCTAAGCCGTTCGATATTATATCCCAGATCATGAGTGAGAGTTTGTTGCTTACGGCTTTGGCCGGACTGATGGGGTTAAGTTGCGGAGTTTTTCTGTTGGATGTAGCTAATAATTTATTGGCAAGCAGCGGATCGGCAGATTCTCAGGGCACTTTCTTCAGTAATCCGGAAATACATATCGGAGCCGCCGTAGCCGCAACCGTTGTTTTACTTATCAGCGGACTTATGGCTGGATTGATTCCGGCCTGGCGAGCCATGCAGATTAAGGCTATTGATGCTATCAGAGAAGAATAAGGGGAATTGAATATTATAAATTGGAAATTGAAAATTAAGATAGTTATGAAGAATCGTATCGTTAAGAAAATCCTGCGAATCATCTTTTTAGTATTGGTGGGAGCCGCCGTGGTCGGCACTTTCTACTTCTTGTGGAAAAAAGCACAACCTGTCATCACCATGTATGAAGTGGTAACTCCCAAACGCGACTCGGTAGAGACAAAGACTGTGGCGACAGGAAAGGTAGAACCGCGTGATGAGGTACTTATCAAACCGCAGATGTCCGGTATCATCTCCGAATTGCTGAAGGAAGCCGGTCAGATGGTGAAGGAAGGCGAGATCATTGCAAAGATTAAGGTAATCCCTGAAATGGTTCAGCTGAACAGTGCTGAATCGCGTGTCCGTGTGGCGAAGATCAGTCTGGAGCAGATAGAAGCTACCTACAAACGGGATGAAGATCTGCACAAGCAAGGAGTCATATCTAAAGAGGACTATGAAACCTCACTGGCTAATTATAAGAAAGCACAGGAAGAAGCAGAAAATGCACAGGATGCATTGGAGATTATCCGTGAAGGTATTTCACGTAAATCGGCATCGTCCAGTACGACACAGGTTCGTTCTACCATTACCGGTATGATTCTGGATGTTCCTATTAAAGTCGGAAACTCGGTGATCCAGTCGAATACATTCAATGACGGTACGACAATTGCTTCCGTAGCCGATATGAACAATATGATCTTCAGGGGAAAAGTGGATGAAACAGAAGTTGGACGTATCCATGAAGGTATGCCTATCAAACTGACAGTCGGTGCTTTGGATAGCCGTACGTTTGATGCCACCCTGGAATATGTAGCTCCGAAAGGAGTGGAAGAAAACGGTGCCGTCCTGTTCGAGATCAAAGCGGCCGTTCAGATGCCGGAAGATGCCTTTATCCGTGCCGGTTACAGTGCCAATGCCGAGATCGTGCTGAAACGTGCGACCGATGTCCTGACCGTTCCTGAAAGTTGTGTTGAATTCAGTGGGGACTCTACCTTCGTACAGATTGTAAAACAGGAAAAGCCGGAACAATTATTTGAGAAACGTGCTGTTACGGTCGGTTTGTCTGACGGTATCAAGATCGAAGTGAAAGAAGGTTTGTCTGAAGGTGACAAGATTCGTGGTGGTATTGTAGCTGCTAATAAGTAATAGAAATAAAAACGAATAAGCGATGAAACAAATCATATCATCCGTAGCGCTGGCCTCATTCCTTTTTTGTCTGCCCGCCGGGGCACAGGAAGCGGCAAAGCAATGGTCGCTGGAGGAATGTATCCGGTATGCTATCGAGAACAATATAGATCTGAAACAAAAGGAATTGGAACAGAAAAGCCGCGAAGTGGACTTGCACACCAGTAAATACAGCTGGTTGCCCAGTGTGAATGCCAGTGTGGGTGAAAACTTTGGTTTCGGCCGCTCCGAATCGAAAGATGGTCTGATCGTAGATCGTAACTCGGCCAATACGAGTGCCGGTATTCAGTTGAGCATGCCTATCTTCGACGGTTTGAAAATACCGAACGATATTGCTGCACGCAAGCTGGACCTGAAAGCATCTATCGAGACTTTGAATAAGGCAAAGGAGGACTTGTCTATTAATGTGGCTTCTTACTATCTGCAAGTTCTTTATAATAAGGAAATGTTGAAGATTGCCCAATTGCAGGTAGACCTGAGCTCTGAGCAGGTGACAAAAACCGAGGCACTCTATAATGCCGGTAAAATCCCTGTTTCCCAGTTATACGATATGAAAGCCCAATTGGCAAAAGATGAAGTCACATTGACAGAATCGCAGAACAATGTGAAACTGGCTTTACTGGATCTGGCACAAAGTCTGGAACTGGAACGTGCCGGTGAAAACTTCGATGTGCTGGAACCGGAAAACGGTGATGCCATTGAACGTTACATGAGTAGTATCATTCCTCCTGACCAGGTCTATGATCATGCCGTGACATTCAAACCGCAGATCAAGGAACAGCAGTATCTGCTGGAGAGCCAGAAGAAAGCGCTCCGTATAGCCCAGGCGGGATATTATCCGAAACTGAATTTAAGTGCCGGTTACAGTACCGGTTACTATCATAATTTCGGTGACGGCGATTATAATAACGCTCCGTTCAGTGATCAATTGAAGAATAACGGGCAGAAATCAATCGGTTTAAGTCTGAGTATTCCGATCTTCAACCGTTTCCAGGTACGTAACAGCGTCCGTACCGCCCGTCTTTCCATAACTAATCGTGAGTTAATGATGGAAAACAGCAAAAAATCACTTTATAAGGAGATTCAACAGGCTTATTATAATGCGACGGCAGCACAGGAGAAATACATCTCTTCCGATAAATCAGTCGATGCAAGCAAGGTGGCGTTCTCATATGCTGAAGAACGGTATGGTGCAGGAAAAAGTACCGTATTTGAATACAGCGAAGCAAAGACGAAGTATGCGCAGAGTCTGGCTGAACAGACACAGGCCAAGTACAACTTTATCTTCCGTACCAAGATCCTTGACTTCTATAATGGAACACCAATCACTTTATAGTAATATCGACAATAAGATTAAATCCTATTTTTTAACATAATTGATTAGACACACCAAGGAGGAGGGAAGTTTCCGTGAGGAAACTTCCTTCCGTTTTTGTAAATACACATCAAAGTGAGTGAATAAATATTATATTTGTCGCAGAAAAGGGATATGAAACCTCTAAAAATACATAGTTCATGAAGAACTATGTCCCTTTTCAATTTTTAATATCTATAAGAATCAATACGTTCGCGTTTTGCGAAAAAATTAAAACATTATCATTCATATTACATTCCTCCCTGATTATTAAAGAAATCGAACAATAACTATTCCATAGTTCTTCATGAACTAATATAGATGAAAAAGCGACAAGGAGATGGATTATGAATATAAGCCGTATAAATGAAGATATAATAGAACAAATCAGAAAAGGTTCGGAAAAGGCTTTTTCTGAATTGTTCAGTACTTATTATAGCTACTTGAATGCCGTTGCTTTATGTTACCTGGTCGATAAAGAGGCCGGTGCAGAAATTGTAGATGATGTTTTTATTAATATCTGGAATAGGCGGGATACCTTATCGTATCCGATTCATTATTATTTAGTACGTTCTGTTCAGAACGGGTGTCTCAATTACATTCGGGCACAAAGGAGTCAGCAAAATGTTTTGGATGAACACAAAGAACAAATGTTGGCTTTTCAGGAAAATTATATCCAATCGACTCCGGTTCCATTACAATATGTAGAAATGCGCCAGACGGAAGAAGAGATACGTTTAGCGGTAAATCAATTACCTGCAAAGTGCAGGATTGTTTTTGAAGAGTATTTCTATGCCGGCAAAACCGTGGATGTAATTGCCGATAATATGGGTTTGACTGTTAGTACAGTACGAGTTCAGTTAAAGAATGCGACTGATCGTTTGAAGCAAACTCTTAAACATCTGCTTCTTTTCTTTATCTGTTGAAATCTGTTTACTCCAGCCTTTTTTATTCCTCTTCCCGGAAAAGGATCTTTCATCACTATTGTAGAGTATCGAATTAAATAATATATTTGCATGTATAGTTGATCGGTTAAGTTGTTCTAATTAAAAACAGATGGGAAAATCTCTTAAAGATATTGCAGAAGCTCTTAAGGTCTCAAAAACAACAGTTTCATGGGTGCTGTCAGGACGTGGTGATGAACAAAAGATAAGTTCGGCTACCCAGAAAAAAATAATAGATTATGCTAAACAGGTAAAATATAGACCAAATTATCTTGCTAAAAGTCTTAGTTCGGGTAAAACGAAAACAATTGGATTGGTTGTTCCCTTCATAGGAGATACTTTTTATGCCCAAGTAGCTATGGAGGTTGAGCTCGTGGCAGAACAACTGGGATATACCGTTACTTTTTGCAGTTCCGAATCTAATCCGGTAAGAGAAAATAATATAATCCAAATGTTACGATCGAAGAATATTGATGGATTAATCATTGCTCCTACTAACTATGCCAAAAGTGAATTGGAGAATTTAATACAAGAAAAATATCCGTTTGTTTTAATTGACCGTTTTTTTCCGGAATTGAATACTAATTATATTATTATAGACAATATCGGGTGTAGTTATAATCTGGTTAATAAACTGATAAATGAAGGCCGTAAAAAAATAGCCATTATAACTACGGCATCGGCCCTTTTTACCATGAGTTTAAGATATGAAGGATATAAGACAGCTTTGATCGAACATGATTGTTTTATTTCTCCTCACTTATATGGAGAGGTGTCACGCAATGAGTATGAGTTAGATATCATTCGTGTATTGGATACTATTTTTGAAGCGGTTCCGGATGTCGATGGATTCTATTTTACTACGCATTATTTAGGCATGGAAGGGCTACGCTATTTTTATAAACGGAATATAGATGTCAGTAAAATAGGTTTGGCTTGTCTGCATAGTACTCCGAGTTTTGAACTTTTGGCTCCTAATATGCATATAGCGTATCTTCCTATAAAAGAGATTGGTCGTGAGTCTGTACGTGTATTAATAGAGAAATTAGAAACTACCGATAATGAAGACGAAAAGGTAAAACTGGTTTTGCCTGTATGTGATTAAAAACATATCGATCGTAAGATAGTATAAGAAAATCGGAATAAATGTCATTGTTTATCTCTGATAAGACACATATGTTTGCAAAATAATATTTTTTTCTTAGTTTACTTAACCGGTAAAGTTGATTAAGAGAGAAACATAATACCATGAAATATGAGAAGGCAATTTATTCTTTCAGTATGGATTTTCATACTATCATTAAGCTCGTTAAAAGCTCAGATTGCGGCTATAGATGTAGACAAAGGAGCCGAAAAGGTTGAAGTTGAAGACATAATCATTGTTTTCAAAATGCATTTTGATATTGGTTATACTGACTGGAGTGAATCTATTTTACAGAAATACACAACCTCTATGATGGATGAAACACTACGTTCAGTAGAGGAAACGGGTAAATTACCTAAGGAAGACCAATTTGTTTGGACTCTTCCTGGCTGGCCGATGAAATATATTATGGAAAATACCTCTGAGGTTTATAAATCCGGAATAGAAAAAGCATTAAAGGATGGACGTTTCAAAGTACACGCACTTCCATTCACATTTGAGACTGAATCGAGTGATCTTGAAACATTGGTGCGTGGAATGTCCTATTCTTCGCAGATAAATAGAAAATATGACCAACCGTTGGTACGTGGAGCTAAACTTACCGATGTCCCTAGCCATTCCTGGATACTTCCTACATTATTGACACAGGCTGGTGTGAAGATTTTGCATATTGGTTGTAATCCCGGGTCCGTATCACCGGATATACCAACCCTGTTTTGGTGGGAGGGACCGGATGGTTCGAGGTTACTCACTTTTAACTGGGCGGAATATTACGGTTCCGGTGTACTTCCTCCGGCAACCTGGAAATATAAGACATGGTTAGCAATGATACATACGCATGAAAATACGGGTGCTCCGACACCGGAAGATGTTGCTGCTGTATTGAAAGAAGCTCGTGAAAAAGCACCTAATGCCCGGATACGTATCGGTCAGCTGGAAGATTTTTATGATGCCTTGATGAAAGAAAACCCATCATTGCCTGTAGTAAAGGGGGATATGCCGGATACCTGGATTCATGGATATATGTCGATGCCTAAAGAAGTAAAAATCAATAAGGCTATGCAGCGTGTCATTTATAATACGGAAACGTTGAATTCCTTACTCAAACAGTGGGACATAACTCCCGAACCGGTTGAACCTTATGTTGAAAAGGCTATTGAACAATCTTTATTGTTTGATGAACATACTTTTGGGCTGGCAATGAGTCATGGACACCAGGATTTTTGGAAATATGGGGACGATTTTACAGTCAGCAGGGCGCAAGGGCTGTATGATTTTATAGAAACATCCTGGAATGAAAAAGGCAGTAGAGCACACCGCGCTGAACAATATATTATTCCTTCTTTACGAAAGGATTTGAAGAAACTGGCTCAGAATGTAGCTGTTAAAGGACGTAAAGTTGTTGTCTATAACCCGCTTCCCTGGAAACGTTCGGGTTTGGTCAGTTTCCATATGGGAGTTTATAAAAAAAATTTCCAGGTTTATGGTTTGAAAGATGAATTGACAGGTAAGATTTTGCCGGTATATAATGACTACAATCACCTGTCTTTTCATGCGGAAGATATTCCATCCTTGGGGTATAAGACTTATACGTTGGTAACATCTCCTATATCTGAGGATTCCCGAAGTTCCCGTATTGATGAAGTAGAAGCGGTGTTGGAAAACAACTATTTCAAAATAGAAATAAATAAGAAAAACGGTGCATTACTTTCTGTTTGGGATAAGCAACAACAGAAAGAAATGGTCGATGGGAAGAATGAATATGGATTCGGAGAGTATATCCACGAGAAATTTGGTCAAGAGGAAATCAACCGTTATAATGCGAATTATGTGAAGCCCGGACATCATGGCTGGGCTGATCAGGAGATGGGGCGGCCGGAAAATCCAGATCTGAAATATGAAATGATAAAGGGCAGATTAAATAAAATCAAATATTTGCAGACCTCTCATTCAGTTAGTGCTACCGCATTCTGTCAGACAAGTGCTGGTGATGGCTATACATTAACCTATACGTTAGAAGATAACTCCCCTTATCTGGAAATTTGTTGGGGGATACGGAATAAACCGGCTGAATCCCAACCGGAAGGTGGTTGGCTTGCTTTTCCGTTTAATCTGTCGAATCCTTCATTCCGGTTGGGAAGAACCGGCGGTGTTGTTAATCCGGCCACTGATTTTGTAAAGAACACCAACCATGATTATTTCTTCCTGAATACCGGTATGGCTATTATTGATAATCAAGGGAAGGGGTTTGGCTTAAATACACCGAATGCCCCGGCTGTCAGTCTGGACCGTCCCGGTCTGTTCCGTTTCTCCGGAGAGTTTATACCACAACGGCCTAATGTTTTTGTTAATCTGTTTAATAATCAGTGGGGTACTAATTTTACAGAATGGATAGAAGGAGGTTTTTCCGCCAAAGTATATCTGTGGTCGATCGATAAATACAGTAATGAGACTTCTCTGATTACACCGACAGAAGAAACGCGTGTTCCTCTGATGGCAACGTATACAGAGGATGATGGAGGTGAACTTCCGTTCTTTTCTGAAGGGATTACATTGTCCGAAAAAGGAATTTTAGTTACTGCTTTCGGACCGAATACAGATGGTGAGGGAGACTTGTTGAGACTTTGGGAACAAGCTGGTAAAAAAGGCAAATGTACTGTTACATTATCCGGAAAATCATATCGGTCTGCTCAATTCTGTAATCTGCGCGGTGAACCGTTGGGAGATTCGTTTCCAATAAAGAATAATGAACTGTCCGTCGAGATGCATGCCTATCAGCCTGTATCGATCATATTAAAAAGGTAATAAGGAATGTAATTAAATTAAGAAAATATGAATACGTTTGAGCCTGACTACAGAAATATTCTAAAGGTATTGTATAATCAGAAACCTGATTATTTGCCTTTATATGAGCACAATATCGATGCCCCTTTTGTTTCTAAATGTATAGGGGAGGAATTGTCGTTAAATGGCCGTAAAAGCCGCTCTGATCTGGATGAGTATTTTAGTAAATATATTTCTTTCTGGAAAGAAAATACCTATGATGCATTCAGTTATGAAGCTGCGATTTGCGAAATCCTTCCCGGTCATGGGGCCATATTAGGGGGGATGCTCGGTCCTATTCAGACCCGCGATGATTTTGACAGATATCCGTTTGACGATATTCCCCGTATTTTCTGGGAAACATACAGGCCTCGGTTGGAGTCTATCCGGAGAGTGATGCCTGCCGGGATGAAAGCCTATGGAGGTTGCGGATACGGCATTTTTGAAACAGCTCAGGATCTGGTGGGTTATGAAAGCCTTTGTGTCATGCAGTATCTCGACCCGGAACTTTTTGCCGACATCTTCCGGAAAATCGGTGAACTCTACGAAACATTGTGGACTAAGATGTTGGAGGAGTACGACGATCTTTTTGTCTTCTATCGCATGGGAGATGATTTGGGGCATCGTATGGCAACTATGCTCGAACCGGATACGATCCGTCAGTTTATTTTACCGCTGCATAAAAAAGTGATCGATATCGTACATAATAAGAATAAGAAGTTCTTACTGCATTGCTGTGGGAATATCAAAGAGATCATGCCTGATATTCTTCAGAACGGGATAGATGCCAAACATTCGAATGAAGACCAGATATGTCTTTTTGATGAATGGATCGATAACTATTCGGATAAAATCGGCCTGTTCGGAGGATTCGATATGAACTATCTGATCCTGAATCCGTATGACCAGGTCTTTAACAAGGTTCTGGAGGAAGGTACCCGGTTCCGTAAAAAAGCGAACGGATACGGTCTGGGATCCGGTAATTCAATACCTGATTACATGCAGATAGAGGGGTTCTATGCAATGGTAGATGCCGTAAAAGAGATAAGAAGAAGGGAACAATTGACTAAATAAATAGAATAGTATGGAAAACACATTAGAAAGAATAGCACTTTGTGTCGAAGTGGGTAAGATCAATGCAAAAACTCCTTATCCTCCGGCAATGAAAGGGGAAGACGGAGCAGATGAACTGACACAGAAGGCTTTGGAGCAGGGATATTCCCCCAATGATATTTTAACAAAGGGATTGATCGTTGGTATGAACAATATCGGTGTGAAGTTCAAAGAAAATAAAGTGTTTGTGCCTCAGGTTCTGATGAGTGCAAAAGCTATGAGCGGTGGCATGCAACATCTGAAAAGATATTTTAATGACGGTTCGGTCAAACGTAAAGGTAAATTGATTATCGGTACGGTAAAAGGAGATTTACATGATATTGGTAAGAATCTGGTATGTATGATGGTGGAAGGAAATGGTTATGAGATTATCGACTTGGGGGTAGATGTTACCGAAGAAAAGTTTGTGGACGCTGTCAGAGAAAATCCGGATGCTTTTGTCGGAATGTCTGCTTTGTTGACAACCACAATGGTCAATATGGAGTCGATCAATACAGCTATAAAGGCAGAATTTCCTCAAGTGAAAACATTTATAGGCGGAGCACCTGTGAGCAGCGATTTTGCTCAGAAAATAGGTGCAGACTATTATACAGAAGAGCCTCAGCGGTTAGTAGAGATTTTAAACCAGTTAACATCTAATTGATATGACATCAAGAGAACGTTTTTTGACAGCATTATCGGGTGGTGTACCCGACAGAATTCCTATTATGGAACATCTTTTCAGTTTGAAACTTATGCAGGAGCTGTTGGGATATACAACGGTTTTGTATGATGGTAAAACACAGGCAAAGCTGGCTGCCAAGCTGGGTATTGATGGCATCTGGACGCCGATAAACGGTTTCTGTGGTATCGAAGAAACCCCTCATGAACCGAATGAGATATACAAAGATGAATGGGGTGTTACCTATCAGAAAAACGGCTGGCCGATCATCGCACAAATCGATACGCCTGTAAAATGCCGTGAAGATTGGGAAGCGTATACTTTGCCTCCGGTCGATACGCCTTATCGTCTCAAAATTTTCAAAGATGTGAAGGCTGCTAATACGGAAGACCTGGCAGTCGTGTTGGGAACTTTGGGACCGTTCACCATGCTATCCTGGTATATCATGGATTTCGAGACATTGGCTATTACCATGTATACGGATCCGGAAATGGTACATGAAATAAATGAAGCAGTGTTGGAATGGACATTGGGGGCTATCCGCCTGGCTGTAAAGGATGGGGGAGTCGATTGTGTACAAATATCTGATGACTGGGGTGGTACGAATGCTTTGTTGATTTCTCCGGATGACTTCCGTACTTTCTTCATCCCTTATTTCAAACGTTTGGTTGCCAGTATCAAGGAATTGGGAGTGCCGGTTATTATGCACAACGACGGGAGAATCTGGGATGTCCTTGACGATCTGGTAGATTGCGGTATCGATGGACTTCATCCGGTGGAAAGAGCTGCCGGGATGGATTTGAAAAAAGTGAAAGAGAGATACAAAGGACGGTTGACGCCTATAGGTAATATCAATAACAAAGTAACGATGGCTTCCTCCAATCCGGATGATGTTCGTAAAGAAGTTTTGGAATGTATCAGGGAGGCTGCTGCTGATGGAGGATATATAATTGCGACAGATCATAGTATTCACGATCTGATCCCTACGGAAAATGTGCGATGTCTGATAGATACAATCAATAAGTATGGAAAATATCCTATAGACTTGACTTTTTCCCGCTGATTTCAGGGGATAAAAGCCACTTTGGAACAGTCTTTCTAACAATGCCCATTCAAGCAACCTTATAATGCCCATTGTAAGGTTGCTTGAATGGGCATTGTTATGACCTTAGGATGAGCATTGTTAGAATGCGCCAATGGGGGTGGTTGTAGAAATTGTTTCTATTTCTTTTGTTAAAATCAAAAAAAGTTCGATTTTATCTAAATGTTTTTCGGTTGAGATGTGTATTTATTTTAAACAACCGGAAATTTAGCAGTATATGCAAGATAAAGATATATTATTTGAAGAACTAATGAGTAACTATATTTCAGGTTCCATAACGGACGAGGAGAAGGTTTCTTTGTTCGCTTTGGTAGAGGAGTCTGATTTATACAGAGAGCGGTACAACGAGATGGTAAAGTTGTACGCACTTCTTCATATTCCCGCCTTCGAATCTCAGAAAGAAACCAGATATGCCTATTTGAAAGAATGGTTGCATCTAACCTCCGGAGTTACTTTCCGGCGCCGGTGGTTTATCTATACACGAAACGTTGCAGTAATCCTTTTATTGATGGTTTCTGTTTCCATCGGTTCTATTTTTATATATAATGAATTGGATGAATCAGGCGAGCAGCTATATAATGAAATGGCTGTTCCTCTGGGTTCGCAAACCAAAGTAGTTCTACCGGACGGTTCAACGGTAGTCCTTAATTCCGGCTCTGTCTTGAAGTATCCGTTATCATACGGGAAGAAGGAGCGAAACGTTTATTTGGTAGGTGAGGGTTATTTTGAAGTGGCAAAAAATGTCGAAAAAGTTTTTCAAGTCTATGCAGGTGGTATGCAAGTGAGAGTGACTGGAACAACATTTAATCTTCGTTCGTATCCGGAAGACTCGGAGACGGAAGTGGCATTGATCAATGGTGGGGTAGATGTATTGGCTAATAATAAACAAGTCCGTTTGAAACCGGATGAAAAAGCGATATATAATCGTGAAACAGGTGCCTTATATAGCGAAACGACGGAGTCTCATAAATCATCTTTGTGGACAACCGGACGGTTGAGTTTTGTGAATGCTTCTTTCCTGGATATATTGAAAGATATAGAACGGAAATACAATGTAAAGATTTGGGTAGAGAGTGATAAAGTTGCAAATGAATACTTTACCGGAAGCATTAATCTGACAATGTCACTTCAAGAAGTGTTTAATTTTATTGATGTGGATAAAAAGTATCGTTTCGAACAGAGTGGAAGCGTAATCATGTTAAAAGACAGGTAAAACTACGATTAAAATAGGATGTTTAACTTTAAAAGAGAATATATGGAAAACACAGGTTAAAAAAAGAATCGGAGATGGTTGGCACTTCTCTCCGATTCATTGAATGATTTTTTTGAATTAATTAGTTGTTAACTAACGAAATCGTTACAAAAGTATGAAAAGAAAGTATTTTTCAATCAAACAATTGGGTTTATTTTTGGCGATGGGTGTAATATCCACTTCTGTATATGCCAATACGGCATTACAAAGCGTAAAGGTTACCGTAAATCACAAAAATGCCCCTATTAGTAAAGTTCTTGATGACATAGAACAACAAACAGGTTATTCAATCCTGGTACGTAATAATGATATTAATATCAAACAGAAGGTTACGGTAAATGTAACTGGTTCTTTAAATACAGTTTTGGCAGATGTGTTTGAAGGAATGGAGGTGAAGTATAATGTTGAAAATAAAACAATCTCTATTTATAAAGAGAAAACACCGTCGTTTGTGGCTTCATCTGTGAACCAGGACAAAAAAACAGTTACAGGTACTATTGTCGACCAAAATGGCGAACCTATTATCGGAGCCAATGTCTCTATCCCAGGGACAACTACGGGTACCATAAGTGATGTGGATGGAAGGTTCTCTATCGAAGTCCCCGAAAATGCGCAGCTTCAAATTTCTTTTATCGGTTATCTTAGTCAGGTAATTTCGGTCGAAAATAAAACCGTTATTAACGTTAAACTGCAAGAAGATACTCAAAAGTTGGATGAAGTGGTTGTAGTCGGCTATATGACACAGAAAAAGGGGTTGTTGACCGGATCTGTAGAACATATGCGAGTAGATGAACAGATGAAGACATTACCTACAACTGCTGCCGGTAATTTGTTGGCAGGTAGATTGGCTGGAGTCAATGTCAGTACTCCGAGCGCAGCTCCTGGTTCGAATCCGGATGTGTCTATTCGTACTGTATCTGCTTGGGAAAGAGATAACAAGAAACAACAACCGGTGTGTTATGTTATTGATGGAGTAATTCGTGATGCAAGTGATTTCAATAACTTGTCTCCCAACGAAATTGATGATATCACAGTCTTAAAAGATGCTGCATCTGCTGCGGTGTATGGTTCTCGTTCTGCTGGTGGTGTAATTTTGGTAACAACTAAGAAAGGTAAATTAGGAAAACCAACTGTAAACTATTCTTATTCTTATGCAATAGATACTCGTACAAAGAATATGGATTTAACCAGTGCTGTAGAGGCAGGAGAGTTATATGGACGTATTAACGGTGACACAGACCCGGCAGGATGGGCGTGGTCTCAGGAAGAGTTGGATTATTTCAAGGGAATCAATGATGGTTGGGGATATGACCAGTTGGATCTTATTTGGCGTAATCCAAGTACACAGACACATAATATTAGTGTAAGTGGTGGTAATGAAAAGATACGTTATTTTGCCGGTGGTTCCTATGTGAAACAGGAAGGTTTCATGGAACCTATGACTTACGACAAGTATAACTTACGTTTGAATGTGACGGCTGATATTACCAAAGATTTAAAGGTTGAAACTGGACTGTCTTTAAACAATAACAAGCAAGGGCTTTTAGCTGAGGATTATGATGAAGTGAACCGTGATACATACACAAAGCTTCGTATTTGGCAACCAGATCAACCTGTTTATACTGACAGTGGGCAGTATATTGATTACGGTTGGATCGGAAACGTAGGTGCTAAAGCTGCAGGTGCTGGTGGTTACAGAAAACATGAATATCTGAAACCTCAAATGCTTGTCAGCGCAACTTACAAAGCTCCGTTCCTCGAGGGATTGAGTGCTAGGGTAGCTTTCAGTAAGCAGTGGTATCATGAAGCACAGAAGAAATTCTATAAGTCATACGAAATGCAGATTATGCAGCGTACAGGGCCAAATAATCGTATTATGTCTACTAATGATAACGATATCATTGGTGTAAAAAAATCTACTTGGGGGTTGCCTAATGGTAAGGATATGATTGAACGTGTGTCTAAATGGAATGATAATATGCAACTTAACTTCCAGTTGAGTTATGACAAGGTGTTCAACAATGTACATCATGTAAGCGGTACGTTTGTAACAGAGTGGTATGAAGCTAGTGGGACAGGTGTAACCGGTGGTCGCGAATCATTCCCGCTTTATTTAACAGACCAGTTCTGGGCTGCTAGTGATGCACGTGCTGATAGTTGGGCAAATGGGGATGTGGATTGGCAAGATGGACGTATGTCGTATATTGGTCAGTTTAGTTACGATTATGCGAACAAGTACATGTTTACATTTTCTTTCCGTGAGGATGGTTCAATGAAGTTTGCTCCTTCTCAGCGTTGGGGATTCTTCCCAGCTGCATCTGCCGGATGGGTACTTTCAGAGGAAAGTTGGTTTAATACGTCAAAAATCAACCGTCTGAAAGTCCGTGCTTCTGCTGGTCTTACCGGTGACGACTCGGTTGGCGGATGGCAATGGATGGAATCTTATGAAGCCGGGAAAAAAGCTTATTTTGGTAAATCTCCTGCCCAAAATGTAGGTTTGACTTATGGCAAAGTTGTTAATCCGGATATGACTTGGGAGAAATCATTCAGTTTCGATTTAGGTGCTGATATGAACTTCTTGGATCATTGGGATCTTTCTTTTGATTATTGGTATCGTAATACCTATGATATTTTGGATACACGTGTTGTTTCAACTCCTACCACTTTTAGCCAGAAACTTCCTGCAGAAAATTATGGAGAAGTTCATGCACAGGGTATTGATTTGCGGTTAGGTTATAATGGAGCGTCTGGTGACTTTACTTACTTTGGTAATTTGACAGCTTCTTATGGTTGGAATGAGGTTGTCACGAAGGATTATGCCGAGAATGCTAAATGGTTTGATGTTCCTGTAGGACGGTCTTTAAGTTATATCACAGGTTTGGAAGTTGATCAAATTATTCGTACTCAAGCAGATTTGGATGCTTTCAATGCTGCACATCCTAATTATCTGCATAAAGGGCAAAAACCTGAATTGGGTATGATGGTCTACAAAGATCTTTCAGGTCCACAGGGCACTCCTGATGGAATCATTGATGATTGGGATAAGACGATCTTGAAGAATAAGAATAATCCGTTTATCGTTGGTTTAAACTTGGGTGGAACTTGGAAAGGTTTCGGACTTGACATGATGTTTACAGGCCACTTTGCAGAATACAAATGGGCTGATGACTTAGCAGGTGGTGTAGAATGGAACCGTATGTGGCATGATTGGTATGACAATAGTTGGACTTCAGAAAATCCGAATGCAGAATTGCCAAAAAGAAAGAGTGCAAATGTTACTCGTACTTATGATGACAAGAGTGATTTCTGGTTGAAGAAGAATAATTATCTCCGTATGAAATATTTGACAGTAAGTTATACTTTACCGGAGAACCAGTTCTACAACAAAGTTTTTAACAATGTGCGCTTGTTCTTTACAGGCACTAACTTATTTGTTCTGGGTGGTTTCAATAAGAATTATTATGATCCTGAAATTGGTCAAGGTAATGAATTCCCGATTTCACGTTCATTTAACTTTGGGATAGATGTAACTTTCTAAAAAAGCATGTGTATGAAAAAGAATATATTGATATTAGGATTGTTCCTGTTAGGTATGGGTAGTTGTAGTCTTGATTACGAAAACAAAGAGGCTATAACTCCAGACAATGTTTGGACAGATAAGGCTATGATTAATGGCTTCCTAAACGATATTTATGGTCGTATAACACCGGGATGGCCTGTTAATGCCAACAATACTGATGAAGGTATGAACGGACCTACAAGTATGAATGACTTTGCAAGAGGTAACTATACCGTTGAATTGCAGGGACAGAAGCTGGATTATGAGAAAATAGACCGTATCAATTTCTTCTTGAACAAATTGGAAAATGAGGTGACTATTCTTAATGACGAAGAGAAGAAGCAGTTGATGGGACAGGCTCTGTTTTGGAGAGCTTGGGATTATTTTGATAAAGTAAATACGGTAGGAGGTGTACCCCTGATTCTTGAAGTACAGAATATAGCAGATGTACCGTCTTTGTTCGTATCTCGTAATTCTACGTCTGAATGTATAACGCAGATTTTAAAAGATTTGGATGATGCGATCTCTTACTTGCCAGATTCGTATGATGACAAGGGGTATGGTCGTATTGACAAAGGTGCTGCAATGGCTTTTAAGGGACGTGTATTGATGTTTTATGCCAGTCCGATGTTCAATCCGAACAACGATGCTTCTCGTTGGGAAACTGCTTACAAAGCCAATAAGACTGCACTTGATTATTTGACAGCCCAAGGTAAAGGTTTGTATAAAGGTAATTTTGCCGATATCTGGTATGACGAACAGAATTGTGAAGCGATTATGGTGAACCAATTCTACTATCCGGATCATGCTTTTGATCAAAAGAATATCCGTCCAGAACCGCTTACTCGTGATGGTGCGAATGATAATCAGGCTATTTTGTCTTTGTTGATGGCTTTCCCGAAAGCAGATGGTACTAAATTGGAATTGGATGTAACTCGTTTATCTGATCCTGCATACAACCAACAATTTATGACTGAATTCTATACGAATCGTGATCCTCGTTTCCATGCTACTATTTTCTGTCCGGGAACAATTTATCCATGTACTAATGTACAACTTGAGGGTGGACAGAAGTATTGGAATGCTTGGTATGAACAAGAAGTAGACGGCAAGACTCAAATGAACTCATTGGTGGATTTTCAAACAGGAACTTCGATTGGCGGAGGTATGTCCGGTTATTTCCAAAAGAAAGGATTAGACGAAAGTTTGAATAATGCTTCTGTTTATCAGGCAGAAACAGACTGGATTGAGATCCGTTTTGCTGAGGTTTTGATGAATTACGGCGAATGTGCCAACGAAATCGGTAAAACTCAGGAAGCTTTGAATGTATTGTATCAAATTCGTGAACGTGCCGGTATAGAAAATACGACTGGTAATTATGGAATCACTGCTACTACCCAAAGTGATATTCGTGAGGCTTATGTAAATGAACGCTTTGTTGAATTTGCTTATGAAGGTAAACGTTGGAATGATTTACGTCGTTGGAAACGTTTCGATATATTGAATAACTTGAAGCATCGCTCAACTCTTTATGCTGTAATTAACGATAAGGCGGATGCAGAAGGATTCGATTTTACAAAAGATATGTTCGATCCGGAAGTTCGTAAAATGTTCCATTTTGTTTATATAGAGAATGTAGATAAAGACGATCTCTACACGTTCAATTTGGATGAGAAATACTTGTTCTATCCAATCCACAAGGAGGCACTTGACCGTAATTCCAAACTGGAGCAGAACGATGCATGGGGCGGCACTTTCGACCCGTTGAAATAAGTGTTTGATCTGAATTTCAGTACTTCGGTCACACGTTTGAAACAGGCGCGTCTGATTGACTATCTGGTGACGTTGTATGTCGGTGCGCGTCCGGACAATGGAGAGAGTGACAGGCCTGAGATAGAATAGGCTTGGATGAGATAAGCTCCGATACTTAAGCAGGGTATGCTTGGGTATCGGGGCTTACTTTGTTTTTGAGGAGTATGTTAAGGTGGTTAAAAGCACTAATAATCCACTGAAAAGGCAGTTTTTTGCTATGTTTTGGCAAATAGCCAACCTTTACTTTTGTTCGGTGGGGAACGTTCTGTTATCCGGCTGTAATTCGAATACGTCTCAATCTTTTCAAACCGATTATTTCGGTATTGATGTTGATTCGTGCGGTTGTTTCAATAAAAGTTTTTGCGAATGACTAAAGTAATAAGTATTGGGGTATATATTGATTAAAATTGACAAATAATAAAATCTATGAGTTTGAAATCAAGTTTAGCCATTGTTTTATCATTGATGGCTAGTTATGTTGTGGAAGCGCAACAGGTTTGGAATCCTGACAACGGCAACGGGACTTTTACGAATCCTATCATGTGGGGTGACTGGCCGGACCCGGATGTTATTCGGGTGGACGATAAGTTCTATTTCGTGTCTACAAGTATGAATTATGTGCCCGGATGTCCGATTGCCGTGTCGAAGGATTTGGTCAATTGGGAAATGGCCGGCTATGCGGTCGATCGTTATGATGAGGACCCACGTTTTGACATGCAAGGAGGAACAATGTACATGAATGGTTCGTGGGCAGCAACGATACGCCACCATAACGGTAAGTTTTATGTCGGTTTTTGTACGCCTAAAGGGTGGGGAAACGAACAAGGTCATTTCTCGATTTGCATAGCCGATAAGCCGGAAGGACCGTGGGAGCGGACGATATTTCCGGAGTATTTGTATGATCCGGGATTGTTTTTCGATGATGACGGTAAAGTATATGTAGTCCATGGCCAGCACCGGTTGTTCATTACAGAACTGAATGAAGATGTGAAATCTGTTAAAGGTAAACCTGTAGAGATTTGGGAGAAAGGATTTAAAAATAGCCGGACCTGGGGACCGAATTTCGGCATGGAAGGTGCTCACATGTATAAGATAAATGGCATGTATTATATCACCTGCCCGGCAGGAGGCACAGAAGGGTGGCAGGTCTGTCTCCGTTCGAAGAATATTTACGGCCCGTATGAACATAAGGTGATTGTGGAGGATGCGACCTCTTATCCGCCCAACGGACTGCACCAGGGGGGAATGGTACAATTGAAGAATGGCGATTGGTGGTTTATCATCATGCAAGACCGTGGTCCTATCGGCCGTGTACCTCATTTGCTGCCGGTGAAGTGGGTAGACGGATGGCCCATGTTGGGAGTCGACGGTAAGGATGTGATTACCTATCCGAAACCGGAAGTGGGAAAGAAACAACAGCGGTTGGCATCTCCGGCCACGACAGACGAGTTTAACGGTAAACAGTTGGGATTACAATGGCAATGGAATCACAATCCTGACAATACGAAATGGTCGTTGACGGAATGTCGCGGATATATGCGTTTGAAGGCCTCGCAAGCCCCGAAGTTATATGAAGCCCGTAATACATTGACCCAGCGTGTGCAAGGTCCGTCTTCGGAAGGTTCGGTGGAGATGATCGTGTCGGGAATGAAAGATGGCAATGTGGCAGGACTGGGAGTTTTCCAGCTCCCTTATGCTTATGTGGCAGTGAAGCAGGAAGGCAGCAGCCGTAAGATTGTCATGTATGACGGTGACAAGGAGATTGAATCGGTGGATAACTTTAAAGGCGACAAGATTTGGTTCAGGGCACGTGTCATGGACAAGAATTTTACGGCACGTTTTTATTACAGCCTGGATGGGGTGAATTACTCTCCAATCGGTAAAGAACACAAGATGGAGCTGGGATTGCCTTGGACCGGCAATCGTTTCGCTTTGCTCAACTTCACCACGAATGCGGAAGGCGTGGATGGATATGTTGATTTTAACTGGTTCCGGTTTACGAATAAATAGCAAAGGTGACGTTTAATTGCAATAATAATCCACGGAAAAGGCAGCTATTTGTTATTTTAAATAGCGATAGCCGTTTTTATATTTGCATGGACTAATTTGTTAATATTTAAAGCATGAAAAAAATAATATTGGGAATGTTGTTGGCATTCCCTGCCATCGTGTCGGCGCAACATACCGGCAAAGTTTTTGTAGACGCGAACCATAATGGGCGTTGGGACAAAGGTGAAACCTTGATGAAAGGAATATCGGTTTCCGATGGATTAAACGTAGTTTTAACCGATGAAAAAGGATGTTTTTGTTTGCCGGGGCACGAGAAGGAGCGTTTTATTTTTATCACGACTCCTTCGGGGTATAAGACCGAGAATGCGTATTATCACCGTATTGAAGAGGGGCAGACCAGCTATGACTTCGGATTGTTGCGCTATGATGCGGTGAAAAGTGATGGAAGCCATAAGTTTATCCATATATCGGATACCGAGATCGGTGAGGAACAAGGGCAAGACGAATGGACGGAAGGAATGCGCGAATATGCCGCCAATGAAAAGGTGGCTTTTATTATCCACACGGGCGATATTTGTTACGTAGGCGGTTTAAATAACCATATCAAGGTGATGAATTCATCAAATATGCCCGAAACGCAGGTGTTCTATTCGGTAGGCAACCATGACCTGGTTGCAGGGAAATACGGGGAGGAATTATTCGAAAAGATTTATGGACCTACGTTTTATTCGTTTGAGGTAGGTAACGTGCATTACATTGTCACCCCGATGCCGGGAGGCGACCATGCGCCAAGCTACCGGTTGGATGACGTGTTCACTTGGATGGCGAACGATTTGAAGCATGTCGGCAAGGATAAAGCGGTTTATGTGTTCAACCACACCATCCCCGGCGAATGCGGGTGTCCTGACTTTAAATATACGTTGAAGAATAAAGAAACGGTTGATTTGTTGGCTCATAACCTGAAGGCATGGCTTTACGGGCATTGGCATGTCAACCATATGTATACCCATCCGGATAATGGGGTTGGCGTGATCTGTTCTTCCACGCCGGTTTATGGCGGTATTGACCATGCTTCATCCGCTTTCCGTGTCATGAACATTGATGGCAAAGGCGACTTTACTTCTGATTTCCATTATTCCTATATGGACAAGCACATGGTCATCGCTTCCATTCAGAACCACCAGGCGGCCATTACCCCGGAAGGGACTATCCCCTTGGTTGTGAATGCCTATTCAACCGCCAGTCCGGTAACCAAGGTACGTTATTCTTGTACTTTCGATGGGAAGACTTTATTGGCTGGTAAGCCGATGAAACAACAAAGCGATTTTGCCTGGACGGCCGAGATGACTTTGCCACAAATAGCCGAAGGGCATTATGTGACCGTTATTGCCGAGGCTCATTATGCAAATGGGGAGATCGGTAAAAAGACGGCCTCTTTTTTGTATGACAAGCAAAATACGTCCCGGATTGTAGCCGGTGGGGATTGGACGAATCTATTGGGAAATCCGGAGCATATTGGTATTGTGAAAGATACGCTTCGTGCTCCTCGCTTGGCTTGGACGAAAAATGTCGGTTCCAACATTTATATGTCGGCACCGGTTGTTAGCGAGGGCTTTGTTTATGTCGCTTCAATTGATGATAACGAAACAGGAAAAGCGTCTCTGACCAAAATGGAGGCAACTACCGGTAATATCGTCTGGAAATGTTCGCTTAAATCATCCGTTCGCAATAGTATTGCTGTAGAATCAGATTTGGTATTTGCTCAGGATGTACAAGGTATCGTGTATGCAGTGAAGAAATCTGACGGTTCTATAGCCTGGCAAAAGGATTTGAAAATTGGCGTGACTCCAGCTTTGAACGATGGACTAATTGCTAAAGATGGCATTGTTTATGCTGGTACTGGTTATCAACTGACAGCATTTAAGGCTACGACTGGTGAAATCATTTGGCAAAATAAGGACTGGGGACGTGGAGAGGGCTGTGTGGCTACTTTGGCGTTGAGCCAGGATAATGTAATAATTGGTAGCAGACACTGGGGAGGCTTGTTCGGCAACGATGCGAAGACCGGCGAGATGCTTTGGGGCGATTGGGATTCTGATTTGCGCTTCCGTGCGGCTACTCCAGCCGTATGGGGAGATGTCATGTATGTTACCTCCGCCAATTCGTTGTTGATGGTAGAGAATAAGACTGGGCGTATCCTGATGCGTAAGAAATTGGGTGAAGGGGTCGAGGTGGCTTCTACTCCTTTGGTGACGGACGATGCGATCATCTTCGGAACTTCTACCAATGGGGTGGTAACATTGGATAAAGAGACGTTGGAAGAGAAATGGCGTTTCAAGACTCGTGAAGCGATGATTCTCTCCGCCCCTTACCAAGGGAACCATCCGGCAACGGTGGAAGCCAGCCCGGTCATTTGCGGGGATCAGGTCTATATAGGGGCTTCCGATGGAACACTCTATGCAATCAATGCCAAAACAGGACGTTTACAGTGGCGTCATCATATGGGAGCTCCAATCTTTGCAACTGTTGCCGTGTCGGGAAATGGTCTTTTCGCAGTGGATTTTGGGGGTAATGTGTATGGGTTTGTCGGAAATTTAAAACAATAGAATCAATATGAGGAAATTTTATTTAATTATTGCATGGATAAATTTGATAGGATTGTTGGCTTGGGGGCAGCGCTCCGAATTGAATTTTGATAGAGACTGGCGGTTTGCCCGGTTTGGTTTGCAGGCGGATGGTTCGCGTGTGGAGGAACCGGATTCTTTACAGTCATATTCGTATAACGATTGGGATTGGAGGAGGCTGGATGTTCCCCACGATTGGGGGATCGAGGGGCCTTTCCGTATCGACTTGGATGGGTATACCGGAAAACTGCCTTGGCAGGGGATCGGCTGGTACCGTAAATACTTTGAAGTATCGTCGAAGGATAAAAAGAAACGGTTTTATCTGGATTTCGATGGTGCGATGGCGAATGCCGAAGTGTGGCTTAATGGGAATAAAGTGGGTGAATGGGCTTTCGGATACAGCTCTTTTCGGGTCGATTTGACTCCGTATCTTTTGTATGATAAAAAGAATGTGGTGGCTGTCCGGCTGAATACCGAAAAGTTCGGTTCCCGTTGGTATCCCGGTGCCGGTATTTATCGGCATGTACGGTTGGTGAAAACGAATCCTGTACATGTGGGGCAGTGGGGTGTTTTTGTGACAACACCTGAAATCACAGACGAGCAGGCCAATGCCTTGGTCCATGTCGAAATACAGAATAATTTATCGGAAGCGGTAGACGGACAGTACGTGGTTGATATTTATGAACTGGATAAGGATGATGTACCGGGCGCGAAAGTCGCAGTCGTAAAGAAACAATTACTGTTGAAACCAAACCAATTGATTGGTGATACGGTCTCTTTGCTTGTGAACTCTCCTAAACGATGGAGTCTGGAGAATACTAACCGCTATTTGGCCCGTGTGTCGGTTTATAATAAAAACAAACTGGTGGATGTGTATGATGCACCATTTGGTTTCCGGACTATTCAGTTCACGCATGATAACGGCTTTCTGTTAAACAGCAAGCGCGTGCAGATAAACGGGACATGTAACCATCACGACTTGGGGGCTTTGGGGGCAGCAGTGAATAAGGTTGCCATGGAGCGACAATTGCGCATACTGAAGAGTATGGGGTGTAATGCAATACGTACCTCTCATAATCCTCCGGCACCGGAATTGCTGGAGTTGGCGGATAAGATGGGGTTTCTGGTTATGGACGAATTGTTCGATAGTTGGACAATAGGAAAGAAAGAGTATGACTATAGTTCTTTATACGAAAAATGGCATGAAAGAGATATAGAAATGTTGGTATGCCGGGACCGAAACCATCCATCGGTTATCCTGTGGAGTACGGGAAATGAGTTACCTGAACAATATAATCCGGAACTGGGCATTGTCCGGCATTTGACGGAAGTGGTTCATCGTTTCGATACGACCCGTCCGGCTACGTTCGGAGCTTCTTATCCGAGTAAGTCTGCCGTGAATGGAACGGAATTGCAGGTGGATGTCCATGGTATGAATTATGCGGCAGGCGTATATGGAGGACCTGATTTTTATGGAGAGTTTTTGAATAAGAAAGGACATGAGCATTTGTCGGGTTATTCGAGTGAATCCAGTTCGACAATGAGTTCCAGGGGCGAATATTTTCCACGCCAACTCCATGTTTCATCTTATGATTTGACGCAACCCGGATGGGGAGGACTACCTGATTGGGAGTTTGCTGCATTGGATAAATATCCGGCCATTTGTGGTGAATTCGTATGGACCGGTTTTGATTATTTGGGCGAACCGACTCCATTTAATAGTGATGCCAGTGTCTTGTTGAATCACTCGGCTGCCATGACAGAAGAAGAACTGGCTAAGCAGCGTGAAGAATTGAATAAGATAGAACGTAACCGCCCTACGTCGCGGAGCAGTTATTTCGGTATTGTCGATTTGGCTGGTTTCCCGAAAGACCGCTATTACCTATATAAGGCGCGTTGGATGCCAGACACGCCGATGGTACATATCCTTCCACATTGGAATTTTCCCGATCGGGTAGGTAAAGTGACACCTGTTTTTGTATATAGTTCGGGGGACGAGGTGGAACTTTTCTTGAATGGCAAGTCGTTGGGAAAGAAACAAAAGCAACCGTATGAATACCGTTTCCGTTGGGATAGCGTGGTGTATCAGTCGGGAGAGTTGAAGGCTGTTGCTTATAAGCAGCATAAAAAGTGGGCGGAAACTCGTGTGCGGACTACCGGTGATCCCGTTCGTCTGAAAGCCGTACCGGATAAAACATTGATCAAAGCGGATGGCGAGGACTTAGTCTTTGTTAAAGTATCGTTGGTGGATAAAGATGGATACGATGTGCCGACAGCCGAGAACCGTATCTTCTGTAGCTTGGAAGGTGACGGGGAAATTGTCGCAACTGATAATGGTGACCCGACTTGTTTGATCACCTTTTCGGAACCGTCCCGTCCGGCGTTTAACGGTTTGTTCCTGGCTATAGTCAAAGCTAAACGAGATGGAAATAAACCGCTTCGCTTGACTATCGAGGCGGATGGTTTGGAAAAGGCGACGGTTGATATTGAGATAGATCATGAATAATAAAATAAGAACATATATAGGTTTGAAATTATGTTTAGCTATCGTTTTATCAATAATGGACTGTCATGTTGAATACGGATGTGAAGTCGGTTAAAGATAATCCGTTGGAAGAAAAGCGTACGTTTTTTTCCAACGGATACGTACGTTATAGGGTGGGGGCCATCATGCCAGCACTACTATGTCGTCTGGCTAGCATAGTAGTATCAGTACCATTAGCACTACTTGCAATAATAATCCACGGAAAAGGTAATTATTTGCTATTATATGGGAAAGCCGAAACCTGTAATTTTGTATTTCTCTGTTTCTAAAAAGGAATTTTTTAACTAGTTTATCTAAATGTTTTTGGTACAAGAAGTGTATTCTTAATATAGACAGTAAATAAAACTTATAAATTATATCATGAAGAAAACATTATCTTTTGTAGCTGCAACTCTGTTGTTATGTAGTTGCGAGTCGGGTACACATCAATCGTTCAAAACAGATCGTTTCGGTATCGATATAGATAACCGGGGATATATCACCGGTATGTGGAACTTGACACGCGAAAGTCGTAATTTCAGTCCGGCGGACCAACCGTCGCCCTTGTTGTCTCTTTATGACGAAGACCTGAAACGGTATTATTATCCGCAAAAGGCTCATTACAGCGGAGGCAAGTATCGGTTGGAATACGAGAACGGCTCTGTGGCAACAGTTGCTTTGGATGAGAAGACAAAATATTTCAAGTTGAAGTTGGAAAGTTTGGAACCTCGTAATGGAATCGATGGTATACAGTGGGGTAATTATTATACGAATATTACCAATTTATTGGGGGAAATGATCGGGGTGGCCCGTGATACTTCGGCTGCGGTAGGGTATGCTATCGGAGCTTTGGCGTTGGATGATAATACGATTGGCGGAGAATCACGTTTTACATCCGAAACAGGTCCTTCGGGTTATATTGCCCATACGCCTGATCCGGTGAATCATCCATTACCGTTAACATTGCATGAAGGGCAACAGTTTACGATGGGAGGCGACGGAATCAACGATGTGGCTTTTTATAATCGGAAAGAATCGTATTTCCGTATTCTATATGGTAATACGGCTTTTGTTGATTGTAACGGACGAATTAATATACGCTATCATTCGCGTGATCGCCGGAAAGGTAAGATGATCTATTCTCCGGAAGGTAATCCTATCTTCCAAAACAATGAACCTAACCACATGATGCGTCAGGATGTTCCGGGAGTGGATTTCATCGGTTCGTCTATCGCTTTGTGGGGTAGCCCGGATAGTACGGCTTTGATGGAAGTTATTCAGGATATCGTTTTGAATGAGGGTTTGCCTTATCCTACTTTCCAGGGTAAATGGGTAAAAGATCCTACAACTTTCATGCCGGATCTATGTACATACGGAGGACTTATGGACAGTGTGGCGTCGTATGCGAAACAGATGGGATTGAAAGTGATTCATACGTACGACCAACCTTTCTTGCATGCCGATAGGGGAAATGGCGGTTTCATTGACGGTCCGGGACATGAAAAGAAACGCTATCATTTCACAGATAAGGATTTGTCTACTCGCGAGTATGCCGACCTGTTGGCTAAAGAGGGGTTGATTTTGGGGCGTACCTCCATATCTAACTCAATGGCACCCGGAACGAAGGATTGTAGTCCGGTACCATCGGACAGTATCTGTATTTTACACCGTCGTTTTCTTACGGAAAATTTGAACGAGACGGATACGATGATTTATATCGATGATCCTACTCATTTGGAAGAAGTAGCTTGTTGGGAAGGACATAGTCCGGAATTGAATATGGTTAAGATCGGTAAGGAATTGATTCACTATTTGGGTGTTACAAAGGAAAAACCATATCGGCTCATGAAAGTGACACGTGGTTATTGGGGGACTCGACCTGCTGCTCATGTAAAGGGGGATGCTGTGGATAAACTTCAACCTGCGGTAGGCGGAGCATATGCCGGATTGATTCCTAACCTGGAATTACAAGATGAACTGGCACGCCATTATGCCGATATTTGCAAGAACAGCGGATTGGGCATGTTCGATTATGACGGACAGGAGTTTTATTTCCACACTGGTTTTGGCGGTTATGGCGTGAAACGTTTCTTCCGCAATATGTTTGAGCAAGCGAAGAAGCATGGTTTACCGGATATTCGTTTTACGGGAGCGACTTTGTCGGAAGGCTCCTGGCATTATCAGAGCACTTGGAATGTGGGAGGCGGTTTGAATATTTATGATGTGAAGAAGCGTGTATGGGGTAGTACGACCAGTCAGGGTAAAGACCTTCGTGATGTTACTTATGCCAACTTTTTCCCGTCTTCATTTGGTGGAAACTTCCCGATTACGGCTGAGTCGACGGTGGAAGATTTTGAGCATATTGAAGCTACAGCTATCGGTTATGGTTGTACGTATGCGTTCAGGATCGGTCAGAAAGATGTAGAAAGTTGTCCGCAAAAATATGCGATATTCAATGTGGTCCGTACCTGGGAAGAAGCTCGTAGGGCAGATGCTTTTCCGACGCATATTCGTAAGATGTTACAAAATCCGGCATTGAGTTGGCGATTGGAGAAAAAGGCGGATAACAGTGGTTGGACTTTGTATCAGATGGAGAACGGGCAAAAAGGACGTTCGTTTGATTTGTGTGAGAACAGTAAGCAATAATAATCCACAAAATAGGCAGCTATTTGCTATTTTAAATAGGAATAGCTGCCTTTATATTTGCGTTATCTAATTAATTGTAATATTATAATTTTTAAACCATGAAAAAAATACTATGCTTGATTTCGATGTTCTGTTTGTGTGTGAATGTGTTATCAGCCAAAGAATATCATGTATCGGTAAAAGGGAGTGATGCTAATAACGGAGATATTTCATCTCCTTTTAAAACTATAAATTGGGCTGCTCAGAAAGCGTTGCCGGGAGATACGGTTACGGTACATAACGGTGTTTATCGTGAATGGGTGAATCCGTTGAGCGGTGGGGAACGGGAAGGAAAACGTATCCTGTATCGAGTGGCCGAAGGTGAGAAAGCTGAAATAAAAGGTTCAGAGTTGGTGACTGGTTGGAAAAAGGAGAAGAAAGCAAAGGGAGTATGGAAGGTGGTATTGCCTAATTCATTCTTTGGAAATTACAATCCGTTCAACGACCGTCTGTATGGTGACTGGCTATGGTCTGAACGGGTTCATCATACGGGAGATGTATATTTGAATGATGTTTCGCTTTATGAAGAATTTAGCCTGGATAAGGTATTTGCACCGGATACGCTCCGTACAATACGTGATCCCCAAGGATGTACGAATGTATGGTTCGCAGAAGTAGATGCGGATAATACGACGATTTATGCAAATTTTGGAGATATTGATCCGAATAAGGAAACGGTTGAGGTCTCGGTTCGTCCTACTTGTTTCTATCCGACACGTGAGGGACTGAATTATATCACGATTCGTGGTTTCCATATAAGCCAAGCCGCCACGCAGTGGGCTGCTCCGACAGCTGAACAGGTGGGGATGATTGCTCCCCATTGGTGTAAGGGATGGATTATCGAGGATAATGTTATTAAGAATTCCCGAGCCAACGGTATCACTTTGGGAAAAGAACGTGCCAGTGGACATAATCTGGAATGTAACGACAAACGTCTGGACGGTACATTGCATTATGTAGAAGTAATATTCAATACGCTACGTCGCGGATGGAGCAAAGATAACGTCGGTTCCCATATCGTTCGGAACAACGTCATTTCTGATTGCGAGCAAACCGGTATCTGTGGTAGTATGGGAGCGGCGTTCAGCGAGATTTACGGAAACCATATCTATAATATCCTGGTAAAACAACAATTTGGCGGAGCTGAAATGGCCGGTATCAAATTACATGGTGCGATAGATACTTATATTCATCATAACCGGATTCATAAGTCGGGTAATTATGGAATCTGGCTGGACTGGATGGCACAGGGAGCACGCGTATCTTCCAATTTATTGTATGACAACCTGGCACAGGACTTGTTTTTCGAAGTGTCCCACGGACCTTATGTAGTAGATAACAACATTTCCCTTTCACCTCGTACGATACAGGAGAATACCGATGGCGGAGCCTATCTGCATAATATCTTTTCCGGAGACATCAACCGTTTGGATGACCAGCGTTACACTCCGTATCACTTGAACCATTCTACCGAAGTGAAAGGCATACGGACTATCACCGAAGGCGACCATCGCTTCTTTAATAATATCTTTATTGGTGGTGACAACAGTAAGTTAAAATATGGAATGATCGTATTCGATGTATCACAACGTCCTATTTATGCAGAGAATAATCTGTTCCTGAACGGTTCTCTTCCGATGACGAACAAGACGCAGGATTGGGTGGAGAAAGCAGTCAATCCGAAATTGAAAGTAGAGGAAACCCTCGACGGCGAAGTATATCTGGTAAGTGACATTAATCTGCAAGAATTATCTTCATTTAAAGGAAAAAAGGTAGATGCCGAACGTTTAGGTATCACTCAACTGACAGGATTCCCGTTTGAGAATCCAGACGGAACACCTTTCAAACTGGAAAAAGACTTTTTCGGTAATGAACGTTCTGCTACTCCGGTTGTCGGGCCGATAGAAAAATTATCTTCTACCAAACGGATAAAAGTATGGCCTAATTTAAAATAGTAATTTATGTTTTATTCATATATAAATTATTTATTCCTGGTAAGTAGCCTGTTTATAGCAGGGGTGTTTACGGGGTGTCAGTTCGATGGAAAATGGCAATCGAACGATAAGGTTACAGTCGTTTCGACTAACAGAATGCTAAATCCTATCGCTCCTCCCGGATTGTATATTGCAGATCCTGAGGTAAGGCAGATGCCTGATGGACGTGTTTATGTCTACGGATCGCGCGACGAACCTGGTAACGCCTGGTGCTCTCGTTCTTATAACGTATTGTCTTCGTCCGATCTTGTGAACTGGAGTGTGGAGCAATTTTCTTTTGCTACTGATGGTCCGGGCAAACAAGTAGATTATACAGATAGGATTTTATATGCTCCGGATTGCATCCATCACAACGGGAAATATTACCTTTATTATTGTCTTGCCGGAGGTGGAGACGATGAAGGTGTGGCAGTATCCTCTTCTCCTTATGGTCCGTTTAGGGATGGGAAGGTGATAGAAGGGGTAAAAGGCATTGACCCGTCTGTCTTTATTGATGACGATGGGCAGGCTTATTTGTTCTGGGGACAGGGGTATGCTAAGGGAGCAAGGCTAAGTAAGGATATGCTCTCGATAGAAGGAGCAGTTCATGATAGTTTGCTAACCTATGAAACGCACTTTTTCAATGAAGGCAGTTCCGTCCGGAAAAGGAACGGCATCTATTATTTTGTATATGGAAGCCATTCTCAACATGGAGAATCTAACTGTGCAACGTTAGATTATGCGACTGCGACATCTCCACTGGGTCCCTACACTTACAGAGGTGTTATTATTGATAACTGGGGAAGCGGAAGGAACCTGGTGAATAACCATGGTTGTATTGTCGAAATCAACGGACAATGGTATATCGCTTATCATCGTCCGACGCATGCGAGTGCGACCATGCGAAAAGCCTGTTTGGAACCAATAACATTTAATCCGGACGGTACTATTCCGCAGGTGGAAATGACCACGCAGGGAATCGGTGGCTCTATTTCGCCTCTTTATCGGATGGATGCAGCAAGAGCTTGTCTGATGTCAGGAAATGTTATGGTTGCAGTGCGTCGTCCGGATAATGATATTCCGGTAGAATACTTAGCGGACATTCGCGATGGTGATTATGCCTATTGGAAATATTATGATTTTACAGATACAAAAGTAAATCATTTTGTTTGTAAAACATGGGATAGGAACAAGGCTGCTCAGATAGAAATACGGCTGGATAGCCCTGAAGGGGAATTGATCGGGACGTGTGATATAACTCCAATGGAAGGTGAAACAGCTTATGCTATTCACGAAACAAATATTAAATCAGTTACGGGAAAACATGCATTGGTATTTGTGTTTAAGGCTGTTGATCCTGCTGTTAAAGGGCTGGATTTGATGAATCTGGAGTGGTTTGTTTTTGAGAATAGAAAAGAATAGATGTTTTTGAAAATAGTAAGATAGTGCATCTATTTCGTAAGATATGTCAAGTTCAAATGGTACTTAATACAATATCTTTGTGTTAATATTATGTTGATTTTACGAAAATAGTCTTTTGACGTATAAATGTTTGAAGTACAAGTGATACATTATGTTGATTTTATTGTCTTGATAATAAGTTTATTGGTGTTTCACTTGTGCTTGAATATAGAGTTTTGTTTACTTTATTTTAAGTTCTGTAAGAACTAAGCTTTTTTAATTAAACCAAAACATTAATAATTATACTCTCCTGTTTTTTCTCTAAAAACTTTATTCTAAGCTTGTTTTGCTAATGTCTTGATAGACAGTTGGTATCCTATGCGCTTTTGCCATAGTTCTTACAGGACTAAGGCTTTTTAATAGCGTTTAATGTGGATTATGAGTATAAACAAGTCTATCTATGTCAAATGGTGGAGCGAATATAAAAATTTGCTTTTGTCTGTTACATGCGTAATCCATATATCGCAAGAATGTATAAGTAATACAAATATAGTGTGAAATAGAATTATGTGTAACCTTAAAAAACAGATTGCGTATGGAATACTGACCTAGTAAAAAAAGAACCGGAGAAAGGCCTAATTTTCTCCGATTCGTATTTGAATTAAAATCAATTAGTTATTAACTAATAAATTCTTTACAAAAGTATGAAAAGTTTTTTTACCACATTTAAAGTCTTTGGTATATGTTTTTTGTTAAACCCAATGTCCCCTTCGTCGGTTTTTGCCGAAACGAATGATAAAAGCTCTGATTTTCCGTTGGAGAATATGGGACAAAATACGGTAGTCTCTCAAAAACGTCTCGTAACAGGAGTAGTCTTAGATTCGCAAGGAGAACCCGTTGTTGGAGCTAATGTATTTGAAAAAGGAGAAAAGACCAATGGTACTATCACTGATATAGATGGCAAATTTTCATTGAATGTTTCTGATAATGCAACCTTAGTTATCTCTTTTGTCGGTTTTAAAAACCAGGAGATAGCAGTGAAAGGAAGGGATAAAATAGATATCCGGTTGGCTGATGATTCGGAATTGCTGGATGAAGTGGTGGTAGTCGGCTATATGACACAGAAGAAAGGTCTGGTGACAGGTGCCGTATCATCTATGAAAATGGATGAAAAATTGAATACATTACCTACAACTTCGGCAGGAAATATTTTAGTAGGTAAATTGGCCGGTGTAAGTGTTAGTACTCCGAATGGTCTTCCAGGAGCAGCTCCTAGCATTTCTATTCGTACAGGCTCTTCCTGGAATGATCAAAATGTGACTTATGTCATTGACGGTGTTGTTAGAGGCGGTGGAGATTTCAATAATTTAAGTCCGAATGAAATCGAAGATATAACAGTCTTGAAAGATGCTGCGTCTGCGGCTATTTACGGTTCACGTTCTGCCGGAGGTGTAATTATCGTTACTACCAAAAAAGGTACTAGAGGAAAGCCGGTTTTCAATTATTCTTATGGGTATAGTATTGATACACGTACAAAGAATTCAGATTTAACCAGTGGCGTTGAAGCAGCGGAGTTGTATGGTCGTATCAATGGTGAAGCCGACCCTGCCGGTTGGGCTTGGTCTCAAGAAGAAATCGATCATATCAGAACGATCAATAATGGCTGGGGATATGATCAATTGGACGCAGTTTGGCGTAATCCGGTTACTCAGACTCATAATTTCAGTGTAAATGGCGGTAGTGAAAAAGTTCGTTATTTTGGTGCTGCTTCTTATGTTAAGCAGGAGGGTTTTTTTAAGCCGTATACCTATGATAAGTATAATATTCGTATGAATGTGACTGCGGATATAACAAAAGATTTGGAGGTTTTTGCCGGATTAGCTATTTATAATACTTTCCAGGGGAATGCTGTATTTGAAAATGCTGAGGCTAATTATGGTAAATTGAGAGTTTGGCAGCCTGATCAACCGGTATATACCGATAGTGGTAAACATATTGATTTTGGATGGATTGCAAACAATGGAGCTTCAGTCGATGGTAAGGGGGGATATAATAAGTCACAAATGTTGAAACCTCAAGCTGTTATAAGTGCAACATATAAAGCTCCTTTTCTCAAAGGTCTTAGTGCTAAGATTTCATATAGCAGAAGTTGGGTACATGATCTTAATAAGATATATTATACTAATTATGATTTGTATCAAGTTAAAAAATCCGGTACCCATAATCATATATTCTCTACTAAGGATGAGGATATTATTGGAACGCGGAAGACAACCTGGGTAGGAAAAGACTATATACAGCGTAAGTCTTCTTGGAGTGGTGACAAGCAGTTTAACGTTCAATTGAGTTATGAAAATGTTTTCAATAACTTACATCGTGTATCAGGTACTTTGGTAACAGAGTGGTATGAAGGTGATGGGGCTAGTGTACATGGTGGTCGTGAGACGTTCCCTGTTTATATGACAGACCAGTTTTGGGCAGCCAGTAGTGCTCGAGCTGATACTTGGGGAGGTGGTGATACCGATTGGCAAAGCGGCCGTTTTTCTTATATAGGACAGTTCAGTTATTCTTATGCCGACAAGTATTTGCTTAGTTTTTCTTTCCGCGAAGATGGATCTATGAACTTTGCTCCCAGTCAGCGTTGGGGGTTCTTCCCTGCCGGTTCGTTGGGATGGGTTATTTCAGAAGAAAGCTTTTTTAATAAATCAGCAATTCAGTTCTTGAAATTACGTGCATCTGTCGGATTAACCGGTAACGATTCTGTCGGAGGTTGGCAGTGGCAGGAGTCCTATAAATCCGGTTCATCTGCTTATTTTGGCAGTAGTCCGTCAAAATCGGTCGGTATTACCTATGGTAGTGTTGTAAATCCGAATCTGACTTGGGAAAAAGCATTGAGCTATAATGTCGGTGCAGATGTGAATTTCCTGAACCATTGGACTGTTTCGGCCGATTACTGGTATCGTAATTCTTATGATATTTTGGGGAGTCGTCAGAATACATTGCCGAACTCGTTTAGTTTAACAATGCCGGCTGAAAATTACGGTGAAATTCATGCGCAAGGCTTTGACTTACAATTGGGGTATCATGGGAACAATAAAGATTTCTCATATTATGGAAATTTGACTATGTCGTATGGATGGAATAAGACGATTAAGCAAGATTATGCTGAAAATGCTCGATGGATTGACATCCCTGTAGGTAAATCTCGTAGTTATATCACAGGCTGGGAATTTGATAAAATTATTCGTACACAGGAAGAATTGGATGCATTTAAAGCAGAACATCCGAATTACCAGCATAACGGTTTATCACCGGAGTTAGGTATGATGGTATTTAAAGATTTGAGCGGTCCTGACGGAAAGCCTGATGGTATTATTAATGATTGGGATAAAGTTATTTTGAAAAACAGTAATAATCCTGTCATTTATGGTTTGAATTTGGGTGGTAGTTGGAAAGGCCTAAGTGTGGATATGATGTTCTCCGGACAGTTGGGCGTTGACAAATGGGCTACAGATTTGGCTGGTGGCGTTGAATGGAACCGTATGTGGAAAAAATGGTATAATGACAGTTGGACACCGGAAAATCAGAATGCAACTTTACCAAAGCGTATCAGTAGTAACAATGCAAAAACTTATGAAACAGCTTCAAGTTATTGGTTGAAAGATGCAAGTTTTATGCGTTTGAAATATCTGACAGTTAGTTACGATCTACCTAAAAATCAGTTTTACAATAAGTTGTTCGACAATGTTCGGTTCTTTGTAACCGGTACCAACTTGTTTGTATTAAGTAGTTTCAATAAAAATTATTATGATCCTGAAATTGGTAATGGTAATGCATTCCCAATATTGCGATCTGTAAACTTGGGTGTAGATGTCAAATTCTAAAAAGACGAATAAATTATGAAACGAAATATAGTAGCGTTGTTTGGCGCATGTGTGGTTTTGATGACTAGTTGTGATTTGGATTATACCAATAATGGAACAATAAATCCCGATAATGTATGGTCTGATAAAAACATGATATCTTCTTTTTTGACAGATATTTATGGAAATATGTTACCAGGTTGGCCTGTATCAGCGAATAATACCGATGAGGGGATGAACGGACCCACTAATATGAGCCAATTTGCACGGGGACAGATAACAATTGATAATTATACCACTAACTGGGGGTATGGTAATATTGACCGTATCAATTTCTTTTTGGATCAGTTAGAAGGTGTTACTGTTCTGACCGACGTAGAAAAAAAGCAGATGCGTGGTCAAGCTCTTTTTTGGAGAGCTTGGGATTATTGGGGAAAAGTTTTCTCCGTTGGAGGTGTTCCTTTGATTACCCATTTTCAAGATGTGACCAATGTGGAAAGTCTGTTTGTTCCGCGTAGCAGTACATCCGACTGTGTGGCACAGATTTTGGCTGATTTGGATGAAGCTATCGAAAGTTTGCCGGATACTTGGGCTGGAGCTGATTATGGGCGAATTGATAAAGGTTGTGCAATGGCTTTCAAAGGTCGTATGTTATTACAGTATGCCAGCCCGTTGTTTAACCCTGATAATAACAAGGCGCGTTGGGAAGCTGCTTATAAAGCAAATAAAGATGCTGTAGATTTCTTACGTGGTGTAGGGAAAGGACTGTATGAAGGTGACTTTGCGGATATTTGGTATGACGAGCAAAATAAAGAAGTAATTATGGTGAACCAATTCTATTATCCTGACCATGCGTTTGACCAGAAGAATATTCGTCCGGAAGCATTAACAAAGGATGGTGCTAATGATAACCAAGCTATTTTTCCTTTGTTGTTGGCTTTTCCAAAATTGGACGGTACTAAATTGGAATTGGATATAGAGCGTTTGGCCTCCGATCCGGATTACAATAAACAGTTTATGGATGATTTTTATATGAATCGTGATCCACGTTTTCATGCTACAATATTTTGTCCGGGTACAAAATATCCAGGTGCTTCAGACCAACTGCCGGGTGATATGAAATATTGGAATGCCTGGACAAAATTAGAAGATAGTGAAGCTTCACAAGGATTTGTATATTATTCATTGATCCGTGATGAAATTGATAGAGGACAGCAGGAAGGAGCTAACTTCTACCAGAGAAAAGGGTTGGATGAACTTACGATTACAGAGGTTTATAATGCCGAAACTGATTGGATTGAAATTCGTTTTGCAGAGGTGCTGATGAATTATGGTGAATGTGCTAATGAATTAGGAAAGAGCGGTGAAGCTTTGCAGGTGTTGTATGATATTCGTAAGCGTGCCGGTATTCAGTCTTCTACTAATTATGGTATTACTGCTACTACCCAGGACCAAATTCGTGAGGCTTATATCAACGAACGTTTTATCGAATTTGCTTACGAAGGAAAACGTTTTTCCGATTTGCGTCGTTGGAAACGCTACGATATATTGAATAATTTAAAATATCGTTCTACCTTGTATCCGGTCATCAATGACTATAATCTTGTTAAAGAGGGTAAATTCGATTGGACGAAAGATATGTTTGATCCTGAAGTTCGCAAATTATTCCATTTTGAATATATAGAATGCGTAGATAAGGATAAACAGTATATGTTTAATTTAGATCTGAACCATTGGTTTACATCTGTTGCCAAAGATGTTCTCGATCGTAATTCTAAGATTGAGCAGAACAACGAATGGGGAGGTACTTTCGACCCATTAAAATAAGCAGACTTGATTGACTTCAAAGCATGCAGATTTTATCTGTAAAGATTTATCTGCATGCTTTTTTATACATTCTTATAGCATAAAAGCAATAATAATCCACTGAATAAGCATCTTTTGGCTATTGGATGAAGTTTTTGTTGTCTTTACTTTTGTCCGATCGACAGGAAACGGTTACCTCATACTTATGCTTTTTCAAAGTTTAAATATTAACGACTAATATAATGAAAATATTAAAATTGTCTGTGGCTTTCTTAAGCCTGCTTTTTCTATCTTCCGGTCAGCTGTATGCACAAGCCGACAATTACGAAAAACATAAGAACGACGATGTCTCTCAGATCTCGAATCGGGAGATGACGTTTTATCTGGTATTCAAAAGTCATTTTGATATCGGTTATTCGGCATTGGCACGTGATGTTGTGCATGAATACCGTACTTCCATGATCGATAAAGCCATGGATGTGATGGATAAAAATGCGGATAAAATGAAAGATATGCAGTTTGCGTGGACCGTCCCCGGATGGCCTTTGGAACAAATGCTTTGGGATCGGCAGACTCCGGAGCGTAGGTTGCGGATAGAACGTGCTTTAAAAAACGGAAACCTGGTGACGCATGCACTTCCTTATACAACACATACGGGAACGCTTGAACTCGAAGATCTTGTGCGTGGTCTGGGCTATTCTTCTTCGTTGGCTCGTACATACGGTTTACCACTTCCGACCGACGGGAAAATGACGGATGTTCCGGGGCATACCTGGGTTTTACCGACCATTTTGCACCATGCCGGAATCAAGTTCTTTCATTTCGGTTCCAATCCGACCAACCGTGTGGTGAAGGTTCCGACTTTGTTTTGGTGGGAAGGTCCCGACGGTTCAAGGGTGTTGACCATGTTTTCGAAGGGATATGGCGGAGGAATGTTTCCTCCTGAAGGATGGAAGCTGAAATCATGGCTTACATTCGTGCATGCCGGCGATAATGCCGGACCTCCAATGGCAGAAGAGGTGGAAAAGGTAATTGCCCATATAAAAGAGAAATATCCCAATGCTAAAATACGCATCGGTAAAATGTCTGATTTTGCAGAAGCTGTTTTTGCTGAGAATCCCGAGTTGCCGGTGGTACGTGGAGATATGTCCGATAGTTGGGTACATGGCGTAATGTCTAATCCGCAGGCAACCCGGACTGCAAGAAGAGTACGTCCCCTGATGCCTTTGCTGGAAACTTTGCATACACAGGAAAAGGAATGGGGAATCATGCCTTACGAAATTGATGAAGACTTGGCTTATATATATGATAAAAGCCTGATGTACGGCGAACATACCTGGGGACTTGCCAACCAGCATTTTGTTCCCGGCTTAACCGGCAAAGACTGGTATAAGATGTATGTTACCGGTTTGGACCCTGCGTATGCCCGGATGAAAGAGTCATGGAAAGAACATATCGGGTATATTGAAGATGCTGAGCAGGCTTTGCGGCCGGAACTGGAGAATGAACTTGCTACGTTGGCTGAAAATGTTGCCAGGGAAGGTTTCCGTTTCGTTGTATACAATCCGCTTCCATGGGAACGTGGAGGGATGGTAAATTTTGTATTACCGTCACAAGGTTCTATCAAAGAGGCTTATGTGAAAGAAGTGGGGACCGGTCGTATCTATGACCTGAAAGTGTATGGTGCCGATTCAAAGCGCCTGGGTACTTTCTTCACCGAAGGTATACCGGCAAATGGCTATAAGACATATATCCTGACAGATGAGTCACCTGCCCAAGTCGAAAACTCATTAAAAGGGGAAGAACAGGGTAATTATATAGAGAACAAATGGTACAAAGTCTCATTTGACAAAAAGAAAGGATGCATCAGGAGTATCTGGGATAAAACAAACAAGCGGGAATTAGTGGATGACCAGTCTGAAAATGGTTTTGGCTCTTATGTGTATGAAAGGTACGACAAAGAGCAATCATACCGCTATCTGAAAGAATATATATATGACAAATACAAAAATTCTCATTATCAGATAACAGGTAAAAGTACCTATTTGGATGAACGGACAAAAGGCATACATGAATCTCCCCGGAATATGGAATTTCATGTGGAGAACCATAAGTCATCCATCCGTGGTGTGTTAACTCCTTCTGCATCAGTCGGAGAGGAAAAACATACGGCTGGCCTGACTGTAACGCTTTACGAGAATATGCCTTGTATAGATGTGAAACTTTCCGTAATCAATAAGCCGGCAACGGAAGAACCTGAAGCTGGATGGATTGCATTGCCGTTTAAAACAAAATCTCCGGAATATCGGGTTGGACGTATCGGTTCGGTTATCGATCCGGCCAAAGATTTGATAGAAGGCAGCCAGTTTAATTATATCTGGTCCAATTCGGGAATAATGATAAAAGATAAGGAGTATTCCGTTGGTGTTTGCCCGATAGATGCACCTGCATTTGTTTTGGGCGATTTGGATTTTATGCATTATGCCGATACTTATGAAAATCCCCGGTCGCATGTGTACTTCAACTTGTTTAATAATCGTTGGAATACAAACTTTGCTTCTTTTTGGAATGGCAACCTGACTTCGGAAGTCCGTCTATGGGTGAACCCGAAGAATGCAGATGATGAGTCCGGTTTAATAACTCCCGCATGGGAAACCCGTCTGCCTTTGCAGGTCGGAATCGCCACCTGTCCTGCCGGTAAATTGCCGGTAATGAACGAAGGCGTGAAAATATCCCGTAAAGGAGTACTGTTAACGGCTTATGGCAATAATCCTGACGGTGGCGGCAAATTATTGCGTGTATGGGAACAAAGCGGTGAAAGTGGTCTCTGTGAAATCTCTTTGCCGGTAAAGAGAGATGGAGTGGCACAACCTGTGAATTTGAGAGGCGTTCCCAATGGTAATCCAGTCAAGATACAAAATGGTGTATTTAAAATAGAATTGGGCAAGTTTGAACCTGCCAGTTATTTGATCTATTAATTAAACTACCGTATCGGGAGAAAGGGGATATTTTCAAGTGTAACATCAGTAAGCAATAATAATCCACTGATTTAGCAGTTATTTGCTATTTTTTAATAGAGATAGCAACTTTTATATTTGCGTTGTTAAATCTGTACATAAAGTATATACCAATGAAAATAAAGAGAACAACATTAACAGTAGCATTAGCCGTCCTATGTTTTTTCGCAGAAGCGAAGGTCAAACCTGTCGTACATTATAATTTCGGTAAATCGGGAAATGTGACCTATGCGGTGGCTCCCGATAAATTAAAACCCATAGCCGGAACGGGAGAACTAGCGGCTATGGGCCGTCCTGTTTTCTATGCCGATGCTCCCGGTAACAAAAAAATGAAGGGAGAAGGAGGTATTTTATTCAATGGTGACGGGGATGGTTACAGATTGGCGAATCCATTTGGAACACCGACGGAGAATCAAATGCTGGAAGTGTGGGTGAAGCCGCGTCATAATGGGAAAAGAGAGCAGAAGAAGCGTTTGTCCCAGGTTGTAGTAGCTAATGGTAACGGAAAAGAAGGATATGTAATTGTCCGAAAAGGAGATAAATGGCAATTAATCTCCGGAAGTTCCGGTATTGTGACTATCGGCGAGGTTGCCGAAGATGTATGGACCCATCTGGCAATGGTAGTGGACGGCGAGAAAGGTTCCGTATGGCTGAACGGAAAGAAGACCGGTATCTTTAATCCTACCAAGGCGATTGCTTCCAACTTCTCGATTGCTGTATCTGAAGAAGGAAAGGAGGCATTCTATGGTGAAATATATGAGGTCAGATATAGTACGTTTACCGCAGGGAAGTTTGACCCTGACTCTGATTTTTTATTGGATTACAAGAAGATAAAGGAACAAAGCAAACAGCGTCTGGCTGAGCGACAATCCCTGGTTCGCCAACTGGAACAAGAGGGGGCGGGTAAGGAAATCGTATCGGAATTGCCGAATCTCCGCCAACAAAAAGATTGGTTGATTGAACCCGTAGAAAGCCAATGCCGTATGTACGTGCAGAAGTCGGACGATGGAGTGACTTCGATGTTTCAACTGAACAACGGACTGATTTCCCGTACTTTTTATGTCGGTGAGAACCTGGCTTGTGTGGGGTATAAGAATCATTCCAACGAAGCGGAGTATCTTCGGGCCGTAAAACCCGAAGCCCGTGTATGTATCGACAGTGTATGGTATGAAGTCGGAGGGCTGAAAGAACAGCCGGAGTTATCCTATTTACTGGATAGCTGGTATCCGCAACTGGAAGCATCCGACCTGGCATTTACATTGGAAAAGGTGGAAACAGGAATGCCGCTGGAACGTTACCCATGGACCCGGAAGTTTAATGCTGTTTCTACCGATTGGCCCGCCAAAGGGTTGCGTATGGAAATGACATTTGTCCCGACAGGGAACATGCCCGCCGTAAAGGATGTAAAAGTGAAAGTCATTTATGAGATTTATCAGGGTTTGCCGGTTATGGCAAAATGGATTGAAGTTATCAACGAAAATGAAACGAATATAGTGTTGAATGATATGGAATGCGAGGTATTGGCTGTTAATCAGGACCAGGTAAAACGCATCCATGTCGAAAGCGATTTCTCTTTTGCTCTGGTGAATGCCGATATAGAAGGCAGTGCACTGATGCATTATGCCGGAACTCCCAAAATCTACCATGTCGGCAGTTCTACGACCAGATGGATGGTGGATAAGGAGTATAATACCTGGGCCAGCCACAATCAGGCAGAGGATAAGTTTTTAGGATTTCCTCATCATAACCTGTTGATAAGTACACTACCGATGGGCCCCAATACCCGGATAGGCAAGGATAGCCCGTTTAAATCTTATATCACTTTCGAGTTGTTGCAGGATAGCGACGATCGTGAAAGACAATCGTTGGGACATCGCCGGATGTATAAGAAACTGGCTCCCCAGACAACCGAATCGTTGATTGCGGGAGGTATTACCTCTCACGATGAGGAGAAACTGAAGTCTTTCATCGACCAGATGTCGGAATTGGGACTTGAACAGCTGGATATTCAGGCGTGGCCGGGTGTCAGCCATGATAATCTGGATTCTGCTTATGTGCAATTATGGCGTAGAGTCGCTTCTTATGCCAAAGAACGGGGTATTGTCATGGGGGGTTATGAGTTGCAGGTCGCTTCCCGCGGACGAGGAAAAGAGGTGGATTGCATCCATCCGGAGACGGGAAAACCGGGTAGTCTTTTCGGACAAAGTGTTTGTATTGCCAGCCAGTGGAAAGATACCTATTATCCGAAGATGTGGGAGTTCTTCGATAAGACGGGTTTTATGACTTACAATATGGATGGCCCGTATCATGGCGATCCTTGTGCTTCAACCGTCCACCCGCATCATACCGGCCTGGAGGATTCACAGTGGCAACAGTGGAAAACGCAGGTGGAAGTGATCCACGAATTACAGCGCAGAGGCATGTATATACCTATTCCCGACTGGTATTTCCTGAACGGACAATGTTCGACAGGAATGGGATATCGTGAAGCGAGTGCTAACCTGACTCCGCAACAGCAGTTATTATTAGGACGTCAGTATATCTATGACGGAACCTGGCATAAGATACCGCCTATGGGGTGGATGACCTTGCAGTTAGTCGGTTTCTATACGAATGATCCGCGCGTCGGTCTGGAACCGTTATGCGAAAATCTGGACCGTTATGAGCAACAATTGATTCAGTTTCTGGGAAGTGGTTGCCATCTGACTATCCGTGGAAATCGTTTATACGATACCCCGGAGACAAAACAGTTGGTATCTAAATGGATTAACTGGTTCAAAGAGTACCGTGATATTCTTACGTCGGATATTATCCATGTCAGCCGACCGACCGGACGCGATTTGGATTGCATGATGCATGTAAATCCGTTTATCAAACACAAAGGGATGGTTATCGTCTTTAATCCGACCGACCGCGATATAACGAAAGAAATGCGTCTTCCGTTGTATTATACCGGATTGAAAGGAAAAGTAACGATTATAACCTCCGATGGCTCTAAAAAGAATTATCCGTTGGATCAGAACGGAAATTTACTTCTTCCGGTATCTGTAACAGCACAGGGTTCTTCTTGGTTTTTAATAGAGGAGTAATGTGAATAGCCAGGAACAAACGAAATTAGGTCGGTTTGAACCTTAAAAATGTAAAAAAAGACTGTTGCATATAAATCTTACCGGAGTGGTAGGTGTATTTATTATAGAATGGTAATCTTATTGGGAGATAGTTGTTAGTCGATAAGTGGAATTTGTAAAATGCGTTTAAAGTAATAATCAGGTTTGATATGAATCTATACAAGTGTGTTTTTATATGTATTAGTTTTTTTGTGTTGTCTGGGTTTTCCCAGGCATTATCAGCTGTACCTTCCGGGAGGAAGGTGCAGACTGATTGTTTAAAGTTGTGGTACACAAAACCGGCTACAGACTGGATGACTGAAGCCTTGCCGATAGGGAATGGTCGTATAGGCGCAATGATTTTCGGAGGAATTGAACAAGACACAATACAGTTTAACGATAAAACATTGTGGACGGGAAGTACGGTATCGAGGGGGGCATTCCAGAATTTCGGAAATATACGGATTGACTTCGGAACACAGGGACCGGTCACTTCCTATCAAAGGTCTCTGGATATAGAAGAGGCAATCGCTTCGGTCGGTTATCAACAGGAGGGAGTATCTTATAAAAGAGAATATCTGTCCAGCTTTCCGGATGATGTGATCGTTATCCGTTTATCGGCAGATAAGAAAGGGAAAATCAACTTCTCTTTATCATTAGAGGGTACCCATCCGGATGAAATCAAGGTTGTGGAAGGACGGGAGATCAGCCTGTCAGGCAAACTTACTTTATTATCCTATGCTGCCCGTTTGCATGTACAAAACGAAGGAGGTTCGCTGACTGTACAAAACGGAAAGCTCCAGGTTGAAAATGCTGATGCTGCAACAATCGTATTGGGGATGGGTACAAATTTCTCAGCGACCAATTCCTCCTATATCACGGAGGGAGATTCGTGGAAGAAAGCCGTAGACGCTACGGTTTCCAGGGCATCGGGAAAGAGTTACAAAGAAATAAGAAAAGCGCATGTCGCTGACTATCAAAAATTGTTCGGCCGGGTTCAGTTAAAGTTAGGCGAAAAGAAGTCCAATGTGCCGACCGATGAGTTGTTTGCCGATTATATGAAAGGTACATACCATCCTGTTGCCGATGTCTTATTTTTTCAATACGGGCGTTATCTGATGATTGCCTCATCACGTGACGGATTGGATGTACCGTCAAACCTGCAAGGGTTATGGAATAATAGTAATACACCGCCTTGGGAAGGAGATATCCATTCGAATATCAATGTGCAGATGAATTACTGGCCGGCGGAGGTCACCAATCTGGCAGAGTGCCATTTGCCTTTTATCAATTATGTCTATAACGAATCGCAGACGAATGAATCGTGGAAAAAGATGGCACGTGCGCAAAACTGTAGGGGGTGGACCATGCGGACGCAAAATAATCTATTCGGCTATTCGGATTGGAATTGGAACCGTCCGGCAAATGCCTGGTATTGCATGCATTTGTGGGAAAAATATCTGTTTAACCCCCAGGCGGATTATCTGGAACGTGTCGCTTATCCGGTGATGAAGTCGGCTTGTGAGTTTTGGCTGGACCGTCTGGTCAAAGATAAAGACGGTAGCTTGGTGGCTCCGGATGAATGGTCGCCGGAACATGGTCCCTGGGAAGACGGCGTAGCTTATGCCCAGCAGTTGATTAGTCATTTGTTTGAAAAGACGATAGAGGCAGGAAAGCTGATTCCTTCCGAACGTGAGTTTATAGCAGCATTGGAAATGAAATATGCCCAGTTGGATAAAGGCCTGCATATCGGTAGCTGGGGGCAATTGAAAGAATGGAAATATACAGAAGATGATCCGCAGGATACGCACCGTCACCTATCCCATTTGATTGCTTTGTATCCCGGGGATGCCGTTTCTCCATTGACGATGCCGGAGTATGCGAAAGCCATCGGGAAGAGTCTGGATGCCCGTGCTGATGTAGGAATGGGATGGAGTCTGACCTGGAAGATCGCATTAAGAGCCAGGTTGTTTGACGGGGAACGGGCGCACTCGCTGTTGAAAAAGGCGATGGTGCTGGCGGATGGTTCGCAGGGTAGATTTGGCGTTTATCCGAATTTATTGAATGCCTTGCCTTATCAGATAGATGGCAATTTCGGCGCGACAGCCGGAGTGGCGGAGATGCTGATTCAGAGCCACCGGAATGAACTCCATCTGTTGCCGGCCATTCCTTCCGTATGGGCGGATGGCGAAGTGCGCGGTCTACGGGGCAGGGGAGGCTTTGAAGTAGACATGGTTTGGCGGGATAAGATGCTGGTTTCTGCACAAATTAAGGCTTCGGGAGATCGCGAGTGCACGCTTCGTACCGATGTCCCTTTGAAAGTTGTAAATGTCGGATACAGTTGTGAGAAAGACAAACACGGGTATTATATAACAACCTTTCAACCCCGGAAAAATAAAACATATAAAATAATAGCTGATAGATGAAAAAAACAATTATTCTATGTGCTCTCTATCTTTTGTCGGGAGCTCATGTTGGTGTCATTGCACAACAAGCTTCATGGCTTCCGGAAGTAAAGAATGCGAATAAGCCTATTCGTTTGCTGGAGTGTACATACAATGAAGCAGAGTTAAAGCAAAGTAAGGAGATTAGTACGACCACCGATTGGGATGTCCGTACGGAACAGACTGCGGTGAAAGATGGTAAAACGTATACCTTCACCTTTACCGCCAAACAGGATATGAAAGATGCCGGAGTGGCCGTTGCTTTCGACCAATATGGCTGGACGAGCGATAATTACGTGATGATTCCCTCTTCCGTGTACAATGGAAACCGGCAGCGTATCGTCAACCGTGCGTATGCGACCGGACTGGATAATACCGATTACCGCCGGAAAGACCTGGCACTGACCTCTAACCCTATTCCTCAATTGTCCCCGGAATATGGTGCCGGTTCCCGTCTGGAAGTGAATATAAGCAATACGGCTACTCCGGCTATCACGATCCTGGACCGGGCAAAACAAAAGGGTATATTCCTGTTGACCGACCAGGGTATAGACTGGAATAACCAGGTGCTGGACCATGCCCTGATCGTGGAGGAAACTCCCGACAGAAGTGTGGCTTCATTTATCATCAGTGCTCCGGGGGTACGTGAACGGAAGCCTGAATTTATCGGTTTCAGCAAAAGTCCCGACCGGGGCGTACAGGTAAAGAAAGGCGATCAGATCGTTATCCGGGTAACGGAAGTGACTTTCCCTTGTAAAGATGTACCTGAACTGCTGGCCCGTTTCATGAAAGACCGTAAGTCGCATGCCGGCGGAGAAGCGCCCCGCAACCTGATGCCGATGAGTGAAGTGTTGACCCGTATGGTGAAAAATATCGATGACCGTTACTATATCGGCGACCAGTGGCAATACTATTGCCCGGAAAATGCCAATTGGATGTCGTACGGTTGGATAGGCGGCCTGATGAATACGTATCCGATGCTGGCTTTGGGTGATGCGGAACATCTGCAAAAAGTGAAGAACACATTCGATTTCGCCTTGCCGCGTGCCAAAGGGAAAAGCGGATATTATTATGATGTACTGGGAGCAGACGGAAAGCCTTTTTCCCGGGATGCCGCCGCCAATCATCCGGGAGTCGGACTGACCCGCAAGAACGGGGATATCCTGTATTGGATGGTTAAGCAGTTTATGTTGCTGAAAGAACAGGAAAAAGCCAATGCTATCGACCCAGAATGGGAAACCAATGTACGGCTTCTGGCGGATGCCTTCGTCAATACCTGGAAGAAACATGGGACATGGGGAAATTACCTGGACGTAGAATCCGGCGATATCGCTGTTTACAATACAACCAGTGGGGCCATGGCGGTGGCCGGCCTGGCATTGGCTTCCGGCTATTATAATAATCCGGATTATCTGAAGGTCGCTTGTGAAGCGGCAAAAGATTACTATGATAGTTTCGCATTGGTCGGTTTTACTTCCGGTGGTTGTGGTGATATCCTGCAAAATGCGGATTCGGAGACGGCAGTTGCTTTGCTGACTTCCTTAATGACATTGTATGAAGTAACCGGTAAGGAACAATATCTGAAACAGTCGGCCGACCTGGCAAACCTGTGTGCCACCTGGACTGTCTCTTTCCCTTACCGCTTGCCGGAGAATACTCCCCTGGCAAAGTTGGGAGCAAACCTGACCGGAGCCGTATGGGCCAGTACGCAGAATAAGCATGGTGCTCCCGGTTTCTGTACCCAGTCCGGCGATGCCTTGTTCAAATTGTATCGCTCGACCGGCGATGCCTCGTATGCCGAACTGTTGCGTGATGTCATCCATGCGCATGCCGAAGGTATTCAGCCGAATGGAAAGATTACGGAACGTCTGACCTATTGCGATGCCGACAGCCGGGGTTCACGTGGCGACGGCGGACAGACGGGTTGGAACGAGACGAACGGTGCCCTGATGGCGTTGGAAATCCCCGGTATTTATGTGCGTACCGACCTCGGTTCGTTGTACATCTTCGACCATGTGGAAGCGAAAATAGTAAAGCAAAACAACAAGCAGACGGTTCTTCAAATTACAAATCCTACCGCCTATGACGCCACCGTAACAATCTTTGCCGAGAATGCGGAACAGGCTTCCCGCCCTCTGGGTGATAACGCTTTCCTGCAATGGAGAGACAAGGTGACGGTAAAGGCCGGTAAAACGGTAAACTATAAAATGAAAACAAATTAATATGATACCTTATATGGATAATATGTGTAAGAAATGTCTCTCTCTCCTGGCTGTATCCTTGACGCTTTTCGGTTGTACGACCGAAAAGACATGGGATTTTCAGACCGATTATTTCAGTATCGGCATTAACGACAAGGGGTATATCACGAGTATGAAGAATACGACTGTCTCCCCGAATCGCGAGTTCAGTCCTGCCGACAAACCCTCTCCGTTGTTGTCGCTCTATGATAGTGAAAAGAAAGTGTATTATACGCCCCAAAAGGCCGTTTATAATGCAGAGGCTGATTGCTTTACCCTCGAATACCCGAACGGTTCGGTAGCAACGATAACCCTGCAACCGGCCGATAAATATTTCAAACTGACCCTGAACAGCCTCGAACCCCGGAATGGCATCGACTGCATCCAATGGGGTTCCTATTATACCAATATCGACAACCTGTTGGGCGAAATCATCGGAGTGGCCCGCGATACCAGCGATGTAGTCAATTACAGCATCGGTATGCTTGCCCTCAACGACAATACCATTGGCGGTACCGCCGATATAGAAGGGGATGCGGCTCCGTTCCAATATATCATTCACACGCCCGACGCGAAACGTTTCCCGTTGCCGGATAGCCTGCATGAAGGACAGGTGTTTACACTGGGCGGAAACGGTATCAGCGACGTCGCTTTCTATGCCAATAAAGAACCTTATTACCGCATCATGTACGGAAATGCCGCGATGGTCGATAGTCTGGGACGTATCTTTTTGAATTATCAGTCGCGCGACCGTACGAAAAGCCGTCAGGTTCATTATTCCCTGATACCCAATATGCCGGCCAATATTCCGAACCATATCGATGTGGAACCGATTCCGGGAGTCGATTTTATCGGTTCTTCCATCGCCTTGTGGGGAAGTCCCGACAGCACGGCTTTGATGGACGTGATACAGAATATCGTCCTGTCCGAAGGATTGCCTCATCCGACTGTCAATGGAAAATGGATTAAAGACCCAGCCGCCTATTCGCCCGATGTTATGACCAGCGGAAACCAGTACGACAGCATCATTTCCTATACCGCTAAACTCGGTTTCCCGGCTATCCATGCCTACGACCAGGGCTTCTTGCGTCCCGACCGTGCCAATGAAGGTTATCTGGACGGCAGGAACCAGGAAAAGAAACCTTTCCGCTTTCACTCGGGTAACAAATCCCACCGTGAATTTGCTGACATGGCGGCCGCGAAAGGCATCATGCTGGGACGTGTCAATATAACAAATTCACTGGCACCGGGCACGAAGGATGCCAGCCCTGTCCCGAGCGATAGCCTGTGTTATCAGCAGAAACGCATCTTGATGAAAGACCTTTCTCCCGAAGATACCGTTATCATTGTGGACGATCCTACCTATCTGGAAGAAATAGCCAGCTGGGAAGGACATTGTGAAAATCTGAACATGGTAAAGATCGGCGGCGAACTGATTCATTACCTGGGTGTCTCCGAAACGGCCCCTTATACCCTGAAGAATGTGACCAGAGGCTATTGGGGAACCAAGCCAACCGCACATAAAGCGAATGATACCGTCTATAAATTGCAGGTAACCATCAATTACGGTTACGAAGGTATCATCCCGAATCTGGCCCTCCAGGACAAGATCGCCGAATATTATGCCGATGTATCCCATCTGTGCGGTTTGACCCTTTACGACTTCGACGGGCAGGAATTCCTGTTCAATAACGGTCACGGTTACTATTCCGCCAAACGTTTCTTCCGGAAAATGTTCGGTCGGGCGAAAGAGTTGGGAGTCCCTTATATCCGTTTCTCCGGCGCTACCCTGTCGGAAGGTTCGTGGCATTACCAGAGTGTATGGAATGTCGGTGGCGGACGTAACCTCTATGACATCGATACCCGCGAGTGGGGCAGTGCCACCAGCCAGGGAAAAGACTTGCGCGATGTCACTTATTCCAATTATTACCCGGTCTCTTTCGGTGGAAACTTTGCTATTAAAGATACCTCTACCGTTGAGCAGTATGAGCATGTTCAGGCAATCTCGGTCGGTTACGGGGCCACTTACTTCTTGGCGATCAACCAGAAAGATGTGGAAAGTTGTCCGCAGAAAGATCAGATATTTGCTGCGATCCGCACCTGGGAAGATGCCCGCCATGCCAACGCTTTCCCTCGTGCGATAAAGAAACTCCTGCGCGACCCGTCCTATGATTGGCGGCTGGAAGCAGGCGCAGACGGTAACAGTTGGACGCTTCATCGGCTTGTCGATGGAAAAAGTGTGGAAACCTTTGACCTGAAACGGGCGAAAGGTTATTAAAATAGCACAGTAGTGTCACTAAGGATAGCATTATAGTGTTACATATAGTAGCTCTATAGTGCTATGCATAGTGGCACTATTGTGTTATTTGTCGTTTGAATCTTGAATCTTTTTAAATAATAATCTATGTATATTTCTTCATCATCTTTTAGCTATCGTCTGTTAAGCGGCTTGCTTTTCTGCCTGCTGATTGCCTGCCGGAATGAGGCAGACAGTAATAATCAATATGTAAATAAATGGATTGGGACCGGTTTGGAAGGAAGGGTGGCTCCTGTAGCGTCTGTTCCGTTCGGGATGATGCAGATAGGAGCGGATACGCGTCCGTATGGTGCCGGCTATCATTATGACGATCCCTCTATCCTGGGCTTCAGCCATCTGCATAAAAGTGGCGGAGGATGTGCCGATTTTCTGGATATCTTATTTATGCCCTTACCTTTGAATAGCGGTATGGCGGACGAAGAACTTTATTCAAAACAGCATCAGGCGGTATTATCCCATAAAGACGAGAAGGCCGAACCCGGATATTATTCTGTCGGTTTATATGATAAACAATTGACGGTTGAACTGACGGCTTCCCGGCGCTGTGGCCTACAGCGGTATACGTATGCCTCTGAAGGTGAGATACCGGTGATTGTCGATTTAAAATATGGCTCGGAAAGTGCTTGTACCATACAAAGCGAGCATGATGTCGATACGGTGTATGCATCGGCTTTTGAATGGGTTGATCCGTATACCGTTCGTGGATATCGTTGCTCGAACGGGTGGACGCCGGGGCAGCAGGTTTATTTTTATTCCACCTTTTCTACCCCTATTAAGGAGTGCGTTTTATATGTCGACGACCGGCGAATGGAGGGGATGACTTCGGCGGAAGGAACGAACATAAAGGCTTTATTGACTTTTGAAAGTAGTACGGGCGAATTGGAGGTCCGGACGGCACTCTCCTCGGTGGATACACAGGGAGCTGCCAAGAATCTTTGGGCAGAGACAAAAAATAAAACATTTGATGCCATCCGCGAAGAGGCCGCCGGCAAGTGGCACGATGTGTTAGGGCAGATAGAAATCGAAACGACAGACCGTAAGAAGAAAGAGCTGTTTTATACTTCTTTACATAATGTGATGCTGTATCCGTTTTTATTTTCTGATGTGGATCATTGTTTCAGGGGACCGGATTGGCAGGTCCATCAGACGGACGGGGTTGATTATTATGGGGGAGGCATCGGGTTTTGGGATACGTTCCGGGCGGCCTGTCCGCTTCTTTCGGTGCTTCATCCGGAGGTGGCCGAAGACTATGTAAAAACGTTGCTGGAACATTACAAATATGCCGGTCAATTGCCTATCTGGACGTTGTGGGGCATTGAGAATTATCAAATGACCGGAATACATTCGCTTCCCGTAATTACCAATGCTTATTTGAACGGTATTATCGGTTTCGATACGGAACTGGCTCTCAAAGCAATGACCGAATCGGCGATGAAGGATACATGCGGGTATTCGATGGGCTATTTCGTCGGATTGGAAAATTATAGGAAATACGGTTACGTACCTTGTGATATGGAAATGGAATCGGTGGCCCGCACGCTCGAATATGCTTTCGACGATAGGGCGTTGGCACGTTTTGCCGAACAGATAGGAAGAAACGAAGAGGCTGCTTATTTCAATGAACAGTCTTTCAATTATAAAAATGTATTTGATGCTGATATTTGCTTTGTCAGGGGAAAGACAAAAGAGGGTAAATGGCGTACACCTTTTGCTCCGTTGGCCTCTTCGCACCGTAAGGATGATTATTGCGAGGGGAATGCCTGGCAGTGGTCTTTCTTTGTTCCTCATGATGTGGAAGGGTTGGCGGCTTTGATGGGTGGAAAGGAACAACTGGCTGCCCGTCTGGATTCGCTTTTCACAATGTCTTCTGCATTGGAGGGTGACGATGTATCCGGTGATATCTCCGGCCTGATCGGACAATATGCCCATGGCAACGAACCCGGTCATCATACGATTTATATGTATAATAAAGTGGGGCAGCCATATAAAACCCAGAAGTATGTCAATCAGGTACTGACAACCTTGTATAATAATACGCCGGATGGCATATGCGGGAATGAAGATACGGGGCAGATGAGTGCCTGGTATGTCTTTAGTGCCTTAGGTTTCTATCCGATGGACCCGGTTTCCGGCCAATATGAGTTGGGGGCTCCTTTGTTTGAATATGCAAAGATCAAACTGCCTTCGGGAGCGGATTTTATTATAAAGGCCAGAAATCTATCCGATAGCAATATCTATGTCGATAAAGTCTTTTTGAACGGGGAGGTACTGAAGCGAACCTATATTACTTTCGAAGAAGTATTACAGGGAGGAGAACTGGTATTCGAAATGAAGGGAGAAGATATGATATAGATGTTGTTATATATACAATAAATATGTGCGTTTTTATTGCTTATATGATTGATAGTCTGTATATTTGCAGTTGTAGATACTGGAAAAACATAATAATAAGATGTAATTTATACAAGAAGTATGAAAAGTTTGTTGCTAACCTTTCTGATTGCACCGTTATTGATCGGTTGCCAGGATACTCATCTGATAAAGGCAAAGATTGCCCAGTCTCCGAAAACCTTTTGTAACCCGGTCAACCTCAACTACCGGTTTATGAAAATAGATGGAGGTGAGGGGATTCGCGAAGCTGCCGACCCTGTTGTGGTGTCGTTTAAAGACAAATATTACCTGTTTGCCTCAAAGTCGTCCGGCTACTGGTATTCCGAAGATTTTACAGATTGGAAACATGTCTTCATCACCGATTCCGTGTTGCCGATAGAGGATTA
>ERZ857882.255-NODE-255-length-67192-cov-101.385942_pt1 | contig 67192 bp, 62 predicted proteins | sample MGYA00519697_ERZ857882 | MGnify/ENA primary metagenome ERZ857882 (study PRJEB31778, sample SAMEA3449373) | human gut metagenome | biome: human gut; feature: human-associated habitat; material: faeces | place: United Kingdom | collected 2010/2012 ...
TCTTCGTCTCGCTCTTCACGGCCTGCAACGTCTATGAGGATACGACGGTCGAGATCATCCGATGTCCGACAATAGATGCGGACACGCTGAAAATTCCCGATTGGGAGCATACACCGAACGATTCGGTCGAATACTAAAAAAAACAATAAACGATGAGACGATTGAAAAGATGGCTGGCGCTCTGCGCCGGCATAGCAATGACAAGCGTGCTGACTGTTGCATGCGATGAGAACCTGAACATTCAGCAACGTTATGGGTTCACCCTTGAGACGATGCCCGTACAGAAGCGGCTCGGTGTGGGCGAGACGGCCGAGATCCGCTGTACGCTGGTTCGTGAGGGAGAGTATGACGAGGCTCGTTATACGATCCGCTATTTCCAACCGGACGGCGAGGGGGAACTGCGCATGGACGACGGGACGGTCTTCCTTCCCAACGACCGTTATCCGCTGGAGAGAACCTCGTTTCGCCTCTATTACACATCGTTGAGCGAGGCTCAGCAGGTGATCGACGTCTATGTCGAGGACAATATGGGACAGGTCGTTCAGAAGAGCTTCACGTTCCAGAATGACACCGATACGGGTGAGTAATAAACCGCAGGCGCCCGGCAATTTTGTCGGGCGTTTTTAATACGAAAGAAAAATGACACCACAGGAAAAGGCAGACATTGCTCTGCTCGATCAGGATAAGACTTTTCAGGATTTGCTGCGCACGCTGCCTCTTGAACGGCGTACGAAGGCTGTCTGCAGCCATGCCGTCGAGATGTCGGGAGCCAATATTCGCTATGTCCCTCGGGCGTTGCTTTCGCGGTCGCTGTGCCTCCGAGCCATTCGCAACTGGGCTTTTGCCTTCGATTATGTTCCCGAGGAGCTGAAGACGGAGGCGATGTGCCGGGAGGCAGTTCGCCACTACGGTTCGGCCCTGAATTTCGTGCCGGACAAGTATCGCACGGCATCGTTGTGCATGCTTGCCGTGCGCCATGATCCGTGGGCCTTAACGTTTGTTCCCGACAAGGTGTTGACCGCGCAGATGTGCGAGACGGCCGTCAAGGGCGACGGACTTGTGCTGAAATATGTTCCCAAGGCGCTGCGCACGCCGGAGTTGTGCCGGGTGGCTCTGAATGCGGAGCCGTTCACGCGGGAGATGCTACGCAGCGTTCTGGAAGATATTCCCTTCCCGGAGGTTTGTTTGGAGGGCTTGCAGAAGTACCATCGGCAAGGCTACAACCTCATGGAACTCATGGCCGGGATTGATCCCTCGGCGCTTACAGAGCAGGTCACGCTATACGGGGTTCAGACGGATCCGATGTGTTTGCTGGTGCTTCCGGCGCATTTGAGAAGCGAAAAGATTTGCCTGGAGGCCGTCCGAGGAGACGGCATCCTGCTGCATGATATTCCCGAGGCGCAGCGCAGCGCCGCGTTGTGCGAGGCGGCGGTGATGAACAGCGTCGGAGCCTTGCTCTATGTCCCGGACAAACTGCATACACGGGATCTGTACCGGAAGGCGTTGGCCGCGGATCCCGCGGCTATCCGTTACTTCAAACCGCAACTACTGACCCGGGAGGATTGTGAGATGGCATACTCTCGGACGAAGGGCTGGGATCTCGTTCGCTTCATTCCATATCCCGATCTGCTTGAGCGCATGCTCGATGAACGCTGTGATACGTACTCCAAGACGCAGAATTTCCTCAAGAATGTCAATCCGGAAGTCATGACGTTGCGTCTTGCCGAGAAGATCTTTCTGAAAGAGCCCGAACTGTTTTATGCGCTCCCGGAACGTCTCCGGGACCAGTCGCTCTGCGAAGCGGCTGTGAAGACCGACGGGATGAATCTTCGCTACGTCCCCGAGGCGCTCAAAACCGAGGCGCTGTGCCGATCAGCCGTCAGAACGAGCCCTTACGCCATCGAGTATCTTCCCGAGACGATGAAGAACGAGGCGTTTTATGCCTCGTTGATCGAAGAGACTCCACGGATTCTTTTTGGCGTCCCGGAAGCGGAGCGTACGGAGGCGCTGAACCGCCTTGCCTTCGAGCGGAGCTACCTGCATGATTCCTCGGATTTCTCGGCCCTCGGAGCGATCACACGTCCGGAGCTTCTGATGCAGGTGCTGCATGAGGAGCGCGATCCTCAGAAGATCGACCGGCTGCTCAACCTCATTCCGCAACGCATGGTAAGCGAGGAGATGGCCTATGAGGCGATACAAAAAAACAGCCGCTGCCTTCATCTTCTCGCCCCGGAGATCATCTCGAAGCGCATCGCCGAGAGCGCCGTGCGTGAGGATCCGCAGGCTATCCAGTGGGTTCCGCAACATCTGCGGACTCCCGAGATGTGTCTGTATGCTGAATCGAACTACCTGCATTTGAGAATTTATGTCCCCGAGTCGGTGGCAAAGGGAGACAACATTTACTCTTTCCATCGACGTGTCGATCAGACGCTGCGGCAGCCTCTCGACTATGCGCAGTATAAGATCCTCTACACCGGAGGTTCGGTCGTTGTGGATGATGTTACGACACGTGCCGGATATGTCGGCTGCTGTCGGGTTTCTTTCGATCGGAAGAGGGATGAATTCAGCTTCCAACAACTGACGCGGCAGCAGGAGCAGACCTTCCGCGTAGTCCGTATGCGGAAGACACAACGGAAGATGAAACTTTAATTTTCGCGACGATGAACAACATGGAAAACAGCTCTCGGATTCAGTCCGAGGAGCTCCGCCATCCGGGCGATGTCTTCATGATGTTTGCAACGGATGGAAAGGTTCAGGTAACATCGGTCAACGGTCGTTTTTTCAGAAGTTTCGAACATTTCTCGATACACTGTGCTACGGCTCTTCTCAATCAAATGCGGCCGCCGTATGGCAACAGCTTTTTTGTCCATTGGCGCTTTGAGAATCCCGCATCCGTGTGGGCCGGAAACGAAAACATTTCGATCAACCCACGCAGGCTGCTGCAGGCCGTTCGGGACCAGGGCCTGCGGCCGCGTGCCACGAGACGTCTCTATCCATTGCTCTATGGCATTCAAAAGGGGTGTGATACTCGTCAGATGGCGGATCTGTACGACAATCCCGACTATCTGGAACGGGTTCGCCTCTATGAGGGTTCCAATGTCGAAGAACGTCCGCTGTCGTACCGGGGTATTGAAACCGATGCGGGCGTTCTCCTCTTCAACAGCACACCGCGTGGCGAGTCGCTTTACGGTGATTATCTGCGTTTTCATGCGGATCATCTCAACCATCCGTGCATGGAGCTTACCTACGTTCGCACGTTGGAACTGCTGCCCGTCGAGACCCTTCGTTCAAAGGTCAATCCTCCGGTAGACGTGCTTGGGTCCGGGAGTATGGAGATGCTCGGTCGCAGACCTTCCGTGTACCATGCGGAACGGGATCAGCTCGGGATCTACACCGAGCTGCGGCGCTTCGACCTTGCACCCGGGGAGGCGAATTTCGTCCGTTTGTCACGTTTCGCGGAGAATGTCTTTAACGCACCGAAGGGAGGAAAAATTCGGACGGATTTATCCTCCGAAAAGGCTGCTAAATCACTTGAAATAATCGGCGATATTGAACAAAGTGACAGCAAGATGTGCAATAAGGAGCGTGAAAGGCGTTTTCCCGATGTTGCAGAGCGTCTTGCACGGTTGCGAACCAGAAAGAAAGGACTTGTTCGATAGGTATTGTAGAACCGTTAAATTGGAGTATCTTTGCAGCACTACGGCATATTGAACAGCGAAGTGGTAAAAGAGAGGAGCGCAATGCGAGAGGCAGATGGCGTGATGGGGAATTATCTATCGAGAGAGAGGGCGCATTCGTGCCTCATGCCGGTACAAAATAATTCTTACGATCTCGAAACAAGACGGCCAAATGAAATTACAAGAAGGGCAGGGACTCTCCCGTTCGATGGTATATGATGCGATAGCACACCTTGCCTGGCGACACGGCGTGGTTTTCCATGAAGAATACATGCTATTCCCGGAATACGACGACGAGACAACGCGGATATTTTACCGCAATATTTCCCGGATAGTGACCACCCGTCTCTATGTAGGCATACTTCAGAAGAACGGTTATCTGTATGTGTTCATGCGGGACAGCAGTCGAAAGATCTTTATCGACCTGCATACGGATCCGAAGGATGAGGCGGGAGTAGAAGCACTGAGCCCGGAACAGATTTCTGATAATATCAGCCGCGAACTGGCAAAGATCATAGAGCGCCATACGAACGGCGCGGAATGAAACCGGCGGCATCGAGGGCTGTGACCTCGATGCCGCCGGGGCATTTTCATTTTTAGGGGTTATTTTCCGCGGATGTCGAGCAGGGGCGTATTGTCACGCAACCATTTGACAATCGCTTCCATGTTGTATTCGGAGGTGATGACGGCCGTTTGCTCGTCAAGAGGCGTGAAACGGCTGCTTTCATAGGAATCAATCCACTCTTTCAAGGTTTCGACACCCCACGCTGCGGGGTCGTCGAAGATCCGCCTTTCAAAATCGGGTATATCCTCGGCGAATGTTGCCACGCAGGTCTCGTAATTCGGCTCTTGGGGTTCGGGTAAAACCCGCAGGTATCCGAGCGACCCGAACTCGTCGCACTTGCGTGCCCAGTTGCACTCTTCGGTGTAGAGATCAGCGCCCCAACGTTGGGGCGTGTCGAGGCGGATGTTCACGCGGACGCAATACTCGTCCTCTTCAATAGATGTGATCCGGCCCGTGACCCGCGATCCGAAACTGACGCACTCGCACCGTTTTCCAATCATACTTTCATTTACTTCCGTGGTTTTCATAAAGCGTTGGTTTAGATAAGTTCGACTTCCGTATTGGTGATGTTGGCCCGGAACAGGCCCTCGCAGTATATGGCGCGGCTGTTCCTCCAATTTCCGCGGCGGCGAACCAATGCCGTCGCGGGCGGGACGATCTCGATGCTCGTTGTGGCGGCATCATCCCCGAAGGTGATCTGCGCTTCGCAGTTGCGCCACGTCTCGAAGGGGGTGCGAAACCCGTTCATCCCGTCGAGCAGAAAGAGCGCATCGCGGACGTTGGCAATGGCCTCGGGCGACGGAGTGTCCGTGCCGTGATAGTTGATTTTCATGGTTAGGAGGTTTTGCGGGCGGCCTGCGCCGCCCCGGTTTTACAAGGGTTGGATGAATACTTTGTCGAGGATCTTGCCCCGTTCGACGAGCTCGACTACGCCGGGCTGGAAGTGCATTTGAGCAAATGCGACGTATAGGAGGTAGTCGCGATGTTCCGCGGGGCTGTCGAAATTGCGTCCTTTGAGGTTGTTGAAGATCATCCGGAGGCTGATGCCGTCCTCGGAGCGCAGGACGGCCTTGCCGTTCTGCCGTAATTCTTGCGTGGCGTTCATTGCGGTCTGTATGTTTCAAGTCGGGATACGATCGACGCGAGGTCGGCGCGCTCCCCGTCGGTAAGCGAGAGAACGAAGTCGTTATCGCTGTACCAGCAGCCGTTATCGCTGCGTGCCGTGAAGCAGCGATGGTCGGCGGTTCTCAATACGGCGAAGAGCACGGCGAGTTGCTGGACGGAGAGGCCGCTGAGTGTAAAGGTGTGGCTACTTGGGCAATAGTTGATTTTCATGGCTGTACGGTTATGCGGCAATGCGTTGCTGGATAAGGGACATGTTGCGGTTCACAAGGTCGATGATCCGCGCGTGATAACTGGTGTTTTTGTTGCAGACCCCACGGCTTTGCACGACGGCGAGTTTGGAGAGCGACACTTCAACCGTCTCGATGCGTTTTCCGTCGAGGGTTGCCGAGAGGATCAGCGAATCGTCCTTGCGGTAGTAGCCGTTCGAGTACACGCAGTGGTGCATGGCCTCACCCTCGTCAAAGAACTCCCGGACACTCTCCAAGACATGGATGCGGATCTTCCCGTCGTGGAATGACAGCCCGAAGAAACGGGCCTTTGCTTGCTGATAAGCCTCTTCGCATTTGAGGATGAAGGCCTCCTGCTCGGCCTTTCTCCTTTCAGCGCGCAGGCGGTTCAGTTTGACCATGTAGCGGTCGTGTTCCTCGCGAAGGTTCTCCGGGCAGACGTATTTAGGGCTGTGGAGATCCTTGCCCAACTCCCGGAGCGTGTCGAGGTAGTCGCACCAAAGGGAGGCATCCTTGACGGTGTAGCCATTGCGTGCGGCGATGCGGATCGAGGGCCAATAGCGCTCGAAGTTCCTGCCGCCCCGTTGCATATAGAGGCGCAGTAGCTCCTCCTGCCCGATTTTGGCCAGCGTCTCGGCGCGGTTGTCAGCCAGCAGGGCGATGAAGTAGTCGGTCGTGTTGATACCTCGCAGGACTTTGCGGCATCCGTGTTGCTTCAGTTCGGGGATCAGTTGGATGTGCGGGTATATGTCGTCGGTATAGATCTGCCCGTATGCCCACGCTTCGTTGCGTAACTCAAGATCCGAGGAGTAGATCCACGAATCGTAATACATCGTTCCCCACACCCGTAAGCGGGCCATCGTGCAGAACCTGCCGTTGGGGGCGATCCATCGTTGCATGACTTCAGTCATGTAATAGCGAGGCGAAGTCCCGATCTTGGCGAAATAGTCCACCATGAATATACGGATGACTTGCAGACCGTCGCAGGCGGTGATAAAGGCCGCATAGTCGTGTTGCTTGAATTTGAGTTTGCGTGTGTCCTCGATCCGGAGTTTCGCTCCGCAGTGCGGGCAGACACACCGTTTCTGCTTGGTCGTGTTGTGGAATACCTCTCCGCAGTCGAGGCAGGTGATTTCGCCTTTGCTTGTGCGGCGGCCTATCGGCTCGACAACGTGGGTAAAGGCCCACCGGGTCTGTGCCGGGGTAAGATCGGGCAGTCTTTTGCTTGCTTCGACAACCTTATGCTGGAATTTCGTTCTCGGTTTCATGGTATTCGGTTTTAGGGTTAAAAGAGCGTTGGTGTGTTGGACTTGTCGTTGGCGGCTTTCTTTGCCTGCGGATGCTTGGTCAGTTGTGCATAGGCTTCCTGGGTTGCCCGCCGCATCGCTTCGCGCCGGGCTTCGGCCTTCTCTTCCTCGGTCAGTTCGATGGTGTGGTTTACGATGACACGGCATTCGCGGTGCTTGCCGACCTTGATGTCGTCCTCGTCATAGTAGTGCAGGGCAAGGGCATAGATCTCGTCGTCAGCGAATCCGTTTCGGCCGCTTTCATAGACGCAATCGAGGATGTAGTCGCAACATTCGTCGATGTTCTTCTTCGGGTTCTCGTATCGCGGACGGAAGAGTTCGTCCTCCTGCGCGCGGCATTCCAGATAGTGCTGAATGGTGCGCTTGAAATAGTCGGTAGCTGTGTGCTGTGCCATATTCGTTCGGGTGTTGTGTTGATGTTATTGGATGCGGTACATGCCGTTTCGGGAATCGAAGCGCACGTTGCAGAAGATGAAGTCGGGGTTGTCGACGCCTCCCGCCGTGGTTGTGGCCTTCGCATTGCGGGCTTTGATCCACTCGGCGAGGAAGTCGCGGAAGATCGCGCACCCGAAATTGGAGGTCAGATGCTTATAGCGGAGGCCGTTTACCTCGATCAGTACATAGGGATAGAAGTAATAGAACCCGTCGGAAGCCTCGGGCGAGACGATGCCGATGTCGAGGACGTGAACCGGGTAGAGCCCCTCGGAGATAGCCGTGGCGTTGTCGCGCCGGGCCGCTCGCGGAGCAGTTCGAGGTAGTAATCCTTCTTGACTTGAAAGGTCTTGAACGAGGCGATCCATTCGCGTACACGGGGCTCGAATCCGGCCATGCCGTTCGATACGAACAGGTGGATGTGTTCGTCAATGAGGATTCCGTAATCGGTCGTCCCGGACCATTTGCCCGTACATCTTGATGCGGTGCGCGTCCATGTCGTGCCGCCGAGCAGTCTGACCAACTCGTTTACGGCTATTTTGGTGCTGTTCTTCATGTCTGTGAGGTATTTGATGTTTGGGGATAACCGGGACGGGCTGTCCGCCCCGGTGATTGTCGTCTATGCTCCGATTAAGGCTTTCACTTGTTCGCATCGGGTCTTGGGGAAGATCCACCCGGCACGCTTCCCGCCTTCATGCGTGAGACGGCTGTTGAAACGACCTCCGAGTGCGGCGAGCGCATCCTTGATCGGGCGGGTGTCGCCGAAGAGGGCGATGGCCTTCTCCGAGTAATCCACGATCATAAACTCACCCTTGATGACGTTCTGCCCGTCCTCGGGGTTGGGTTCGGCGGCGGGTGCTTTGAGGCGGATGTTTGCCTCGTCGCCTGCCGTGTAGCCGAACTCCCGGATCGTGCGCTCGCGGTCGCCAACGGGGACTTTCTGAATGATCCACCCGCTGTAACGGCTCTCTCCGAGGTAGTAGCCGCCTCCCATCGAGTATTTCTCGCGGTGTTCGTACTCCTCGTTGGGTTCACTCAAATAGGCCGTTTCGGGCATGTTGGCGGCATACTTGCGCATCTCGGAGAAGAGGTCGCGGGTGTGGCGGGAGAAGCCCAAAATCACGGTGCGCACGGTTCGGCTGGAGAAGTAGTCGGTCATTGGGTCGCTCTCGTCCTCCCTCAATCGGGCGACGATCATCGCCTTTGCGTCGAGGGGTAGGATTTCCGCAAGGCGTTTGCGCCCGATGGCGGCCTGCTCGTCGGCTCGCTTGCGCTCGGCCTCGGCTTTCTCAGCCTTGATGCGTGCCTTCTCTTGGGCCTCGCAGGCGAGGGCGGCAACCTCCATTGCGTCCATCTGTTCGTGGTTCACGTCGTCGTAATAGAGGCCTATTCCGTACTTCTTGGATAAGGGTTCGAGGATGTCCGTGCGGCGGATTTCCTTCGTGTCGAGGTTGACAAGGTGGTAGAGGTATCCGTTAGCCGTGTGCTCGACCTGGAAGATGACATAGCGATCCTGCAACATATAAGGGCCAAAGCCGATAACGATCTGATTCTCTTGGGCAACTTGGATTTCGGTGTCGGTGGTCGTACCTCCGAGCAGGGAATAATACTTGGACATGGTGTTGTGTGTTTAGATGTTAGCAGATGAGCGTGAAGAGGAAGGAAAAGAGGCCGATCAGCACGACGAAGGAGAGCAGGCAGGAGAAGATACCCCGCAGGAGGTTAGAGCAGAAGAGAAGGGCCAAAACGACCCAAAGAAAGCCACTTCCGAAGAGGTGGTAGCCGAGGATTGCCGCCCCGACTTTTGCCGCCGCCCGCGCCCCCGTACCTATGCTGAGTGGAAGGTTGCAGGTTTTCTGGTTCCTGTTGTTTTTCGTTGTGCTTTTCATAACCTTCGACTTTTTTTTTTATGCCGTAGCGGAGCCGGTATGGATGGTATCTTGGTTCAGGAGCTTTGCAAGGCCGGGCTTAGCCCGAGCAAGATTTTTGCGCCAAATACGCTCGCCCGCAGGGAAAGAGGAAGATTTTGCGCAAAACCCCCGAGGGGCCTGATCTTGAGCGGGCGTGAAGCCCGAAGATACCTTCGCTGCTGAACCGGGATACCTTCCATCCGATCCGGGGAGGTGGTCGTGAAGGAGGAGAAGGTTATAGGAAAAGGATGACGAAAAATGCGAACGCAGGTAGGGGTGATTATTCTATAATCACTGCGGAATGCACCCTCAGCATTCCGACTTGTGATTACGTTGTGTTTAACTTGAGGTATATGTATAAATCATAAGAGCAACACCAACAAGGTGCTGCTCTTATGATAAATGTCCTTATGAGTAATTAACTTACCGGACAAAGTTCATCCGATTCGATCTGCATGACGACCATTTTGTGCTGCGGCCGATAAAGCAGCCATTCCCGGAATGCTTCGGATTCCATGGTGCGCACCCGGAACGAGAGGGCGGCAATCATCTCCAGGCTGTAGAGATCGCCGCGTCCGGTAATTTGATGTGTGCGGTATTCATTCATCCGTTTATCTTTGTAGATTGCCCGGATATTGCTTCTGATGGCCACGGGGAAAACCCCGAAGAGCCGGGCAATCTCCGTTTCGGTCATCCAGACGGTTCCATCCTGCGAGAATGTAACTGAGACGTGGTTGTTTTCCGCATCGATGGTGATTGATCCGAATTCTATTTCGCGTGCACTCATTATATTCTTATTTTATTGTTTTATATTCTGTTATGTAATTTATATCAAGAATAGTTTTAGTTTGAATTCGGTTCTTGACATATTGAATCGCCGGTGTAATATAATCAATATATTCTGCTTTCAACCAACCTGATACCAGGAAAAATCAGCATACTTATATTGCGCTTGCTCTGCGACGTTTCCGGATACCTGCTTGGTCGAGTTTCTGGGAGAGCATCTCCATGTCCTTGCTGACTTTTCGGTCGGTGATTCTGGCGTAGATCTGCGTGGTGCGGATATTCGTATGACCGAGAATCTTCGAGACAGTTTCGATGGGCACGTCGTTGGCCAGCAGCACCGAGGTTGCGCAGCTGTGCCTTGCCATATGGAAGGTCAGTCGCTTGTTTATTCCGCACATGGCGGCAATCTCCTTCAGGTAGTCATTCACCCGCTGGTTGCTGATTACGGGCAGCAGTTTTCCATTGGGGAGCTTTCCCTTGTACTTTTTCAGGATGGCAATCGGAATATCCAGCAGACGGATTGATGCCGTCACCTTGGTCTTGTGCCGTTTGCGGATGATCCAGAGGTTGCCGTCGAAACCGGCGCTGATGTCGTCGGGCTGCAGCTCGCAGACGTCGATATAGGAGAGTGCCGTGAAGCAGCTGAAGATAAACAGGTCGCGGACCTGTTCAAGCCGTCGAGAGGGGAACGTATGGTGGTAGATGGCCATAATCTCCTCCATGGTCAGGTACCCGCGGTCGGTGCGCTCGAACTTGACCTTGAAGTTTCCGAAGGGATCAACGAAGAGCATACCCGTATTCTTGGCGAAATTGACCACGGTGCGGAGCCTCTGAACGAATTTCATGGCCGTGTTGTGGTTGCAGCCGTGGACATTTTCGTTGAAGAGCAGGAAATTTTCGACGAACAGGACGTTGATATCCTTCAGCGGCATGTCCGACACGGAATACTTGTATTTGATAAACTCTTCGAGCCGGCGCCTGGTCAGTTCGTAGCGCCAGTAGGTTTTGTTGGTCGGATCCATCTTCACCTTCTGGAGATACTGCTCGTTGTGCTGTTCGAAGAATTCGAGAATGGTGCGTGTTTTTTCGGTTTTTCCCAGGTAGGCGTCTCTGACTCGCTCGGCCGTAACATAGCCGTCCGTTTCGAGCAGCGAGTGATATTGTTTCTGGACAGCCATCCGGATATCGTCCAGTAATGAATTGATTTGCTGTGCTTCCGGGCCTCTTCCGGTAGCTTTTCCCCTAGGTACATCCCATTGATCAGGGGCGATTTCCAACTGCGTGTAGAACTGAGTCTTGGCCTGATCGACGGTAATACGGGCAATAATCGGCGCTTTCCCCGTCTTTTTAACCGCGTTTCTCTTTACGAAAAAGAGTACTTTGAATGTGTTTCTCATAATCCCATTTTTAGAATTACAAAGTTAAATTAAGTAGTTGTAAATGAGATTTGTACGGCACAGACAAAAGGCGACAAAAGGGAGCCAATTTGCGACTTCTGGTGACCTAAAATTGGTAAACAAAAAAAGGTCACGATTTGGTCACTGGAATTTGTCGGAAATTGGCTTTTCAGTGTCCGAAAATGGCTGAATCCAGAAATGAAAAAACCTCGCAAAACACTGGTTTTGCGAGGTTTGGCGGAATTCTGTCCGGATTTGACCGGATAGGTGGTGAACCCGCTGGGGCTCGAACCCAGGACCCCAACATTAAAAGTGTTGTGCTCTACCTGCTGAGCTACGGATTCTCCGTGCCAAAAGGGAAATGCTCCCTGATTTTGGTGGTGCAAATGTAGGGAATATTTTTGTTTTCCCAAAATAAAACGATATTTTTGTACTGCCAAGAATAAAAAACTTAAGAAAAATAACCGTTAAATCCTACGATTCCTATGTGTAGAGCGCTTATTATCGGAGCCGGAGGCGTCGGTACGGTCGTGACGCAGAAGATTGCGGCCAATCCCGTCTTTTCGGATGTGATGCTTGCCAGCCGGACCAAGTCCAAATGCGACGCCGTAGCCGCAGCCATCGGCGGCAACCGCGTGAAGACCGCCCAGGTCGATGCCGACAATGTTGCGGAGTTGTGCGAGCTTTTCCGCGCCTTCAAACCCGATATCGTCGTGAACGTGGCCCTGCCGTATCAGGACCTCACGATCATGGATGCCTGCCTCGAGTGCGGCTGCAACTACCTCGACACGGCCAACTACGAGCCGCGCGACGAGGCGCACTTCGAGTATTCGTGGCAGTGGGCCTATCAGGACCGTTTCAAGGCCGCCGGTCTTACGGCCATCCTCGGCTGCGGTTTCGACCCGGGTGTCACGGCTATCTTCACGGCTTATGCTGCCAAGCATCACTTCGACGAGATCCACTACCTCGACATCGTGGACTGCAATGCCGGTAACCACGGCATGGCCTTCGCCACGAACTTCAATCCCGAGATCAACATCCGTGAGGTGACCCAGAAGGGCCGCTATTACGAGAACGGAGAGTGGGTGGTTACCGAGCCTCATGAAATCCACAAGCCGCTGAATTATCCCGGCATCGGCGAACGCGAATCCTACGTGATCTACCACGAGGAGCTCGAGTCGCTCGTGAAGAACTATCCGACGATCAAGCGCGCCCGTTTCTGGATGACCTTCGGCCAGGAGTACCTCACACACCTGCGCGTGATCCAGAACATCGGCATGGCCCGCATCGACCCGATCCTCTACAACGGTGTCGAGATCGTGCCGATCCAGTTCCTCAAGGCCGTGCTGCCCGATCCCAAGTCGCTGGGCGCCAACTACCACGGGCAGACCTCGATCGGCTGCCGCATCCGCGGTGTGAAGGACGGCAAGGAGCATACCTACTATATTTACAACAACTGCGACCACGAGCAGGCCTACAAGGAGACTGGCACGCAGGCCGTGTCGTTCACGACGGGTGTCCCGGCCGCTCTGGGCGCCTCGATGTGGGCTAAGGGCCTCTGGCGCGGCGCCGGTGTCTTCAATGTCGAGGAGTTTGATCCGGATCCCTTCCTGGCCGAACTGGGCGAGCAGGGGCTGCCCTGGCACGAACTGTTCGATGTGGACATCGAGGTCTGATTTCAATCAGGCAACAGGGTAGGCGCCTATCGGCGTTACATCCCGATATTTTCTCTGGGCGTATGGTTCTTTGAGCCATACGTTTTTTTGCGTAAAAGACAAATTTTTTACCTTTTTATAGTATCATATATGATACATTTTATTATCTTTGTGACAGAATCGGAATGATAACTCAAAAATTAACCCTTCATAACGATGAAACGCATAGCTTGTATCGCCGGGGCGTTGTTGTTGATTGCTTCGCCCTATTCGGGTCGGGCAGCCGAAGACGGTGACCGGACCGAATTCAACCGTCACTGGTATCTGCAAGTACAGGCTGGAGCCGCCTATACGCTCGGGGAGACGAGTTTTGGGGATCTTGTCTCTCCGGCTGCGGCTCTCTCTGCAGGCTACTGCTTCTCGCCCGTCTGGGGCATTCGCTTCGGATTGAGCGGCTGGCAGGCCCGCGGAGCTTGGGCTTCACCCTCATCGCCCTACAACTACAATTTCCTGCAGGGCAACGTCGAGGCCACGCTCGACCTGGCTAACCTCTTCGGACGCTTCAATTCCGCACGCACGGTCAATCCCTACCTATTTGCGGGTGTCGGACTCAACTATGCTTTCAATAACGACGAGGCTGTCGCGCTCAACGACGCCGGCTATACGATGGACAACATCTGGTCTGACAGCAAGGCCTTTGCCGTGGGCCGCATGGGAGTCGGCGTGAATTTCCGGGTCTCGAACCGCGTGCAGTTGGGCCTCGAAGTGAATGCCAACATCCTTTCGGACAAGTTCAACTCGAAGAAGGCCGGCAACGTGGACTGGCACTTCAACGCACTGGCCGGACTCTCGATCCGCCTGGGCAAGAGCCACCGCAAGGCCGCTGCGCCCGCAGCCGTACCCGCAACTCCGGTCAAACCGGCGGAGACTCCGCAGGAGCCCGAAACGCAACCGGCTCCCGAGCAGCCGGCACCGACGCCTGCCGTCGAGAAGCCCCAGCCGCTCCGTGAGAACATCTTCTTCCGGATCGGTAAGACGAATATCCGCGAAGAGGAGCAGCCGAAGATCCGTTCGCTGGTCGATTACCTGAAAAAGAACACCGCAGCGACCGTCCGCATCACGGGTTATGCCGACGCCGCTACGGGCAGCCAACGCCGCAATCTCCAACTTTCGGAGCAGCGCGCCCGCAACGTTTCCGATGCCCTGCAGCAAGCCGGTATTCCGGCCGACCGCATCAGCATCGACTACAAAGGCGACACCGAGCAACCGTTCTCTACGGCTGTGGAGAACCGAGTGAGCATCTGCATTGCCCGGTAGTAGGCCTTAACAGCCCGTTTTCGAGCAACGGCGACGGAATCCCGTCGCCGTTGCCATTTCCTCCCCGCAACGGATGCCCGAGGGGTAAGTATAAATACCTATTTCGCGAAAACTGCGGGGATTTTCCCCATCGGGGAGACATGCGGATCGGGATGAATTTGTTACATTTGTCCCTGTTTTTGAACGGAACCTCCCACGATGATTGACTTCCTGAAACTGCCGTCTCCGTGCTACGTGCTTGACGAGACGTTGCTCGATGCGAATCTGGCCCTGATCGACCGCGTAAGGCGCGAGTCGGGCGCCGAGATCATCGTCGCATTGAAGGCCTGCGCCATGTGGAGCATCTTCCCCGAACTGGCGCGCCACTCCGACGGAGCGACGGCGAGTTCCGCGGCCGAAGCCCGGCTCGTCTTCGAAGAGTTCGGCCGTCCGGCTCATACCTACGCCCCTGTCTACACCGATCGTAACTTCGATGAGATTCTGCGCTGCAGCGACCACATCACCTTCAACTCCCTCTCGCAGTTCGAACGCTTCGGACAGCGTGCCCTGATCAACGGCATTTCGTGCGGTCTGCGGATCAACCCGGGCTATTCGCCCGTCGAGACCGACCTCTACAACCCGTGCGTTGCCGGTTCGCGTCTGGGCATCACGCCCGAACAGCTGCGCGAACTCCCCGATGGCATCGAGGGACTCCATTTCCACGTCCTCTGCGAATCGCGCCCCGAGCACCTGCGGCTGGCCCTCGAGGCCGTCGAGCAGCGCTTCGGCCACCTGCTCGACCGCGTCAAGTGGCTCAACATGGGCGGCGGCCACCTGATGACGCACGCCGACTACGACTGCGATGAGCTGATCGCTCTGCTGCGCGAGTTCAGGTCGCGCCATCCCCACCTGCGGCTGATTCTCGAACCGGGCAGTGCCTTCACCTGGCGCACGGGCTATCTGGTCTCGACCGTCGAGGACATCGTCGAGAACGGCGGCGTGCGCACGGCGATGCTCGACGTCTCGTTCGCCTGCCACATGCCCGACTGCCTCGAGATGCCCTACAAACCGGCCATCGTCGGGGCGCACGAACCTGCCGAGGGAGAGCCCCGCTGGCGGATGGGCGGCACGAGCTGCCTGGCCGGCGACTTCTACGGCGACTGGGCCTTCGACCACGAGCTGAAGGTGGGCGAGCGCATCGTCTTCGAAGACATGATCCACTACACGATGGTCAAGACCACGATGTTCAACGGCGTGCAGCACCCTTCGATCGTCATCGTCCGCCGCGACGGCCGCACGGAGGTGATCCGCGAGTTCGGCTACGAGGACTACAAGAACCGGATGTCATAAATAAACAAACAAGCATACGATTTACATGGAAACATTTACACCTACGTCCTACACGCTCGAGTGCGTCGCCACGGGACGCGAGTTCGAGGACACGGGCTGGATCCTGACCGATCCGCAGTGCAAGGAGCCTTCGCTCGTGCGTGCACGCTATGCCAAGCGTCAGCTCGACGTGAAACCGGCCGAATGGGGCCTCTACCGCTACGCCGACTGGCTTCCCGTGCGGCGCATGCTCAAGGGGTCGTCGGCCCCGGTGACCTACCGCAGCAAGGGACTGGCCGAGCACCTCGGCCTGAGCAACCTGTGGATCACCTTCAACGGCTACTTCCCCGCCATCGGAGCCACGATGACCACCTGCTCGTTCAAGGAGACCGAGGCCTACAGCGTCTGCGGCCGTATTCCCGAGGATGAGAAGCGCGTGCTCGTGGTGGCCTCGGCCGGCAATACGGCCCGCGCCTTCGCCAAGGTCTGCTCCGACAACAATATTCCGCTGCTGCTGTCGGTTCCCTACGACAACATCGGCGCCCTGTGGTTCGACGCGCCGCTCAACCCCTGCGTGAAACTGATCTCGTGCGCTCCGGGCGGCGACTACTTCGACGCCATCTACCTGAGCGACCTGGCCCTCAAGGGCCCGGGCTTCTATGCCGAGGGCGGAGCGAAGAACATCGCCCGCCGCGACGGCATGGCCTGCACCGTACTCTCGGCCGTGACGGCCATCGGCCGCATCCCGGACTACTATTTCCAGGCCGTCGGCAGCGGTACGGGCGCCATTGCGGCCTGGGAGGCCAACCAGCGGCTGATCGCCGACGGACGCTTCGGGCAGAATACCATGAAGCTGATGGTCTCGCAGAATGCGCCGTTCGTCCCGATGTACGACGCCTGGCAGGCCGATTCGCGTGCGATGCTTCCCTATGACGAGGACAAGGCGCGACGCGACGCGGAGATCATCGATGCCAAGGTACTGTCGAACCGCCATCCGCCCTACGGCATCCGCGGCGGCCTCTACGATGCGCTGAAGGCCACCGGCGGCGACATCTTCGTGGCGACGAACGCCATGGCGCGCAAGGCCCGCAAGCTGTTCAAGGAGCTCGAGGGTGTCGATATCTACTCGGCCGCGGGCGTAGCCATGGCATCGCTCATCAATGCGGTGGCGGCCGGCAAGGTCGAGCGCGACGCCACGATCATGCTCAACATCACGGGCGGCGGCGAGGAGCACTTCCAGCAGGGCAAGGAGCTCTGGTACCTCAAACCGAGCCACGTCTTCCCACTCGATCCCGACGCCGACGAGGTTGTGGAGCGTGTCGAGAAGCTCTTCATGTAAACATTCGCTCCGAAAGTCTTGGGCTTTCGGGGAAAAAGCATATCTTTGCGACGGCTTGAACCGGGGGCATGCAGCCGGCCCGGTTCAGGCCGTCGGATTTTTAATGTTTTACCCAAACTAATTTCAACGGACAAATGGAACACATCCAGGCAAAACAGGTTCACCCGGGTGGACGCTGGCGTCGCTGGAACCGCAAGGGCTGGTCGGCCTTTGCGAGCATGCACCGCAGCGTGACCATCGGGGTACTCACTGTCGGGATGTCGATTCTGCAACTCGGTGTGCAAACCGCCACCGCGCAGAATGCCGATACGACTGCCGTCCTCCGGACGCTGCAGATCGAAGAGGTCGGCATCTCGGGGAGCCAGACTTCCCCGACGCGGAACGCGCAGTCGCACACCCCGCTTTTCGACCGGAAAAGCCTCTATGCCGAGCCCGTCCAGACTCTGGAATCGGCACTGCGGCTCTCTCCTTCGGTCGATATCCGCGAACGCGGAGCGAAAGGTGCGCAGGCCGACATCTCCGTCAGAGGAGGCTCATTCGACCAAACCATGGTATTGCTCAACGGGATCGACTTCACGGATGCGCGCACGGGACACCAGTCGCATTCGCTTCCGGTCGATCTCGATTGCATTTCGGGCGTCGATCTGATCGACGGCGTACCGGGAGTCGGCGCCTATGCCGGCGCAGTCAATATCCGCACGGCGCTGTTGCGGCCGCGCTACCTCCGCTTCGAAGGGAGCGGCGGACAGTACGGCTACGCCTACGCCAACCTCTCGGGCGGCGTTACCGACGGCGGCATGACGCTCTTCGGGGCGGCTTCCTACCGCCGCAGCGACGGCTACCGCCACAACACCGATTTCGATACCTACAACGCCTATGTGCGGGGCACCTTCCAGACCCGGCGGGCCGGGCTGTTCGACTTCCAGGCCGGTTACCAGAACCGCGCCTTCGGCTCGAACGGCTTCTATGCGGCCTACAACCCCGAGCAGTGGGAGCACACCTCGACGGCGCTGGCATCGCTGCGCTGGCAGCAGAGCGTCGGGCGCTTCACCTTCGGGGCCTCGGCGAGCTACCGCAAGAACTTCGACCGCTACGACTGGACCCGCGGCACGGCGCTCAACCGCCACAACACCGACAACGTCGGTGCCCGGCTGTGGGGCGACCTGGAGTGGGCGGGCGGCGTCACGACGCTCGGCGGCGACTACGGCTACAACCACATCTTCAGCACGAACCTGGGATTCGAACTTCCCGAGCCGCACGGCGACTACACGCATGCCGACTCCCGCCACACGGGCAACATCTGGCTGCGCCACGCCAAACGCTGGCGCAGGTTCGATGCCTCGGCCTCGGCGGGCGTGAGCCTCACGCCCTACGGCACCTCGGCGCTGTGGAACATCGACGGAGGCTGGAAACCCTCCGAGTCGTGGCATGTCGGCCTGGGGGCTTCGCAGTCGATGCGTCTGCCGACCTTCACGGACCTCTACTACTCCTCGCCGGCCCAGATCAACAACCTCGACCTGACGCCCGAGCACGCCGTGACGTTCCGCCTCGGCGCCGACTACGCCCGCGGGGTGTGGAGCGCCTCGGTGCAGAGCTACTACCGCCTCGGACGCGATCTGATCGACTGGGTGTGGTACGACGACATCCCCTCGACCCCCGAGGCCTGGCGCGGCAAGTGGCACTCCGAGCAGACGAGCCGGCTCAACACCTTCGGGCTCGAAATCTCGGGCGGCTACACCTCCGGGACGGGATTCCTGCGCCGTGTGACGCTCTCCTACGGATACATCACGACCGACCGGCGCACGGACATCGTGGCCAAGAGCGCCATGGACTTCATGCGCCACAAGGCGGCGCTGTCGGTCGGCGTGCACTTCCTGCGGCGCATGTCGCTCGTGCTGACCGGATCGGTCTATGACCGCAACGGTGAATACACTTATTATCCTGTCGTGGGCGACTCGTCGCAGAGCGAACAGCGCTCGTTCGAGCCCTACTTCCTGCTCGACGGACGCCTCCAGTGGGAGAAAGGGTGGTGCCGCCTCTACGTCGATGCGACGAACATCACCGACTCGCGCTACTGCGACATGGGCGGCATCCCGCTGCCCGGATTCTGGTGCATCGCAGGCGTCACGCTGACCTTCGGGCACTGACGCCTCCCGATCCCTCCCTTTCCGGCTGCAACCCTTCGGGTCCGGATCCCGCACCGCGGGGTCCGGACCTTTCGTTTCGACCCTCCGGAACTTTCTGTTTTTGGTTTTCTGTGTGTTTTTCTCTTACTGATCGTAGTTTTTGTCACGAAAAAACGGTATATTTGAAGCAAAGAATTTCTAAACGCACACGATATGGAGAAACGAATCGTCGAATGCGTTCCCAACTTCAGCGAGGGACGCGACAAGACCGTGATCGACGCGATCACGGCGGCCATCGTACAGTCCGGCGGCGTGAAGCTGCTGGATGTGGATCCGGGCGAAGCGACCAACCGCACGGTCGTCACCTTCGTCGGCTCACCCGAAGCGGTCGTCGAGGCGGCCTTCGCCGGAGTCCGGCGCGCCGCCGAACTGATCGACATGCGCCACCACAAGGGTGCCCACCCGCGCATGGGAGCCACGGATGTCCTCCCGCTGATCCCGATCTCGGGCATCACGCTCGAGGAGTGCGCCGAGCTGGCGCGTACGCTGGCCCGCCGCATCGCCGACGAGCTGCGCATCCCGACCTACTGCTACGAGGCCTCGGCCCTGCGTCCCGAGCGGCGCAACCTGGCCGTCTGCCGGGCCGGGGAGTACGAGGCGCTGCCCGAGAAACTCGCACACGCCGACACGGCTCCCGACTTCGGGGCGCGGCCCTTCGATGAAGGGGTGGCCCGCACGGGCGCTACGACGGTCGGTGCGCGCGACTTCCTGATCGCCGTCAATTTCAACCTTAACAGCACCTCCACGCGGCGTGCCAACGCCATTGCCTTCGACGTGCGCGAGAAGGGCCGGCCGGTCCGCGAGGGCAACCCGATCACCGGAAAGATCGTCAAGGACGCCGAAGGCAACCCGGTGATGCGCCCCGGAACGCTCAAAGCCACGAAGGCCATCGGCTGGTACATCGAGGAGTACGGCATCGCCCAGGTCTCGATGAACATCACCGACATCTCGGTCACGCCGCTGCATGTGGCCTTCGACGAGGTGTGCCGCAAGGCCGATGCCCGTGGCGTCCGCGTCACCGGCACCGAGATCGTGGGGCTCGTTCCCAAGCGGGCGCTGCTCGAGGCGGGCCGCTACTTCCTGCGCAAGCAGCACCGCTCGACGGGTATCGCCGAGGAGGAGATCATCCGCCTGGCCGTGAAGTCGATGGGGCTCGACGACCTGAAGCCCTTCGACCCGAAGGAGAAGGTGATCGAATACCTGCTTGAAGCGGAGGATCAGAAGAAGCGACTGATCGACCTCACGTGCAAGGGATTTGCCGCCGAGACCGCGAGCGAATCGCCCGCTCCGGGCGGCGGTTCGATCTCGGCCTACATGGGAGCGCTCGGCGCCGCCCTCGGAACGATGGTCGCCAACCTCTCGTCGCACAAGGCCGGCTGGGACGACCGCTGGGAGGAGTTCTCCGACTGGGCCGACCGCGGCCAGGCGCTGCTCGCCGAGCTGCTGCACCTGGTGGACGAGGACACGGAGGCCTTCAACCGGATCATGGCCGTCTTCGCCATGCCCAAATCGACCGACGAGGAGAAGGCCGCCCGCAGCGCCGCGCTGCAGGAGGCTACGCTCTATGCCACGGAGGTCCCCCTGCGGACGATGAAGGCTGCCGTGCGGGTCTTCCCGCTCGTGCATGCCATGGCCGAAACGGGCAACCCCAATTCGGTTTCGGATGCCGGGGTGGGGGCCCTTGCCGCCCGCAGCGCCGTCCTCGGCGCCTGCCTGAACGTGAAGATCAACGCAGCGGGACTGAAGGACCGCTCGAAGGCCGAGGCACTCGTTGCCGAAGCCGAAGCCATTGCGGCCGAAGCCGTCCGTCTGGAGGCGGAGATGCTGGCCATCGTAGAAGAAAAGATAAAATAGCAGACCATGACACTCGCCGAATTTCAAGCCGACATCCGCGCAGGCATTCCCGACAGGCTGCCCGCAGCGAAACCCTATGACAAGCAGATCAACCATGCGCCCAAGCGCAAGGACATCCTCACGCCGGCCGAAAAGGAGCTGGCTCTGCGCAATGCCCTGCGCTACTTTCCCGCCAAGCACCATGCCGTGCTGGCCCGGGAGTTTGCCGCCGAACTGCGCAAGTACGGCCGCATCTACATGTACCGTCTGCGTCCCGACTACGAGATGTATGCCCGTCCGATCGATGAATATCCGGCCCGCTGCCGGCAGGCGGCGGCCATCATGATGATGATCCAGAACAACCTGGACAAGGCCGTGGCGCAGCACCCCCACGAACTGATCACCTACGGCGGCAACGGGGCCGTATTCCAGAACTGGGCACAGTACCGCCTGACGATGAAGTACCTCTCGGAGATGACCGACCGCCAGACGCTGGTCATGTACTCGGGCCATCCGCTGGGTCTCTTCCCGTCGCATCCCGACGCCCCGCGCGTCGTGGTTACCAACGGCATGGTGATCCCCAACTACTCGAAGCCCGATGACTGGGAGCGGATGAATGCCCTCGGTGTCTCGCAGTACGGGCAGATGACCGCCGGCTCCTACATGTACATCGGTCCGCAGGGCATCGTCCACGGTACGACGATCACGGTGATGAACGCCGCACGCAAGCGTTTCACGGCCGAGCGCCGCGACGCCCGCGGCATGCTCTTCGTCTCGTCGGGCCTCGGCGGCATGTCGGGCGCCCAGCCCAAGGCGGGCAACATCTCGGGCGTGGTCTCGGTCATCGCCGAGATCAACCCCAAGGCGGCACAGAAACGCTACGAACAGGGCTGGGTCGATGAACTGCATGAATCCCTGGATGAGCTGATCGTGCGTATCCGCAAGGCTGTCAGCGACAAAGAGATCGTATCGCTGGCCTATGTGGGCAACGTGGTGGACCTCTGGGAGCGCCTCGCCGCCGAGGAGATCCCCGTAGATCTGGGTTCCGACCAGACCTCGCTGCACAACCCCTGGGCCGGAGGCTACTATCCCGTCGGGCTGAGCTACGAAGCCTCGAACAAGATGATGGCCGAGGAGCCGACGCGCTTCCGCGAGTGCGTGCAGGAATCGCTTCGCCGTCAGGTCGATGCCATCAACAAGCTCACCTCGCGCGGCATGTACTTCTTCGACTACGGCAACGCCTTCCTGCTTGAGGCCTCGCGTGCCGGGGCCGCCGTGATGGGCGAGGGCGGACGCTTCCGCTATCCCTCCTACGTGCAGGACATCATGGGCCCGATGTTCTTCGACTACGGATTCGGCCCCTTCCGCTGGGTCTGCACCTCGGGCAAACCCGAGGATCTGGAGACAACCGACCGGCTGGCTGCCGAGGTGCTGGAGGAGATCCGTCGCACGGCGCCTGCCGACATCGCCGGCCAGCTCGACGACAACATCCACTGGATCCGCGAGGCGGGCCGCAACCACCTGGTCGTTGGTTCGCAGGCGCGCATCCTCTATGCCGACTGCGAGGGCCGCACGAAGATCGCGCAGGCCTTCAACCGGGCAATCGCCGACGGCCGCATCTCGGCACCCGTCGTGCTGGGCCGCGACCACCACGACGTCTCGGGCACCGACTCGCCCTACCGCGAGACCTCGAACATCTACGACGGCTCGAACCTGACGGCCGACATGGCCGTGCAGAACGTCATCGGCGACGCCTTCCGCGGCGCGACGTGGGTCTCGATCCACAACGGCGGCGGCGTCGGCTGGGGCGAGGTGATCAACGGCGGCTTCGGCATGGTGATCGACGGTTCGGAGGATGCCGACCGTCGCATCCGCGAGATGCTGCTCTGGGACGTGAACAATGGCATCGCCCGCCGCAGCTGGGCCCGCAACGAAGGGGCCGTGGCAGCCATCCGCCGCGAGATGGAGCGCACCCCCGGACTGGAGGTCACGCTGCCCAACTTCGCCGACGATGAAATCATCCGAAATGCACTCAACGACAACGAATAACAACTGCTACCCGACATGGAACATCATCTGATCTCCGCGGAGCGCCTGACCATCGCCCGCGTACGTGAAATCCTCGAACGGCACCTCCCGCTGGCTCTGGGCGACGACGCCCGGCAGCGGATCGTCCGCTGCCGCGAATACCTCGACCGCAAGATGGAGCATCCCGAGCGGCCGATCTACGGCATCACGACGGGCTTCGGCTCGCTGTGCGACATCTCGGTCGGCCGCGACGAACTCTCCCGGCTGCAGCGCAACCTCGTCATGTCGCACGCCTGCGGCACCGGCGAGCGCGTGCCGTCGGAGATCGTGCGGCTCATCCTGCTGCTCAAGATCCAGTCGCTCTCCTACGGCTACTCGGGCGTACAGCTTCGGACCGTCGAGCGGCTCGTCGAGTTCTTCAACCGCGACATCCTGCCGGTCATCTACCAGCAGGGATCGCTCGGCGCATCGGGCGACCTGGCGCCGCTGGCCCACATGAGCCTGCCGCTGCTGGGACTGGGCGAGGTCGAGGTCGGCGGGGTAGTGCGCCCCGCAGCCGAGGTGCTCTGCGAACTGGGCTGGGAACCCCTCGAGCTCCAGTCGAAGGAGGGCCTGGCGCTGCTCAACGGCACGCAGTTCATGAGCGCCTACGGCGTCTGGTCGCTCATCGCCGCACAACGGCTGAGCGAGTGGGCCGACCGCATCGGGGCCCTGTCGCTCGATGCCTTCGACGGACGCATCGAGCCCTTCTGCGATCAGGTGCACCTGATCCGCGCCCACAAGGGGCAGCTCACGACGGCCCGCGCCTTCCGCCGCCTGCTCGAGGGCAGCGAGCTGATCGCCCGGCCGAAGCAGCACGTGCAGGATCCCTACTCGTTCCGCTGCATCCCGCAGGTCCACGGTGCCACGAAGGACACCATCGACTATGTCGGTCAGGTGCTCGAGACCGAGATCAACTCCCCGACGGACAACCCGACGGTCTTCCCCGAGGAGGATATGGTCGTCTCGGCGGGCAACTTCCACGGGCAGCCGATCGCCCTGGCGATGGACTTCCTGGCCATCGCCGTGGCCGAGCTGGGCAACATCTCCGAGCGGCGCATCTACAAGTTGATCTCGGGGGCCCGCGAACTGCCGAAGTTCCTCGTGGCCAATCCCGGCCTGAACAGCGGCTTCATGATCCCGCAGTACACCGCAGCGTCGATCGTCAGCCAGTCAAAGGGGCTCTGCATGCCCGCTTCGGTCGATTCGATTCCCTCGTCGCAGGGACAGGAGGACCACGTGAGCATGGGTTCGAACGCCGCGACGAAACTGCGCCGCGTGGTGCTCAACACCGAGCGGGTGCTGGCCATCGAGCTCTTCAACGCCGCCCAGGCCCTCGAGTTCCGCCGCCCGGCCCGCACGTCGCCCGAGTTGGAGCAGCTGGTGGCCGACTACCGCCGCCGCGTACCTTTCATCGACAACGACGAGGTGATGTATCCCCACATCGCCGCGTCGGTGGAATTCCTGCGCGAGCGATGAAACTGCTGGTCAAAAACATCGGACGGATCGTCGGTATCGAGACGGAGGGCCGCCTGCGCCGCTGCGGTGCCGAGATGGACCGCCTCGACACGCTCGAGGATGCCTGGCTGCTGACCGACGGAGAGCGCATTGCGGCGTTCGGCCGCATGTCGGATCTCGGCGAGACGGATGCCGACCGCATCATCGATGCCGCGGGCGGGATGCTCTTCCCGTCGTTCTGCGACTCGCACACCCATCTGGTCTACGCCGGGAGCCGCGAGCAGGAGTTTCTGGACAAGATCAACGGCCTTTCGTATGAGGAGATCGCACGCCGCGGAGGCGGCATCCTGAACTCCGCCGACCGGCTGCACGAGACCTCCGAGGAGGAACTCTACCGGCAGGCGATGGAGCGCATCCGCGAGATCATCGCCATGGGTACGGGCTGCGTGGAGATCAAGTCGGGCTACGGTCTCTCGACCGAAGACGAGCTGAAGATGCTGCACGTCATCCGGCGCATCCGCGAGACGTCGCCCCTCGAGGTGCGGGCCACCTTCCTCGGGGCCCACGCCGTGGCGCGGGCCTACCGGGGCCGGCAGGGCGAATATGTCGATCTGATCTGCCGCGAGATGCTGCCGGCCGTGGCCCGCGAGGGGCTGGCCGACTTCATCGATGTCTTCTGCGATGCGGGCTTCTTCACCGTGGAGGAGACCGAGCGGATGCTTGCCGAAGGCCGGCGCTACGGACTGCGGGGCAAGATCCACGCCAACGAACTGGCCGTCTCGGGCGGTGTACAGGCCGGTGTGCGCTGCGGCGCACTGTCGGTGGACCACCTTGAGCGGAGCGGTGCCGAGGAGATCGAGGCGCTCCGCGGTGCGGAGACCATGCCGACGCTGCTGCCCGGTGCCGCCTTCTTCCTCGGAATGAGCTATCCGCCCGCCCGCGAAATGATCCGCGCGGGGCTGGGCGTGGCCCTCGCTTCGGACTACAACCCCGGCTCGTCGCCCTCGGGAAACATGCGCATGGTCGTGGCGCTGGCCTCGATCCGCATGCGGATGACCCCGGCCGAGGCGATCCATGCCGCTACGCTCAACGGCGCCTATGCCATGGGGCTGAGCGAGCGTTTCGGAAGCATCACCCCGGGCAAGACGGCCAACTTCTTCCTGACCAGGCCGATGCCGTCGGTCGAGTTCTTCTCCTACGCCTACCAGACACCGCTCATCGATCGGGTCTTCCTGCGGGGCGAAGCGTGTGGCGGTGCGGTCCCGGCCTGATTTTTGAGGACCGGAAGACAAGATGACAAACAAGTTGTACCTGTTCCTGGCGCTCCTCTGCTGTTGCGCGGGAACCCCATTGAGCGCACAGACCATGAAACCGCTGACACCCGAAGAGAAATGGGTCATCGAACAGAAGGGAACCGAAGCCCCCTTCTCCGGAAAGTACTACAACCACCGCGAGGCGGGCACCTACATCTGCCGCAAGTGCGGCGCGCCGCTCTACCGCTCAGCCGACAAGTTCAACGCGGGATGCGGCTGGCCGAGCTTCGACGACGAGATCCCCGGGGCCGTGCGCCGCACCCCCGATGCCGACGGCGTGCGTACGGAGATCACCTGCGCCCGCTGCGGCGCCCACCTGGGCCACGTCTTCCTGAACGAGGGTTTCACGCCCAAGAACACGCGCCACTGCGTAAACTCCGTCTCGCTGGAGTTCCTTCCCGAAAAGAAGGAGGCGGCCTCGCCGGCTCCGGCCGAGGAGACGGCGATCTTCGCCGGAGGGTGCTTCTGGGGCGTGGAGTACATGCTCTCGAAGCGTCCCGGAGTGCTCGACGTCGAATCGGGCTACATCGGCGGCCACAAGGACCATCCGACCTACGAGGAGGTGCGCAGCCACACCACGGGACATGCCGAGGCGGTACGCGTGCGCTTCGACCCGAGCCGGATCGGCTACGAGGAGCTCGCACGGCTCTTCTTCGAGATCCACGACCCGACGCAGGCCGACGGGCAGGGTCCCGACATCGGCGACCAGTACCGCTCGGAGATCTTCTACACGACCCCCGCACAACGCGACATCGCCCTGCAGCTGATCGACACCCTTCGCTCCAGGGGTTACGACGTGGTGACGCGCGTGACGCCCGCCACGACCTTCTGGCCCGCCGAAGGATACCATCAGGACTACTACGACCGCAAGGGGACACAGCCCTATTGCCACAGCTACACGAAGCGCTTCTGACCTGCAAGCGGCGATATCGGACGCGGCAACGGATTCCGTCGCCGCGTCTCTTTTTTTTCTATCTTTGCCCTGCAAGAAGAAACCCCGAAACCGTATGGAACGCATCCAAGGAACCGCGTGGGCGATCGTCTCCTCCGCGACATTCGGACTTGCGCCGCTCTTCACCCTGCTGCTCATCGGCATGGGCTACTCGTCATTCGAGGTGCTGACCTACCGCTGGGGCGTCGCGTCGCTCTGCCTGGGAGGCTGGGGGCTTGCGACCGGCTGCAATTTCCGACTCGGGCGGAAGGAGTTCCGCACGGTCTTCGTGCTGAGCATCTTCCGGGCCGTGACGTCGTTGAGCCTCGTCATTGCCTACCAGATGATCGCCAGCGGTGTGGCCTCGATCATCCACTTCATGTACCCGCTGGCCGTGGCGCTCGCCATGGTCTGCTTCTTTCGCGAGCGGGGCTCGGCCGTGACCTTCGCGGCGATCGGCCTCTCGATCGTGGGCGCCGTGCTTCTCTCGTCGGAGAGCATTGGCCTGGCGCACGGCAATGCACTGCTCGGAACCGCCGCAGCCGTCGTGTCGGTCATCTCCTACGGCGGCTACATCGTCGGCGTGCGCCGAAGCTGCGCCGTGACGATCCCCTCCACCGTGCTGACCACCTACGTCATGGCCTTCGGAGCGCTCTTCTTCCTGATCGGCGCCAGCCTTACGGGCGGCATCCGCCTCGAGACGGAGCCCCGTGCCTGGCTCTCAATCCTCGGCCTCGCCCTGCCGGCCACGGCCCTGTCGAACATGGCGCTCGTGCAGGCGATCAAGAAGATCGGTCCGACGCTCACCTCCGTATTCGGCGCCATGGAGCCGCTGACGGCCGTTGTGATCGGTATCACCGTATTCGGCGAGCCCTTCACGTGGCGGAGCGCCGCGGGCATCGTGCTGATCGTCTCGGCAGTCCTGACGGTGATCCTGCGCAACGGGCGAAGCGAATTCAGATAACGGGTTTTGATCCGCCGGGGTACAACCTCGAAAATACGGTCGGCAGTCTCCGGTTAGGAAACTGCCGACCGTTTGCATAAAAAAGCCTGCTCAAAGCGTAAACTCCATCAGGATGGGGTAGTGGTCCGAGATGTAGGGCGCCCCGTAGCTACCGTCCAGCGTAGCGAAGCGCAGACAGCTGAGCCTGCCCCGGAAATAGAGGTGGTCGATCACGATTGTGTCGGGTGCCGAGCCGAAGCCGTTGAACGTTCCCTTGTCGTCGCTCACGGGGGCCTTCTCACGCGCGGACTTCATGCTGCTCTTCAGCGGCTTGAAGATCGGACTGTCGGTCGGCGTGTTGAAGTCGCCGCCCAAAACAGCGGGATACTTGCCCGCAATCTCGCGGATCTTCGCAACGACGAGTTTCACACCCTCCTCGCGGGCCGTGCGCCCCTGATGGTCGAGGTGCGTGTTGAAGTAGAAAAACTCCTTGCCCGACCGGCGGTCGCGCAGTTCGACCCATGTCATCGTGCGGTTGCAGGCTCCGTCCCAGCCGCGCGATACACGATCCGGAGTCTCGCTCAGCCACAACGTACCGCTGTCGAGCAGCTCGAACCGCTTGCGGTTGTAGTAGATGGCCATCGTCTCGCCGGAGCGGTCGCCGTCGTCGCGGCCCACACCCACACGCCCGTAATCCGGGCAGCAGGCATCGAGAAACGCAAGCTGGTCGGCCAAAGCCTCCTGCACGCCGAACAGGTCGGGGCGCTCCTCGCAGAGCATCTGCCGTGTGGCGTGGGAGCGCTTCTCCCAGTTGTTGGCGCCGTCGTCGGCCCCGCTGTTGCGCAGGTTGTAGGAGATCAGTCGGATGGGTTCCGCGCCCTCGGCCGCGAGGAGCGGAACGACGAAAAGTACCGCGCACAGCGCAGCGAAAAGTCGTTTCATAGCAGTATGATTATCAAATCAACAGATCGGTTATGCGTTTGATTCCCTCGCGCAGCAGTGCCCGCGGGCAGGCGATGTTCACCCGGATGAAGCCCTCGCCGGCGGCACCGTACATCGCTCCGGGGTTGATCCGCACGCGGGCTTCGGCGGTCAGCCGCCGGTCGAGTTCCGCGGAGCTCAGGCCCGCGGCCCGACAGTCGATCCACACCAGGTAGGTGCCCTCGAGCGGCAATACGGGGAATTGGGGCAGGCGGGCGGCGAAATGGTCGCGCAGTTCCACGTAGTTGCCCCACAGGTATTCGTTCAAGGCGTCGAGCCACGCGTCGCCCTCATTGTAGGCGGCCATCAGGGCCTCGATGGCAAAGGGACTGATCATTCCCGTCTCGTTGATCTCGAGTGCACGGACGATCCGCCCGCGCGTGTCGGGGTCGGCGGCAAAGATGTTGGCCACCTGCAGACCGGCCAGGTTGAAGGCCTTGCTGGGCGACGTGCAGGTCACCGAGTGCTGCCGGAACCGTTCATCGAGCGAGGCGAAGGGAGTATAGCGGAATCCCGGCATGACCAGTTCGCAGTGGATTTCGTCGGCGATGATGAAGAGGTCGTGGCGCAGGCAGATCTCGCCGATGCGCCGCAGTTCGTCGGGCGTCCAGACCCGGCCGGCGGGGTTGTGGGGGTTGCACAGCAGCATGAGCTTCACCGCCGGGTCGGCCGCACGGCGCTCGAGGTCCTCGAAGTCGATGCGGTAGCGGTTGCCGTCGAGCACCAGGTTGCTCTCCTCGGGCGTGCAGCCGCTGTTGGCAATGGCGATGTAGAAGTGGTTGTAGACCGGCGGCTGGATCAGCACCTTGTCTCCCGGACGGGTCATGGCCCGCAGAATGGCCGAAAGGGCGGGGATGACGCCCGTCACCGGGTGGATCCACTCCCGCTCGGGCGCCCATCCGTGGCGGCGCAGAAACCAGCCCCGGATCGACTCGGCATAGGCCTCAGGCGGTATGGCGTAGCCGTAGATGCCGTGCTCGACCCGCCGGCGCAGCGCCTCGACGACCGCCGGGGCCGTGCGGAAATCCATGTCGGCGACCCACATGGGCAGCACGCCGTCGGGTACCCCGTCGTCCCATTTCACGGAGCAGGTGCCCCGCCGGGGGACGATCTCATCGAAATCGAAATGTTCCATATCTGTATGCATGCGGTTTGAAGTCGTGTCCCGATCGGGACGAACAAATATACGGAATCTTCCGCAGACCGCAAAACCGGCGGGCGGGAGCCTCTGTGCGCCGGATAAATTTGGCATACCGCGCCGCATGTCGTATCTTTGCCCCGTAAAGAGACAAAAAAAGGAAACCATGGCAGACGACTTTCTGGGACGTAAGATGGAGGAGTACCGCGCCCGCGCTGCGGCTCCCGCCGTGCGGAAGCCGCAGCCGTCGCTCATGCGGCTGCTGCTCCGGAACCGCAGCTACCGCGGCTACGACACACACTTCGTCGTGCGCGAGGACCAGCTGCGCAGCATCATCGCGGTCAATACGCGCATCCCTTCGGCGCGGAACGCGCAGGTGCTGCGCTTCCGCCCCGTGCTGGCTGACGAGGCGGACAAGGTCCTGCCGCACATCCGCCTCGGCGGGGCCCTGCCCGAACTGCACCTGCCGCTGCCGGGCACCGAGCCCCGTGCCTTCATCATCGTCTGCACGACGGTGCCCGAGGACCGCTACGTCGATATGGATCTCGGAATCTCGGCACAGAGCATGCTGCTGCGCGCCGCGGAGATCGGGCTGAACGGCATCTGCATCGGGGCGTTCGACCGCGAGGCGATCCGCCGGGAGTTCGGACTCGGCTGCGAGCCGCTGCTCGTCGTGGCCGTCGGCAAGGGGGCCGAGCGCATCGAGCTCGTGGAGATCGGCGCCGACGAGAGCCGGGCCTACTACCGCCGCGACGGGGTGCACTATGTGCCCAAGCTGCGTCTCGACGACCTGCTGATCGGATAGGCCATCCGGCCCCGGGCCGTCCCGTTTTGCACCGAATTTGCGGTGTCATTCCCGAAACACGAAGATCACGATGGAGACTCTGACCGGCTGGATCGGCAGCATCAACGACATTCTGTGGAGCCATGTGCTGGTTGCGGCGCTGCTCGGCTGCGCCGTGTGGTTCACCCTGCGGACACGCGGCGTGCAGTTCCGCATGCTGCGCGAGATGGTCCGCGTGCTGGGCGAGCCGTCGGGAAGCGCACCCGGGGGCGAGCGCCACGTCTCCTCGTTCCAGGCCTTCGCCGTATCGCTGGCCAGCCGCGTCGGCACGGGCAACCTGGCCGGCGTGGCCACGGCGATCGTCGTCGGCGGTCCCGGAGCGGTCTTCTGGATGTGGGTCATCGCCCTCGTGGGGGCCGCGAGCGCCTTCGTCGAATCGACCCTCGCGCAGCTCTACAAACGCCGCGGCCGCGACTCCTACGTCGGCGGCCCGGCCTACTACATGGAGTACGGGCTCGGGAAACGGTGGATGGGCGAGCTGTTCGCCGTGCTGATCTCCGTAACGTTCGGATTTGCCTTCAACTCGGTGCAGAGCAACACGATCTGCGCCGCATGGGAGGGGGCCTTCGGGCTCGATCCGCACTGGATCGGCGTCGGGCTCACCGCGCTCACGCTCCTCATCATCTTCGGCGGCATCCACCGCATCGCCCGGGTCAGCGGCGTGATTGTCCCGGTCATGGCCCTGGGCTACATCCTGCTGGCCCTGGGCATCGTCCTGTTCAACATCCGCCGGCTGCCCGAGGTGCTCGGGCTGATCCTCTCCGAGGCCTTCGGCTGGGGTCCGGTCCTGGGCGGAACGGCTGGCGCGGCGCTCATGCAGGGCATCAAGCGCGGCCTGTTCAGCAACGAGGCCGGCATGGGCTCGGCCCCGAACGTCGCCGCCACGGCCCACGTCTCGCATCCGGTGAAGCAGGGGCTGATCCAGACCCTCGGTGTCTTCACCGACACGCTGCTCATCTGCACCTGCACGGCCTTCATCATCCTCTTCGGCGGTGTCCCCGACGCCTCGCTGAACGGCATCCAGCTGACGCAGGCCGCCCTGGTGAGCGAAATCGGCCCCGTCGGCGGACTGTTCGTCGCCGTGGCGATCTTCCTCTTCGCCTTCTCGTCGATCATCGGCAACTACTACTACGGCGAGGCCAACGTGCGGTTCATCACCTCCCGGCGCGGGGTGCTCACGCTCTACCGCCTGCTGGTCGGGGGCATGGTGCTCTTCGGGTCGCTGGCGACGCTCGACCTGGTGTGGAGCCTTGCCGACGTGACCATGGCGCTGATGACGCTCTGCAACCTCGCGGCGATTCTCCTGCTGGGCCACGAAGCCGTCGCCCTGCTCGCCGACTACGTCGCCCAGAAGCGCAGCGGAGTCCGCAGCCCCCGTTTCACGAAGGAGCGCATTCCCCGGCTGAAGGGGCGAATCGACTGCTGGTGAGAAAAAGCCGGCGCGCGACGACGCTCCGTCCCGAAGATTTGGTATCTTTGCGGAAACGATACGCAAACAGATTCCATGAAAGCTTGTACCTACGTCAGACACGGCCATTTCGCGCTGTGCGACAAACCCGTTCCCGTATTGCTCGATCCGCGCGATGCACTGGTGCGCGTCACGTTGGGCAGCATCTGCACCAGCGACCTGCATATCAAGCACGGCAGCGTGCCGCGCGCCGTCGAGGGCATCACCGTCGGCCACGAGATGGTCGGTGTGGTCGAGGCGGTCGGCGCAAGCGTCACGAACGTCACCCCGGGCGACCGTGTGGCGGTCAATGTCGAGACCTTCTGCGGCGAGTGCTTCTTCTGCCGCCACGGCTATGTGAACAACTGCACGGACCCCGACGGAGGTTGGGCCCTGGGCTGCCGCATCGACGGCGGGCAGGCCGAATACGTGCGGGTGCCCCATGCCGACCAGGGGCTGACGCGCATCCCCGACACGGTGAGCGACGAGCAGGCACTCTTCGTCGGCGACATCCTCGCCACGGGATTCTGGGCCGCGCGCATCTCCGAGATCGGGCCCGAAGACACGGTCCTTATCCTCGGGGCCGGGCCGACGGGGCTCTGCACGCTGCTCTGCGCCCGGCTCAGGAATCCGAAGCGCATCATCGTGTGCGAAGCCCTCGAGGAGCGGCGCCGCTTCGTCCGCGAACACTATCCCGAGGTGCTCGTCACCGGGCCCGGGGCATGCCGCGACTTCGTGCTGCGGCACAGCGACCACGGCGGCGCCGACCGCGTGCTGGAGGTTGCCGGCAGCGACGGGACCTTCCGTCTGGCCTGGGAGTGCGCCCGCCCGAACGCCGTGGTGACGGTCGTGGCGCTGTACGACCGGCCGCAGGAGCTGCCGCTGCCCGACATGTACGGCAAGAACCTCACGTTCAAGACCGGCGGGGTGGATGGATGCGACTGCCGCGAGATCCTGCAGCTGATCGCCGAGGGGCGGATCGACACCACGCCGCTCATCACGCACCGCTACCCGCTGAGCCGCATCGACGAGGCCTACCGCCTCTTCGAGGAGCGCCGGGACGGGGTGATCAAGGTGGCGGTCGATTGCCGGAAGTGATGTGCACGGGGATGCCGGGCGGCAGCCCCGTCAGCCGTGGAGGCGGTACCCGACGCCGCGGGCATTGACGATCCGGACGGACGGATCGGCCGAAAGCAGCCGGCGCAGGCGCGTGATGAAAACGTGCAGGCTGCGGGCGTTGAAAAACGTGTCGTCGCCCCAGATCCGTTGCAGGATCCGCTGCGAGGGGACCACTTCGCCCATGCGTTCGCAGAGCATCTCCAGCACACCGGCCTCGCGGGCCGAGAGTTCCTGCGTGCGCACACCGTCGGAGAGCCGCTGCCGGGAGACATCGAAATCGAAACGCCCGATCCGGTAGTGCACCTCGGAGGGGGCGTGCGCCGTCCTCGTGCGGCCGACCAGGGCCTTCACGCGGACGACCAGTTCGCTCATGGCGAAGGGCTTGCGCAGGTAGTCGTTGCCGCCCGTCTCGAAGCCGCGCACCACGTCTTCGGCCGACGACCGGGCCGAAAGGAAGAGAACGGGGATGTCGGCCGTGCGGCGGCGCAGGGCATCTACGAACGAAAAGCCGTCCATGCCGGGCATCATGATGTCGGTCACGACGACATCGGGACGCGCCTCGTCAAAACGGCGCAGTCCCTCGATGCCGTCGTAGGCCACCGTCACGTCGAACTCCTTCTCGCCGAGCGTGTCGGCGATGATGTCGGCGAGCGTCCGCTCGTCCTCGACAAGCAGCATGCGTATCCTATCGTCCATCGTCGGGAAGTGTCAGTATGAAGGTTGAACCGCGCCCCGGGGCGCTCTCCACCGTGATCTCGCCGCCGTGTCTGCGGGCAATCAGCCGCACATAGTAGAGTCCCAGCCCGAATCCCTTGACGTCGTGGCGGTCGCCGGTCGGCACGCGGTAGAACTTTTCGAAAATGTGGGTCTGGGCCATACGGTCGATGCCGATGCCGTTGTCCGCGACGCGCAACTCGATCCCTTTTGCAACACGTCGGGCCGAGAGGCGGATCCGCACCTCGTCTCGGGAGTATTTCAGAGCATTGTCCACCAGATTCTCCAGCGCATGCGTGAGGTGGAACCGGTCGGCTGCAACCTTCAGATCCGCTCCTTCGGCCTCCACCTCGATCGTCGCCCGCCCGCGCCCCTTCATGCGGAAGCGGGCCGCAATCTCCTCAAGCAGCGGGAGGAGCTCCAGCTCTTCGCGGCGGAGCGTAAACTCTCCGCGCTCCTCGACGCTCATCGTCAGGATGCGCTGCACCATGCCGCCCAGGGCAGCCAGCTGCTCGCGGATGACGGTCAGGTATCGTTCGCGCCGGGCCGCATCGTTCGCCGCCCCGAAGTCGAGCAGGGCGTCGTTCGCGGCGTTGGCCACGGCGATCGGGGTCTTCAACTCGTGGGTGATGTTGTGTGTCAGGTCGAGGCGCATCTCTTCGAGCGTCTTCTGCCGGAAGAGCGTGCGCAGCAGGTAGATCAGCGCCCCGGCCACGGCCGCGAGCATCAGGAGCGACGAGCCGATCACACCGGCCATGTCGCGCACAAGCTGCCGGTCGGGATTCTCGATCCGCAAACGGAAATAGAGCTCTTCATCGGTCGTGAGCGATGTCGTGAAGGTGAGCGGATCCTTGAGCCGCAGCGAATCGTTGAGCGCGGTAAGCACCACCTCGGGATCCTCTGGCGGCTTTGTCGTAAAGAGCCGTGCCGACGACGTGCTGTCGGTGGGGCCGCGCACGACATCAACCTTGTGAGGCAGGTCGATGCCCGCCGTCTGCAGGTTACACGTAAGCAGCGAATCGTAGCGCGCCATGTTGAGCCGCAGGACATAGACCGACGGGATGCGGATCTCCTGACGGATGAAGCGGGTCTCCGGGCCGTCGGAAATACTGATATCGTGGTGTATCGTGTCGGACTTGGGGGTAAAAGTGATGCTTTTGCCCGCCCCGTCGAGGTTCTTCACCGTGATCTCCTGAATCATGTCCACGCGGATCGAGTCGATGTTCCCCGACGAAGAGAAGGATATGTGGCTTTTGTGTCCGGAGGGCTTGTTGCCCAGCAGCAGGTCGTCGTAGGCGGCGCGGGTCATGGCCTGCATCACCTGTCGCGAGAACTCCTCGCGGCGGTCATGGTACATGCTGGCAAGGCTCCACGCCTGCACAACCAGAAGTACAACCAATGCGACGGTAACCAGCAATGAGATACGACCGAAACGACGTCTGTTCATCCGGAAGAGGTTCTTGTGTTTTGTACAAAGGTACGCATAAAAATGCCACGGCCGACGGCGTTAAGACTATTTAACACTCTTTAACGGAGCATTAACCATCGCCAGCCGGATTTCGTGCGACCTTTGTATCGGAACCAAAACCGATACACCATGAAAAAGTTACTTGTCACCCTTGTCGTCCTCGCCGCAACAGTCTGTGCGGCGCAGGCCCAGCAGACCATTGTTACCTACACGACCGACGGCGTTACGACGTTCGACACGACCGAACTGCCCGGCGAAGTGCTCGACACGACGCGATTCGTCGTCAGCTACCGCATGCTCTATGAGCGGCGGCCCGAGAACGACCACCCGATGGAGGACCTCCTGCTGCTTCAGGTCGGGCGCAACGTCTCGAAATGCTACTCCTACAAGACGTGGCAGACCGACTCGCTTGTGCGCGTCACGCCGCCCGAGCAGGTGTTGGCCAACCTCGGAAGTTTCCACGGCGGCGTGCAGGACATCTTCTTCCGCGATGCGGCGGCCGGACGGCTGACCCACATCGATCAGATCGGCATGGACCACCTGCTCTACACCGAGCCGCTGCCCGACTGCGGGTGGGAGCTTGCCGACGGCGAGCGGACGATCCTCGGCTATGCGTGCCGCCGGGCCCGCTGCACCTTCCGCGGCCGAAGCTACGAGGCGTGGTACGCCCCCGAGATCGCCGTGAGCAGCGGGCCGTGGAAGTTCGGCGGGCTGCCGGGGCTGATCCTGGCCATAAGGGACGATGCCGGAGTGCTCGATCTGGAGGCCACGGGCGTGGAACAGCGCGTCGAGCCCATCCGCATGACCGACCGCAACTACATGAAGACCAACCGCAAGAAGTACCTCGACCTCAAGCAGAAGGTAATGACCGATCCGGTCGGTTACCTCACGGGCAGCTCCAACGTGCGGATGACCATCAAGAACGAGGACGGCACCCCCGTCAATCCGGGCGACCTCGTGCGCGGCTACAATCCGATCGAGCTCGAATAACCTGCTGTAACACATGAAGTGGATCGTATTTATCGCTGTTATATTGGGATTTGCCTCCGCAGTTTCGGCGCAGGAACTGACCGGGCGTGTCGTGGATGCCGCCGACGGACGGCCCCTTTCCGGGGCCATCCTGCTGGCCGCCGACAGCACGGGACGGCAGGCAGGCTACACGACCTCGGCTGCGGACGGCGCCTTCCGTCTCCGCCCGCGTCAGGGGATGCGGGCCGCACGGATCGACGTCTCGATGATGGGCTACCGTGCGCAGCGGTTCGATGCCGCCCGGCTGCCACAGGAGATCCGTCTCGAGGCCAGTGCCGTGGAGATCCGCGAGGTCGAGATCCGTGCGCCGCGCCTCTCGCTGCGGGGCGACACGGTGAGCTACAACGTCGCAAGCTTCACCGAGGCACAGGACCGCACGATCGCCGACGTGCTGCGCAAGATGCCGGGCATCGAGGTCGAAAAGTCGGGCGAGATCCGCTACAACGGCGAGGCGATCAACAAGTTCTACATCGAGGGGATGGACATGCTCGACGGCCGCTATGGTCTTGCGACGAACAACATTGCCCCGCAGGACGTGGCCAGCGTCGAGGTGATGGAGAACCACCAGCCGATCAAGGCGCTGCGCGACGTGCTCTACAGCGACCGCGCGGCCCTGAACCTCCGTCTGAAGAAACAGGCCCGTTCGCACTGGACCGGAACGCTTCGCGGCGCCGGCGGCGGATCGCCCGACGAGGCGCTGGGCAGCGGCTCGGCCTTCGCCATGCGCATCGCCGCGCAAAGTCAGTCGATGCTCAACCTCAAGGGCGACAACACGGGCGAGGACCCGACGGCCGATCTGCACCAGCTCACGGCCGAGGAGATGCTCAACGGTGCCGACAACCGCTACGAGGCCCCCGCGTGGTTCTCAACGGGGCTCTCCGAGGCGCCGCTCGACGACAGCCGCACGCGGCTGAATCGTTCGGCGATGGCCAGTGCCGACCACCTGCGCAAACTCACAGACGACTACCAGCTGAGCGGCCACGTCGCCTGGGGCTACGACCGGCTGACTTCGGACTACGCCTCGCGGATCGTCCGCTACCTCTCCGACGGGGAACTGGCTGAAGAGCTCGCGGAGCGGGCCCGGCTTACCGACCGGCAGCTCACGGCCCATGTGAAGCTGCTGGCCAACACCGAACGCTTCTACCTCATGGACTGCCTTTCGGCCGACCTTGCGTGGAGCGATTTCGACGCCGCGACAACGGGCAGCTATCCCAACAGCCAGCAGACCGAAGCCCCGACGCACCGCGTGGAGAACGACCTCAATTACATCCGCCGCACGGGGAATCGCACGCTGACCGTGACGTCGAACCTCCTGTGGCTCACGCAGCCGCAGCAGCTGGATGTCGTGCGTGAGGGCTCCGCACAGCGGCAGCGGCTCGATGCAGACCTGCTGCGCATGAACCACAACGTCGCCTGGGGGCTGGGGGCCGGACGCCGCTGGTCGTTCCAGTTCAAGGGCGGTATCGCAGCCCTGTACCGGCGGTTCGACAGCGCATTGAGCGGCCTCGGGGTCGAGACCTCCGCGCCGCTTGCCGCAGACACGCGCTTCGGCTACGGAAGCCTCTACCTGCGGCCGACGGCCACCTGGCGCACGCAGCGCCTGCGGCTCATGCTCGCCCTGCCGGTCGACTGGCGTTATTACCGCTATACGGGCGGCGACAGCAGCCCGCTGCTCTGGTCGGCCAACCTCTCGGCGCGTTGGACTCCGTCGGCCTGCTGGACCCTCTCGGCATCGGGTGCCGCGGGCGAGCAGGGAGCCGATGATTCGTCGATCTACCCGGTCGCACTGCTGCGCGACTACCGCACGCTCTCCTCCGGGGCCGCAGCGCCCGTATCGACCCCCGTGCGAATGCTGATGGCAGGGGCCAACTACAAGAACCCGCTCAGCGGCATCTTCGCCCACCTCTTCCTCCAGCGCTCGTGGTACGACCTTCCGTGGCTCGCCACGCAGGATTTCGAAGGCGACTACATCGTCTCGGGGCAACTCCGCGGGGCGAACCGCATGGCGTCGTGGAGCCTCTCGACGGGCATGAGCACCAACATCGACGCCCTGCACGGCCAGGCGGGAGTCGATCTTGCATGGAGCGACACGCGGATGGAGGTCTGCCAGCAGGGCGTCCGGATGCCGTACCGCTCGGGCGTGCTGACCCTCTCGCCACGGGTGAACCTCCGCGCGGCCCGCTGGCTCAACGTCGAATACACATTCAACTACCGCTACACGCAGCTGCGGATCGAATCCGCCGCCCCGACCGACCGCCATGCGTTCGACCAGCGGCTGCAGCTCAACTTCATGCCGGCCAAAAATCTGGTTCTCCAGCTGACCGGAGAGCACTACCGCACGCAACTCTCCGACACGCGGAGCAAGCACCTCATACTGGCCGACGTCTCGCTGCGCTGGAAAGCCGGCCTGCGGTGGGAGTTCTTCGCCTCGGCCGCGAATCTGCTCAACGAGACAGAGTACGCCTACACGCTCTTCGACGGATTGAGCTCCTCGGCATGCCGCTATGCCATCCGCCCGCGCGACCTGCTCGTGGGTTTCAACTGGAAATTCTGACGTCCTGCGGAATCGCTATCCGAGAGTGACGATCTCCGCCCCGGGGTACTTCGCCCGCTGTTCGGGAGTCGGATCGATCAGGAACCACATCGCACCGGGGAACTCGCCAGCGGCGGGATCGCCGTCGCTGCCGGGATGCAGGTTGGCAGGTTGTGCCGCAACGTGACGGGCCAGAGCAGCCCGATCCGCATCCTGCTCGAAAACGTAGACCTCGCATTCGGGATGCACGAGGGCCAGGAGCAGTCCGAACTCCCCCTGACCGTTATTGACGACGACGGCCGTGCGTGGAGTGCTGCCGCGGTCGATCCATCGGCTGAAGGCGCCGCTGCCGCGCAGCACCCGGCGGGCCCGGGCCTCGACCTCCGGTCCCTTGTAACGGTATCGGGCCAGCACCTGCGGCGCATAATAGCGTGCCGTGCCGAAGCGCATGCGCATCGCATCCTCCAACGTCCCGACGGCCGCTGCGGCGGCACCGGCAGCCACCGGAGCCCCGTATTCGACCCTGAGAGAGCCCCGTTCGAGCAGGGGCCCTCCATCTGGGTACAGATCGCCGCTGCCGTGGATTCCCATCGGGATGACCGGCGCGTGGAGACCGTCCGGCAGGGGGCCGAAGCAGACGACCTGCCATCCCCGCCTGCAGGCCCCGTCAGCACTGCCGGCAGGAACCAGCGCATGGGTCGTCCGCAGCAGCGCCGAGATCAGCGCCGGGAAACGGCGGTCGGCAACGACCCCCGCGCCCGCAGCTGCCGCCGCGAGCAGATCCACGTCCGCATGGTAGCGGGCTGCAATCACCTGTGCCCCGGCCGGCAGCGGCGCCGCACGGAAACCGATACCGGGGAGGTGGCGCAGGTCCCAGCCGGCAACCCGCCGGATGTAGCTGCCGAGCAGCCGGCGGCTGTTTCCCGAAACGAGACGGAGCAGGATGGCTCCCAACAGTTCGGCGGCAAGAAGCACCCGGAACCACCCCGTGCGGAGCAGCTGCCCGAGGGTGACGGGAGCCGTGCGGAACCCGTCGTCGCGGCGCCGCACCAGCCATCGGTAGATGAACGGCGGGATGATATAGGCCATCAGCACGACGGTGAACATGCCGACGATGGTCACTTCGGCCAGCGACCGCATGGCCGGGTGGCGCGAGATGATGAGCGTTCCGATGCCGATGAGCATGATCAGCGCCGAGATCACGATGCTGCTTTTGTACGAGGCCAGCAGCTTGCGCCCGTAGGCGTGTTCGTAGACAAGTCCTTCGGTGATGAAGATCGTATAGTCGTCGCCCTGGCCGAAGATGAAGGTGGCCAGGATGATGTTCACGATGTTGAACCGGATGTCGAGCAGCTCCATGAGGCCGAGGATCCACAGCCAGCTGACAGCCATGGGCAGGAAGGCCATGAGGCTCAGTTCGAGCCGCCCGAACGAGAACCAGAGGAAGAGGAAGACGATCACACCGCACGACCAGCCGATGTAGTTGAAGTCGCCGGTCAGTGAATCGGCGATGGCACCGTTCATCCCCTGCACGTCGAAGCAGTAGGAGCCGGGGATCCGCTGCCGCAGGGTCTCCTCGACCGCCCCGACCTCCCCGGGAAGCACCTTGACCCGATCGACCACCGTACAGGTTCCGTCCGCCTCATTCAGATACCCTTCGAAAAGCTGCCCGGCCAGCGGCGCAAGCTCCTCCCACCCGAGCGGTGCGAACGGCTTGTCGAGCAGCGCTTCGAACCCGGCGAAGGCATCCTCGCGGAACCCGTTCGCCCGGAGCGCCGCAGCCAGCTGCGTACGGATCGAGTCGGCATGCCGTCCGACGAACTCCTCCCAGCGGGCCAGCCTCCGCAGCTGCTCGGAGCGCGAGGGGAGGAAGGGTGTGGCGCTCTCCAGCACCGACCCTGGGTGCTCGGCGACGATCCGCTCCAGGGCGCCGCGGGCCGTTTCGCTCCGCTGCAGCGCCCCGTCCCAGGTCGCGGACTCCGAGGCCACGTAGACCGTCGTCAGGCTGTCCGGGCCGAGCATCCGGGAGAAAGCCTCCAGATCGGCGCGCTGCCCGTCGGTCATGTAGTTGATGTGCCGCATGTCCGTGTCGAAGGCCGTGTGGCGGCTGAAGAAGGCGAACAGGACGGTCAGCAGGCAGACCCCGAGAACCAGACGCGGCTTGCGCTCGAAGTCGATCGCCGAGAACGCCCGGAGGAAGCGTTGTCCGCCGCCTTCGGTCCGGGGGCGTTTCCCGACCAGGTGGGGCAGGAAGACCAGCACGAAGAGGATGGTGCCGACCAGCATGAAGGCGGCGAAGAGCCCCAGGTCGCGCAGCGCCGGGGCCGTCATCGGGACCAGGCAGAGGAAGGCTCCCACGGTGGTGATGTTGCCGATAACGAGCGGCGAGACGATTTCACGCAGGGCTGCACGCATGTCGTGTTCGTGGCGCAGGTGGGCCAGCATGTGGAGCGGGTAATTGACGGCGATGCCGATGATGATCGAGCCGATGCCCAGGATGATCATCGACACTTCGTCGCGGAGGAGCGACATGCCGCCCATGGCGAAGAGCCACCCGAAGAGGATCGAGACGCCGATCAGCAGCAGCGACCTCATGGAGCGCAGCGTCCAGAGCAGCAGCGCAAGGATCAGCACGACGGCCACGGCGATCGACCGCAGGCTGTCGGCCTTGATCTGCCGCGCATTCGTAACGGCGATGACCGGAGCCCCGGCAAGGTGGACCTCCAGCTCGGGAGTGTCGGCTTCGACGGCATCCGCGGCGTCGCGCAGCAGGGCGATCAGCCGGGCGTTGGAGTCGGTTTCGTTCGACCCGTAGGGGGTGCGCATCGTCACGATGGCCCGCTTCCGGTCGGGCGTGAGGATATACCCGTCGTAGAGTTCGTACCTGAATCCCGGCTGGAACTGCTGCAGCCGCGCCACGGCCGGCGTAAAGAGGTTCAGCGGGTCCTGCCGCACATGGTCCGAGAGCAGGCTGCCCGTGGGGAACATCAGCAGCATCCGGTCGCGGGCGATCTGCGCCTCGATGTAGCCGGGCGTCAGCAGCGAGTCGATGCGTTCGTAGTCCGCGTCGGTCAGGAAGCAGGGGATGTGGTCGTAGAGGAACTGCCGGGTATCGAACAAACGCCCGTAGTCGATGCGGGTCATCAGGTCGCGGACCGCGCCGAGCGAGTCGCGGCCGGCCACGGCCGCGGCAAAGCGCTCCGCCGCATCGGCCAGCCGGTCCGGCGGGACCGTAGCCATGCTGTCGCGCGGAAGCACGATGGCGACGATGCGGTCGGCGGCCGAGAGTTCCTGGTAGAGGTTCAGGGCCTTGCGGTGGTGGTTGTCCACGGGCAGGAAATCCAGGATGTCCTCGTTGCGGCCCAGCGAGAGCAGCCCGGCAAGCAGCAGCACACAGAGGAGCGCCAGCACGCCGCCGAGCCACATGCGCCGCCCGGCCAGCCAGTCGTAGATGCGAAGGAAAAACGCGGCCATGTCCGTTCCGGGGTCAATCGTTCAGGTACTCCACCGGCGAGGCGTAGATCCCCAGGAAGATGTCGCGCAGCAGATCCGGATCGTCCACCTCGAACTTCGCCAGCTCCCCGAGCCGACCGATGAAGGCATCCTTCTGCGCCGGCGTGTAGTGCGCCGCATGGCGGGTCTGCCCGTAGCGGAGGTCGTGGGCGATGAAGTTGTTGGGCATGAGGCGGTAGTTGCCGCGGATCGTCCGGTCGAGAAGCCGGGTCACCTGCTTGTGGTATTCGTTGTGGGTGCAGCCGTCGTATGCGCGCAGCGTCTCTGCATCGAGGCATGGCCCGAAGGCCAGATGCACGGCGCCCTTGGGCTGCATGATGCCCGTCAGTATGCTGTTCAGGTCCTCGCCCGGCTTTTTCGTGTAGCGGGTGAAGCGCGACTCGTAGAGCTCGAGTGCCTTGAGGATGTCGCAGGGCTCCCATTCGTAGGAGATCGACAGCGGCACGATGTGCAGTTCGGCCAGCGCCTCGATCTTGTCGAAGGGTTTGCTCATGCAGAACATCTTGACGATACCCTGATCCGTGAGGTCGTTGCCGTCCTTGGTCCGCCCGTTGCGCTGGGCGATCCACACCGACTGCCGCTTTTCGGTGATCGTGTGCCGGATGTACTCCGAGCAGTGCATCGAACTGCGGTAGAAGTCCTTCATGTTGCCGCCGCGTTCGATGCGGAACATCTTGTTCGCCTTGCCGATGTCGATGACCAACTGCGAGGACATGAGATTGGCCCCGAAAGTGATCTCCGAGGTCTCGTGGCCGTGCTCGAAGAGCAGGTACTGCAGCAGCGAGGCGTCGAGCATGATGTCGCGATGGTTCGAGACGAAAAGGTAACGCTCCGAGGGGTCGAGCCGCTCGATTCCCTCCCAGGTGAACGAGGTGATGCTGCGGGCGATGACCTGCTCGTTCACCACGGCCATGACCTGTTCCTGAAACTCACGGATCGTCTTGATGGACGCCACTTTGCGGCGCACGGCCTCAAGTTCTTCCTCAGGAAAGATATAGGTGGCCAGCAGCGGAAAGAACTCGCTCGATGCGATGCGCTGCATCGCCGCCGGGATCTCCTCGTCGCGGTAGGGACGGATGTCGTCGAATTCGGGGTGGTTCATGGCTATTTGCGGTTGTCGATGAATTTTACCGGTTTGCGGCTCTTGACCGGGAAGTTGATGCGGCGGATCTCCTCGACCGGCAGCAGCTCGATCTCGGGGGCTACGCGGATACGCGAACGGAAACGGTCCTTGAGGTCCTTCACGGCATCGAATTCGGGACTGTACTTCAGCCCGATGCGGACGATCACGCGGTCGGTTCCGGCCTCGCTCTCCTCGACCACGACGACGTAGTTCTCCACATAGGCGGTGTTGTCCAGCACGTCGTTCAGGGCCGGCGGGTAGAGCGTCGTACCCTTGAGCTTGATCATGTTGTGTTTGCGTCCGACAAGCGGCGTAAGGCGGAACGAGTGGCGGCCGCAGCGGCACGGCTCGGTCCGCTTGGCGGCGATGTCGCCCGTGCGGAAGCGCAGCAGCGGCATGCCCTCGACGCCGAGCGTCGTGACGACGATCTCGCCGTACTCGCCGTCGGCAACGGGCAGGTTGTCCGGCCCGATGATCTCGACGATGATGAGTTCCGGATGGATATGCCCGCCGCAACCGTATTCGCACTCCGAAAAGGTGGCGCCCATCTCCGTGGAAGAGTAGGTGGCAAAGAGCTGCACGTCCCACTTCTCGCGGATGCGCTGCCCGAGCAGGTTGAGCGAGAAATCCTGTTCGCGCAACCCCTCGCCGATGCCGATGATGCGGCGGATGCTGCTTCGGCGGTAGTCGATGTCGTGCTCCTCGGCATACTGGATGAGCCGCAGGATGAACGACGGCACGCACATGATCGTGTCGGGCTTCAGCCTCCGGATGGTGTCCCACTGCAGCTCGGGGATGCCGTTCCCGACGCGGATGACGCTGGCGCCGAGTTCGCGGATGCCGAGGAAATAGGCCAGTCCGGCCATGAACCGCTTGTCGAGCGTGGTCATCAGTTGCACGATGTTCCCGGGACGCAGCCCGGCGCAGGCGAACGACTTCTTCTCGTTGTAGGCCAGACGCTGCAGGTCCAGTTCCGTGCATCCGAAGGTCACCGGGTCGCCCAGCGTCCCCGACGTGGTCACATAGTCGATGACCTTCTCGCGGGGGCAGCAGAGAAACTCCTCGTTGAAGAGCTGCAGGTCCTTCTTCTCGGTGAAGGGGATCTTCACCAGATCCTCGATGTGGCGGATCTGGTCGATGCGTATCTCGCAGCGGTCGAACATGCGGCGGTAGTAGGCCGAATGTCCGGCGAGGTAGTGCAACGCCTTCTGCAGCAACTGTTCCTGAAAGGCCTTGATCTCCTCGGCCGGGCGGAATTCGATGTCATTTGCAAAGGTTTCCATGGTCGGTTTCGTATTTCGTGTTGATGGCATGGATCAGGCGGTTGGTCCCGAGCAGCGCTTCGGCCGTATTGACCGCCGTGAGCGGTACGCCGCAGATGCCGTGCAGGTTGATGTTCTGTCCCGTGAGCAGCAGGTTGCCGATCTTCGTCGCGATCGGGACCTGCGAGAGGGCGATCTGCTGCGCATCCTTGCGGAAACCGTACATGGCACCCTCCTTCGTACCGTAGTAGTCGCGTATGGTCAGCGGACTCGACGCATGGACCGCCTCGACCGCCTCCCGGAATCCGGGGCGGATCCGCTCCATGAGCGCCAGAACCCGCCCGGCCTGCTCCTCCTTCCAGGCCTCGTAGTCGGGCCCGCGCCGGCCGGTGAAGGTCCCCTCCCAGCGGCGGACGGCATCGAAGGGCATCGGTGCCGTGATGATCATCTTGCGGCTGAAGGGGCCCTGCCCGCTGACGGGCGGGGTCATGTACATGATGCCCCGGGGCCAGAGTTCGTCGTAGGTGCCCAGCTGCCACGCCATGCCGTGGGCCCTCTGGCAGTAGCACGTATGGTTGATATAAGGGAAGCGGTTCTCCTTGAGCTTCAGGTAGACCGTAAAGGCCGAGTAGCTGTTGGGAATCTGCTCGAGCCGCGAGCGGTAGGCCCGGGGCAGCGCCGCCGCATCGAGCATCCGCAGCAGCGTGCAGGGGTGGATCGCCGCGATGTAGCGGTCGGCCGCATAGCGGCGGCCCTCCTCGGTTTCGGCATAACGGATCGTACGTTCCGTACAGGCGAGGTGCCGGACCCGGGCTCGGGTCGCGACCTCGCCCCCGTTGGCGCGGATGACTCCCGCCAGCGCCTCGGCCAGCTGCGAACTGCCGTCCACGAAGCGGTCCTCGCCGTCGATGTAGAGCACATTGACCAGCGCATGGATATAGGCGGGCGTATGGCGGGCGACCCCTCCGTACATGGGATTCATGTAGGCCAGGATGTCGCGCAGCCGCGGGTCGGCGACATAGCGGGCGATCAGCTCGTCGGCCGGCAGCAGGAACTCCTCGGAGTGGGAGAAGATCGACCCCTGCGCTTCGCGCAGGCGGAACATGCCGACCTCGTCCGACAGGCGGTAGAGCGCCTCGACATAGCGCCGTACACCGTCGGCCTCGGCGGGGAACCGGACGGCGAAGCTCTCTGCGAAACGCTCCCGCCCGCAGGGGATGGCGAAGCGTTCTCCTTCGGCAAGGTAATGCAGCGAGTCCATGCAGTCGTCGTCGGTCGGTCGGATCTTCAACTGATCCAGGATCCCCAGGTAGTGGCAGATGCGGCGGACCGAGCCGCCGGGGCGGAAGCCGCCCAGCATGTGCATGCCCGTCTCGAAGCGCTCGCCGCTGCGCACGAAGGTCTGCAACCCGCCTCCGACGACAGCGTTCTGCTCCAGCACGGTCACACGATATCCGTTCCGGGCCAGCAGCGCCCCCGTGAAGAGGCCGCCCATGCCGCCTCCGATGATGACAACCGTTCCGTTCATGGGTTCGCTTCGTTTATCTGTTCGAAAATGCGCGGCAGACCCACTGCCTCGCCGCATGCGATGAGCGAGCCGACCAGTACCCCCAGGATCCCGTGCGAATTGACGCTCTGCCCGGCCAGCAGGAGGTTGGGGATGCGGGTGCGGTGGGAGACGCGGCTGCCGACACCGGCCTGCACGTCGTGCACGACGCCGTACATCGATCCGTCCACGGTCCCCGTATAGTCGCGGTAGGTGAGCGGCGTGGAGGTGTAACAGGCGTCAATCTGCTGTCGAAGTCCCGGGAAATCGCGCTCGACGACCTCGAGCAGACGCTCGGCCTTGCGGCGCTTGAAGGCCTCGTAGTCCGCGCCGCGGTGTCCGACCCGCGTGTCGAGCCACGGCGTCAGGTCGTCGATGGACATGTAGGAGATCACCACACCGCACCGGGCATGGGCGGGATGCTCCTCGTGACACATGTGCATGTAGAGGTAGCCGCGGGGCCACTCCTCTTCGGTATAGTGTTCGCACCCCCAGGGGGTTGTGCCGGTGTATCCGTAGTGGTTGTGGTTCATGTAGGGGACCTGCCCCTGCTTGAAACGGAGGTAGAGCGTGAATCCGGCCGTCGTGTTGCGCAGCGCGGCAATGCGGTTGCGGTAGGCGGGGCGGATCAGCCCGCTGTCGAGCAGGCCGAGTGTCCGCTGCGGGTGGATGCTCGAGATCACCAGATCGGCCGGGCAGCTGCGTCCGTCTTCGGTCTCGACGGCACGAACCCCGGCGGCATCGCAACGGATCCGCACAACCCTGCGGCAGGTCTCGATCCGGCCGCCGCGGCGCACAAGGGAACGTGCGAGCGACTCGGCCACGGCGTCGCTGCCGCCCACGATGCGGAAAGCCCCCCGGTTATAGAAATCGGTGATGAAGGCGTGGGTGGCAAAGGGCGTGCGTCCCTTCTCGGCGGCGTAGAGCGGCAGATTGCCCACCAGTACATCGCGCAGCAGCAGGTCGCGGATCAGCGCGTCGAGCACCGAGTCGATGCTCCGCATCTGGTATTCGGCCAGGACGCCGAGATCCGAGGTCACGGACTGCAGGGCATGCAGCGACGAGGCCCGGGCGATGCGTCCGATCAGGTCGAAATAGTCGTTCAGCCGGCCGCGTTCGGCGGGAAAACGTGCCGCCAGCTCCTCGATGAAGGCTTCGCGCCCCTGCGCCAGCCGGAAATGCTCGCCTCCGAGCGAGATCACCTCGTAGCCCGAGGGATCGAGGCGGCTCAACCGAAGGTCGTCGAACGCCTCGAGGTAGCGCAACAGCCGCCGGAGCACCTGCCCCTCGTCGCAGCTGCCGATGAAGTGCATGCCGGTCTCGAACTTCGCGTCGCCCCTGCGGAAGCACTGCAGGCATCCGCCGATCCGGGCATCCTGCTCCAGAACAGTCACGTCGTATCCGTTCCGGGCCAGGATAACCCCGCACGACAGCCCCCCGAGGCCGCTTCCTATGATGACACAGCGCTTTTTCATCGGACCGGAACGATTGTGACGCAGGCGTCGGTTTCATCCGTGGCCGCAACCGGCCGGCCGTCGTCGAGCCGGTAGCGGAGTGCATCGGGCGGGACATCCGCCGCGGAGGCATGCAGGTGGAGGTTTTCGGGCAGCGAGAGCGCCCGGGCAGCCACGGCCCGGCGTTTCGGGTCGCACTCCACGGCATGGATCTCGCATTGCGGTCGGACCAGCGCACAGAGCAGGGCGAACTCGCCCGTCGAGGCGTTGTCGATCCGAACGGAGGCCGCTTCGGGCATCGCGCCGACAGCCTCCCTGAAGTTGCCGTTGCGCCGCAGCAGGCGGCAGCAGGCCCGGTGAGCCCGCCGGCCCGCCGTACGGTACTTCTCGCACACGTACCACGCATAGTAGTCGGCCGTCTCGCGCCGGGCGCAAAGGGCGGCGTAATGGGCGACGTAGTGGCGGCGGATGGCCGAGGTGCGGGCCTTGTAGTCGGCGCCGTAACGGGGATCGTCGGGGGTGATCCGCCGGCCGACCTCGGCATGCATCGACCCGCGGCGAAGCATGAAATCGCGCTTGGGCAGCACGTGGCCGACACCGTGCAGGTAGATCGGCAGCAGGTCGAGGTGCAGCTGCTCGGCCAGGTAGAAGGCCCCGCGGTGGAAGCGTCCGATCCGGCAGTCGGGAGAGCGCGTTCCTTCGGGGAAGACGACGATCGAATAGCCGCGGCGGACCAGGTCAGCCAGCCGGCCGAGATTGGCCTCGATGCCGTCCGACACGGCGTAGAACTCCGCATAGCGGATCACCAGTCCGTAGATCGGGTTGCGGTGGACCCAGTCGTTGGTCAGCACGACGAGGTTCGGGGTCAGCATCAGGATGCACATCAGGTCGAGGTGCGACTGGTGGTTGCTGATGATGACCGCGGGTTTGTCGAACCGTTCGCCGACGGAGTTGTCGAGCGTGAAGCACGTACCCGGCACACGCCGGACGATGAAGCGCGAGGCGCGGCAGATGAAGCGGTGCAGGCGGCGGCGCTTGCGCTCGGTCGCGCCCCCGATGCGGAAGTAGAGGAACGTCGCGGGCAGCACCAGCAGGAACATGCTGACACACAGGAAGAGGATCGAGTAGAGCGAGCGGGCGATCCTTGGCACCGTGACGGGCACGGTTCGGGAGGTATGTATGGCGGCACTCATCGCAGCAGTTTTCGGAAAAGGGTACGGGGCCAGCCGTATACGGCGGCCAGCAGGCACAGCACGGTGTTGAGCAGCGAGATGCGCACGAAGTCCATCACCGGGCGGAAATGCGTTACGCGGTCCTCGGGATAACTCACCCGGACCGTCACCGGGCACAGCGGCACGCCGGCCCAGGCCGAAGCCACGAGCAGCTCGAGCTCCGCCTCGTAGCGGGCCGTCAGCCAGCGCTCGCCCCGAATGCCGGAGAGGGGATAGATGCGCAGCCCGGTCTGCGTGTCGGGCAGGTCGATGCCCGTCTGCAGGCGGAACCAGAAGTTCGAGAAACGGTTGGCGAAGGTGTTTCCGCGGGGCATGTTCTCGTGGTCGAACGGACGGCTGCCGACGATCAGGGCCGCCGGGTTGCGGCGCGAGGCGGCGACGAGGGCCGGGATGTCCTCGGGGTAGTGCTGTCCGTCGGCGTCGATCGTCACCGCATGGGTGAAGCCGCACGCCCGGGCCTTGCGGAAGCCTTCGCGCAGGGCATATCCCTTGCCGCGGTTCCGCGCAAGGGCGACGACCGTAACAGGCACCGGCGACGAGGCGAGGCACGCGGCCGTCGCATCGGTCGAACCGTCGTTCACCACGATGATATCGGGCAGCTGCCGGTGCGTGCGCACAACGACGTCGAGGAGCGTCCCGGCATTGTTGTATGTCGGGATGACGGCGCAGAAACGCGGCCCGGGCATGCTTCTGTCACTCTTCCGTAACATCGTCGCAGATCAGGGAGAGTTGGGCGAGCTGCAGCCCGCCGTCCTTCAGCACGGCCTTGACGCGGCACTGCGCACCGTCGAAGTCCACGCTGCGGAAGAGCACCTGCACGGAGGTGCGCTCGGCCGGCGAGAGGACATGGAGGAACTTGACATTGACCACCCGCCGCAGCTCGAGCCGCCGGCCGGTCATCCATTCGAGCAGTTCGGTGACCAGCTGGACGATGCAGACGCCCGGCGTGATGGGGTTGCCGGGGAAGTGGGCCCGGAAGATCACATGCTGCGGGTCGAGACGGAGGCGGTAGCAGGTACCCTCGTCGTCCGTCGTCGCCGCTTCGACAAAGAAAAAGCCGTTCAGTAGTTTCATCGTTCGTCCCTGTTTGGGTCCAACGGGGTGAAGCGGTAGCTCAACGCCCGCCGCATATGGTTGAGTTCCAGCGATCCGTCCTCGCAAAGGCGGATGCTGCGGCCGCGCACGACCCGCTCCCCGGAGACAGCGCCGCACTGCAGCAGCAGCGCCAGGTCGCGCCGCAACGTCCGGCGGATGTACCACCGGTCGAGGAAGGCCGTCAGGTTCGAGAGCCTCACGCGGCCACGCTTCGGGTCGTAGCGGAAGTCGAAAGCGCGGATGCCGAACTCGTTGAGCAGCGAGCCGACAACCGCCCCCTCCATGCACTTCACGACGCAGACACCCGAGAGACGGGCCTCTCCGAAACCCAGCGCCACGGCATACTCGCGGCGCTCGCCCTCGCCGTCCGGGAAGAAGTCCTCCCGCGGTGAGGCCGCAGCCGAACCGACGGCCAGCAGCAGGCTAATCGACAGCAAAATACTTTTCGTCGATGTCCACATCGGTCCGTATGTTTTTCAGTTCGATCACCGTGCGGTCGCCGCTCTCCTCGAGCAGTTCCACGCGGGTGACCAGTTTCCGTCCGGGGTCGAAGCAGAGCCTCACCTCGGTGAAGAACTGCCGCATCTCGCGCCGGACCGGCTTCAGCGTGGCGATCCAGCGTCCGTCTTCCGCACGGACCTGCGTGTCGAACTCCGCCTCCTGCGAGAGGCTCCGGCCCGTCAGCGAATGCATCATGATCCGTGCGATCTGCCGGAACATCCTGTTGCCCGAGGTCTCGACCACGTCGGTATGGCCGGGCGAACGCATCATCACCCGGTCGCCGTTCAGCACGAACGTATAGGTATAGGGCGAGAGGTACTCCCAGTGGAGTTTCCCTCCCTCCTGGCGGTAGTACATCACCCCACGCGACACCATCTTGTCCTGCAGGAGCGAGAGCTCCTTGGTCTGGATGAAGTCGCACTGCAGGCTCCTTATCGCCGAGGCGCTCCGGTCGATGGCGGCGATGAGCTCCGCCTCCGCCGGGTCGTGCGGGGTCTGCGCCGGGAGGTTTCCGAGGCCCGCGAGGAGCAGGAAGAGGATCGTAACTGCGGTTTTCATGGTTTATTTGGCAATTAATACGCATCCGGCCATGATCAGGGCGATGCCGATCCAGCGCGTCAGCGGAATCTGTTCGTGGAAGAAGACGACAGCGGCCAGCATACCCATGACGTAGGCCAGGCTCAGCATCGGGTAGACCATGCTGAACGGGTAGCGCTTGAGCATGTAGAGCCAGCAGAAGGCCGTGGCCGCGAAGCACAGCCCGCTGCCGATCATGTAGAAATTGGCGAAGAAGCGGCAGAACCAGCCCCAGCTCCATGCGAAGTCGCCGGCACGGTTGAGCGCGATCTTCTGCAGCAGCTGGCAGGCCACCATCAGGGCCGACTGCCCGAGGGCCAACAGGATCAGTCTCCACATAGGGCGCGCAGGATAACGAGTGAGTAATGTTTGCCCCCGCGCTGGTTGAGCACCGCAAGGGCCTGCGGGCGGCCGTCGCCGAGCGGCGCGGCACCGCAGCGGAGCGCGGGCGGGATGAAGCCCCGGCCGAGACAGTGCGCCGCCGCATAGACGCCGTAGGCCGAGGCCGAGTACCCGGTGCCGAACAGGTGCCGGTAGCGGAGCGCAGGTACGCCGGGCAGCAGCCGCGAAACGAAGGTCTCGTAGAAGCGATCGTTCGCCGGATTGCCGTCCGCTCCCGTCAGGATTCCCGCAAGCCCCTCCGGTGCAATGCCCGCCTCGGCAAGCGCCTCCGAGAGCAGTTCGGACAGGTCGTCGTCGGTCGGCCGGTAGCGGATGCGCATGGCGGCCACCTCGCACAGCGCATCGCGGCCGTCGTCCGTGAGCAGCAGCGACACGGCCGCCTCCGAACCCGGCGCCTGTCCCTCCACCCCGAGGCAGCCGATCCGCCGGAGCAGGGTATAATAGGAGGGGGTCAGCTCGTCGAACCCGCCGACCAGCGCCGTGCGGAGAGCCCCCGCGCGGAACTGCATGCAGGCATCCTGCAGGGCCAGGTCGAACGAGAGATCCTTGTGCGAGTAGGTGATGTTGTATCCGTGCGCCCCGGAGTGGATGGCGAGCAGCGCGGCAATGGTGTTGTGCGTCGATTGCATGAAGTGCGTGGGGCTCAGCATCTGCTCGCCATCGCGGCACAGCGGCTCGAGGATGCGCTCCGTATTCTCCATGCAACCCAGCCCCGTGCCGACGAGGATGGCGTCGGGGGTCCCGATGCCCGTCTTGTCGGCGATCACGCGGCCAATGACCAGCGCCCGCTTGAGGATCCTGCCCAGCCGGCGGCTCTCGGCCGGCGAGAGCCATAGGCGGAAGTCGGGATCGACGGCCCGCGCATAGGGCTCGCGGCAGTACACGGGGGCCGACATCCACTCTTCGCTGAGCGGTTGCTGAAGCGAAATCTGCTCGGCGTCGCGTATGTAGATTCGTTTCATCGTTCTTGCCATTTCGAAAGGAGCAGCGAGGAGTCGTTGCCGCCGAATCCGAACGAGTTGCACAACACGTGGCGGATCTCACGCGGCGGCCGGCTCTCCCGAACCGGGACGATGCCGTTGTCCATCGGGTGCTGCCAGTTGAGATTGACCGGGAGGAATCCGTATCGGAGGGCCAGGAGGCAGATGACCGTCTCGATGGCGCCCGACGCGCTGGTCGTATGTCCGGTGAAGGCCTTGGTCGAGGAGACGGGCGGCACACGGTCGCCGAAGAGCCGCAGCATGGCGGCACTCTCACTGGCGTCGTTGTTGGGCGTTCCGGTTCCGTGGGCATTGATGTAGTCCACCTCCGAGGGGTTGAGCCCCGCATCGGCCAGCGCCCCGCGCATGGCCCGGAAGGCCCCTTCGCCGTCGGCCGAAGAGGCCGTCTGGTGGAAGGCGTCGCAGGTGTTCGCCACGCCGTCGAGCGTCGCCAGCGCATGCACGCCGCGCCTCCGGGCCGAAGCGGCCCGCTCGAGCACCACGTAGGCGGCGCCCTCGCCGAGGTTCAGGCCGGCACGCGTGGCGTCAAACGGCCGGCAGGGCTGCGTGTCGAGGATCATCAGCGCGTTGAACCCGTTCAGATGGAAGCGCGTGAGGCACTCGCTGCCCCCGGCCACCACGATGTCGAACGCCCCGCTGCGGATCAGGTTGGCGCCGACCAGAATGGCGTTCATCGCCGAAGAGCAGGCCGTCGATGGGGTGGACACGAACCCGAAGCGGCCGAAGCGGTCGGCAATCAGTTCCGTCGAGGCTCCGCAGTCGTGCATGGCGATGTATTCGTTGCGCGAGTCGTTGGCCAGGAAATCGGGGTAGTAGCACTCACTGCGGTCCATGCCGCCGACGGTCGTTCCCGAGATGAAGGCCGCCCCGGGCAGTTCACCGCCGGACAAACCGGCCTCGTCGAGCGCCTCACCGAGGGCCAGCATGCCCAGCAGGGCCGTGCGGATGGTCGGCGTCGAGGCATCGATGCCCAGCGCCGCACACAGCTCTTCGTCGCTCATCGGCACCTCGCCCACGGGAAACTCGATATGTACGCTCCGCAGGTAACGCATCGGCCCGATGCCCGAACGCCCGGCGACGAGCGACTCGAGCACCTCGCGCTTGTTGCATCCGACGGCCGAGACGATTCCGGCTCCCGTGATCCATATCGGCTCCTTCATCGCAGTGCCTATTTCGTGCGGTTCTCGGCGATATACCGGGCCATGATGTTGATGCTCCGGAAGATCTCGCGGCCGACGGAGGGGTCCTTCAGCTTGATGCCGTACCTCTTCTCCATCAGGACGATCAGCTCCAGGGCGTCGATCGAATCCAGCCCCAGACCGTCGCCGAACAGCGGAGCGTCGTTGTCGATCTCCTCGGGTTTGACCTCCTCGAGGTTCAGGGCCTCGATAATAGCATTCTTGAGTTCGTAAATCAGTTCTTCCATATCTTCAAATAACTCGTGTTTATCGTTGAATATCCATAATTTCCCTCACCGACTCTTCCGTCCATGCAGTTCCTACGGGCACCTCCTCGCAGCCGACCAGGAAGAGTGTGGCCGCCGCCTCCCCGCCGCCGGGGTGCTCGACCCAGCCGCAGAGCACCGACCGCGTTTCCGGATCGAGGAACGCCTCGCCGACCGTGGCGACCATCTGCGGAACCGGATCCCCGTCGAGCAGGTAGCACGAGGTTTCGCCGAGGTACCTGTTCCGGATGGCGATCTCTCCGGTCACGATGTTGGCCAGCGTATAGACAAAGACCGCCGGGCTGGGGTAGTAGTCCGCCGGGTCGGCGATCGTCTGCTGGTAGCGGCTGTCGCTGGCGAACGAACCGCTGCGGGTGAAGAGCACCACGGCGCGGTCCTCGCGCGGGGTGAAACGCTCCGCTTCGCCGTCGAGCAGCAGCTCCGAGGCGACGAATCCCAGGCGGCAGAGCGGGTCCATCTTGAAAAACTTCGGATAACCGCCCGCATACCTGCGGTAGAGGGCCACGAGCAGCGGGTCGTCCGAAGGCTCCAGCCTTACGGGCTCTCCGTCGCGCACCGCCCCGGCGGGCGTCAGCCGGATCCATCTTCCGATCGTCAGCATGGCATTCCTCCCCGTTTGAACAACATGGCCGCATTGCATCCGCCGAACCCGGAGAGCATCTTGACGAAGCTGTCCCGGTCGGTCGTGCCCTGCTCGGCCGAAATCTTCAGCGGGTGCGACACTCCGCACACGGCATATCCGCGCGTGGAGAGGACCACCCCCTGTTCGACGGCCCGCATCGAGAGGATCGTCTCCAGAATGCCGGCCGCACCCATCGTATGTCCGAAATAGCCCTTCAGCCCGTTTACGGGCACCTCCGCCAGTCCGGCCCGGTCGATGGCGATCGACTCCATCTCGTCGTTGTAGGGCGTGGCCGTGCCGTGCGCGTTGATGAAGGCCAGCGTCCCGGGAGCCACGTCCCGCAGGATGGCCCGCAGGGCCCGGTAGCACCCCTCACCCGTGCGCGACGGGCCCGAGATGTGGTTGGCATCGTTGCGGATCGCCCCACGGCAGGCCACCCATTCGCCGGGATCCACCTCGTCGCGCCGACGCCGCGAGTAGACGATCGTGGCGGCAGCCTCACCGACATTCAACCCCGCACGGTCGCGGTCGAAGGGGCGGCACGGCTCCGGGGAGAGGGCCTTGAAAGACTGAAAGCCCGAGACGATGAATTTCGACTGCCGCTCGGCGCCGATCACCACGGCATGGTCGCAACGCCCGCTCTGCAGGGCCCGCATGGCGGCGATCTGCGCGCAGAGACCCGACGTACAGGCGTTCGAGACGACCACGGGGTCGTTCGGATTGCGGAAGAAGGCGGCGATGCGGCGTGCCGACCAGCCGGGAAGCACCTCGTCGCGGAGCGCATTCTCACGCTCGAGCAGCGCCACGTTGCCCTTCGTGGTCGAGAGCAGGAAGAGCACCCGGGGCGAAGAGGGATCGATCCGCGCCTCACCGATGGCCTGTGATGCCGAAAGGAGGCACATGCGCTCGAATCCGGTGTACTTCTCCACGAGCCCGGAGCCGAAACGCTCCCCGAAGGCCCGGTCCACAAGCCCGAAATCGAGCAGCGAAGCGACGAACGGCTCGGGGATTCCCCACAGCCCCTCGTAGCGGCGCAGACCCGAACGTCCCTCGAGCACACGGCCGAAGGTCTCCGCCGAGTCCATGCCCAGCGGGGAGAGGATGTGGTCGCCCGTGCGGACGATCAGTTCATGTTCCAGCGCTCTTTCCATTGTGCGTAAAATTCCGGCGTGATCCACACCAGCCGGTACTCCTTGTCCATGAAGACCTGCACGCTGTGGCCCGTAGCCAGCAACTCGTCGGTCTCGGCATGGTGTATCTCGTAGTCGAAGACGATCTTGGCCGCTTCGGTCGGCCGATAGTGGATGTCGATGCGGCAGGGCATGCCGTAGACGATCGGCGACTTGTACTTGAACGACAGTTCGACCAGCGGCGCATAGTATCCGTTGCCGAAGATGTCCATGTAGCCCAGTCCGTACCTGGCGCCGAAGGCCTCGCGGGCATCCTCGAAGTAGAGCGGATAGGAGCCGTGCCACACGATGTTCATCGAGTCCACCTCGCTGAAGCGCACCTCGAAACGTTTCGAGGCGGTCAGTCCCTTCGTTATCTTCGTGTCGCTTTTCATCGTCATGCGTTTTGTGCGTCGGTTTCGCTCAGGGCGATCTTCATGCGCGCCGTGGCCAGCACCTCGTCGCCCGAGCGGACGACGGCATCGACCAGCATCATGCGGAAGATCTCCTCGAGGTTTTCGATCGTCGTGACCAGCGTCTCGCCGCAACGCGGGCGCCGCCGGATCTCCAGATCGCGGATGGCCCCGATGAAGCCCAGCTTCACGCGCTCGGCGTTGATCAGGTTGATATAGCCCATGCGGGCCGCGCAGGTCTGCGCGATGTTCTCGATCAGCCCGGCGGCCTGCAGGCATCCCTCCTCACAGAAGAGGTGCCCCTCAGGGACGGTAAAGCGCGTCACCGTGCGGTGCTCGTCGAAATGGACGAGGCGGTCGATCAGGACGAACGGCGGCCGCTGCGGCAGCAGGTCGAGGATGTCGATCTTTTCGAATTCCATGGTTATTCCCAGAAGTCGTAGTAGTTAAACCATTGCGTCGGGTAACGGCGCACAATGCGCTCCAGCTGAGCGGCAAACGTCCGGGCAGCATGTTCCATGCGTTCCCGTTTCGGCGCACCGGGATCACCCGCATCGATGCGATCGACGAAGATCCGGTAGCGTTTCACGCCCTCCTTCATCACGAAGATCGACAGCATCGGGACCTCGCGCTGGACGGCCAGGGCAAAGGGGCCCAGCGGGAAGCGGGCCGGAGCACCCAGGAAGTCGCACGTGACGCTCTTCTGCGAGCCGAAGAGGCGGTCGCCGGGCATGCCGACGATGTCGCCCTCCTCGAGCGCCCGGTTGGCGATGAACAGGTGCGACATGTCACGCAGGACGGGGACCATCTCGATGTTGTTGCCGGCAAAGCACTTCGCGCGGTTCTGCATCACGGTCTGCTTCTCGCCCGCATAGACCAGCGCGTGGAAGCGTTTCTGCTCGGGGCGGAGCGTATACCCGGCCAACTCGTAGTTGCCCACGTGGGAGCTGACCATGATGAAGCCCCTGGGAGCCGAGGCCAGCTCGTTGTAGTAGTCGTTGTGCTCGATCTCGACCCGGAACCGGCATCCGGCGTAGACCGCAAAGCGGTCGAGGATGACCTGCCCGAAACGGAAGTGGTTCGCGTAGACGGCGCACAGCGTCCGCCAGCGTCCGTAGCCGAGGTGTTCGCGGAACAGTCGGGCGATCGCACGGCGGTTGCGGCCGTTCGCCAGCATGTAGAAGACGACCACCACCGACATGACGGCGTAGAGGCAGCGGATGTTCACCCAGCGGAACAGCACGACGAGCGACCGCAGCATCCACGGTCGGCCGTCGGTCGTCCCCTGCCAGCCGTCATGCGCCGGATCGCGCATCGCCTCGGTTTTCGCTTCGGCACCCATCGCTTCGCAATCTGCGGGGCTTCGGTCAGCGGTTGCCGACCTTGGTTTCGATGTAGTCGCAGAAGTCGCTGAGGGTCTTGACGCCGGCCATCTCCTCGGGCTTGATCTTGAAGCCGAACGTGCGCTCGACGATCACGACGATGTCCACGAAGTCGAGGCTGTCGATGCCGATATCCTCCTTCAACAGCGCTTCGGGCGCAATCTTCTCCTCCTCGACCTCCAGTTCGTCGATGAGGAAGGCCTTGACTTTTTCTTCGATTTCCTTTCTTTCCATATCCGATTCAATTCAATGTTTGTCCGTTTTTCTGCATACCATGATGCTGTGTCCCCAGCCCAGGAAGTCGTGGACGGTCTCGACCTCCAGTCCGGACTCCTCGACCAGCCGCTGCATCGTCTCCAAATGGTACATCCGGCTGTTGCCGTTGGCGATGGCCGTGAAGTAGAGGCTTGTCAGCGTCAGACAGAAGGCTGCCGGCTCGAACTTCTGGCGGTCCCAGAAGGTCTCCATAATATATAGGCGTGTTTGATCTGTCATGATGCGGGCCGCACGGCCGAGGATCGAGCGGATCTCCTCCTCGCCGAAGCAGTCGAGGAACTGGCTCATCCAGATCGCATCGTAGCGGCGGTCGGTCGGGAAGGGCTCTTCGGCATCGAGCAGGTTGCAGCCATAGCCGCGGATCCGCCCGGCACCCTCGTGGCCGGCCGTCTGGCTGCGCATCATGGCCACCTGCTGCGGAAGGTCCATGACCGTCACCTCGACCTGCGGGTTATAAGCCACACAGCGCAGGGCCCAGCGGCCCGTGTTGCCGCCCACGTCGAGCAGCTGCCCGACAGGCTGCGAGAAGATCACCCGCAGCGCCTCGTCGAACGAATGGTCCGAATAGAAGTGGTCGAAGGCGAACCAGCTCCTGCGCACCTGTTCGGGAAGCTGCGACAGCCCCTCGTAGACCGTCGGCCAGGGGCCGAAGTGCTCCAGTCCGGCCGGGCGTCCCTCGCGGAGCGACTCCTCGAGGCGGAACAGCCCCTCGTAATTGACGTCGTGGTTGAAGTCCATGTTCACGCGTGTCGAGGCGTCGGTGAGCAGGAACCAGCCCGTCTTCGAGAGCGTGAAGCGCTCGCTCGCGGGATCGACGAGCACCGTGCCGATCGAAAGCGAGGCCTCAAGCAGCACCCGCACGGCATAGTCCGAGAGTTTCGTCTCGGCGGCGATCTCTCCGATCGTCATCCCTCCGTCGCGCTCGCGCAGCAGCTCCAAGATTCCGAACCTGACCATCAGCCGCGAGACCTGGAAAACGATGGGGCCGAAGGCGATGAACTGCGCCTGCCGCTGCGCCTCGCGGGCCGTGAGCGGCTCGCGCGTATAGGCTTTTTCCAATGCGGGGAAGAGTTTCATGGCCGGAATCTTTGACTATTTGACCTTGCGGATCACCAGGGCGCTGTTCGTACCTCCGAACCCGAACGAGTTGGAGAGCACCGTATCGACCTGTGTATCGACCGTGACGGCCGTCAGGTTGAGTTTCTCGGCATACTCGTCCGGATGCTCGAGGTTGATGTTCGGCGCCACGAAATTGTGCTGCATCATCAGTGTCGAATAGACGATCTCGCTCGCCCCGCCCATCCAGCACTCGTGGCCGGTCATCGACTTGGTCGAACTGATGAGGGCGTGCGTACCGCGGAAGACCCGGTCGAGGGCGATGGCCTCGAACATGTCGCCCTGAGGCGTCGAGGTGGCGTGCGCATTGACGTAGTCGATCTCGTCGGGCTGCATCGATGCGGCCTCGAGGGCGCGCCGGATGGCCGTCACCGAGCCGTCGTCGCTGGGCTGCGAGATGCCCCCGCCGTTGGACGAGAAGCCGTAGCCGCAGACCTCGGCCAAAATCGGGGCGCCGCGCCGCACGGCATGTTCGTACTCTTCGAGCACGAGGGCCGCCGCACCGCCGCTGGGGATCAGTCCGTCGCGGTCGCGGTCGAACGGACGCGAAGCCTTTGTCGGCTCGTTCATGCGCACCGAGAAGGCGGCCAGCGCGTCGAACGTGGCCATCGAGTAGTAATTGACCTCCTGTGCGCCGCCGCACAGCACGGCATCCTGCAGCCCCTGCCGGATGAGCAGGTAGGCCATGCCGATCGAATGCGAGCCGCTGGCGCAGGCCGCGCTGACGGTGAAGTTGATGCCCCGCAGGTGGAAGATCGTACTGAGGTTCATCGTCACCGTGGAGTTCATCGACTGGAAGATCAGCCCCGAGCCGAGCAGCGCCGAGTCGTGCTTCTCATCCATGATGCGGGCCGCCTCGATGACCGGTTTGGCCGAGGAGTCGTTGCCGAAGAGGATGCCCACCTCGTTTTCGCGCAGGTAGGCCTCGTCCATGAGCGACTGCTCGAAAGCCTGCCGCGAGGCCATGTAGGCATATTCGGCCTCCTCCGACAGCCCGACACGCAGGCGGCGGTCGATGACCCCCTTGAGCTGCGGCCGCGGGACCAGACCCGTCAGCCCCGAGCGGTAGCCGTAGTCGAGCCGCTCCCGTTCCACGCCGATGCCCGACCGCCCGGCGTAGAGCGACTCCTTCACCTCGTTCAGATTCTGTCCCAGGCACGACCAGATTCCCATGCCCGTTATGACGACACGTCGTTCCATCTATTCCGTATTAAGTATTTTCAAGTATCAAGTATACAGTCCGCCATTGATCGAGATCACCTCGCCGGTGATGTAGGCGGCATCGTCCGAGACGAGGAAGGCGACCAGCGCCGCCACCTCCTCGGGTTTTCCGAAGCGGCCCGCCGGCACGAGCTTGCGGAGTTCCTTCTCGTCGAGGTCGCGGGTCATGTCGGTCTCGATGAATCCCGGAGCCACGGCATTGACCGTCACCTTGCGCGGTGCGACCTCCTGCGCGAGGGCCTTCGTCGCCCCGAGCAGCGCCGCCTTGGCCGCCGAGTAGTTTGCCTGTCCCGGAAGCCCCTTGATACCCGAGAGCGAGGCCATATTGACGATCCGGCCCCAGCGGTGGGTGAGCATCTCCTTCAGGAGGCGCCGCGTGACGTAGAAAAAGCCGTTGAGCGTCGTGTCGAGCACCCGGTGCCACTCGTCGTTCTGCATGAAGACCATCAAGTTGTCGCGGCGGATGCCCGCGTTGTTCACCACGACGGCGATGTAGTCGTCCGGGTGAGCCTCGCTCCAGCGGCCCAGGGCCTGCTCAATCGCCTCGGGGTCGGCCACGTCGAAGGGCAGCAGTTCGGCCTGTCCCCCCGCCTCGGTGATTGCGCGGAGCGTCTCGTGTGCTGCCGCGTCGTTCGAACGGTAGTTGATCACCACGGGCCAGCCCTGCGCCGCCAGCTTCAGGCAGACGGCCCGTCCCAGCCCCCGGGATCCTCCCGTAACCAGTGCATATCTCATGATCGTCGTACTATTTCAGGTTCAACGGATTGTTTCGCAAATACGCCTCGACGGCCGCGATCTGGCGGTAGAACGGGGCATCCTCGACGAATGCGGGGATGATCGCCCGCACGTCATCGTAGACACGGCGCGACACGGGAGCGAGCTCCCCGGCGATCTTCAGACAGTCTACGGCCTGGGCCAGGGCGATGAAGTGGATCGACATCACCTGGAAGACGTTGTCGATCACCCGTTTGCATATCAGCGCCGAGTTGGTACCCATGCTGACGATGTCCTGATTGTCGTTGTTGTTCGGGATGCTGTGCACGTAGTTGGGCATGGCCAGCGTCTGGCACTCGGCCGTTGTCGAAGTGGCCGTGAACTGGCAGGCCTGCATGCCGTAGTTGAGTCCGAGCGTTCCGAGGTTCAGGAACGGCGGCAGGATGTTGTTGATCCGGTCGTGGAAGAGGTAGTTCAGCTGCCGCTCGGCCGTCATCGCCAGGCGGACCATGGCGATCTTCACCTTGTCCTCCTCGAGCGAGATGTAGTCACCGTGGAAATTGCCGCCGTGGAATACGTTGCGGCGGACGGGATCGACAATGGGGTTGTCGCAGGCCGAGTTGAGCTCCTCCTCGAGCACCCGGCGCGCCTGCTGCAGCGTCTCATGGACAGGCCCCAGAATCTGCGGGGCGCAGCGCAGCGAATAGTAGGCCTGGACCTTGCGGCAGCTGTCGAAGGTTTTGACCTCGGACGAAATGCCGCCGTAGAGTTCGTGTTCGCGGCGGAGCATGCGGCTGCCCCCTTCGGCGAGCGCCCGCATGCGGCGGGCGATGACCTGCTGGCCCTCGTGGCGCCGGCATTCGTTGAGCCCCTCGGCCATGAAGTCGTCGTAGGAGGCCGCAATCTCGTTCATCATCACCGAAGCCAACGTGGCCCAGTCGAGCAGCCGCTCGGCATGGAACTGATTGACGAGCCCGATGCCCGTCATCACCGAGGTGCCGTTGGTGATCGAAAGCCCCTCGCGGATGTGGATACACATGGGCGCGAGGCCGTTTTCGCGCAGCACCTCCGCCGCGGGGCGCCACTCGCCCCGATAGTGCACCTCGCCCTCGCCGATCAGCGTCAGGGCGATGTGGGCCAGTTGCACCAGATCGCCGCTGGCGCCCACGCTCCCGTGCTCGGGGATGAACGGGCAGATGCCGCGGTTGATGAACTCCACCAGCAGATCGACCACCTCGGGATGGATGCCCGAACGGGCCTGCAGCAGGGTGCCGAGCCGGGCGATCATCGCCGCCCGGACATAGAGGTCGGGCAGCGGCTCGCCGGCGCCGGTCGAGTGGCTGCGGATGATGTTGTACTGCAGGTCGGTGAGGTAGCGGTCATCGACACGCCACTGGGCCATGGGGCCGAAGCCGGTGTTGATGCCGTAGATCACCTTCTCGGCCGCAAATTCGCGGAGGAATTCATAACATGCGGCCACCTCGCCGAGCGGCAGCTCCGCACGGTCGATCCTTGCGTCCGAAAACAGCAGCTTTTCAACGCAATCCAGTTCCAACGACTTTATCATTCGTCTTTTTCGTGAATTCTTTGGACATTCCGAGGAGTATTCCGGGCCCGTTCCGGAATATCAAAAACATGCAAATGTAATGAAAAAAGTTCAAAAGTACATATCATTTGGATCGAAAAAGCAAAAGAACGGGGTGGGGCGACACGCGGTACCGGCAGCAACGAAATGCACGGTACGGAGATGCATGCGACTTTGCCGGTTGCGGCATCCGGCCGGAATGCTCAAACGACAGAAATGCAGTCGGGAGATACGCACCGCTTTGATCGCACGGCAGAGCCCCAATATTGCGTTCGAACACAGTCGAGGAGGAAAGACCCGGATCTAAGAATAATTCGGAGGCGTGGATTTTGCGAATTCCACATAAACCGATACCCCGCCTCCGGATGGATGGCGGGGTATTACGTCACGGGATTATTCCCTTCTCTGGCACATATGGCAACATCAAGGGAATACTTATCCCTTATGTTCCTATGAAGCCAACATTATATACAGGGCGTTATAGTATTCATTTCTTTGTTAATGTTATACTTCGGTTATCTTCCGTTACGGGCGGAACTTTTCCCGCCCGACGGTTTACCATCTTGTCAATGTAGGTAATGTTCCGGTGGTGGGTTCGTACAGCCAGCCTGCACTTCCCAGGGCCTTGTTCATCTCGTCCATTGCATTCTTCCAGTTACCGTTCGTCACCTGCTCGGTTCCGCCGGTTGTGCCTGCCTGATTTTCACCGATGCCTTGTTCCTGGCCGTTGTCTCCCCAGTAGCAGGCGGTGATGACAGGGGCTTTGAACAGTTTATAGTTCCGTCCTATTACGCCGCCTGTGGTTCCATCCAAGCTGACAGCTCCCTTGGCATGGTAGCAGGCTTGGAGGGTGCTATCGTCGTTGGTTCCCGTTACGCCGCCTACATAGAGGGTGCCGCTTCCGCTACCGGTCACGCTGCCCCAGGCATAGCAGGCTTTGAGGGTGCTTGAGATGTTGCTTCCCACCACGCCGCCGGCAAAACAGGTGGCTGTACCGCTACTTACAAGGGTCACATCGCCCGTGGCATAGCAGGCGGTCAGGGAGGCACCACTATTCGTTACACCTGCTATGCCGCCGGCAATGCTTGCTCCCTCCACTATGGCCGAGGAGCTGCATCCGGTGATGGAACCGCCTAATTGGTAGCCCACCACACCGCCAGCATTGCTGCTGGAAGCTTTACAGATAACACTGCCCGACACCACGCAGCATTCAAGGGTGCCATAGCTGTATCCCGCCACGCCGCCGATGCAGGTATTCCAGAAATCGCTTTCTATCCACACATTCTCCAACTTCACGTTCTTCACCGTGCCGCCGGAGCCGATACGTCCGAACAGGCCCGCATACTCATTACTTCCCCTAACGGTCAGCCCCGTGATGGTCTTGTTGCCGCCGTCGAAGGTGCCGGTGTATTGGTGGTTTCTGTCTATGCCTATCGGCGTCCAGTCTTCGGTCAGGGAGATGTCTTCGGTCAGGGTGATGTTGATGTCGGTCTTTCCGTTGTTCACCAGTTTGGCGAGGTTCTTCAGTCCCTTTTCGTTGTCCACGGTGTAGTTGCCTTCGCTCACTTCGGTATAGCCCGGGTCATCCTTCTTAAGCGTAATGTCGTAGAATTCGCCCGCTTCGGGGATGATGGCGGCGGAGAGGGCGCGCTCCTCGGTGTTGTTCGCCATCAGCTTGGTTATCTCGCAGCCGGGCACTACGTTCGCCTCCCAGCAGGGGATGCCGTTGTATTCGCACTTCTTCATCTCTATCCAGCCCTCTTGTGAGCCTTGCTTTACTTTACCATTTTCATAAGTACACTGTGTATAGGTATAAAGCTGGAGGGAGGTTACCTCGCCGAGCACCTCGCCGGTAGGCGTGACGCGCACCTTCGCCAGAGCGTGGGTGAAGGTCAGGGCGACGGGGTTCTGGTAGTCGCCCGTTCCTGTGCCGCTCAACAGATAGGCAAGACTTTGGCTTTGGTTGCTGAGGTCGATGGTGCCACTCTTTGCGGGATACCAGGCGGTGACGGTGTGTTCGCCGGAGTCGCTCCAGTACAGGGGTGACTCGGCTTTGATGGAGCCGTCGTCCTGCACGATGTAGATGCCCTCCTCGCCGTTTATCTGCACGGCGAACCGGTCGCCCGCATCGAACGTGCTGCCCGTGCCGTCCCCGTTCTCGCTGACGCGCGTCTGCGGTGCGCCCCAGGGCTGCGCCTCGCCGCCCTCCACGCCGAGGGTGATGCGGGCTATCTCAACGGGGTATTGTCCTTCAGGCAGACGGTCACCGTCCGCCAGTTCGTCCTGGGTGCAGGCAGCCGTGGCAAGGAGCAGTGCGGCTGCGGCAAGAAGTACATGGATGGAATGTCTTTTCTTCATATCGGGTTGTCTTTTATTTGTTTCAAACTTCGTGCTGCCGCCGCCTGCGAAGGCGGCCGTCGCACCATAGTGCCTATGGGCAGCTCCGGCTTGACGCTTGCGCCGGGGCAGCGGTGTGGGGGATTAAAAATATACATTTACTCCTTTATTCACCAGGGCCCACTCGATAATCTTACCGGTTATTTTCACCTCATTGTGGTAGATGGTGATGTCGTAGTGGTACTCCTTGCCGCTCTGGAGCTTGCCGTCCTCAACGGGTAATATGGCCGTATAGACGTTATTGTTCAGGAATATTTCCATTCCAATTTCATTCACCTCCTGCGGGAAGAAGATGGTCGAGGTGAGGTTGCCTGTCAAGGTGACGTCTGCCGCGGTGTTGGCGGTGGCTACGGCCTGTCCGTTGCCGGTGTCGAAAGTTCCTTCCAGCAACAAGCCTTCCAGGGTGTAGCTGGTCGGTCCTTCCGCCGGGATGTTGACACCGTCGCTGCCTTTGAAAGTCAAGCTGATTTTGCTCATGCAGTGGCGGAAGGCATGTTCCTCGTTGAATTCCACCCACGGGTCGTAGGTACTTCCTGTGGCGCCTTCGGCAAAGAGGAAGTCATGCTTGCCCTGCGCTTTCTGTGCTTCGGCATCGGTTTTGACCGTGAGGATGCCTCCCTTCTCATTGTAGGGATAGTAGGCACTGAAAGTCTCCTGGTTCGGAGTGTTGAAGTAGATAGTTTTACCCTGCGGAGTGAAATTGCCGTTCCCGTCCTCCGTCACATAGGGGAGGTTCTTGTACGAGTCATTAGTGGTACAGGTAATGCCGATGCAGTCGTTTGCATCCCAGTCGGTTCCCTCTGTTCCGCTGACACGGGTGGTGGCAGTCACTTCGGTGCCGATGGCGGCGGTGAACCGGGCGGCTACGGGGCCGTCAGGATTCAGGTTCTCGTTGTTGTCGTTGTTGCAGGCGGCCAGTGTCATGGCCAGGGCTGCGAAAGCAAAAAATTTTGTCTTCATTCTGTTTAGAGTTGTTATTGTTATATCATATAGTTTCCGTTAGAATCCCACGTTGACATCGCCTCCGTCCACCTGTTCCCATCCGGTAATCTCGCCATTGCCTTCTTCCATGCCGACGGGGGTTTCAAGCGTTCCTTCCACCTGGTAACCGGTGGTCATGTCGCCGTTGAAATCCTCCAGGGGTTCGGTCAGGTCGATTTCCGTATGTTGGGTACGTCCGTCGTCCGTAAATACGATGTCCAGCACCAATGTCTGCACGGCTCCCATCGTGCCCAGCAGACGGACGTCTGCCGTGAGCTTGCTTTCATTACGGGTGAAGGAGAAGACCGTGGAGGTCGGTTCGCCCGTGGTCTGTCCCTTCTCCATGTCGAAGGCTCCGGCTATGCCGCTGAGGGTGGCGGTCACGCTCTGTATCAGTTCGGGACGGCCCTGTGTCACCTCCAGCTCGAAGTGCAGGTCACGCACGCGCTGCACCGGAACGGCATTGACACGCAGCGTGTCGTCGGCTGTGACGGTAATCTCCTGACTGACGGTCTTCAGGTAGCCCGGCAGCGGGATAATGGCGGTACCGTCGGCGCGGGTTTCGTCATTGAGGGCATTGACCCGTGCTGTGCGTCCGTCGAAGGTGAAGCCCTCCGTGCGGTTATATGCCACCAGGCTATGTGTCCCCGGAGCGAGCAGGTCGGGGAAGGTGAAAGACGAGCCGGTGAAGTCGGCGCTCTTCCCGTCGATGTCGAGTACGTAATTGTCGCCTGCCGACACTCCCGTCAGGCTGACGGTGACGGCTCCCTTGTCCGGGTGCGGCGTGTTGTGAAGCGTATCCTTCACGCAGGAGGTCGCCAGCAGCAGCCCGGCTGCGGCGGCCAGAATCGGAATATATCGTATCATTTTCATATCGTTGCCCTCTTTAGAAAAGGTTCCACTTCAGGGTGATGCCGGCGTTGATGGGGCCCCACCAGTTCCTGGTCTCCGAGCCGCGGCGAACGCGCACACCCTCGATGACCTCATATTTCTCATAGTCGGCATTCAGATAGCCCACGCCGAGGTTGAAATCAAGGTCTAATGCCTTGCTCAATCGCAGCTGATAGCCGCCGGTGATGCCGCCACCCACAAGGTCG